>LNFM01000475.1_pt1 | contig 100082 bp, 104 predicted proteins | sample 596031 | NCBI WGS metagenome assembly LNFM01 (sample SAMN04254537, study PRJNA301005) | activated carbon metagenome | isolation source: dual media filters at the Ann Arbor, Michigan drinking water treatment plant | place: USA: Ann Arbor
GTGCAATCCATTCCCTTGACGCGGAAGCTATGCTCGACGAGGCGAGGCATGAACGGCTCCTTGTGGAGTTGGCGCTAATGTTGGGCCATGCTACGACCTATAGTAACTGTAGGTTCAAGAAGATTCTCGCAACAGTGAACAGGTCATACTGAGTGTCGACAACCAGCACGCGCTGACCAAGGGTGAGCCTACTCGCCGTAAATGATCAAGGAACACAACCATGGGCACCACCGAGTTCGAACCCGTCGCACGCTTGCTGCTCGCTGCGGTGATTGGGTTCCTCGTCGGTCTGGAACGCGAGGCCGCTGGACAAGCGGCGGGTGAGCGCACTCACGCCTTGGTCGCACTGGGCAGCGCCACGTTTGCACTTCTTTCTCTCGAGGCATTTCCTGGTGCAGATCCCTCGCGGGTCGCAGCCGGCGTCGTGAGCGGTCTCGGCTTCCTCGGAGCGGGAATGATCCTGAGGGATGCCGATGACCGCATCAGAGGACTGACGACGGCCGCCGGGCTGTGGGGCGTCGGCGCCGTCGGTCTTGCGATCGGAGCGGGCATGTACCTTATCGGCATTGCCAGCGCGTTCATCGCAGCCCTCATCCTTGTGAGCGAAAGGTTCCTGCGTATCGGAGAGCGATTGTCATCCCGACGGTCGCCCGCTGCCAAGGCCCGCGAGCAGGAGAATAGGCCGGGCGGACAAGAACAGGGTGCGCAAGACCCTTGACTTGCATCAACGCGGCGCCGTGAATCGGTGCGTATTCGGTTTGTCCAAGTCAGGGATACCGCCGCGAGCGGAGGTCTCAAGATGTCCCATGTCGTGAAAAGGCTCGTCTCATGAAACCCGGTAGACAGCACCCCGAGAGCGAAGTAGGTCCTTCCTGCAATCTCGAAGGCCGCTCATGCGGATGCGGGAGGCAAGGCACTATTGCAAAGGAGGACTCAAGCTCTGCCCTGGACATCCTCGATGTCCGATTCGCACGCGGCGAGATCGAGAAAGCCGAATACGAAGAAAAGAAGCTGCTCATCTCGCAGCGCACCAGCCCGGTCGTGGATTTGAAGGAACCTCAATCGTCGGCCGTCGCGGCGCCCCAGAAATCACGATCATCCAAGCGGTGACCGCGCGCACTGAGATTTACTCTTTAGTCGACGTGCTCTACCTCTCGCCTCATAGATCCTTGGCGTGATCCTCGGTGCGAAGATCTTTCGGAAGCGAATGGCCACAATTGGAGCGAGCCACTGATCAAATGATCGAGGCTCTGCTGCGGTGGGGGTACATGCCTCTGAGGAGGCTGTAGCGCTCGAGGAAGGAATGCCGGGCGCGGAGACCGACGTGCTGCGTCGCGTCCTTCTCGCACTCGGCAGCTTGACCGGCCCGCTTGATATCGAATGCACCGGACCGACGAAGCAGCACGGCTTGCATTCAATGAAGGCGCAAGACTTCAACACCTCCATTGCAAGTGCCTCGGTCGAGGTTATTCGCAATGCAAACAGCACAGTCAGAGTCTCGCGAACACCGCTTCGAGCTTGGCGCGGACGGTCGCTGCCAGCTCGGTGAGTTCAGGCTTTCCGACGCGCTCCATCGATGCGGACGGGTCGATGGCGGCAACCTCGACACTGCCGCCGCCGAGATCCTGCACGATGACATTGCAGGGCAGCATGGTGCCGATCTTATCCTCGGCTTGTAGCGCGCGGTGCGCGAGCGGCGGATTGCACGCACCGAGGATGCGATAGGGGCGCCAGTCCACGCCGAGCTTGGTCTTGAGCGTCGCGCGGACGTCGATATCGGTCAGAACTCCGAACCCTTCCTCCTTGAGCGCTGCCGTCACCTTGTCGATCGCAGCATCGAACGGCGCCTGGATGGTCTTGGCAATATAGAAGCTCATGACGTCACCTGCCAAGAATGTCCTGTCTGCGCCGCTGATACTCCTCGCGATCGATCTCGCCCTTGGCATAGCGCTCGTCGATTAGGTCGAGGGCCCGGCTGCCGCCAGAGTGCCGCGGCTCATCCGGCCACAGCTTGCGGACGAGGAAAATGACCCCGGCCACGATGAGGCCAAGGAACAGCAGGGGCATCAGCATGTGCCACGGGCCCCACCACCACATCCATTCATGCATTGGCCAGCCTTGAGGATTGGTCTGCGCCCAGCCCGGCCCTGCGAGGACCGGGACAAGCGCCAAAGCCAAGGTGAAGCTGCGGAGCATCGTGGCCCTCACATCATGCAGCATCCCATGCCGAGCAGCTGATCTGCCTTCGCCTTCTGATCCGTGGTCAGCACGGCATAGAGCGCGTCGGTCACCGGTCTCAGGGCTTTGAGGGCCTCAACCATGCTCTCCATCGCCTTGGTATGAGCGTCGAGCCGAGCAACCGCGGTGCCTGATTGCCACGCCTGCATCATCCCCTGGTGCGTGCTCTGCATGGCCGACTGGCGCGCCTTGACTGCCGTGACGTAGCCGTTCCAGGCCGCCGTCTGCGCCTCGGTGATGCCGAGCTCGGCCTTGAGATAGGCGAGACGGCCCTCGATCGCCGGGCCGGTCATCATGCCAGGACCCATGCCGCCGCCCATGCGCATCTGACCCATCGTCATGCCGTGGCCGCCCATCATGGGGCACCCCATCATGCCGCCCATGGGCATGCCTGAACCCATCACGCCCGGCCCATGCTGCATCTGCTGAGTCTGTGCACTGATGGGCCCGGCAAGGAGCGCGGCCGAAACAAGGATGCTCCCAAGGAGCAATTTATGTGTGTTGCGCATGGTCAACCTCCAGACAACGCGGCAGTTTAACAATCTATAGCTTTCATAGCTTGATGGATGCATTGACCGGAGTCAAGCTGCGACCTCCCTGCGCTGGATGAGGTCGCGGCCCTCAGAACCCCCGGATCGCTTTGCGATACCTCGCTCCGCCTCGATCGCTTCCCGCTGCAGCGGCGACAGCCGCTTGGTCCTGAGCAGCTTCTCGCCGTCAGCGATGGCCTTGGCCCAGAGGGGCCGGTAGTGGCTGGTGATGCAGGAGTCGGGGCGGCATTGGGCCATGGTGGTTCCGGATCTGGGAGCTGCAGGCTCCTGAGATAGTCGACCGCCTGTCCGGCCTTGGCGGCGGCGGTGAAGATCGCCCTGCTGTCCGACTTCATCAACTGCAGCCACTGCGCCAGGTACTGCGCATGATCGGGCCGCACATCCTGCGTGATGCCAAGCTCGGCGCAGAGTGTGGCAGCGATGATCTCGGCGACAAGCTCCTCGGCGGCATAGGCGGCATCACCGAAGCGCTTGCCGTACTCGCGGTTGAGGCGCTTCTCTGAGCCGCTCCAATGAATGGATTCATGTCCGAGCACGGCGAAGTAGCTCTCAGAGCGGGTCATGGTGTCGGTGCCGCAGAAGAGGCTCTCGTCCGGCATGTGGATCGTATCGGTCGAGGGGCGATAGCAGGCGCGTCGGGCAGCGCGCCCGAGCGGGTGAATGCGTACATATCGAGTCCCATTGGTCTTTCCTTTCGTTGTGTTGCGTCCCGGAGGACGCGCACCGAAAGGCCGGGCGGGATCGCCGCCGCGGTCACGGGACAACACGGGAGGCGAAGTCGAATGGAGCGGGCCGGACCTTGACCGCGAGGCACCGTCCGGCAAGGTCGCGGCATTATCGAGGGAGGCAACCGGAGAAGGCGCCGAGGGGACGGTCGGAGGTATTCCGGCTGCGCCGGAGCGCAGCCGGAAGAAGACTATCCGGTATGGTCGTCAGTATCGGCCGTAACATCTACCGGCGCGATGCGGAGCGGCTCCGGAATCCAGCCGGTTCCGGCGAGAAGATGCTCGGCACGGACGGCCAGCTCGGACTTCTTGAGCTTGTCGAGCGCAGGGCCATGTCCGCCCTTGGCCTCGTCGATGGCGGCGAGGATTTCAGCACGGGAGACGCGGGTGAAGTAGCCGGCGGCGGTCGCCGTGTAACACGCGGTCATGTCGAGCTTCATGGCTTCGGCCAGCCTGTTGCCGTGCGTGAGGCGTGACGACCCGGCACGGTCTACCTTGCGCTTCACGGTATCGACGGCCGAGCCCGCGGCGAAAGCGAGCAGGTCGAGCAGTTCCGTGGTCGAACGCGCGAGGCACCAGGACCAGAGGTCATGCGGATTTCCGGGGAGGTGGTCGCCGAGACGGTCCTTCGCGGCTGCGAGAGCGGCCAAGCCCTTGCTCGAGTCAGGCTTCGCAATCGAGGCTTTCAGCATCGGCGGCGACACCCGGAGCCTGAGGCAGGTCTGCTCGGTTGAGCCCGGGTAGGCGAGGTCGAGAAGGAGCGTGTGCACGACGGCTGCAAGCGCGACGTCCGGATTGCCCGCGAGAGCCGCACCGATGGCGGCCGACTTCTCGGCAGTCAGGTCCTCGACGAGTCGGTCGGAAAATCCGGACGGCTTGGAAGCTTGCTCACCGACGACGTGAGCCTCGCCGGCTTCGGTATCAGCAGGGATGTCCTGCTTGCGGACGAGACCGCGCTCGATGCGCAGCTCGCCGTTGTAGCCGAGCGATACGATGGCACCCGCGATGGCGAGCGTCCCGGCAGGCCAGGTTGTGGTCATGGCCTGAAGGGCAGTGATCTGCTCGTCGATCTCGGCCAGGCGGTCGGCGTTGGCATCATCGTCGTCGACGAGGCTGTCGTATTCCTCGGAGAGGGCGTCGAGCCGCGCCTGGTCGTCATCGGAGAGGTCAGCCTGCTCCGGATAGCCCCGCGAGAACTGCGCGAGTGCCTGATGGTCGAGCTCGGTGGCGATTTCGGTCCAGAGCCAGCCCTCGGACGACACGTCGGCGGCGGAAGCCTTGAGCTTGTCGTTCACGAGCCGGTCGAGGAGAGCGACATCCTCGATGTAGCCGGTGCCGTCCTCGCAGAAGAGGTCCTGACGGATAGTCCCTCCTGCCGCACGGTATGCGTCGACGCTTACGAAGCGGACGCGCCTGTCGTCGGTCGACACCTCCTGCTCGGTCAGAAGGCGGCGGATGGTGTGTGCCTGACGGTTCCAGTCGGGCAGGTTGGCGAAGACGCGCTCCTGAGCGTCGTGATCGTCGGACACAGCGAAGGCCTGCGCCTCGTCGAGGCCGATTTCGTCGCGGCGGTACGCATCGAGGATAACGGGAGAGAGCTTCCCGAGCTTCATGCGCTTGGCGATCAGGCTCTCGGCGACGCCGAAGCGGGCGGCGACTTCGGCAACCGTCGCGCCGTCATCGATGAGGGAGCGGAAGGCCTCGAACTGGTCGGCCGGGTGCATGGGGGCCCGCACGACGTTCTCGGCGAGGCTCAGCTCGGATGCGTCGACGTTGTCCTCGGCGACGATGCACGGGACGGGGAAGTCCTTGGCGATGGTACGGTCATCCACGAGCTTGCTGAGAGCCAGGTAACGGCGCTGTCCGGCGATGATCTCGTACTTGCCGCGCTTACCCTTGCGGACGACGAGCGATTGCAGCAGTCCGTGGGCGGCGATCGATGCGGCGAGCTCTTCGATGCCGTCATGGATGCCCGTGCGGCGGACGTTGCCGTCCCAGGGCGCAAGGCGGTTCAGAGGGATGGTGGTTGGTTCGGTCATGAATGTCTCCTTCGTTGTCCGGACCCGCCGGGATGGCGGTCTCGGTGCCGGACGAAGGCGACGGGGCTAGGCGGGAGCGGAACCGAGCCCCTTCAGGCGAGGCGGCCCGGCGTAGCCGAAGGCCGAGGGCGAAGCCCTTGAAGCGAGCGCGCACCGGCGCACAGTCGGCACCATGAAGAGACCGACTGGCGGGGGAAGGAGAAGGGACAGAGACTTGACGGCAACCGAACGCATCGCTCAGGAGGTCGCCCTGGGAAGAGGTCTACGTTCGTGACGCTACGACATCGGTACGCGGCAGCCTACCGCAGCATGTCATCAGTGAGCTTCGATGGACAAGCGTTCACGAAGGATTGGTAGCGAGAACAGCATAGCGCCATAAGATGATGTCGACGACGCCAGCCAATTCGCCGGTTTCCTGGGCAATGAGAGCGCACAGAGTGTGTGCGTCCGCGAAACCGTTGCCGACAGCTAGGCGGGCAAGGTGACGATCATTCTTGGCGACATTGAAGCCGAGATTTTTGGCGAGGTGCCACGACGTCGTTGGGCCAATAAAAGGCAAGGCCTGTAGCTTCTCGATCGGGTCGTCGTACAGTTCCGCATGAACGCGATCGAAGCCGGCTTCGCAGATAATTTCCGCAATCTCAGCTATTGCCGAGATCTTGCGCCGGTTCTTGAATTGATGCAGCGCTGTCTCGATACACAGCGACTTGTGCCGGGCGATGGCCTCGGCGGACTCCCAATCGCAGAAGCAAAGCGATACGTAATCGAACACATTACGAACGACGGACTCGCGGAAGCCAGAGCAGAGAACAACCCATGCAGCTTCTCGCAGCAGGTCTTCTTCAGTGAATCCGGCATGCAGGCGCTGACGTTGCCAATCCGCCTCCCAGCCGTAGCCTGCGGAATAGACGCGACTCTCTGCTTGCTCATACAGCGAGAGCGCTCGTACTGTCTGTCGTGCCGAGGTCATGACCATCGAAGCCAATCGCAACCAAAATTGTCGCGGACGAAGAGCTTGAGTTTGACAAGCGGGACCCACGCGCCCGGATGCGAATCGAGGTAACGGCTAATATACACCTTCCGAAGGTGTGCAGCCTTGCCTAGTGTGAATTTCCGATTGGGGATGTCGGCACCTTTCTCAGTCGCTGCGTCATAAATAGCACGGATGCGCTGCAACTCAGGCAATGACACCGCCCGAGCTCCGGCTGTGATCATGCGACATTCTTTCTTGACTAACGCATATTCTGCAAAGGAGACGTGGTGGTCGTGCGCTTTAGACTTCCACTCGCTTTTAAATTGAACCACGGACAGAAAGAAGGCAGTCAAGGTGAGGCACGCGTTTGCGATCTGCGTCGGTAGGCCAAACGTTAGTCGCAGCCCAAGCGTTGGCTCGACGAAGGCGAGTGCCAGCAAATAGGTTGTGGCGGCCATAAGTGAATAATCGAGCCAATTCGCAAGTCGCGCGTTGTGATCACGGAGTTGCGCATGGATGCTGCAGGATTGGTCCGCTTTGCGCTCGATAGATGCGATCTCGGTCTCGATGTTGTCGGCCCGCTCGTTCATTCGTCGGCTCCGAAGAGATCTTCCCACTGAGGGAGCGAGCGCGCCGCCGTGGCATTAGCCATGCGCTTGGCAAGCCGACCAAGAAGGTGGCTCGCTGTCTTGCGTGCATCGCTGTGAGCATCGCCCATGTAGCCATCGACGTGGACGGACTGCCCGGTGCGGTCGGTCATCGGGCGCAGCACGCGTTCTTTCGCGTGCTCGAAGAAGTGGGGCAGCATCGCGGCAGGCGTCATCGTTCCGGTGTAGTTGCGGAACGCATCGATGGCCAAACTCTCGATGTGATAGCCGGAGAGCTGGTGTGCATCTGGGAGCTGAGCGATTACAGCCTTGGCGAGTTTAACTGCTGGGACCAGCTTGCCGGCACACGCCTTGTTGTACTTCGTCAGGGCTTGCTGGAACTTGCCGGGATCGATTTCTGACCATCGGCCATCAACCCGGGCCGACGGAATCTTGACGCCAGCTTCGGTTCGAACTGCGGGGAGGAGTTGGATTTCCATACCGTCACCATAGCGGACGGTCACAGCGAGCTTGCCGGCGCTCACCTCTGCCTTGCCCGCGAGTTTTGCGGCAAGTTCTTTAGCGACAAGATCTCGGGCGGCATGGGGACCCGCAGCTTCTAGGGCAGTATCATTCACAATGACCAGACAATCGACGTCGCTCAGCCCGTCAACATAGGTGCGCTTGGCCACCGAGCCACCGAAAACGAGGTCGAGTTCTCCTTCAGCGACGTCCCGAAGGCCCTCCAACATGTCGTCGATGCGCTGTCGAACGAGGGAGGTGTCGCGGTTGTTGTAATCGCCAAGCAGACCCGTGAAGAGATCAGCGATCTTTGCACCGAACGCCTCGTCGCCGAGTTTCTTCTCGGCGTCGCGAACCTGCCGAGAAATATCGCGGGGGTCAAAGCCTGACCCGAAAGAGCCACCGCTGCCACCCATGTCACACCTCCGTTTCCTCGAGGACTGCCCGGCACGCCCGCTCCAGAAGCGGTCTATGGTGCTCAAAGCTCGCAAAACCCTCTTTGAGAAAGCCGCGCATTTCGCCTTCAAGGCCTTTCATATAACGATAATTATCAAAGCAGCATTTAGCATCAACCAAATGCGCCTTCATATCAATGCCGAGCTCAACAGCTGCGTAATTCTGCCGATAAATCGTCATGCCCTTATAATATGCAAATCGCAACCAAGTGAGGCCGTCGAACACATCAGCGCCGGCAAGGAAATAAAGCGGGGTTGTCACGGTGTCTAGACTGCCGAACACGTGGATCGGCATGCGAGTCAGCTTGACTTTATCGAGAGCCCGCCGGATGCGGGCTATGTTGACCATACGCTCCTTCAGGTTGCCACCCACTTCCTTCTCTGTGATGCCGAGAGCATCGAAGCGGGCCATCATCCCGATGTTGTCGACGATGGCAGATACGTTGACGCGCGTGACTTCAGGTGGTTCGCTCGTACCGCCCGTGGCGACCCGTTCTGGCTTGAAGAGAATCTCGCGAAAGGTATGCGGTCGCTTGGGCAGCATCGCGTCGGCCCGCTCAATCTGGGCGCGGGTCGGCAGGCGGTCCTTCGGGTGATCGTAGCTCACCAAAACGGTGGGCGTGGGCGACTGCCAAGATCCGATAATCCGAGAAAAGTCATCTTGCGACCATTCGGCAGGGGTATGCGGCATGGTACCAAGATCCGATAGCTCAACGTCCTTGCTGGCCTCGTAGCCACCGCTGTCGATAAAAATGGCCTGGGCGAAGTCGTATGGGCCTTTGATCGAGCCGTAGTGCAGATCGTAGGCGCTGATGAGGCAAGGCCCGTCAATGACGTCGGACGTTGCTTCGATGATCTCCTGGACTTCCGGGAAGCCCTTGCTGGAGAACGAAGGCAGCAGCAGAGGCGTTCTGATGATCTCATTGCCATCGAGGTAGAACCCCCTTCGCTTCGCTAACATCCCAACGCCCTCCGGTCGCGGCATGAGGCACACGATCCACACGGCGGAATCGTACCTGATTCGCAACTATACGTTGCTTCGATGGGCAAGCCGGAACGTTGAAAGTACGAATAAATGTCGGGTTTGTGCCAGTCGAGCAGGGGAGCGACTACGTCGAGGCGGCCGCTAGTGTGCTCCTGGGCCACTTGCTTCATCCGCGAGAGAAAGGGAGGAGAGCAATCGTAATAGGGCGTGCCGGCATGAATGCCGATGGCGATGAGGCCGGAGTGTGCGCCGCCCAGGAAGATACCCGACATGACTAGAAAGGCGTTGCGGCCCACCAGTTCGCCGGAACCGAACCTGTTGGGAGCAGATGCCGAGATCGTGGTGACCGCGATGCCGAGGATGTTTGCCAGCGTTGAAACAGCAGTGGCTTCAGGGGCAACGGCAGCCTGCCCGAAATCGATAAAAAGACCTCGTACACGGTAGCCCTTTCGCAAAAGCATGTGTGCGCAAGCGGCCGAGTCCATCCCCCCGCTGAGGAGGACAGCGGCCTCAGCAGTGTCCGTTTGTATCGTCGGATTAGCCATGCCGACCTGCATGTCGTCGTGTTCGCGTCGCATCGTGTTCGCGCTGAGCCTTTATCCGCTCCAGCAGCACCGAGGCGGGTTCATCGTTTGGGTCCTGGGGGACAAGCTCACCACGGAACGCCTTCGCGAGGATGGCCCCATCGAGGCGGGGTAGAAGCCGTTCGGCGAGGGAGTAGTCGCGTTCGATGCGATTGATCCATTCGAAAGCGGTTTCGATCGCGGCGACGACCTGAAGGGCTTCGTCGGGAGGAGCGAGCGGAATCGGAAGCCGTTGAACGCGATCCTTATTTAGAGCGGGTTGATTGTTGCCTGCACCGGAAGTCCGCGTTTTTTCGTAGGAAAGGTAGAGGTACCAATAGACGTACTTCGGAGGATCGCCGGCCTCCGATACCCGAATTGCGGCACAGTTTTGGTTGTTGCAAGCCGGCACGTCGAGAATGGCGGCTTGGCCGCGTGTCTTGCCTTCGCCGATCATGCCAAGGAGAACGGTGCCGGGCGGGTGGATGCGTGTCGAAGCGCTGTTGAGGCCAGCTTGTGTTATGTGCTCCTCGGTGCCGCTAATGCGACAGAACGCAACTTCTCCGCTGCTAACCCAGTTGATGTTGCCGCCCCAATAACCGGCTTCTTTACGACTAGGCGTGGCCCCCACGTAAATGCCGCACACCTGTCCGAGGCTCGCCCAGGTCCACTTATCCGGGAGTTCGTTATCTTCGGAGGCGGCGCAGAGCTGAGCGCGGAGATCCTCATCTGTTGCTATCAATGCTGACTTCTCATCTCGGCCTCGGCCTGCCTCTCCGGCGATCAGCGCAATAAGCTCTTGACGGTCCGCAACGAACTGGGCGGCATCGATTGTTCCGCTGTCAACTGCGCGCCAATTCGCCGTGAGCTCTCCGGAGAACGCCTTGGCGAGGATGGCCTGCTTGTAGCGCTCGATCAGATTGGGGATGCGGTCGAGTTCGTTGCGGGCGCGGGACGAGCGGGCGCGTAGGCCGTCGAGCTTGGCAACGATGCGACGTTGCTCGGGCAACGGCGGCACTGAAACCGGCATCTTTTTGAGGTTGCCTCCAGAGACCCGTTGCCGTGTGGTGCCGCTGGCCTCCCGGTACGAGTAGGTGAAGACGGGATCGCCGAAGATCTGGACGGTGTGAAGCGCCGGGGTCGCGGTGAGGCCGATCTTGACTGCATCGAAATGCTCGAGCACGCGGCGATATTTGGAGACGTAGTCGTCCTGGCTGCGGAAGCCCAGCTCCGCGTCCGACATCTCGCGGTCGAGCAGATAGCCCCGGTGACACTCGTCGATCAGCATGAGGTCGTACTGGTCGATGGGTGGCACGTCGGCGGGCTCGGCGGCGTAGAGCACGCGCTTGACGAGCCCCTGGATCGTGCAGATGTGGACGCGCGTGTCGAGGTCGGGGGCGATGTCCTCAAGGCCCTTCAGGCCGAAGATGTCGGCGAAGGCGCGAGGGCCCACGACCTTGGTCGTCGTGAACTCGTCTCGCGTCTGGTTGCCGAGCGCGCTGCGATCGACGACGAAGCAGACGCGGCGGAAGCGGCCGGCGGCGAGCACACGATAGAGAAACGCAATCGCGAGCTTGGTCTTGCCGGTGCCGGTAGCCATGGCGGCGAGCATGGCGCGCCTGCCGTCCGCGAGGCCGGACTCGATCGCCTCGATGGCCGATTGCTGATAGGGCCGGAGCGGGAACCCGAAATTGAACGGCTCGGTCTTGAGCGCAGCGTCCGCCTTGTCGCGGTCGATCTCCAGCTCGGCTTTGAGCCCCTCCGGCGTGAACCAGTCGCTGAGCGGCCGGACGAGATTGGTAGGCGAACGCGCGTCGCGGAACCAGATGCCGCTCTCGGTCTCGATCTGCTTCAGGTACGGCCGCCCGTTGATTGCGAACAGGAACGGCACCTTGAACTCGCCCCATGGACCGCCGGCAAAGCTGCCCTCGGCGCCGAGCTTCACGCCTTTCGAGTAGCGTTCCGATTGGGTCAGTGCCGCCGAGACGTTCTTGCGCTGACGCTTGGCTTCGACGACGCCGAGCAGTGTCAGGCCGGCAAAGAGGGCATAGTCGGCGGGGCCGGTGGCCGTCGGCCATTCGGCAATCGCCATGTTCTGGCCTTTCGCAGGGCGCGCGCCTGCAGCGAAGGTGAGGGTCCTGCTGTCGGCCATCCAGCCCCGGTTGCGGAGCTGCTGGTCGATGATGGCGCGGGTCGCGGCCTCGTCGAGGTCGATGGCGCGCGCCGCGCTCTCGGCCTTTTCGTGCAGGAACGCGATGGTCTTGGGCGGCTCGGCCTCGGCGCTCTTCTGAAGCGCGGCGAGCTCGGCTGCAAGCTGCAGCTTGTGGGTTTCGGCCTCCTGCGCGAGTTGCTCCCAGAGCGCGCGCTCGGTGGCCTCGCGTCGTGCGGTCTCCTGTGCTGTCTCTTTCTCGCGTGCCTGTTGATCGGCATCAGCGCGGGCCCGCTCGGCAGCGGACTGGCTGTCACGTAGGGCGGCGCTCAGGCGCTCGATCTCGGCGCGCAGATCGTTCGAGATGTCGGACGGCGAGGCGGGCGGGATGAACGGCCCCGGCTTGAAGGCCTTGTCACGACCGAAAGTCGTGTGGAACCAGATCGCGAGCTGCCGGGCGACCTTCAGCGCCGTCAGGGCGTCCGCGTGGTCGTCCTTGTGAGCGTGCGCGGCCGCGTTGCCGACGATGCGCAGTTGGTGGAAGAGGTCACCGGCCTCGCGCGGCATGGCGCGTTCGGCCTTCAGCCGCTTCAGGAGATCGTTGAACGGCTCGTCAGCCGTCGTGTAGAGGCCCATGCGGGCAGCGAGATGCTGGGCGAGAAGCTCGGCGAACTGGCGCAGCTTGATGAGGCAGCTATTGGGGTCGTCGTGAAAGCGCAGCTCGGCAAGCGCGCCGAGCCGTGCCAGCTGCGCGTCATAGACTGCGAGATACGCAAAATTGGACCCCCGGCCCGACATTCCCAACCCCCTCCAGTCGCATCGGTTGGGCTCGTTGTCGTGGTCTAGACGGCTTTCGGACGTATGTTCCCCGAGCTGCAGCGATGCGAGTGATCAGCATAGGACAAAAGCGGGTCGGATTCAAAGGTGCGGACGCAGTCATCTGGGGATGCTTTGCCATAAGCATGGGAGCTTCTTCTTCATCCCCAGGAGCCGTCCGCCGCTCGCTCACCCCGGCTGGCGAGCGCGGCGGCGGAGGGGGATGGCGGCCTCATCCCCTGGTGAGTCCAGAGTGAGCTTGTCTGCGGCGTGCGGCAGACTTCACGCCGGTTGAGCCTTGAGACCGTCGAGCAGGAGTGTGGCTACGAGATTGAGTTCCTCCGGTTCACACCCGACAGCGATGACGCGGTGGCGCAGGTGTCCACCGGTCATCCGCAGCTTCCCGCCGGCATGCTCCTCGAAGCGGTACTGGAGCATGATGCCAGTGGCGGCATCTTGCGTGCTGACCGGCTCGTCGTAGAGGATGCGCGAGAGCGTCACCTCACTGAACACGGGGCGGGCGCGCGGCGCGGTCACGCGGGGCGTGCGCCGGGACGGCCGCCTTTGGCTTTGCCGGCCGCTTGCGGAGCCGCCTGCGCTGCAGGCTCATCGGCGACGGGCACGGCCGGGGCGTACTGCCGGATGCGGCTGCCCTCGAATTCCAACTCATGGCGCGCGGGCACGACGCTGCCCGCGATGTGCAGCTTGTCGCTCTCGGACGGGGAGCAGATGACGGTCCACAGACCCTCGTGCGTCCAGACCTCGCCGATCAGCGTATCAGCGTTCTTCTCCGTGCGCTTGGCGGCCGGGATGCGGTTCAGCTTGATGCGGAGCGGCTCGACGTTGGAGTCGGCATGGAAGTAAGCGGGCCTCAGGCCGTCGCGGTTGAACTGGTCGCGCAGGGTGGTGTCGGCCGTCACGTGATCCTTGTGCTGGGCCTTCAGGTAGCCTTCGTACCAGTGCTCGCCGTCGGCTTCGGTCGAGGGATGCTGCCGGAGCTTGCCGCGGTACTCGGCACCGGACGGAAGGCGCAGGATGAAGTTGAGGTCGGGAAAAACTGCAAGGGGTGGGTAACTCTGTGACATGGCAATGATCTCCAGTATGGATTGAACAAAGAACCGTGTTCATCCAAGCACTCCGGCAAATCACGGCAAGACGCGTTCAGAAATTTGCCCACAGGCAAGTATGCGGCAGTGCAACAATACGTTCGGCTCAATATGGGATCAATTTATCGCCGTGAGGCTCAATTGTAGCGGCTTGTGCCTGCCTTCGCAGTCGGCTGCTGGATCACAGGACGCTCGATCTGGAAGCCGCATCCTTTTTGAATGGCGGCCTTCTCCAAGGCCTCGAACTCGCCTTTTAGGCGCGCGTATTCATTGGCCTGAGGCGTGTCACCGTCGAGAAAGAATAACGCGGGCCAGAAGAGGACAAGACCGATTCCCATCTGGGCGTTATCGTCGCTCGCCGTCTTATTGACCTGGCCAGACACTTCGGAAACGCGACGAGAGAGTGACTGCATTTCCATCTGCATCTGTTTGCAGGTGTAGTCCTGGTAGGTCAGGGGTGAGACGTACTGAGCTTGAATGTCACTGGTGTTCTTGGCGCAAGCGGATAAAATGGCTAGGGCCAGTATGTTCGCTATAATCTTCGTCCTCATCAATTCCTCCAAATATGAATTAGTAATGCACGCTGCGCAAAGCATTTCAATGGAGAAATTGGAATGGAATGGGGCAGGAGCGCATCTGCTCGGAGCCGCCGCGTGCTCCCTGGCCGGTGCATTCGTGAGCGCCAGGGATGGACGCCCGGAGGGCCGAGACCCGCGCGGGAATGACAGATTGCGGGGCTCGGTTCACGAGAGCCCTGTCGCCGCCGGTGGGCGGCGAGGCGCCCTGCTCACCAGGAAGCGGACATCAAACCGGACAAAAAACCGGTCACACTGCAGGGCGTTGGCATGCTAATATGGCCTCAACACATTGCATTGACTGCAGATTCAAGAGGGCCTTGTGGCGCGCAAACAGGACAAAGAACCGGACAAAAAGGCGGGCAAGACACGTCGCCGGCAGAGCGCCGTCGATCGAGGCGAGACCGTCTCCGGGATGGAGCCGTTGCTGATCTCGGAATCGTCGCGACACAGAGCGGGGTTGAGCGACCGCGTCCTCCTGCTGACGCAGAGAGCGGCAGCGTTCCGAAGCCGCTTACCGGAAGGCATGATCGAGCCTCTGTCGAGTCTCGTGCGGGAGATGAACTGCTACTACTCCAACCTTATCGAAGGTCACAACACGCATCCGGCCGACATTCAGCGCGCACTGTTCGGAGAGACGAGCAAGGACCCCAAGAAGCGTGACCTACAGCTTGAGGCGGTTGCGCATATCGCCGTACAACGATGGATTGATGAGGGCGGACTTGCGGGAGCGCCGGCCACGGTCGATCACGTGCTGCAGATCCATCGGCGTTTCTATGACGCCCTGCCGGAAGGCCTCAAATGGGTCGGACAGCCTTCGACGGGAGAGCGCCTGCCTGTCGTGCCCGGCCAGATCCGTCACGACCATGTCGAGGTCGGGCGGCTAATTCCCGTGAGTCCCGGTGCCGTCATGCGCCATCTGGATCGGTGGCAGCAGTCATACGGCAAGCTTGGAAGCTTCGAGACCGTGCTCAATACGGCGGCTGCACATCACCGGCTGCTGTGGATTCACCCGTTCCTCGACGGAAACGGGCGCGTTGCACGCCTCGTTTCATACGCGATGCTGCGGGAAGCACTCGACACATGTGGGCTGTGGTCGGTGGCACGCGGCCTTGCGCGCACGACCAATGCGTATAAGAGCCATCTTGCTTCGTGCGACCTGCCGCGCCGTAACGACCTCGACGGGCGCGGGAATCTCTCGGAGGAAGCTCTGATCGAGTTCACGCGCTATTTCCTGGATGTGTGTCTCGACCAGATCGAATTCATGGAAGGGTTGATGCGACCCAGGGAGCTGCGCGGCCGGATCATGGCGTGGGCCGATGATGAGATTCGGGTCAAGCGTCTTCACGAGAAGGCCAAAGCCATCCTCGATCACATCCTGTTCAATGGCAGTCTAGAGCGGAAGGACTTGCCCGGCCTCGCCGGCACCGACGAACGGCAGGCGCGGCGCATCGCACAGCCGCTTGTGGAGATCGGCATTATCCGAGCGGCGACGACACGTGCGCCCTATACGCTCGCGTTTCCGGCCGAGCTTGCCCCACGGCTGATGCCGGGCCTCTATCCCGGTGTGCTGCCGGGGTGAGGAGGGCATTGCGGGGCTCGGTTCACGAGAGCCCGGTCCCCGCCGGTTGGCGGGGAGGCGCCCATCCCGGTCAGGACCTCCTGCGCCCCTTCGCACGAGGCTTTGCGGCAGGCTTGGCAGCCGCCGTGTTCTTCGCAGATGCCGTCCTGGTGGCAGACGGTTTGTTCGACGTTGCCTTTTTCTTCGCGGGTGAAGCCGTCTTCGTCACCTGCGGCACGATTCTGTCGCCGACGAGCTTGGCGGCCTTCGTCGCCAGACCTGCGGCGTCGGCATGGTCGGACCACTTGGCGATCGCATTCTGGACGGCGGCCAGAATGGCTTCGGCGTTCCTCAGGTCATGTTTGCGGGCGAGCTGCCGCAGGTGGTCCGGACCGGGGTTCCGGCCTTCGCCCATCACGGTCATGGTCTGCTCACCGCCCGGACCCGCGGAGTAGGTCAAATCGTACGCCGGCGCGAGCGACCACTGTCCTGTGAGATCATCGAGCAGGAAGGAGATGTTCTTGGTGTGATCGTCGCGGTTGCGGGCGAGCACGTTGAAGCAGGCGAGACGGAAGGCACGCTCGACCTCGGTTACGTCCCTGGTCAGAAACTGCGTCGCTTTGAGGAAGCCGTCATAGTCGAGTGCGGCGGTGCGGTGATCGGCATGCAGGAGCCCGGAGAGGCTGTGCATGTGAATGCGGCGGTTGCCGTCCCGGTCGAAGCGTCTGATGCCGAAGTAGCGCTTCTTCCCGGCGGTGAAGAGATGCGTCTCGGGCATCACGATGCCGGCGGCACGCGCCATCAGGCTGTAGGCGTACTCGGTCGCACCGGACGTGGCCTCATCGCCCGCGGACGGGAACTTGATCATCCAGTGGGCATAGCCCTTGGGCAGCGTTGCCGGGCCATGAATGATCTGCGTGCGATCGGCACTGACGAGCGCGACCACTTTCGGGCGCGTACCGGCCGAGGCGCCGTTGAGCTTCAGGAGCTTCTCGATGACGGGCCCTTCCTCGCCTTTGAGGACGGTGGCGGCATCGCGCGCAATCGCGTCGAGCTCCAGGACGACCGGGGCGCGGTCACTGTCGCTCAGATCCGGCTCGTAGCTGAGCGCGCCCATGCCGTGCGTGCCGACATGCGCGAGGCGGTCGAGCGGTGTCAGCTCCTGACGCGCGATGCCGATGCGCTCGACGGCGCGGTCGAGAAGCAGCCGTCCCCAGCCGTCCGGCAGGGAGTCGTTGAACACACCGAACAGGCCGTCGAAGACTTGCTTGTCGTCGACCATCACGCCGGGCCGCAGCGGCAGCTGGAACGGCGAGATCTGAAGCCCCGATGCGATGAACGCGGGATCGTACTCGAACAGGATGCGGCGGCCTTGCGCCGCGAGGCGCCCGACCTTGCGGCGCTCACGGCCGTCGAGGAACACATTCAGAAGCGTGGCCGGGCGGTGCGTCACTTGACCCGGCCCTTCTTGCGCGTGCGGCCGGCGGCCAGGACCTCGTCGAGCGTCCGCGTCTCAAGGGACGTGCTATCGTGGGCTGCCAACTTGTCGAAGTCGGCGAGACAGTCGAGCACGAGCGCGAGCTTGAGCAGAGAGTCGAACGCGATGAGGCCGGTCGCCTCGAAGCGCTTCAGCGAGCCCAACGTGACGCCGGAGCGCCTGGCGAGCCCCGCCTGGGTAAGACGCAGCCCAAGCCTGCGCGCCTTAAAGCGGTCGCGGACCTCAAGCTGGACGTCTGTCCGTGTCTTCAGTGTCAGAGCCAATATGTTGTCCCTTGATGGCAATTGTCGCCACATTGGGATAATATATTAGCTCTACGTGGAAAGCAAGCATCGAGGAAGCCGGCATTCGGACGACCGAGGGACTATCAGTCGAGTACGGCTGCCCTGAGGGCATCCAGGGCAGGCTGCGTCGTGATGAGATGGGGATTGTGGGCGAGCAGTGCGGTCGCCATGAGCCCGCCGTCCACATAGCTCGTGTCACGGGTGAACAGGATGCCGTGAATCCTCGCCCGGAGGACAGGGGCACCGCGGGGGCGTGGTGTGTCCTCGTAGAGGCCGCGTATCGGAACGCGCTGCCCGGTCTGCGGATCGGTCCAGTAGCGGCGCAAGAATTCGCCGACGTGAGGGTTGCCGTAGGCGAGCTGGATGCAGTCGCCGTGGTCACCGCCGTCGCCGCCGAGGAAGCCTCGCATGTCGACGACGATCACGTGATAGGGGCCGGGATCGGCGGGGAGAGGAAACTTCACCGGTTGGCCGTCACGGAACACCTTTTCGGTGATCTTCTGCTGGACGAGCAGAACCTCGCCTTCCTCGGAGAGACGCGCATCGTCGTTGTCGGTGGCCAACAGGAGCTGGCTCCAGTGGATACCATCATCATCGACGTGCTGCTGTGTTCCCCGACGCACGGCTTCGGAGGCGCTGATGGAGACAAGCTCGGCAAGAACGTGACCGTACGCGAAATCGACGCTCGTGGCCCCGACCGTGGGACGCTCATACTCGACGGCAAGATTGCGGTCCTTGAGAGACTTGGCAAAGCGAAGCTCGAACAGCAGCGGCATGGTTGCCGTGGAAAGACCGGCGTCGCGGACTGAGCGCGTGAGGGCGGGGAGACACTCCTGCCGTTCGAATTCAGCGAGAATGGCCTCGCAATACGCCGCTTCCCTCCCAGTGAGAAAGTCTACCACTTGCAAACCTCATTGTGGGTGCATGGGCGTGCCTGACGGCAGGGGCATGATAGCCGACTCCCGGTCACGTCGGTTGCTTTCCATCCTTGCGATGACGCGCCTCTGCTTTGAGAATATCGATATGAACGAGGTCGCCGGGCCCACTCGCCAACCCTTCATCCACTGCTTGAGGTCCGCCAGAGTTTTCACCGTCGGTAGTCCGCCGGGTCTTGTGCGGTGCTGCTTGGTCATCGCTCGTTCTCCGATCCCCTGAGCCAGATCGGCGTGATGAGGACGCCATGTTCCGCAACGCGTTGATCATGCGCCTTGATGGCATCGGCATTGTCACGAAGCCACACGGCGGCGAGATCGCTATGTGCGGCGGGGACAGCATCCTTGCCAGCAGGAGCAGTTGGTCCGTCTGTCATGGTGCGTCCTCAGGCGTTGGCTGCTCGAGTGCGAACGCATCCAGGAACTGGCGCGGAGAGAGAATGCTGACGCCCTCGAACGGATGCAGTGCAAGAAGGTCCGCGTCTCCAGTCATGATGATGGTGGCGTCTCCGGACATCGCGAGCGATAGGAACTTGTCGTCTCCTGGGTCACGGCAGGCACGAACGGCCGACACGACTGCAACCCACTCCGCAGTGGCGCAGAGCGCGGCAATCGTGGGCTCGAGTTCGGCGGGAGTGACGAACCGGGACAGCTTGGGGCGTGCCAGCACCGCATTGAGCTCGGATGCGGTCTCCTCCGAAAGCAGGACGGTGCCGAGCTTCTGCGCCAGACTGAGAGCCTGGCTTGGAACAGAACCCGCCTGAACGATCGCGCTTACCAGGACGTTGGTATCAACGACGACCCGAAGGTGATTACGAGACATCTGAGAGGATTTCTTGCAGCTTTTCGTCCGTCAGTCCGCGTTGAGCCGCCTTGGCGGATACGTCGCGCGCCAGCCGTTCGAATTCGGAGACGCGCAAGCCGCGCAACTTATCGAACTCGGCTATTGAGATGAGCACGGCAACACCACGATTTTGCTTCGTGATGATAACGGGCTCCCGCTGAGCGGCGTCAAGGGCTGCGCCGAAGCCCTGCTTCATATCGGTCGATGAAATGGTTTGCATGAGTATTCCTTTCTCTATAAGTTCATTATAGATGAAAGGGCCCATAAGTGCAATAATGACGAAATAGACAAATTGTCTAAAATAGACACTTTCTGATGTGATAATGTATCTTACGGAAACTCGGCGCGGGACGCCGGGCATCGTGCCGCCGGCCGGCGTGGCCGTGACATCGGCGTTGTTCACTGCGCTGCTTTTGAGCGCACGGACCTCGCGCCTCAGCGCGTCGATAGCGGAATCCTGAGCGGCGCCGTTATCATTGCTCGCCTTCAGTCGATCTCAGTTTGCAGCCTGCAATCTCATGGCCGGATGCGCGGCTCAGGGCATTGATGGCGCGGGCGTTGGAACGGGCTGGCACCGGAAGCCGCCGTGCCCGGCGGCGGGTTGCCGTGATCGATGGCCTGGATCGTGGTCCGGATTGAGAGCCCGGGGTCGGTCTGGACGGGAGCAACGAATACGGCAGACTGGGTGCACGTATTCCCGTTCAACCGATACCCCACATATGCGTATTCCCGTATCTGCGGTTCATACTGAAAGGCATTTTCATGATGATCATCACCCTCGCCTCGTCGAAAGGCGGCGTCGGCAAATCGACCACGACGGCCGCGCTCGCGGGTGCCCTCACCCATGCCGGGCACCGTGTCCATATCGTCGATCTCGACAGCAATCACACGGTGTCCCGGTGGCTCGGCGACGGCAGCCGCTGTCCCGCCCTGTCCGTGTCGGCCGGCGATCCGCAGGACCTCACGGAGCATTTGTCGGGACTCTCGAATACGGTGCGGCCGGACATCGTGCTGATCGACATTGCAGGCGCCTACGAGCGGGCGCTGACGGTCGCGGTCGCACGCGCGCATCTGACCGTCATCCCGGCGGCGCCGTCCGAGGCCGACATCTTCGAGGCGGCGCGCGTCGCCCGGCACATCCGGTCGGTGTTCCAGGCGTTCGGCCGTGAGCCGCTCTACCGCGCGCTGCTGACGCGCGTGCAGCCTCTCGCCTCGCACGCGCAGTTGCATGCCGTGAACGAGATCGTGCGCCTCAGGCTCCCCGTACTCAAGACGGCGATCGCACAGCGCGCCGCCTACACGGAGATCGGCCTGTCCGGGCTGCCACCGCACTATGCGGACGCGAGCAGGCCGACGGTCGGCAAGGCCGTCGCCGAGCTCGACGCGCTCGTGGCGGAGATCGGCGCGCTCACCGGCTTCGAGCTGGGCGTATCCCAGGCGATGGAGGTCGCGTCATGAGTGACAAGCCGCTCCTCTCCTTCCGTTCGATCGCAGCGCCGCTCGATGTCGATGATGCGGCGCTCGATGCCATCAACGCGAAGCTCGGCGTGCCGACCATGACGCGGCCGGCCGCACCGAAGGCATCTGTGATATCTGAGCGCCCTGTCCCTGCGGCGGCGGCGGCGCCGGCCCCCTCCCCGGCCCGCGCACCGGCCGAGAAGCTGACCATCGAGATCCCCGACTATCTCGGTCATGCGATCCGGCAGGCGGCCGTGGCCGACCGCAAGACCGCGCGGCACGTGGTGATGGAGGCACTGAAAACAGCGGGCTTCAGCATCGCCGATGCGGATCTGGTGCCGGACGGGCGCCGCAGCCGCGGCAGACCGTAAGCCCGGAGCACCGGGATACCGGACTGCCGTAAGTCCGGGACACCGGTCTTGCAGGTGTCCGGAATTGCGGGAGACCGCAACGCCACAGATACGTACTTGGGCAAGCCTGTAGGTCCGGCGTTACGGCGGCGGAAGACGGACCGGCAGAGCCCGGAGTGGCGGGCTCGGAGACCGGGAGCGATGCCCCTCGATGGGGGCTTGAGTGCTTCGGGGCCTGTGAGGGGCCTGCGGCTGCGCCGGGCGGAAGCTTGCGAGGCGTGCGAGTGCCGAAAGCCAGGGCGTGAGGATGGCGAAGGCCAGGACGGCGGCCCGGAAGCGGGTGCGCAAGGCGGGAGCAGGTGCCGCAATCGATGCGCTGTTGTCGTTGGCCGCGTGAACCGCAGGATGGTCGTGCTCCGGCATGGGCTCGGCCGAGGCCTGGGACGGACCGGTCGCAACCTGCGAACGGTGGAAAGCGCCGGGACGGTTGGCGGCGCGGGCCGCGACGATGATGCCGCCGTGATTTTCCTCCCAGTTCAGCGCCCACGCGCTGAGGGCCTTTTTGGACTGATAGAGATTGGCGGTCAGCCCGGTCACGGGATGCACGGTGTTGACGGCGATGTGGACGTGGGGGTGCGGTTCGTCGTTGTGGGCGGCGACGATGGCCTGATGCTCACCGAGATCGAGCCAGTCGAGGGCGCTCAACGCTGCGTCCATCATCTCGCGGCGGTCCGGGCGCTCGCCGGGATGCCAGGACAGGGTCAGGTGCAGGACGGGCCGCTCGTTGTCGCGGCCGGTGAGGGGGATGCCGGCCGCCCGCTTGAGGGCGGCGCGGTTCTCCCAGGTCAGCATCATCTCGTACCACGCGCGCCTGAGGTTGCCGCCGAGGCCGCAATTGACCGGCTCGGCCCAGGCGACGCGCCTTGCCGTTCGCGCACGGTTCTTGTCATGGAGAATGTAGTCGATGAGCGCCTTGAACGACCGGCCGCGTCCGTCGCTGCGGGCACCGGGGAGCTTGGCGATCATCCGGCTGTGGCGAAACGCCGGGCGAGCCGTGCCGCGCCGTACCTCATGGCGATCCGCCGTGTGATCTGGTCGTCAATCATGAGCGCGAGGAGGTCCCGCATGGCGGCAATGGCCCAGTCGGCGTCGACCATACGTCCCCGGTGGGCTGCCCGCGCGAGCTGGTTGACGTTGTTGCCGGCACGCTGCCACTGGGCGAGGAGCGGGTAGGGGACGAGGTCGGCCGGGGGCTCAGATGCGGCACGGCGCGGCCGCCTGCCGTCGATGATCGCGGTCAGGTAGGCGGAGACGGTGACGCCGGCCGCGCGTGCGGCTCGCTTCACCTTGTTGCGTTGTCTCGGAAGCAGACGGACCGCGAGCATGCTGCTGCGGCGGTTGTTGCGGAATTTTTTTGTTCTCGGCATGGCGATCCTCCTTGTGGCTCCGACCGGACGCACGGGGTGCAGGGGCCTCCCTGCCGAGGGGTGTTTTTGTATTACAAAAACCCAACTCGCACCCGCGCGCATCGTCAGCGTTGGCGACTCGTGCGCGTGCCCCAAGAGGCAAGTTGGTATTTCCCTAAGTTCATCTCATGATTGAATGGCCGGGAGACAAGCCGGCGCATGCCATTTGCGGCAATCGGTTGCCAAGAATATCAGCGCAGAAACCTGTGGATAGTTTTCGCCGTGCGTAAAGGTCGGCGAGTTATGGATAGATCGCCGGGGCTCTGCCCCGGACCCCGGGATATTTGATCAAGGGCGAGGGCAGTATTTACGGAAAAACGAAAGGCGGGGATTGCCCGCCTCTCGCCCTTGGCGGTCATCGCCGTCCCCGGCTGTACCGCAGCGTCGAGTGTAGCGCGTTCGTTCGTTGGGGGAAGGGGTGGTCTCAGCACGGTGCCGATGTCTGCGGCGGTCCGGACCGCAAGCGCGATCCCGGCATGCTGTGTCGACGTTGCCGCAGGCTCCGACCGCCGAGCCCTGCGCCCTTGGGATCAGCGCGATAGCCGGTTACGTGGGCATCGGTGCCATCCGGTCTGCGATCCGCCGCAGATGCTGTGGAGTGGGACCGGTTCTGCCAGCCGCTCCTGCGTCCCGGCCGACCTCGACCGATGGGAAAGACCTTCGGGGTCCACGCGCTGACGCCCGCCAGCCCTGTGGCGCGGGCTACGCGTGGCCTGATGCCGGTCCGCTCACGCGGCGGGATGCTCCGATCCCATTATTATCTATGTAAGAAGGAAATGACCGCAAAGCCACGGAATGCCTGGGGCGCTGAATCAGAAACTGATCAGAAAGAATCAATTCCTGTTCGAATTTGCTCAAAACAGAGCTTGAATTCTGCACAAAAACAATCACACTCATGTTTGAAATTATTCAATCCGGGAGGCCAAAAATGAGCAAAATCGAACAAAGCGGAAAGGCGATCCGCGAAAAGCACGGCATTCCCGTGTACCGGACGAATCCGAGCATACCGGACGCGGCCGAGATCGCGAAATCGAAGCGCGTGCAGATCGGCGACACCAACCGCGGCTTCGTCGTCGACAACGGTACGGGCGAGATCCTGGGACGCGGCGCGGCGTTTGCGTACCAGTTCGAGGAGGTCGATAAGGAGCGCTTCGTGAAGCTCTACCTCGCCGGTCTCAAGCAGGCGGCGGGGCTGTCGAAGGCGGGGCTTGCGGTGTTCGAGTTCGTCTATGCGGCGCTGCGCGAGGCGCCGGGTAAGGACACCGTCAATCTCAGCCAGGACTTCTCCGATCTGGCGCCTGCTACGTTCCGGCGGGGGCTCCGGGAGCTGCTCGAGAAGGAGTTCCTGTTCCGCAGCCCCTACGACGGCACGTTCTTCGTCAACATACGCTTCATGTTCAACGGCGACCGCCTCGCCTTCGTGAAGGGCTATCAGCTCAAGAGCAGCGCACCAGGCCAGGGGACGCTGGCGCTCGGCGCATCGGAGGCAGGGAACTGAGGCAGCAGCCGGGTATGAGGAGTGTAGCCGGCACAGGCTCGGCAATCCTGCTATCCTGCCGCGAGCTGACCGGATGGGCGCGCCCACAACGGCGAGGATTGGAGTGACGAGGGGCATGACATGAGCGAGCCGGTCTCAGTCTATCGGCAGGTGGAAGCGTTCGCCCGGCCCATGGTAGAGCCGCTGTTCCTGCAGGATTTCCTGTTGCGCACGGGGCGGTCGTCGGCGACATCGACGGCGACCGGAACATTCGTGCGGCGAGGTGGGACGCTCTACTGCGTCACGTGCCGGCACGTTGTGCAAAGTGCGGCGTCGGAGACGCGCAATCCCGGCACCACTGCGGGCGTACTGGCCTTTGCACATTCTGCCGGAGCCATTGTGCTCGGGTCGCCGAAGCAAAGCTGCTTCGCTTGTCCGGCCCCGGAGTTCCAGCAGCCGGCGGCTGACATCGCGCTGGCGCGTATTCCGTGGGGAGACTGGGAGACGCTGAAAAGCGACAGGGAGCAGCTCTCCTTCATCGACTTTGATGAGTTCAAGGCGCCGGACTATGGCGGGTTCGTGAGCTGTGCCGCCGTCGGCTTCCCGGACCGGATGAAGGTTGATCGTGATGGGAGGATCAAGGCGAACATCGCCGTTGCGGTTGCGGGAGTGACCAGGCCGATCGGAGCCGGCGACGACGTGTTTCAGCTTCATTCAGAGCTGAGCGAAGCACACGGTATCGGCTTCAGCGGGATGAGCGGTGGCGTGGTCGCGGGGATTGCCGGCGAGAACGAGTTCGTGCCAATCGGCATCGTGTTTCAAGGCGGTCCGAGCGGTACCGGAGATGCGGTGGGTGCAATCGCAGGCCCGCGCGACATCTTCTTCCGGTGCTACCTGTTGACGCCCGCCAGGCTCGATGCGTGGATCGAGCGGACCACGTTTCCTGCTGCAACACCGATCTTCATGGCGGTCGTCTGAGACGCGGTGAGGCCATGATGCGGGAGGCCTTGGCTGACTGTAGAACGCACGGGAGCGGCAGCGAGTGGGAGAAGCGACGGCTCGAACGGCGCGATCGCGCGAGAGCCGGCAGTGCTGCCGGCCCCGTGCTGGCGGCCGTCAGCTGCGGCCACTCCGGAAAGCGCGATACGCCTCGCGGAGGCGGTCGAGCAGCGAGGGAGGCGCGTCGTCGAGGTACCGGTCCGTGTCGTCGGCCGGACTTGGCGGCAGGCCCTGGAAGGGGAGCGTGAGGGGCTGCGCGGCGAGGGGGCGGCCGTATCCGTCCACGGGAACGTACGGCCAGTCTGGCGCGGCGCCGGGCGGGCCATAGGAGCGCTGCGGGGGCCCGTATGGGGTCTGCCACCACGGGGGCCGCTCGTGCTCGGCAACATAGGCGGGCCGGGGATCGGTGTACAAGGGAGCGTCCCGGCTGTCGTAGCCGGACCACGGCAGTGGTGGATTGGCATAGGAGGGTTCGTCGTCCCAGCCGTAGCCGTCGGGCTCCGGTGGCGGGGGCGCCGGCAGTGCCTTGCCTGACGCCGGCAGGCGGCCGGGCTCGCCGGGATCGAGGGCGGCGATGTCGGCATGGGAGAGCGCGCGCTGCTTGACGAGCGCGTCGGCGATGCGGGTGATGAACTCCCGATCGAGATCCATGAACTCCAGGGCGCGCGCGTAGGCGTCGTCGAGCAGCCGTCTGGCCTTCAGGAGGATGTCCTCGCCGGCCGGTGCGCCTTGCCGCGCGGTCGGACCGTGCCAGACGCTGCGTAATGCGAGATCGTCGTAGGCGCGGATGGCGAGCTTGGTCGCCTGAGCGATGTCGGAGGCGGAGTCGCCGCCGGCCCCGCTGCTCAGGTCCTCGCAGTACGTTTCTTCGGCGGCGCGTCCCGCCAGCAGCGCAATGAGCCGGCAGAGCACCTGGAACTCGGTCAGAAGCGGAGACTTGAACGGGGCACGCATGACACCGCCTGACCCGTCTGGGCCGAGCAGCGACAGAGAGACGTCGTCCGACAGGCGCAGCCGGTAGACGGCGGCGGCATGGCCAGCCTCGTGGAAGGCGACGCGCTTTAGCTCCGCGGGCTTGAGCTTCGGGGCATCCTGCTCGATTGCCGCAAGGAGGTCTGCGCGGGCGAGAGGGCGTCCCGCCTGACGGGCGATTCGCCGGGCGTCGCGCACGAGCTTCTCGATGTCAGCGCCGGACTTGCCGGTGCATAGGATGGCGATGGAGCCGAGAGCGCCGGCGGCGCTGCGGTCGGCCTTGAGATGGAAGGCGAGGATCTCCACGAGGTCTTCGGCGCCGGGCAGCGCCAGCTGCAGATGCCGGTCGAATCGGCCCGAGCGCTTGAGGGCGGGGTCGATGCGATCCTCATGGTTGGTGGCGCCGAGGACGATGACGCCGTCCTTCAGGTTGCGCCGTTCCGTGCGCTTGAGAAGGACGTTGACGATCAGCGTGAAGTAGGTGGTGTTCTGGTTCTCGATGCCGCGCGAGGGGATGCTGTCGAGCTCATCGATGAAGATGAGGCAGGGCGCAATGGCGTTCGCGCGGTCGAAGTCGGCGCCGATGGCGGCAATGATTTCTCCTGAATTGCTGGTGTTGCGGGCGCTCCACTTGTTGAAGCCGGTGATGATGATGGGGATGCCGAGCGAGGCTGCAATAGCGCTCGCCAGGGTGGTTTTGCCGGTGCCGGGTGGTCCGGAGATGAGGGCGCCGGGATCGAGCTGGTCCCATCGGAGCTTGCCGGCCCTGCAGGCGTTGAAGTCAGTGATGAGTTGGTCGGCCCAGACGCGGGCGGGTCCGAGGCCGGCGAGTTGATGCACCTTCGGTCCGGTGGGGATTTCGGGCTTGTCGCCATCGTCGGGGAAGTAGGAGGGCGATGTCATGGCGGGTGGTCCGGGAGGATGCGTGTCGTTCGGGTGAGGAGGGCTGCTGCGATGGTCAGGTCAGGCCGGAGGGCGGAGAGCCGCGGCGAGTAACTGCCCTGCATCGGCCGCGGGGTTGGGTAGCGCGAGCGACAGGGCAACGGCCTCGCAGGCGGGGACGGTCCCGACGAGGACGAGGCCCGGCACGTGCCACGCGGCTTCGATCTCGGCGCGCAGGGCCGCTGTGACGGCGGTGACATGGAGAGCACTGGCGCTTGCGGGCGCCGAGAGATCGTGAAGGGCGTCGAAGCTCAGCACGCACGGGGCGTTGCGGCACGCCTCGTCGAAAGCGGCGACGATGGCCTCGATGGCCTGAACGGCAGACTGACGCTTCGCATCACGCCATCCCGACGCGTCGAGCGCGGTGCAATCGAGAGCGAGGGCCTCCGCGATGTCTTCGGCGAAATGCCCATCCGCATCGGCGGGGCCGTGCACGATGCAGGCATGCTCCGTATCGCGCCAGGCCTGAGCGCCCTGCCGCCAGAGCGCGAAGTCGATCGTCAGTCGCTTGCGCCATCGGCGCGTCTGCTCGCGGCCGTGAAGCTGTGTAAATTGTGGCTGCCGGTCGGCGGCGGCAGCGATGCTCTGAAGACGGCTGCGGTTCTCCTGGTGCAGCATGATGCTGGCTCCTCGATCGGAGGCAAAGGGGGGCCGGTCCCGCCCCGGGAAGTCCGGAGCGGGCTCAGTGGCGGCAGGGATGTTCAGAGTTCAGGCGGCCTTGCCGTCGGACCCGCCGGGCTCATTGTCGTTGCCGGGCAAACCAATGATCGGACGCGAGTCGACCCAGGCGAAAATCTCGTTGGCGTCGAACGCAATGCGATTTTGGCCGACGCGCCGGGGCCTCGGAAATCGGCCCTGCCGGACAAGGCGATAGATGTGTTGAGGCGTATACGTTGTGATTTCTGCGACGCTGCGCATGGTGAGCAGGCGGGGAAGCCCGGGAAGATCGGGCTTCCGCTTGTCATTGGACATGGCGGTATCCCTCGTGGGCCACGGGTGTGGCGCGATGTGTCTTCGTTGCGATGTGTGGAGAGGAGGAAGGAGGTTACGCCCCGACTGAGCAGCGTATAACCCGAATGAAGAAAAAATGCAAATTAATTCTTCGATCGCTGATGGCGAGCCTGTAACGTGCTGGCAATTTTGCGCAATTCTTCTTCAGGCATGATCGCGGAGAGAGCCTCGACCTTCCGATCGATGACCTCAGCGAGCGTCGGCAGCTCGTCGATTCGGTCACCGGGATGCCGTGATTCCCATACGGACAACGCCTTGTAGAGCGCGGCATCGATGTCGTGCAGGTGGCGGCGGGTAAGACCCTTGCCGAGCCAGGGCGCATAGATGGTGCGCACGAACCGGGCAGCGTCGAGCTTGGCGAGTTCCGGATCGTGGATGCGGTCGTGCCAGAGTGCGGGGGCTTTGTCGGGCGCTGGCCTTTGAGCCAGGATTTTGAGGATCTCGGGAGAGTACCGCAGCGGGGTGATCATCTTTTCGGCGCGGGCGATGGTCTCCGGGGATGCGGCAAAGCCGAATTCGAACTCTTCAACGGTGTCGGGAGAACTCTCTCGGACACGGCGAGCAAGTCCTTCCGCGAGAGCCAATCGATCAAGGCCGGTCTCGATTGAAAGATCGTCGAGAGTCGATGCGAGCAGATCGATAACGTCGTCGAAATCGAGGCCGTTCGCCTTGAGGGGGCCGTGCTGCCCGCCGGCGTCGGGTCTCCGCGCGGATGGACGGGTCATGGCTCATGGACCGCAGCTGGTTGAAGAATTTGTCTACAGGTTTACGTCAATCCGGGCAAGCGCGCTTGCCCAAATCTCCCCAGGGATTCTGCAACGTGTTGTGGCCCGCGCAGGGGGCGCTCGAACGACCATAGCCGGACCGCCACTTGGCGCGCTCCCCCGAGCAAGTGCAAACACCTGCTTCCTGCGTGAACTCTGCGTGAGCGGCGGATTGTCTGAGGCGACCGAAGATCACTAATGTTTTGATTCTATTGGTGGAGCCGAGGGGAATCGAACCCCTGACCTCTGCAGTGCGATTTCGCTTCCGACAACCGTCAGTGTCCGCCACTAACCCGCAAAATCCAATATTTTCATCTGGTTATTTACTCAGTGGTCCGCCTGTTCTACCCTCCAGATCGCGCCATTCTGTTCGCTAGAGTTAGCTAGCGGCGATCCGGACAGTTTGGACTGCACTGCCACAGGTCCGGAAAACCGCCATTGTTAGCTCGTGTTAGCTGGACCCGATCATGACCATCATCCACACCCGCGTCACCAAACATTCCGTCGACCATATGCGTCCCGGCGAGACGATCCGAGATACCGATCTCGTCGGCTTCGGCGCACGCCGCCAGAAGGGCGCCGCCGTCACCTACTTCCTGCAGCGCCGCATCGGCGCCCGCATCCGCTGGGTCACCATCGGGCGTCATGGCTCACCCTGGACGCCAGAGAGCGCGCGCAAGGAAGCCTACCGGATGCTCGGCCAGCTCGCCGACGGCCGGCTTCCGACGACGCGGCGCGACGACCTCGACACCAAGCCCACCATCACCGACACGGCCAAGACCTTCATGGCCTCCCACGGCACCCACCTCAAGGAGGGCAGCCGCGTCAAATACCAGTACGTCATCGACGCCTATATCGTGCCGATGCTCGGCGACAAGCTCCTCGACAGCGTCACCCGCGCCGATGTGATGCGATTGCACACCGGCATGGCCAAGAAGCCGCCGCTCGCCAACTACGCCATCTCGGTGCTCTCGAAGCTGATGACGTGGTCCGAGGAGCATGGTTTGAGGCCGCTGCAGTCGAACCCCTGCTGGCAGATGAAGCGATACCGCGAGAACAAGCGCCAGCGGTTCCTCTCCAACGCCGAGTATCAACGCCTCGGTCAGGTGCTCGCCAAGACCGAGACCTTGAACGAGGAAAACCTCTTTATCGTTGCCGCGATCCGGCTCCTGCTCCTGACCGGTGCCCGCGTCGGCGAGATCATCACGCTGAAGTGGACTTGGGTCGATCTCGACCGTCAGCTGCTCGTGCTGCCCGACAGCAAGACGGGCCAGAAGATCATCCGCATGAACGGCGCAGCCGTTGCCGTGCTGAAAGCACTGCCGCGCCGCGACGGCAACCCGCATGTCATCTGCGGCCGTCGAGAAGGCGCATCGCTCGTCAATCTCGAAAAACCTTGGCGGCGCATCCGAGCCGAGGCCGGCCTCCAAGATGTCCGGCTGCATGATCTTCGGCACTCGTTTGCGTCGGTCGCTGCCGCACAGAAGGGCTCGCTGCCGATGATCGGCCGGCTGCTCGGGCACAGCAACACCCGCACCACCGCACGCTATGCCCACCTCGCCGATGATCCCGTTGACGGCCTCAATACGAGCGTCGGCGAGGCCATCGCCGAAGCGATCCGAGCGCCCTCGAATTCACACGGGTGATTGGGCTTTCTGCATCAAGTGATGCTTCTGATGCGGGTTTACGCATCAGACGTCGGCTCCGCAGCCTCAAGTATCAGCCGCTCCGCGACCACTGCATCTGTCAGGACCGGCTTTCCCTTCCTGCTTCCAAGTGAAGCGACAGCCGTCGCGAATAGCGGCGACATGTTCCGAGGAAGCTCTCCGACTGTGTCCAGTTTCCATCAGTCGCCGATTTACATCGTCGTATCTGTGGTCAATCGGCACTGTGTGTTTGCGCTTTACCGCAAGTTCTGACTCACTGGGTTCATGAACTTCAGTGTACGGCATTTGTGATCATCTCATTGCTCAATCAGAAAGGCGGCGTCGGGAAAACGACGCTCGCCATCAACCTCGCCGATGCCTTCGCAGCTCGCAAACAGCGCGTACTGCTGATCGATGCCGATCCGCAAGGCAGCGCCCTCGCCTGGTCCGCCATTCGCACGGTCGAGCCGAAGTTCCCCGTCGTCGGCATCCCCAAAGCCTCTCTCCACAAAGACCTGCCGGCCATGGCCGGCGACTACGACATGGTGATCATCGACGGGCCGCCGCGCTCGAACGAGATAGCACGCTCCGCCATTCTGGCAGCCGATTTCGTACTGATCCCGGCGCAGCCGTCGCCCGTCGACATCTGGGCGACCGACGACACCGTGCGTCTCGTCGTCGAGGCGCAGACCTATCGCGAGAGCTTGCGGGCAGCGTTCGTCATCAACCGCCGCATCACCAACACCGCAATCGGTCGCGATGTGCGCGCCGCCTTCGCTGATCAGCCCTTCCCGGTGCTGCCACAGTCGATCGGCCAGCGCGTCGGATTTGCCGAGAGCTTCGCGCTCGGTCTCAGCGTGCTCGAAGCCGCGCCCAATAGTTCCGCTGCCGCCGAGGTACGCGTGCTCGCCCAAGCCATTCAAGACCAACTGAGGAGGAAGTCCAAATGAGCAAGTCCATTACCTTCGATCGTCCAACCAAACCCGCCACGCCCGAATCTTGGGTGCTGGCCAAAGGCATGCCCACCGGTGAGCCGACCAAGCGCCTGACCGTCGATGTGCCCGAAGCCCTGCATCATCGCATCAAGGTTCAGTGCGCCATGCTGGGCGTGAACATGGCCGATATCGTGCGCGAGCTGCTTGAGCAGCGCTTTCCCAAGGCGGGCAAGTAATGAGCGGCGCCGACGCCTCAATGCCGAAGCTCGATCCCGATCTCGCGGTCAAACTCCAGCCTCTGCATGGGGAGTTCCGCGACGTGATGCTTCGCAATCTCGTCGTCATCCAGGAGAAGCGCGACGCGGCCAAGGCGCTGTCGCCCGTGAAGCGCCGGCGCATCGAAACTCGCGAGTTGGTGGCCAGCAAACGAGCCGAGGAAGCCGATCGTCACCATATCCATAGCGTGATCGCCCTGTGCGGGCTGCCCTATCGTGATCCCGGTACCGGTGTGCGGGAGCATCTGCGCGAGTACGGCAAGAGTTCGCTCGCCATACAGGCCGGCTACCTAAAGGACCCCAGCACCGGACGCATGACGCCGCAAGGCTTGCCATACGGACCCAAGGCAAGGTTGCTCATGCTGCACATCTGCACCATGGCGATCCGGCAGAGGCGCGCCGAAATCGAGATCGCCGACAGCATGAGCGCCTTCATCCGCGATCTGGGTTTCCCCGTCACCGGCGGCGACCGAGGAACGCTCCGCCAGTTCAAGGAGCAGCTCAACCGTCTCGCTGCCTCTCGCATGCAGATCGGCTTGTGGAACGGCGACGCCGCCACCACGATCAATGCGCAGCCGATCCGGTCCTTCGATATCTGGCTGCCGCAGGACGCCGGCCAGCGCATGCTCTGGTCTTCGACTTTGCGGCTGGACACGGAGTTCTTCGAGAGCTTGCGCCAACACGCCTTGCCGGTCGACATCCGCGCGCTCCGCGCGTTCTCTCAATCCGCCCGCCAGATCGATATGCTGCTCTGGCTCGGCTACCGCATGCGCTCCGTCTCGCGCCGGTACGTGATCACCTGGCCGACGCTCATGGAGCAGTTCGGCGCCAACGTCGCCCGACCCCGCAAGTTCAAGGAGATGTTCGCCGACGACCTCGCCGCCATGAAGGACGTCTTCCCGACGCTCCCTGTCGAGCTTGGCCCCGACGGCATCACGCTGCGCCCCTGCGATCCCGAGCAGGTCTTCTCGATCGGCCGTAAGCGGCTGACGTGAAATCAGCGCATCTCTTCCATTGAATTTGCTCGCAGTGTTTACGCAGAGTTGGGGGCGATTTGTGGAGATGTCTTGTCGGTGAATTCAATAGCTTGGCACTGGCGCTACGCAGAGTCGGGGGCGGGCGTGCGCAGAGTTGGGGGCGCTTTACCGGGAAACTGCGCAGAGTTGGGGGCGCCTTCACGCAGAGTTGGGGGCGCTCTGCCGACTTATCCACGCAGAGTTGGGGGCGCGTTTCAGCGGCTGTCGCACTGTGGTCGCCGCTCTCCGCATCCGGCATATAAGTAAGACATAAGATATTACATAAGAGGTAGTCATAACATCCTTCATAAACTTACATAAAAGAAGGATTTTGAATTACTGACGAAAACGCAATAGGCTTTTCGGCAGCACCTTCAGATGCTCCGCACCCTCCCCTGTTGCCTTCGCATCGTTGCCGTCCTCAAGCCATCTCTGCTCCCTTCACGCCGATCCTGCGAGCCGACCCGATAACAGCTTCGATCATCTCGCCGTTGCAAGCACCTGCCCTCACAGCCTACCGTTGGCTTCGAACGGGACCGACCGGGGGCAGCATGGCGTTCGAGACCTTGAAGCCGCACCGGGGCTTCATCGAGGCCCTGAAAAAGGACGGTAAGACGCTCGCTCAGATCGTCGAGCGCCTCGCCGACGAGAAGGCCGTGTCGACGACCACCGGTACGCTGTCGCGCTATCTGGCCTCTATCGGATCCCCCTTCCGGCCCCGCGAGTTATCGCCGCAAGAACATGCCGGCGTCGACCAGACCGTACTGCTGACCGAGATCTTTGCTGAGATGCAGGGCGCCAAGGAGGAGAACCGCGCCGTCCTTGAGCACCTGGCCGGCAAAGTCGCCGTGCTGTCGGCGACCGTCGAGGAGTTCGAGAAGTTGCTGTCCCGCGCCAGGCCGGAGGCAGGCGTCATCCGCCGCATCTGGGCACGGGCGTTCATCGTGACACTGCTGGTGAATGCCGTGATCGCGGGCGGAGTGTGGTGGGTGCTGCGATGACATGCGAGGTGTGGCTTGACTGATCGCGGGCCTCGCGACAGGCTTCGTTCATGTCCTGGAAGCAGTCATGATCGAACGGGCGGAGGACGGAGGCTCCGGGCCAATAGGAGACCATGTGCGCAGGGGTACGACTGAAGTCAGCATTTGCTAGCTGCGGACACGGGCGCAGGTCACAGGAACAAGAGCCAAAGCTAGGCTGTCGAAGCGGGCGGCTCAGAACTGCGCTCCTTGCCGCCTATTCCCCCGACTTCAACTTGATCGAACAGGTCTTCACCCCGATCATATCGGTGCTGCGCAAAACATCTGCATGCATTGTCTCGGAACGGCAGTATACGATCGGTCGCCTCGGCCTTCGGCGTCAGGCGAATGCTAATACTGCGTCTGCATTTGGGACTACGCACGGTCAGCCTGATTCCGCGCCAGTAGTTCCGGGCGAGTCCCTGAGCGACCGTTGTGTCGGTTTTCCCGATCGGTCTCGATGATCAGTCTTTGCCCCTTGGTACAAGGCACAGAGGAGCGCCGACTTCTTGGCAACGTGCCGGTCCGTCCGATGAAGAATGTTGTCGAGGCACCGAACCGTGTCGACGGCGGGCGGCAGCAATTCGGTGTTGCCGATGGGTTCAATCGAAGCCGCGTTGGCGACGCTCGTCAGACCAGACGCACGCGAGCCGGCCGGCGGTCATACGCTTGATCGCGCTAAGTTCGGATAGCTGTCGGTCTTGGAGAATGGCCTTGGTGATCTCAGGGGCCAGCAAGCTCAGGCGCAATACGTGGGTGAATCACGAGGGGCTCAGCCTGGCCTCGACTGCGAGGCCCTGCATTGATCGTCCATTGCCTGTTATGACCAGATCGCTCAGGTGTCGCGCCCGAGTAATGAGCCGCTGCACGCTGCGTAAAAAGCGCACAGCCGCTCTACACAACGCCAGCAGGTGAATCGGCTCGCCTCATCAGCTGATCGAGCAGGCGAGCCTCGAGCGAGCCAAATGCCTGCGAGCCGCGTTGGCGAGGGCGCGGCAGATCGACCGCTATGTCGAGCGTTACGCTGCCGTCCTCGATCAACACCACGCGATCTCCGAGCGCAATCGCCTCGGGTACGTCATGGGTCACCATGAGCGCGGTGAACCTTTTGCTCTGCCAGACCGATTCGAGCAGCGACTGCATTTCGATTCGCGTGAGCGCGTCGAGAGCGCCGAGCGGTTCGTCGAGAGCCAGAATGCCGGGGTTGCTCACGAGGGCGCGCGCAAGAGCTACTCTCTGCCTCTGCCCTCCTGACAACACGGCGGGCCACTCGCGCTCGCGGTCGGCAAGACCAACGGCGGCAAGGGCACTTCGCGCCGAGGCGAGCCGCCCCGCTGATCTGCCGCCATCCCCCAGTCCGATGAGGACGTTGTCGAGCACGCTCGCCCACGGCAGGAGGCGCGGCTCCTGGTACATCATTCGTACCACCGAAGCGGCAGTCGCGCTGCCATCCGGTCCGAGCAAAATGCGGCCCGCAGTCGGCACATCGAGTTCGGTCAACAGGCGCAGAAAGGTGCTCTTGCCGCAACCGCTACGCCCCACGATGGAAACGAACTCTCCTGGCGCGACCGAAAGATCGAAACCGCGCAGCACGCGCTTCTCACCGAACGCCTTCTCCACCCGACGAGCTTCGAGGGCGAGGCCGCCGGCGCCGTCGTCCCTGACATCCGCGAAAGACATGGTTCAGACCTTCTGATAGCTCGGGTGCCACGACAGCGTGCGACGCTCGAGAGCTCGGGCGGTGACGTCCGCCAGCTTGCCGAATAGCGCATAGACGACGATCGAGAGCACCACGACGTCGATCAGCATGAACTCGCGCGCGTTCATCGCCATGTATCCGATGCCCGACTTGGCGGCGATGGTTTCGGCTACGATGAGTGTCAGCCACATGATGCCGAGCGCAAATCGCACGCCGACGAAGATCGATGGAAGTGCACCCGGAAGGATCACTTTGAGGAACAGATTGAGCCGTCCGATGCCGTAGGAACGCGCCATCTCGATGAGTTGCGCATCGACGGTACGCACGCCATGAAACGTGTTGATGTAAATGGGGAAGAACACGCCGATCGAGGTCAGAAAAAGTTTGGCTCCCTCATCGACGCCGAACCACAGAATTACCAGTGGAATGAGTGCGAGATTGGGAACGTTGCGGATCATTTGAAACGTGGTGTCGGTCAAAAGCTCAGACGTTCGAGAAAGTCCGTTGAGCAGGCCGAAAACGAACGCCAGAGAGCCACCCAGCAGGAAGCCGCTTGCTGCACGCTGGAAGCTGACCGCGATGTGCGTCGGCAGTTCTCCGGTCATCGTCAGAGCGTAAGCCGCGGCAATCACGTCTGTCGGGCTCGGCAAGAACTGCGTGCTGACGAAGCCCAGGCTCGAACCCGCCTGCCAGATGCAAATGAGTGATACCGGGATCAGCCAGGGCACGACGGCCGCTAGCGATGGAACGGCCACTCTCTTGGTATGGGACCGTGATCCGGCTGAGACCTCGGGCCGGCGGAGGTCGATTGCTGCGCTCGATGTGGTCATCTGTCTTACTCCGCCGCAGCAGGCAGTCGAACGCCCGTACCGCTGACACCGTATTCGCCAACAGCGCCATTTTTGCGACCGACGGTACGTGCACCATTTGCGATCCCAAGCTCCGGAAACAGCAGTTCCGCCACGGTGTATGCCTCCTCCAGATGCGGGTAACCGGAGGCAATGATGGTCTCGATACCCAAGGCCTGATACTCGCGCAGCCGATCTGCGACGGTCCTCGGATCGCCGACAAGCGCCGTCCCCGCTCCTCCGCGCACCAGACCGATGCCGGCCCACAAGTTCGGGGCAATCACGAGATTGTCGCGACGACCGCCACCATGCAGCGCCGTCATGCGCTTCTGTCCGATACTGTCGGATTCGCGGGCGAAACTGGCCTGAGCCGCCTTGATCGCTTCATCGGAAAGATTTGCAATCAGCTTGTCTGCCGCGGCCCACGCTTCATCTTCGGTCTCTCGAACGATCAAATGGATCCGCAGCCCAAACTTCACCGAGCGATCACGCGACGACGCCCTCAGACGCACGGCCTCCAGCTTCTCCTTGACCTGATCCAGCGGCTCGCCCCACGTCAGGTACGTATCGACATGCTCCGCCGCCACGTCGAGGGCCGCCTCCGACGATCCGCCGAACCAGATCGGCGGTGCCGGCTTCTGGATCGGCCTGAAGCCGAGTTCGGCGCCCGACACACGAATATGCTTTCCGTCGAAGTCCACCTTGTCGCCCGACAGCAGCCGTCGGTAGACCGTCAGGAATTCGGACGTCAGCGCGTAGCGCTCGTCATGCGAGAGATGAATGCCGTCGCCCGCGAGTTCCTTCGGGTTTCCGCCCGTCACGATGTTGACGATGAAGCGGCCACCCGAGATCCGGTCCAGTGCAGCTGCCTGCCGGGCGACGTAGGTCGGACTGGCGACACCGGGTCGCAGCGCGAGCAGGAACCGCAGCCGTGTCGTCAGCGGTGCCAACGCTGCGGCAGTGATCCACGGATCATCGCAATTCTTTCCCGTCGGGATGAGGACACCACCGTAGCCCAGCCGATCGACGGCGCGCGCGATCTCGGCCAGATAAGCGAAGTCGGGTGGGCGATGGCCAGTGGCTGTGCCCAGATAACGCCCGTCACCACTGACGGGAATGAACCAGAAAAGATCGAGGGGGGGATGAACGGACATGGTGTTCCTCACTTCCTGCCGATTGGCTCGCCGTAGCATCGTGACCGCATCGGCGGACGATGGCACGACGCTGACGTGGTGGTTCAGTTGGTCGGGGCGCGCCAGACGATGTCGCGCGGGTCGACTTTCCGCGGCACGATGCCGAGTTCGTGGAACGTCTGGGCCAATTGCTGCTGGGACCTGATGTGCGCTTCCGTGACCGGGCCCCACGCGTAATCGGCACGCTCGAACGCGGCCAGGACTGGCTTCACATCGACGCCGGTCTCCTTGGCATAGAACTCGGCGAGTTCCTTACGATTGGCGCCGGCCCAAGCGACGAGTTGGCCGATCTCGTCGAGTGACGCCGTAAGGATGCCGGGATAGGATTCAGCGAAGGCGCGACTGGCAAGCCAGAACGAATTTCCGGCGAGGTGGGGCGCTTTCGCATCGATCAGGATCCGCGCCTCGTAGCGCTGCTCCGCAATTGCGAAGAATGGATCCCAGACGGCCCAAGCGTCCACACGCCCACCGCTGAATGCCGCCGAAGCGTCGGCCGGCGCAAGGTGCACCTCCGTGATGTCTTTGATGGTGAGACCTGCGTTCGAAAGGGCCCGAACCGTCAGATTGTGAGAACTCGAACCCTTCGCGAACGCGACCCTCTTGCCTTTCAGCTCGGCTACCGTCTGGATCGGCGATGCCTTCGGCACGAGAATCGCGCTTTGCGAGGACGGCGTCGCAGCCACGTAGACGAGCCTCGCTCCAGCAGCCTGAGCGAAGATCGGCGGCGTGTCGCCAACTGCACCCAGGTCGACCGCACCAAGCCCCAGGGCCTCCAGGAGCGGAGGGCCGAACTGGAACTCCACCCACTTCACGCTCTCGATGCCCAGGGTCGCCAGTCGCTTCTCGATAACTCCCTTATGCTTTGCGAGCACCTGGATGGCCGAGCCTTTCTGCCATCCGATGCGAAATTCTTTCGAGGCGGGCACGGCAGCGCGCGCACTCGAGACAAAGTCGGTGCCAATCAACGGAAAACTGACGCCGGCAGCGATGGAGGCCAGAAAGTCGCGGCGATTCGTCATCGAAGTCATCCTCTGTGGTTGATCGCAGTTGAATTGCGGGCGCTGGCTCGGACGCCAGATGTCCCGGCGCAGTCAAGCGCTGGACGATGCGGCAGTCTCAGCCAAGTGGCGCGGAGTTCAGACGGTACAGCAACAGGTTAGGCTCGCCAGATCGCGGGAGCCGGCCCGCTTGCGTATGCGGCAACGAACAGCGCGTACCATCGATTGATCTCCGCGATCTGCCGTTCACTCCAAAATCAACTGGCTGAGATCGCTCCCACACCAGACAGGGATGCATGCCATCTGCGAACTATTTTATTCCGATATCGATATGAGTACTGCGCCACGCGGAATTGCGGATATTTTCTATAATCCCACGGGCGCTGTTCGAACAATCTTTCATTTCCCAAGGGATCACTGTGAGAACGATCGCCTCATGATGCGTTCGTGAGGTTTTTGGATCGCATCATTCAGCGATTGCACGGCCATCTAGATCATCCATGAGCGCACCCACTGCGACGCGCTTCTCCGGAGACGCTCCCGGCGACACCGCTCTCAACCTATGTGACGCGACAGCCCGACGGAGTGAGCACATGCCTCCCGTGCAGTCGGCCCCACCGAGGGTCGCCTCGAGCGGTACAGATGTCACCAGGCGCTCTTGCGCCACAGCCCGGACGGAACCGGTCGACGTCGGCCCGAATTTGGCGTTTCGATGCCATGCCTCTGCCGCGATGGGAGAATTTTTTTCAGAACTGGCACGGCGCGGTGGTTTGTTCTACTTAATTGCCTGCAGTGGCTTATAAGCAGCATTGTTTTTCTGTACACTCCGAGCATGCAAGGGAGTAGCGCATGCCTTTCGATGGTGGAGTGATGGAACCGGTGCAGCGTGCGGCGCAGCCACGGCTGCTGTCGTTGCGGGTGCGCATGCCTGACGGCGGGGTATTGTCGCCAACTGTCAGAGTGGGCGCCCGAATCATCGACGCGTTGGCCGCCTACGGGCTTCCGGTCAAGCTGACCGAGCTTCATCGTGGGCGCTACTCGGATTGTCGCGCCCTGATCTCGGCCGCCTGGGTCGACGACCTGCCGCCTCCAAGTGCCGGCGAGAAGGAAGCTTTGGCTGCTCTCGGGGTCGATGACGGCCGGAGCAGGCTCCTCTGCCAGATCGTCATGACTCCCGACCTAAACGGCCTGGAGCTCGAGCTGCCGTGGGACGCGCTCGTCCCCCAAACCTACTGGGTTGCAGGTTGAGCTTGATGACATCGTTCCCAATTTTCGTGAGCGTCGATCAGACGCCCCCACTCGTGAACGGCGGCGGCGACCTCGCTGTGATCAAGGCGCGCACGCTGTTGCTGCGCGCTCCACGCCTGACGCTTGCAGCACACGAGCTGCCCGCTGGACTTTCGGACAAGGCGACCCAGATCGACCTGCTGCCGCATAAGCCTGCCTCGGCTGATATCCAAGGGCGTCCACTCGTCATCTCGGCCACGGGCGACGACATTGAAGACGCGCGCGTTTCTGAGCTGGCTCGCGGCCTTGGCGTGCCCGTGAATGTGCCGGATCGGCCTGCACTATGCACGTTCGCGCTCGGCGCATTCGTCGACCGGGGCGATGTCACGGTTGCCATCGCGACAGATGGTGCTGCGCCGGTGCTTGCCACCCACCTCCGCGAATTGCTCGAACGCCAACTTCATCCACGCCTGGATCGGGTCGCCGCGATCGCGCGGGACTATCGCGAACGGGCCCAGAGGGTGCCATCTGGTGGACAGCGGCGGGCGTTCTGGCATCAGGTTATCGCCGGCGAGCCCGCCGAGGCCATTCAACGCGGTGATGAGGTCGAAGGTCGCCGTCTGATCGAAGCTCTACTCGCCGGAGCCGGTTCGGAGAGGCAACCGGGGCGCGTCATCATCATCGGCGCCGGACCGGGCGACCCAGACTTGATCACGCTGAAGGCCGTCCGGGCCTTGAAGTCGGCCGACGTCATTCTTTACGACAGTCTTGTGGGCGAAGGCGTCTTGGAACATGCCCGGCGCGAAGCGGTGCTTGTCGAGGTTGGCAAGCGAGCCGGGAAACCGAGTGCGCAACAGGGTGACATCAATAAGCAGATGATTGCCTACGCCGGCGCGGGCAAGATTGTCGTGCGGCTGAAGGGAGGCGACGCTTTCGTTTTCGGTCGCGTGGCGGAAGAAATTTCAGCTGTCGAAACGGCAGGCATCGGTGTGGAAATCATTCCAGGAATCACCGCGGCACAAGCCTGTGCCGTGGACGCCCGTTTGCCACTCACGTACCGCGGCGCAATCCGTACGATCTCTCTCGTCGCAGGCGCCTCAACCGACGGCGAGCCGGACCTCGATTGGGATGCACTCGCGCGTCCGCAACAGGCGTTTGCCATTTACATGGGCGTCAAGACTGCGCCTCGTATCGTTCGAAACCTTCTCGATGCCGGTGCGGACGGTTCCACACCTGCCGTCATCGTGGAGAACGGAGGACGGCCACAGTGCCGGACGATTGCGACCACGCTCAGCGAACTCGACGCCGCCGTCGAGGAGTTGGAGGTCGCCGGGCCCGCCATTTTGTTCGTCGGGCTCGACTGGAGCGCCGCTGGCCTGAAGGCTCCGGCCACCGTTGAGCGCTTCAGCAGGGCCCAGCATCTGCGACGCGCAGGCAGCGCTTCGCCCACGCTCGCCCTCGTCGATCAGTTCGCGCCATCCTTGTGAGACCGTCCATGACAGCATTGCCGAAATCTGCGCCGTTTCCGGCTGATCAGATCGAGACCCTGAACTCGATCGTCGCACGGGCAACACCCCTTCAACGCAGCTGGCTGTCGGGGTTTCTGGCGGGCGTCGACGCAGCACACGGCGGTACGACCGCGCAGCAGCCAATTGCGCCACCGCGTGCGAAATCCAAGCTGACGATTCTCTACGGCAGTGAAACCGGGAACGCCGAAAGTCTCGCCCTCAAGGCTCGGAAGGCTGCGCAGAAACTTGGTTATGACGCCAAGGCTGTCGATATGGCCGACGCGACGCTGGATACGCTGACTGCAGCCAAGGATATCATCGTCATTGCGGCGACGTGGGGCGAGGGAGATCCCCCGCAACGCGCCGCGACCTTCTTCAAGAGCCTGATGTCGGAGAGCGCGCCGCGCCTCGACGGGGTTCGCTTCGCTGTCCTGGCGCTCGGCGATACAGCCTACGCTAATTTCTGTGCGACCGGTCGTGCCATCGACGAGCGGCTGAATGCGCTCGGCGCGCAGCGGATCTTCGATCGGGTCGATCTCGATCTCGACTTCGCGAAGAAGGCGGCGGCGTGGACCGAGGACGCGCTCGGAAAGTTCCTGCCGACGGAGCCGGCGGCGGCAAACATCGTCCACATCGACTTCAAGGCGTCGCAGCCGGACGACGGGACCGATGAGCCCCTGTTTGATGCCGAAAGCCCGCTCGCGGCTGAGCTCCGCGAGGTCGTCAATCTCAACGGAACGGGATCGTCGAGCGAGACGTGGCACCTCGAGTTCGCGACCGATGCAGCGGGCTGGTCCTATGCGCCGGGCGACGCGATCGGTGTGGTCCCGGAGAACGACCCGGACCTCGTCGCGGCGTTGCTCGACACCGTGGGGGCCGGCGGCGATCCCGCGCTGGTGCAGCAGTTGACCACGGGACGCGAGATCACGACCCTGACGCGGCCGCTCGTAGACGCCTACGCGAAACTGACGGGGCGTGGCGACGTCGCGGCGCTCGCCGCGCCGGAGCGCTTCGCCGACTATGCTGCGGACCGGCAGATCATCGATCTCATCAGCGAGCATCGCGAGCGGTTGAGCGGTCAGCAACTCCTCGACCTGCTGCGTCCGCTGCCGCCACGGCTCTACTCGGTCGCGTCAAGCCCGGCGGCGCACGAGGGCGAGACGCATCTTCTGGTCGGCGCCGTCCGCTGGCACAGCCATGGTCGAGCCCGAAACGGCGTCGCATCCGCGTATCTTGCCGGCAGAAAACGTGGCGACGTCGTGAAGCTCTACGTCAAGCCTAACCGGCATTTCCGACTGCCTGCCGACAGCACCCGTCCAATCGTGATGATCGGCGCTGGCACGGGAGTCGCCCCGTTTCGGGCGTTCCTCGAAGAGCGCGCCTCGACCGAGGCGAAAGGGAAAAGCTGGCTCTTCTTCGGCGCGCGGAACTATACGACCGATTTCCTCTACCAGCTCGAATGGCAAGACCACCTCGCGAGTGCTGCACTGACCAAACTGGACGTCGCATTCTCGCGCGATCAGCCGGAGAAGATTTATGTCCAGCACCGCATCACGGAGAACGCCGACACCCTGAGAGGGTGGGTCAATGACGGCGCTCATATCTACGTCTGTGGTGACGAGAAGGCTATGGCTCGCGATGTCGACAAAGCGCTCGGCGACGTTCTGGGCGTCGAACCCCTCGACGATCTGCGCAAGACTGGCCGCTATCAGCGCGACGTTTACTGAGGCACGCCGTCATGAGCAAGAAGACTACAAAGCAAGAGCAGATCAAGGACGCGAGCCAGGGCCTTCGTGGCACGATCTCTGCCGGCCTCAATGAAGTCGCCACTGGCGGGATAGCCGAGGACGACCAGTATCTGGTGCGCTTCCATGGCACGTATCTTCAGGACGACCGGGACGTGCGCGGCGAGCGCACCAAGAAGCGACTCGAGAAAGCGTTCAGCTTCATGATCCGGGTGCGGATCCCCGGCGGCGTCGTCACCCCGTCGCAATGGCTGGCGCTCGATCGGATTGCGACGGACTACGCGAACGGTACGCTGCGCCTCACCACGCGCCAGACGTTCCAGTATCATGGCGTCATCAAGTCGAACATGCGCCGGACCATGCAGGCCATCGATGCCGCGCTGCTCGACACGCTGGCAGCCTGTGGCGACGTCAATCGCAACGTGCTCGCGACCTGCAACCCGCATCTGTCACCAGCGCATTCCGAAGCCCTCGATCTCGCTCGCAAGCTGAGCGAGCACCTTTTGCCGAAGACGGGCGCCTATCACGAGATCTGGCTGGACGGCGCGAAGGTCGAAGGGCAGCCGACGAGCGGTTCCAATGAAGCCGAGCCGATCTACGGCAAACACTACCTGCCGCGCAAATTCAAGACCGTGGTGGCGGTGCCGCCCTACAATGACGTCGACATTTTCGCCCAGGATCTGGGCTTCATCGCCATCGTCCAGGAGGGCCGCGTCGTCGGCTACAACGTCACGGTCGGTGGCGGGATGGGCATGACGCATGGTGAGCCCGATACGTTTCCGCGCACCGCTGACGTGCTCGGGTTCTGCACACCCGCGCAGGCTGTCGACGTGGGCGAGAAAGTCCTGACCGTGCAGCGGGATTGGGGCAATCGCGAAGTGCGAAAGCACGCGCGCCTCAAGTATACGATCGAAGCGCGGGGCCTGGACGCCTTCCGTGCCGAGGTCGAGAAGCGACTTGGCTTCAAGCTCGGCGCGCAGCATCCGTTCGCGTTCACTTCCACTGGCGACCCGCTCGGCTGGTCGAAGAGCACCGATGGCAAGTGGCATCTGGGGCTGTTCGTGGAGAATGGCCGCGTCAAGGATCGCCCAGGTCACTCACTGCGCACCGCCTTGCGTGAGATCGCACAGATCCACAAGGGCGAGATGATCTGCACCGCGAACCAAAACGTGATCATCGCAGGGGCAACTGCCGCCGCAAAGAAGAAGATCGACGCGATTCTCGCCGCCCACGGCATCTCAATAGCGACATCCTCGGGGCTCCGGCGCAACTCCATGGCTTGCGTGGCCCTGCCGACCTGCGCATTGGCGCTGGCCGAAAGCGAGCGATTTCTGCCTGATCTCGTGACCGCCCTCGAAGAAAGTATCGAGCGCGCCGGCCTCAGCCACGATGACATCGTCATTCGCATGACCGGCTGCCCAAATGGTTGCGCCCGGCCTTATCTCGCCGAGATCGGTCTCGTGGGGCGTCAGCCTGGGCTCTACAATCTCTATCTCGGTGCTGCTTTCGACGGATCGCGCCTGAACAAGCTCTACGCACAGGACGTGGACAAAGCGCGCATCGTCGCGCTCCTGGCCCCCCTGCTGCTCGCATACGCGCAGGATCGACGGGACGGAGAGCGTTTCGGCGACTTTGTCGTCCGCACTGGCGTCGTGAAGGCCACCGCGGCCGGAAACCGTTTTCACGCTGACGTACGGCTTGCTTCAGCTTGAACGAACATTCTGCAATTCAGGTTCAAAAAGGAGATCTCCATGACCCTCGCAATCGGCAGCCTTGCTCCGGACTTCGAGGCCGAGACGACCGAAGGCAAGATCAAGTTGCACGACTACATTGGCAACTCCTGGGTCGTGTTCTTCTCGCACCCTAAGGACTTCACGCCAGTCTGCACGACGGAACTCGGGCGCATGGCGCACCTGAAGCCAGAGTTCGACAAACGCAATACGAAGCTCCTCGGCTTGAGCGTCGATGCCGTCTCGAACCACGCGAAGTGGGCACTCGACATCGAAGAGACGCAGGGCGTCGCGCCGAATTACCCAATGATCGGCGACACGGATTTCGCGGTGTCGAAGCTGTACGGCATGCTGCCCGCGAGCGCATCCGGCGATCCTTCCAAGCGCACGCCCGCCGACAATCAGACCGTCCGCAACATCTTCATCATCGGCCCGGACAAGTTGATCAAGCTGATCATCGCCTATCCGATGAGCACGGGGCGCAATTTCGACGAGGTGCTGCGCGTCCTCGACAGCTTGCAGCTGACGGCGAAGCACAAGGTCGCGACGCCAGCCGACTGGAAGCAGGGCCAAGACGTCATCATCACCGCCGCCGTCTCGAATGAAGAGGCGCAGGAGAAGTTTCCGGGTTTCAAGACCGTGAAGCCCTATCTGCGGACGACAGCACAACCGCGCTCGGACTGACGCGGCTCGATCCGTGCCCCGCCGTCGATCTCGGGCGCCACCTGGAGACATTGCGCAACCCCTGACGCGGAGCACGATACGGGCCGCAGGAGACAACGATGAACTTCCAGCAGCTGCGGATCATTCGCGAAACAGTGCGCCAGCAGTTCAATCTGACGGAGGCCGCTGGCGCGCTCCATACGTCCCAGTCGGGTGTGAGCAAGCACATCAAGGATCTGGAGGATGAGCTCGGCGTCGAGCTCTTCGTCCGGAAGGGGAAAAGGCTGCTCGGACTGACAAAGCCCGGGGAAGAAGTCGCCCTCATCGTCGAGCGCATTCTCATCGACGCCGAAAACGTCAAGAAGATCGGCGACCGCTATGCGGATCGCGACGAGGGACACCTGACCATCGCGACGACACACACACAGGCGCGCTATGCCCTGACCGATGTGGTGCGTCGGTTCCGATTGGCATTTCCCAAGGTGCACCTGGCCCTGCACCAGGGCAGCCCAACCGAAATCGCCGATATGGTCACGCGGGGGGAGGCCGAAATCGGCATAGCTACGGAGACGCTGGCTCAGGCGCCGCAACTCGCCACTTTCCCATTCTACACGTGGACCCATGGGGTGATCGTTCCCAAAGGGCACCCATTGGAAAGCATGACGCCATTGACGCTGGCGGCATTGGCCGAACACCCGATCATCACATACCACGAAGGGTTCACCGGCCGGGGCAATATCGACGCAGCATTCAGCGAAGCCGGACTCGCACCGGACATCGTCATGTCGGCGATGGATACGGATGTTCTGAAGACTTATGTCGGGCTGGGGCTTGGCGTTGGCATCATCGCATCGATGACGTACGTCGATCAGTGTGATGGTGGCTTGAGCCTGCTCAACGCCAACGCGCTTTTTCCCATGAACACGACATGGATCGCGGTGCGCCGAGGTAGCGTGCTCCGCCGCTTCGCCTACAAGTTCATCGAGCTCTGCTCGTCGTCTTTAGACGAGAAGACTGTTCGCTCGTCCGCCGTCTCGCATCCGGATGGCGCACCACAGAGACGACCTGCGGCTTTCTTGGTGCCAGGTGGCGCGCACCCCGCAAAGTGAGGCACGGCCTGTCGCGTCGAACGACCGCCGTTGGCGCAATCCGCACCTCGAAACTCAGATGGCCTGTCACTGGGTCATATCGATAGAAGAAAGACTTGGTGGGATTGTCCCGCCAACCTGTTAGATTGAGATCGTTGGCAATTTCAGAGACAAGTCGCTGCCAACCGCGGGGATTTCAGCGCCACTTGCGCCGCGTAAAAAACGCTAAGTCTTGCAGCCATTGGCTGCAGTCCTGACCTGAAGGAGACGCACGATGAAGAACGAGATCGTGATGCCTGCAGCGAGAGTCCTAGCCGTCCGTGGTCCGCTGTCTGTTTCGACTTGCCGGTGTTGTCGCTGTCGATAGCTCAGATCTGAGCAGCCAATAAGTCGCTCGACCCGATCAATTCTCGTAATGCGCGGCGCCTTCGCGACCGCGGAGAGGAAACACATGTCCAGTCTCCACACGATCGAGATCGATGGCGATCTCGTAGGGATCCTGACGCGCGATCACACATCGCGGGCCTTCCGATTCCACTCCGGTATCGCACCTTACGATCTGCTTGATGGATCGAGCTTTCATAAGCCCCAGGAGGCTCATGACGCCGCGGTCCGCATGAGCCGTGTCGCACGCAGAGTAAAGACGACGGACAGCAGCTTCGAGAGGATTGCGCGATGATCGTCATGAACTGGTTCTCGCACATAGGGTCCTGGCTCGCTGATACCTGGTTGGATGCGATCAAAACGTTGTCGCAAACCGAGGGCTCATACTCGAACTGGCCCAGACAATCCCAAGACGACGCCGCGTTGACCGAGGATGAGCGGATCGAGATCGCCATTCTGACTTCCCACTTCCACATGTGAGTTGGGAAGCGCCAATGGGGCGGGGGCCGTCACCCGTCTCGGCCCGGGGCAGAACCCGTTTCTGCCCCGGGCCACAACAAAACTTCTTCGAAATCGAATTCAACATCCGCCGCGACCGCCTGGGGTGCGGCAAACCATAGCCGGAGAATACTCATGTCAGGTCCTGCTGCACGCCGCGGTGCTCGCACGTCGTTCTGGTCTCTTGCCGTCGCCCTCGGTATCACTTTCGGGAGCAGCGCCGGGCACACGCAGACTCTCCTCAACGTCTCCTACGATCCGACGCGGGAGTTCTATCAGGAGTACAATGCCGCATTCATCAAGCATTGGAAGGAGAAGACCGGCGAAACCTTGACGTTCCGCCAGTCGCACGGTGGCTCCTCCAAGCAGGCACGCTCGGTCATCGATGGTCTCGAGGCCGACGTCGTGACCCTTGCTCTCGCCTACGACATCGACGCGCTCCACGAGAACGGAAAACTCATTCCGGCCGACTGGCAGAAGCGGCTGCCGCACAATTCGTCGCCGTACACGTCGACGATCGTCTTCCTCGTGCGCAAAGGAAACCCGAAGGGCATCAAGGACTGGCCGGACCTCGCCCGCCCGGGTGTCGAGGTGATCACGCCGAACCCGAAGACATCGGGTGGCGCGCGCTGGAACTACCTGGCTGCCTGGGGGTATGCACTGAAGCAACCTGGCGGCACGGAGGACAAGGCGCGCGAATTCGTAAAGGCGATCTATCAGAACGTGAAAGTGCTCGATTCCGGTGCCCGTGGTTCGACAACGACCTTCACGGAGCGCGGCATCGGCGATGTCTTGATATCTTGGGAGAACGAGGCATTTCTCGCTCTCAAAGAGCTCGGTCCGGAGAAGTACGAGATCGTAGTGCCGAGCCTCACCATCCTGGCCGAGCCTCCCGTGACCGTCGTCGACAAGGTGGTCGACAAGCGCGGCACGCGCAAGCAGGCGGAAGCCTATCTCGAGTATCTCTATTCAGAAGAGGGACAGGTTCTCGCGGGCAAGCACTTCTATCGGCCGCGGAGCGCGAAGGCGGCCGCGAAGTACGCCGATGTCTTCGTGAAGGCCAATCTGTTCACCATCGACGACGTCTTCGGCGGCTGGCAGAAGGCGCAGAAGACGCACTTCTCCGACGGCGGCACATTCGACCAGATCCACGCCAAGCGCTGAACGGCTGCGATCGTTGAGGCCTCCCCGGGAGATGGACATGACGCCCCTGATCTTGCCTGGACTAAACGGGAGCGGACATGCGCACTGGCAAACCTGGCTCGGGAAGCAACTCGCGACGAGTACGCGGGTCGAACAACCGGATTGGGCCGTCGCTGATCTGGACCGCTGGGCGGCGGTGCTGCGGACGGACGTGCTGACCGGCCGTGGCGATGCGCTGATCATCGCCCACAGCTTCGGTTGCCTCGCGGCAATCGATGTCGTGCAAAGCGGCTGTCCGCACGTCGGCGCCGCTCTACTCGTTGCGCCGGCGGATCCATCGCGTTTCGAGATCCCCGACGCTCGCCTAGCCAAGAGACTTGCGATACCAGCGATCCTCGTCGCGAGCCGGAACGATCCGTGGATGTCGTTCGAGCGGGCGACGTTCTGGTCCCGACAGCTCGGATGCTGGCTGTTCGACGCCGGCTGTTCCGGTCACATCAACGTCGCTTCCGGACATGGTCCGTGGCCCGATGCGCTCGACCTCGTCGCCGCTCTGGCTCGACCGTCGCGTTCCGACGGCCAGCGCCGGCCAACCGACAGGGCGCACGGCCATGCCCACTTTGCAAGCCTGGGCATAAGCAATCCAGAAAATGATGGTTGGGGCCGTCGTCGGCCGGTCTTACTGCCGCACGACAACGAATTGGTGAGGTCGGACCGTGAAAACACGAATTGAGCGCGTTGCCGTGCTGTTGGCTTTCGGCCTCGCTTCATGCGTCAGTCTCGCGGCCGGAGCGCTCGCACAATCGAGCCTTCTCAACGTGTCCTACGACGTCTCGCGGGAACTCTACAAAGACGTGAACCCTGCGTTCGTCCAGTGGTGGCGCGAGCGGACGGGCGAGACCGTCACCGTCAATCAGTCGCACGGCGGGTCGTCGCGACAGGCGCTGTCGGTGATCGGCGGCCTCGAGGCCGACGTGGTCACCATGAACCAGGCCCCCGACATCGATATTCTCCATGAGCGTGGCGGTCTCGTCGATAAGGACTGGCGGCAGGCATTTCCTCATGGCGCAAGCCCCTACTCGACCACATCCGTTCTCCTCGTTCGTAAGGGGAACCCAAAGGCGATCAAGGATTGGAGCGATCTGGTGCGACCCGGGCTCGGCGTCATCGTCCCCAATCCGAAGACTTCAGGAAACGGTCGCTACACCTATCTCGCAGCCTGGGGCTATGCCTTGACGCGCGATGGAACGCCTGAGAGAGCACGCGAGTTCGTGAAAGCGCTGTTCGCTAATGTGCCAGTCCTGGATGGCGGCGGTCGTGGAGCGTCGACTACCTTCACACAGCGCGACGTCGGCGATGTGCTCGTCACATTCGAGAACGAGGCCATTGCGCTCATTGCGGAGCTCGGGGCAGACAAGTTCGAGGTCGTCTATCCGTCGCTCAGCATCGACGCCTCAGCACCGGTCGCGATCGTATCTTCAGTTGTCGACAAGAAGGGGACCCGCAAGCAGGCGACGGCCTACCTAGAATTCCTGTTCTCACCGCAAGGTCAGACCATCATTGCCAAGCATCATTTCCGGCCGCGTGACCCAATGGTACTGGCGGCGCATTCCAGCCGCTTTCCTGCCATAAAGACTTTCACGGTCGAAGATCAGCTAGGGGGCTGGGCAAAGGTTCAAGCAGAGCATTTTGCCGACGGCGGGATCTACGACCAGATCATCGTGAGGCGATGATGGTTGGCGTGCAGAGGCGTATCCTGCCTGGGTTCGGGTTATCGCTGGGATTCACCCTGGCGTACCTATCCCTGATTGTGCTCATCCCGCTCTCTGCAGTCTTTCTCAAGACGGCGACGATGTCGGCAGGGGCTTTGTGGGAAGCAATCAGTGCGCCGCGTGTCGTTGCGACCTACAGGCTTAGCTTCGGTGCATCATTGCTTGCGGCAGCCGTCAACGTTGTGTTCGGTCTCATGCTGGCATGGTCGCTGGTGCGCTATTCGTTTCCCGGTCGCAAGCTGGTCGATGCGCTGATCGATCTGCCGTTCGCTCTGCCGACGGCGGTGGCCGGGATATCTCTCACAGCGCTCTATGCCAAGAACGGTTGGCTTGGCCAGTACCTGGAGCCGCTCGGGATCAAGATTGCATTCACGCCAACCGGGGTCCTCGTTGCCTTGATCTTTATCGGCTTGCCATTTGTCGTGCGGACCGTGCAGCCCGTTCTTGAAGATCTGGAGGCCGAGGTCGAGGAGGCAGCCGCTTCACTCGGCGCTAGCCGCTGGCAGACCGTAATTCGCGTCGTACTGCCAGCGCTTCTACCAGCCTTGTTGACTGGGTTCGCACTGGCCTTTGCCCGTGCCGTTGGTGAGTACGGCTCGGTGATTTTCATCGCAGGCAACCTGCCGATGGTCTCCGAGATCACGCCGCTGATCATCATTACCAAGCTGGAGCAGTACGACTATGCAGGCGCGACGGCTGTTGCGTCCGTCATGCTTGTATTCTCCTTCGTACTCTTGCTGCTGATCAATCTGCTTCAAGAGTGGACCCGCCGCAGCGCCCGAAAGGTGAGCTGATGGCTGGAGCATCTGGAACCCTGGATCTACGCGGCAGATCGGCCAGTGCCCGCTTCGAGGAAAACCCTGCGACACGAGACAATCCATGGGCACGCAGGATCATCCTGGCGACGTCTCTTGCCTTCTTCGCCCTATTCCTGGTGATGCCGCTGGCCGCGGTCTTCGTGGAAGCACTTCGTCGTGGTTTGAGCGTCTACGTTGCCGCACTCACGGAGCCCGATGCTCTATCAGCGATCAAGCTGACCCTGATCGTTGCTGCCGTATCCGTCCCGATGAACCTCGTATTCGGTATTGCCGCCGCATGGGCAATCACAAAGTTCGACTTCAAAGGCAAGCAATTCCTGATCACCCTGATCGACCTGCCGTTTTCGGTCTCGCCGGTCATCGCCGGTCTTGTCTTCGTCCTTGTGTTCGGTGCTCAAGGCTGGTTCGGCCCATGGCTCCGTGAGAACGACATCAAGGTCATTTTTGCCGTGCCGGGTATCGTCCTTGCGACAGTCTTCGTGACTTTCCCCTTCGTCGCGCGCGAGTTGATCCCCTTGATGCAGGCCCAAGGCACCGAGGAGGAGGAGGCAGCGCTGACTCTCGGGGCCACCGGCTGGCAGATGTTCAGGCGCGTGACGCTACCGAACATCAAGTGGGCACTGCTCTATGGCGTCATCTTATGCAACGCGCGTGCGATGGGCGAGTTCGGCGCGGTCTCCGTGGTATCCGGACACATCAGAGGCTTGACGAACACAATGCCTTTGCACGTCGAAATCCTCTACAATGAATACCAATTTGCTGCCGCCTTCGCAGTGGCCTCGCTGCTCGCATTGCTTGCGCTCCTGACGCTGGCTTTGAAGTCCTACATCGAGTGGCGCACGGCACAGCAAGGTACGGTCGGAGACACGCCATGAGCATCGCTGTCCGCGACATCACCAAGCGCTTCGGGCCGTTCACTGCGCTCGACGGTGTCAGCCTCGACTTCGCACCGGGCAAACTGATTGCACTCCTTGGCCCATCCGGTTGCGGAAAGACGACACTTCTTCGAATTATCGCTGGATTGGAGTGGGCAGATTCCGGACGTGTGCTGCTTGGCGACCAGGACGCCTCCGATCGCCACGTCCGCGAGCGACAGGTGGGATTTGTCTTTCAGCACTACGCTCTCTTCAGGCACATGACGGTGTTTGAGAACGTTGCGTTCGGGTTGCGCGTGAAGCCTCGCGTCGCCCGGCCGAGCGAGGCTCAGATCCGCAAGCGCGTCGACGACCTTCTCGAACTGGTGCAGCTCGGCTGGCTCGCCAGTCGCTATCCGACGCAACTGTCGGGAGGGCAGCGCCAGCGCATCGCTCTCGCCAGGGCACTCGCCGTGGAGCCGCGGGTGCTGTTGCTCGACGAGCCATTCGGCGCACTCGATGCGCAGGTGCGCAAGGAGCTGCGGGGGTGGCTGAGGCGGCTTCACAGCGAACTCCATCTGACGTCGATCTTCGTCACCCATGATCAGGATGAGGCGCTCGACGTTGCCGACGAGATCGTGCTGATGAACAAAGGGCGGGTTGAACAGGTCGGCGCGGCTCAGGACGTTTACGAGACGCCGGCTACGGAGTTCGCTTGCAGTTTTCTTGGCGCGGTCAATCGGTTTCCAGGCCGTATCCGTGGCGATGAACTCGAACTCGCCGGTGATTGGTTGCCTGTCGTTGCGCATGGAATCGGTGAAGGCGAGAAGGCCATCGCTCTAGCTCGCCCACACGAACTCCAAATATTGTCGATCGATAGCGCAGGACCTGGCCTCCGAGCGAGGGTAGAGCGCGTTCTGATCAATGGGCCTGTCGCGCGAATCGAACTCAAAGGCGAGACGATACTCAACGGCACCGGCAGCTACCCAACCTTTGAGGCAGAGGTTCCGCGTGATCGACTCGGCGGCCTGGACCTAAAGGTCGGGAAGCACGTGCGCCTCAGCGCAAACAGGCTGAGAGCGTTTCCTTATCAGTCGCTTTGACGGCAGGTAGCCACGGGCGTTGTTTGCTTGTCCACCTGGGTGCCGCAACGCCAGATCCCGCGCCACTTACGGCAAGACTTCGGAACCACGTGGGATCCCGCAGCCGAAGTGACGCTTCCGCACTTGTTGGGCGGCGCTCCGCCACCAATGTTGCACTAAGCTTGGCGTCAGGCACTTGCAGGACTTCGGCTTGAGAGCCCATGAACAGACCCTATTAGGTCTGATCCGAACTTGCGCAGTATGACTGCTGTGGGTCAAAATCGACGACTTGGCGACCACCAAGCCCACGGTCGCGATTGCCGGGACCGGTCATTCAGGCACGGTTTAGGGCGACACCGCGACACGCTGGTGCAGCCGGACATCACCGCTCGGCCTCCGGTTCGCGCTGGCGCGGGTCCTTGCCGAACACCGCTTCGCGGGCGGCTTCGAGCTTCTCGGCGCCGATCTCGTAGAGGCGGCCGAGCCCCGCCTTGTCGGGCTCGTTGGCGAGATAGCGCATGTCGTTGAGCTGGTCCGAGGTCGGCTTGCCGAACCAGCCTTCTTCGATCACCTTGACGCGGATGTCGTCGATCACTCCACGGGCCCGACCGCCATTGAGACCGCCCCAGCTCCGCCGGATGGCCTGCGCCGCCTGCATCTCGATCGCCCGCTTCTGCTCGTCTGTCAGCACGACCGGCTCCCGTCGTCTCATCCTCGTCGAGGAAGCCTGTCGCGCCTGTCTCTGTCAATCGTCGCGCGCTCTTACTTGCGCGAAATCCGGTTCAGTGTCGGATCGCGACGGGAGAAGATGTGGCCGAGGCCTTCGCGCGATCGCTGTGCGGTCGTCCTCAGGCGGGCGATGTAACGCGGGGCACGCTTGCTTGTCTGGCGGCCGTGGGGCGCTCCGAACGGCAGATTGTGGCCATTGAGAAAGCTCGCATAGGCGACGACGATGAAGCCTGCCGCGATCACGCCGGCCACCATCGGAGCCGACGTGGCGAGTTCATCGATGCGATTCGACAGGATCGCCGCCATCGTGAACCAAATGAACGCCGCCCCGAGGATATCGGGGATTGCGTAATTGTAGCGGGCGAGCCAGAAGCAGCCCGTGTACCAGCGGTGCGGCGGCTCGGTTTCACCCAGGAACACGCCGAGGCGCTGGAAGAAGACGAAGGCGAGCTGCACCCCCCAAATCGCGATCGAGTCGCGGTAGAAGCCTTCGAGCAGCGGCAGCAATTGATGGAGGATCTCCAGCTCGGGAATGTGCTGCCAGTGCTCGATCATCTCCGGCTGCCTCAGGCTCCAGGTGACCGCATAGCCGAGCCCCCAGGCGAGGAACAGCAGCACCAGGAAGTGCTCGCCGAACCTCGATCGCAACAACAGCCAATAGGGCCAGGCCACCATCAGTGTCAGGAACAGGACGAGGCGTTTCGGGCTCATCAGATCCTCCTGTCGAAGTGTGCAAGAAGGTGTGTGTCGCCGGTCGACCACGTCCGCCCGAGGCGGAACACCCAGGCTTGCGCGATGCCCCTGAGGTGCCGCTGCGCGACCGGCAGCTGGTCGCTGCCGGTCGACAGGGCCGTGAACTGGTGCGCCTCCAGCACATGCTCCACGCTGGTCGATGTCGCGTAGCCCATCGTCGTCGTCCGGTTGGTGCCGCGCGTGTCGGTACTCCCGTAGGTCCACGACGAATTCCACGAGCTGTTGCTCGAGCTGGACGATCCGCCGTTGCTATAGGCCCGGCTGTTGTTGGTGCCCGTCGCGCTCGATGCGCTGTCGTTGACGCGCGTGATCTCGCGCTTGCCGAAGAGCTTTTGCGCGTGCTCGATCGTGGCGGGATCGCTCTGGGCGTGGAAAATGTGGGTCTGGAACAGGCCCATCAGCCAGTTCGTCAGATCGCCCGAATTCTGGGTGCCGAGCTTGGAGCGGTACGCCGAGATGTTCTGCGTCAGATAGACGGTGGCGACGCGCGCCGCGCGCGCCAGCGACTGGAACCGATTGTCGAATTCCGTTGTAAAGAAATGTGACTCGTCTGCCCACAGGAACACCGGCCGCGTGTCGCGATTGGCCGTCGCCATGCGACGCAGAGCGCAGGCCTGAAACACGACCTTGAACATCGTCTGTGCCGTCGCATAGCCGCGCTTCTCGATCGCCGGCAAATCGAGCACGACGATGGCCCCTTCCATAATATCGTCCGGATAGAAATTTGTGCCGGTGGCAAACATTTCTCTCAGTGTGCCAACCAACAGATCCTGCAGCATTGTCGACAGCGTAAAGGTCACGCTCGACCGCGTTCGATCCGACAGTGAGGGGAACACTTTGACGAGGTAGTGCTCGATAGCGTCGTAGTCGGCGAGACGGCCAGCCGCCTCGTAGGCGGCCCGCGCGTCGGCCAGGCGCTGCGCTATTTCGCCGGCCTTCCAGTCCTCGCTATCGATCGCGTTGGCATCTCTCGGGATGGCGTCGATGAACTTCTGCACGTCGAGCAGGCTGATCTCGCGGCTTCCCGCCACCAGCACCATGAGCGTGTTCCTGAGGAGCTGTTCGGCACTTTGTTGCCAGAACGCTCCGTCCTCGCCGCTTGTGCGGCGCCCGCTCTGCTCAATCAAATTCATCAGGATGGTCACGACCCCGTCCACGCGACCCGCCGGATCTCCTGGTCGATTGAGTTCATACTGGAGGACGTTGAATCGCCATGGTCCGTCCTCGCGGACGACGATCAGATGCTTTGCGCGGCCGGTCGCTTTCGCATAGGACATCCAGCGCGCCGCCTCGTCGGGTTTCGCGCAAAGCACAAGACCGCCGAAGCCGGCGCGGAGAAACGCCTTGGCGATCGTCTGTCCACTGCCTGTTGTCTTGCCGCTACCGTTTCCGCCAAAAATATGACAGCCGCTATAGGAATCCTCGATCGTCCAATAGTCATTCGGCGACAGCCGGACGAGCGGCGTGTCGTTGCGTGCGAGGTAGGTGCGCCGATCCACATTGCGTCGGCGCCGCGGAATCCTCACCGGCTGCGGTGCAGCCGGTAGCGGTGCGCGCTGCACCACCGGCTTTGGTGGCGCGGCACTCTGGTCTTGGGTCGTGCCGGCCGGTTTGACGCCCGACAGGCGTTCGAGGACGGTATCGAGAAAGGCCATGGCTTGTGCTCCCGAGTTTCGGTCTCTCTGTGCGGTGACGGCTACTGCAGCCAGCGGATCGGAATCTTGGGCATGCCGGCGAGCCACCAGAGCAGCCAGCTCCAGAACGCGAGCTGGATGATGAAGCGAACGAGGAAGCTCAGCTGCCAACGCCCGTCGCTCGGCATCGCCTCGGAATCGGGAAGTTGCTGCCGGATCGCATCACGATAGGCGGCGCGCTCCTCGCGCCGCTTCGCGTCCAATCGTTCCACGTGGTGTCGATAGTCGTGATGATCGTATGGGGTTGTCATGGGTCAGCTCCTCGATCGGGCGACTCAGTCGAGCAGGGAAGCCGTCGAGGGCTGGGACGTATCCCTCACGTGATCCGGCAAAGGCCGCTGGAACGGGCGCAGCGCATTCTTTGCTACCTCGCGCCAGGCATGCGTGATGAAGGCCGCCGCGATGATCGCCGCCTCTCGCGGAACGTCTGTCCCCGCCAGCACTTCCTTGATCGCCGTCTGAATGACGATGCTGGCCGCGATCTCCTCGCCGGAGTGCCCCTTGGCGGCACCGGTGACAGCTTTCAGCCCGACGCTCAGCATCCGATGATCGACAAACGGCAGTCTGGCATCCTTGAGGCCCATCTCCCGCATGATGATGTCGAGGGCGATGTGCGCGATCGAATCGATCGTCGCGGCCCCGATCACACCGGCGATCTCAATCTCGTGCCCGATCACCGCGAGCCGATAGTCCTGGTCATGACGGGGACGCACGCGGACCGTCAGATGACGGTCCTCGTCGGCATTGACGAAGATCTGGGCGCCACCCAGAAGATCCGGTGCGGACAGATCCGCAGCGTGGTGGGGACGGGTGCCCTTCGCCGCCGAGCGCTCCTTGGTGACCAGCACATCGATATCGCTCACCGACGCGTTGAGCACCGGGCGCACGGTCAGCACCGTGACGCGACCGGCCGCGATACCGGCCGACTTGGCGATCGTGAAACACATCTCCCGGCCTTCGGGACGGGCGATGACGAGCGTGTAACCCTGCCCGAGCAAGGTCGGTGGGTCGATCGGATTGCAGGTCTCGGCGCGAGCCGGAGCCGTCATCATGAGCCAGCCGGCAAGGGCTGCGACGGTCAGTGTCCTGGTAGAGGATCTCAGCATGGCGATTACTCCTTCCTCTCGTTTGAAATGACGATGGTCTGCCGGGTGTCGGCGTACCAACGGGTGACGACGGGCAAGAGCTGATCGGTGGCGAGCCGCTCCCAGCCCGTCCGTGTCTCGGTGAGCGCGGTGCGGTGCTCGGCGATGAAGCCGTCGCGCGAGAGTGCGGCGTCGAGCTTGTTGATGCCGTAGTCGACGGCTGCGCCGATCAGCAGCGAAGTGCCGAGACTGCTCGGGCCGTACAGCGCACCGAGGATCTGGCCCTTGCGGCTGGCGATGACGCGGCCCGCGAGGCGCGGCATCACCGTGCTACCGATCCGGCTGACGATCGGCGCGATGAGCGGGGCGACCGCGATCGACGCACCCATGATCGCGACCGAGCGATAGGCTTTCTCGGCATGGTCGATCGCGTAGTGCGTCGGTATCCGCCAGCGCTGCGCCGACCAGTCGAGCTTCACCGACACCGAACCCGCCGGATAGGCTTCGAGGAGACGCGTGTGCGTCCGGATGAAGGTGCGCTCGCGCACGCCGATCTCGTCGATCGTGGCGCGAAAGTTCGCATGTGCCGTCTGGAAGGCGGCCTCCAGGCCACGTTGGATCTTGGGGTTCCGCTCCTCCGGGCGCAGCACCCGCATCTGGTAGTGGTCCATCAGATAGCCCTGGACGCGGGCACTGACGGCCTCCCAGATCTTTGTCGGGGAGAAAATGGAGAAGGCCTGCGAGCCGCCGGCGAGCACGGCTTCTTTCAGTAGAGTCAGGCTGCTGCCCCACCGGAAAAACCAGGTGGCGTACTCCTGCAGCGCCGTCTCGCTGTCGGAAAAACCGTCGTCGAAGGAGCGTTTCACGTCCTGCCGGAAAGTCAGCGCTGCTGTCTCCTCCTTGCGCTTCAAGAAGAACATCAGCTCGCGTTCGAGCGCGGTCAGCGCCATGCGCTGTGCGGCGACGCGGACGATGCGTCCCTCCTCGTCCTTGATCGTCAGCTCAATCTCGCCGGGGCGAAGGCCGGCGGTATTGTCGCGCACCGGCACCGTGATCGCGGTCGTATCGGCATGCACCGGTTTGCGGAACTCCGCGATACCGTCGCCGCCGTTGATGGCTCGGGCCACGATCCAGCTCGCCGTCAATGCGATGATCGACACGCCGAGCGCGAGGCCGATGGGCCGACTGATCGCATATGCGGCGTGAGGTGATCGCTCGATCGGATGCGGTCTAGGCGGTAGAATTTCGGCAATAGGGGTCCGCTCCGTCGCGGCAGTGATCTGCCGGACGGCATCGACGGTGCGATGCGTCATGGTGATGGTCCTATGGAGAAAATGACGTCCAGGCAGCAATCAGCAGCGACCGGCATGAGGCCGGCGCAGCTGTCACGCGTCAGTCTGGAGGACGGGGTATTGCTTGGGTGTCGTGCGCGACGGCGTAGCTGCCTGTTGTCGCAGCCGGTCGAGGTTCAAAAGCTGACCTCTCGACGGCCGAAATGATCAATGCGACGCTGATCATCTGAGTGCCTCACTCGTGGGAGTAGGGCAGCTCATCATAGCCCAAACCGCCAGTAATTGGCTGATTTTATGTTCTTTTCGCAGCTGTTCTCGTACGTCCCGCTACGCCCCAGTTGACCAGATCGAAGCCGCACCTTCGAGGATGGAGCAAGGTCGAAGCCATGTCCTACACGCCCCTCACTTACTGGACGCCCGACATCATTGATGCCCTGCGGGTGCTGTTTCGCTACGCCGTCGGCCACAACAGCGCCCGCACGGCCGTGCCGAACTGGCAGGAGTTCTGTGCGTCGCTGGAAGCCACGCCACCTGCCAATCAGGACGAGCGCAGGCAGCGCATCGCGCGCTATACCGATCAGCTCAACCACTTCAAGGAAGGCCTCAATCGGCTCGACTTCGACGACAGCGGTGCCAACCTCAAGCTCGATTATGTGCGTCGGCAGCTCTTCAACTTCTACCGCGACCGGCCAACCGCTCGGCAGGAGATGTTCGACTACCACAAGACCGTCTTCAGTACCGACGGCCTCCAAGTCTCCGATATCAAGGTCTGGCTTGCCGATATCTTCGGCGGCCCGCCGGACAGCCGCGCCATCCGCCGCCTGCCGGGTGCTTATCTTCTTTACAGATACGGTACCCTGGAGGGCGGCAAGCCCACTATCGTGCGCTCGGCGATGCTGATCACACGCGGCGCGCTCGACCGCGACCAGTTCCTCTCCTTCGAGATCACCTATCCCACCACCACCGAACGGCGCGCCAACAAGACTAAGACCATTGCCGGCAATATCCTGTGCGTGCTCAATCACTACTACTTCATCGGCGCCGACGCTGGTGCCGCCAAATCCCCCTACCTGCTCGTCGCAAAGCAACATACCGAGGATGCAGCGCCCGACGAGCTCTCCGCTCTGCTCATGCGCCACAGCCACAATATGGAGATGATCGCAGCACGCCTCCTGATCGTCCGCGTCTCCGCCGACGACGATGGCCAAGCGCCACTCGAAGTCCACAAGAAGGACTATGCCGAGGCCGTCGCAGCAGCGCGGGTGCTCTCCCCCAGCGAACGCGACAGACGACTTGATGACCGCCGGCGCGCCAAGCTCGCGAACACCATCGATTCTTCCCGCGCTCCCGTGCTCTGGCTGCTGCCCAATGACGAGGATCTCCCCGATGCGCCGCCGGAGCAGCCAGGACCAGTGCGCGGGCGGACGGGTCGGTAGCACGCAAGTCATCAGATGTGCGGCGTCGCAAAGTCGTAAGGTCGTATCTCCGGAAGTCCGGTCAATCGCCTAGCGGCGGTGCTTGCCCATGTTGAAAGGTGGCACTGACAATCTTTGCCTCAGCCGCGATGTTGGAGTTTAAGCGCTTCACAGTCGAACCAGTCGGTGACGAGCAGAAAATGGCAGAGCGGTCCCATGGATCGCTGAATTTCCCATCGTCCTATTCCTCTGCATTTTTAAAGGGCGTGCCCCTCTTACTCGGGGTCGGGCTCGCGCGATGGCAGGGCGGCTGTTTACGCCGCCCGCCCCTGCCGAGCCGGCGCGGGTTCTTTCCCGCTGGTCTCGGGCCGTTCGGCCGTTGATCCCTCACGCTAAAGATTGAGCCGTCACAGATCCAAGCGAAACGTCAGTCCCGCCACCGGCGGTTCTCTTCCGAGGAGATGTGATGATCGCTCAAATGTCATGAAATCTTCACGCACAAAAGCGTCCCGCTATTCTAATCTCTCAGCAGACACGTCAATCGGGAGGCTTTATCAGCGCAGGCGAATACATACGCGAGCAGATCGCCGCCTGGTTCACCGACGATCACGTCTCGACGATCGCCGGGCGCAACTCTTCTCCCGCCGCGCACGCTGCGATCAGAGCCGAACTCGACGCCCGTCGCCAACCCCTCTCCGCCTTCATGACGCAGACCGGTATCGTGCCCGAGTACGCGGCGCTCATCCTCAAAAGCGCCCGTATGAAGCACATCGGCACCGCCATAGACGCCCTTCTCGAGCGCACCGACAAGATCGACCGAATGCTTTCGATTTGCGATCCCGCGATCTTCGCGCGACACCTGTCCGGCCACGCACGCGAACTCGCAGCGGTGCTCGATCAGCGGTGGGACGACTTGAAGTCCGAGGTCGGCCTTAGCACGACAATCCCCGCCTCCGAGGCACGAAAGATCGAAGCTGCTTCGCCCGGTGCCATGCGGTTCTACAAGACATTCGGGTCGAGATGACCATCGCAGTCGGTGCATTCTCGCAACGCGTCCTCAGCTCCCGGGCTCTCGTCTACGACCTGCGCACCACCCTCGCCGATCAGCGACGGTTCTTCATCGTCGAGATCATGCCAGCCAGACACGATGCCTTCCTGCGTGCAGTCGATAGCCGAGAGGATCTCCGGTTGGAGGACTTCGGTACCATCCTCCATCGAGGCTGGGACGAACCCGACGACGAGCTGAAGTCTGATCTCTCCCGCCGCTTCGGCATGTACGCCGACGATTGATCGTTGGGCAGCAGTGTGCTGACTGTGATCTTTCGGTGCCGCTTCTTGCGTCCTCACACGATGCCGCGCTCCAGGCCTTCCTCAGTTCTGTCCGCCTAGCAGGGCCGCGCACGGGCGCAAGGCAAGCCTCCTCCACTGCGTTACGGCCCTGGCACGCGTGCCCGGGTGCGCCCGTCCGCTGAACACCCTGCTCAAGGGGCGGCCATCGGAAGGCCGCGATGGGCGCGGGCTCCGAGCAACGGAGGACGCAAACCATGACCGAGAAAACCCGCATCGACGTACATCAGCAGATCACCGATCAGATCATCGCCGCCATCGAGAAAGGCGGTGGCAGCTGGGAGATGCCCTGGCACCGTCCCGGCACCCACTTTGCCCTGCCCGCCAATGTCGAGAGCAAGAGGCGCTACAACGGCATCAACATCCTTTCGCTGTGGATCGCCGCCGAGATCAAAGGCTACGAGCACCATCTGTGGGGCACGTTCCGCCAGTGGCGCGAGAAAGACGCCCACGTCAGGAAGGGCGAGAAGGCCTCATTGGTCGTCTTTTACAAGGAACTGGAGTTCGAAGCCGACAACGCCGACACCGGCGAAACCGGCATCGAGAAGCGCTACTTCGCCCGCGCCTCCTGGGCGTTCAACGTCGCGCAGGTCGAGGGCTTCGAGCTGCCGGGCCCTCCGGCACGTCGCGATCTGACGCAGGTGCTTCCCGCCGTCGATACTTACGTCGCCCATACCGGAGCGAAGATCGAGCACGGCTCGCAGATGGCGTTCTATCGTCCGTCGACCGACACCATCCATATGCCCGACCGCGATCGCTTCGTCGGCACCGCCACGTCGTCGCCGACTGAATCCTACTACCACACGCTGCTGCACGAGCTGCTGCACATGAGCGGCTCTTCAAACCGCCTCAACCGCGACTTCGGCGAGCGCTTCAAAAGCGATGCCCGCGCCTTCGAGGAGATCCTCGTCGAGATCGGCGCTGCCTACCTCTCGACCGATCTCGGCATCACGCCCGTCGCCCGTGAGGATCACGCCCACTACATCCAGCACTGGCTGTCGATTCTGAAGGCCGATAAGAAGGCGATCTTCACCGCCGCTGCTGCCGCATCCAAGGCCGTCGCCTATCTCGACAGCCTGCAGCCCAAGGCGCGCACGATCGCGCCTGCGACGCACGTGGAGGCCGCGTGACATGGCCGCTCGATCCACATCTCCTTTGAAGCGGCGCGCAAAGCGCCGCTCTACCCTCGGTTTCACCTGGCGTGATGTCGCCTTGAAGATCACCGTCACCGAGGACTGCTGGTCGCCGGGACAGACCCAGCTCGAGCTGTCCGTCGTCAAGCCGAAGGGCGCGCCCGTGCCGATCACCTCGACCGGCTATCGCTGCCACTACCTGCCTGCGGAGCTGCTTGCCGCCAACGGTGGTCCCATCGCGTTCTTCTCCGACTGGCTCGACCGCGAAGCACGGACAAAGGCATGGCAGCAGGCCGAGTTCCGCTGGCGTCAGGGCGATCTGTTCGGCCGGCCCAGGCGATGAAGCGCTCAATCGCATCGCCTCACCTGCAGCGATACGGCGATCCGCATCGTCGTATCGCCGTAGCTGCGAGTCCCCACACATACAGCGCGCTGCCACTGCGCCCCTGCGGATGAATGGCGCGCCTGCAATCTTCTCTGAACTGTCACACACAGTTGCGATCGCAGCCTCTATGTTCCCGCGCCATGAGCAAAGCAGAACATAAACCCAGCCACTACCAGCACCGCAAGGAGCAGCGAAAGAACGAAACGCTGCTGACCGCCGTGCAGGCGTTGTTCGGTGGCAGCGTGGTCTATCGACTGTTCGCGCATTTCCTCAAAGATCCGGAATTCGAAGCGCACATCACCCGGCTCATCCCGAAAGAGCGCCTTCCGCTGATCGCCGCCGGTACCGTCGCCGCCGGTGCGATCGGCCTGATCAGTCAGCGTCATCTGTCGGCATCGGCCGAGAAGCAGCTCGGCCACGCGCTCGACGAGATGACCGACGAGGTACGCGACCTGCGTGAGGAGAATGCGCGGCTGCGCGCCGAGCGTGGCGACAGCTCGGAACCCAGAAACCGTATCGGCGATGTCCGCCACCACGCGACGCTGGTCCTCAAGGCCGGCGAGCGAAACAAGTAGCCCGCAGTCGTGTCGCTCCGCGACAGCGACGGCAGCGGCTCGCCGGCGCCAAGAGTGTGGCCTGATCGCGCCTTGATCGGCAGCTTACGGGGCGATAGCGTGCGCAAGGTCGGGAGTGCAAACCGTTCTTGGTGACCCACACCGGCCCTGAGCAATTGCAGCATGGGCAGCGCACCATGGAGCGCACCGCAGAGAAAGCCGTCACTACACTCACCGGTTCGGCCGTCGTCAGATCTTTTTTTGGAGGCTGTCGTGAGGTGTCAGAAAACGGACATCCCGGCTGAGAGACGTGGCGCCTCTGCGGGGTGCCGAGCAGCTGTGTAACCCACAGATCTGAGAGGCCGAACGCCTTACCGACCGCTTCATGTGGTGGCAGGCTGGTGGGAGGGCTGGTGGCCCGATCCGGCATTCATGTCCGTCTATGGAAACAAGCTGCATCGCTTATCCGCCCTCCTCCATGAGGCCGACGCGGAGGAGCCGCGCTCGCGTATCCTTTACGATGGCTTTGAAATGGGCCAGCGGCGCAGCGGGCCGCTCGTCAGCCGTCTGATCGAGTGGCTGCCAGACTATGCGCTGGCATAAGAGGAACTGCGGCTCGATCATGGCAATGCCAACGTCGAGCTCCGCCGAGCGGCGGTGAGGGTATGCTTCGGAACCGTTCAGAGACGATCGCATCCCACTGGGCCCGATGTCAGAAGTATCGCACCTTTCCCTTCAAGCCCACCTGCGCCGCGTGCGACTGCAGAAAGGCCCAACGGACGGGAGAGGGGCGCCAAGTCTGCTCAAGCGGCCGCGTAGGTCTTGGCGGAAAGCGATTCGATCAGACGCGGCACGTCTCCTGCCGGAACCGGCTTGCTGATCAGATAGCCTTGCATCTCGACGCAACCTTCGTCACGCAAGCGCTCGAATTGCTCGATAGTCTCGACGCCTTCTGCGGTTGTCGACATGCCCAGGCTCTTGCTGAGCCCAAGAACGGCTTGAACGATCGCCATGGCGTTGGAGGTTGTGCCAGCTGACTGCGTGAACGAGCGATCGATCTTGATTTTATCGAACGGGAATGTGTTGAGGTAGCTGAGGCTCGAGTATCCCGTCCCAAAGTCGTCCATCGCAATTCTGATGCCACAGTCGCGCAGGCGATGCAGCACAGCGAGGGTTGCTTCCGTGTTTTCCAGCATTACCGATTCTGTGATTTCCAGTTCGAGGCGCTGCGGCGCCAGGCCCGACGATGCAAGAGCCGCCATGACATCGAGATCGATCTTGCGTGACTGAAACTGGACAGCTGAGATATTGACAGCGACGCGATAGGCCTCGGGCCACGTCGCGGCCTCGTGGCATGCGGTCTTGAGAACCCAGGCTCCGATCTCGCCCATGATCCCGATCTCTTCGGCCAGCGGAATGAATTCGAGCGGAGGCACGAGGCCGCGCTCCCTGTGGTTCCATCTCAAGAGCGCTTCGAAACCGGCGATGCCGCCTGACTGGGCGTCGACGAGCGGCTGGTAGTAGAGTTCCAGTTCTCCGACGGCGACTGCGCGCCTCAGATCAATCTCGAGCTGCCGGCGCGCTTTCGCTCGCGCATCCATTTCGGCCTCGAACAAGCGACAGACACCCTTACCTTCCTCTTTTGCACGATAAAGTGCGAGGTCAGAGTGCTTCAGCAATGTGTGAGCGTCCTGGCCATCCGTCGGCGCGAAGGCGATGCCGACGCTCGTGCCGATCACCAGGTGGTGCTGATCGATCTCGAACGGCAGCTTGATTTCTTCGATGATCCGGTTGGCGAGCGCCACTGCTTTATGCGGCTGGTCGGACGCGACCTGAATGATCGCGAATTCGTCGCCGCCAAGCCGCGCAACGACGTCGCTCTTGCGCACTATGCGGCGCAGGCGTTGCGCGACCTCCTGCAGGAGGCGGTCCCCTATCGGGTGGCCGAGCGTGTCGTTGATCTGCTTGAAGTGGTCGAGATCGAGGCACAGAACGGCAAACCCGCCGCCGCGCTCGCACCGGTGCGTGGCTGCTTCCAACTCCTCTTGCAACTTGCGGCGGTTGGGGAGCCCCGTCAGCGCGTCATGAAGGGCCAGATAGGCAATCTCCTCCTCCATGCGGCAGCGCTCGGTAATGTCGTCATGGGTCGTCACCCAGCCTCCGTCTGGCGTTGGATAATGGCCGACCTCGAGCATGCGGCCATCCGGCAGGGCGTGCACCGAGACTGCAATCCTGGCGGCGGTGACGGCCGCTTGACGTTCGGCAATATAGGACTCGGGCGATTGCCCGGCATACAGGCCCTTGGCGATGCGCTTTTGCAGGATACCCACGAGTGTCGTGCCGAGGGGGGCGTCCGAGGCTTCGAGCCCATACATCGCATAGTAGCGCTGGTTGGCAACGACCAGGCGCTGTGATGCGTCGAACAGGCAGAGACCGCGGTTCATGTTCTCGATGGCAATCTCGAAATTGGCGTTGTGCTGCCGCAGTTCCTCTTTCTGCCTAGCTGTTTCCAACTGGCTCGCCGCCAGCGCCTCGGTCCTCTCGGCCACGCGCCTCTCGAGTTCGACGTTGAATGCGGCGAGCCGCGCGTTCTGGCGCTGAATGCTTCGATTCACCCGCTTTCCATAGACGGATACGCCAAGCACCATGACGATGATCATGCCGGCAACGAGCAGTTTAAATGTCCTGAAGTCGCGCGTCTGGTCGAGCATCTCTTGAGCAAGCCTGTCTTCGATCGTGCGAAGAAGTTTGCTCGTAGCTTCGATGCCGGAAACAAGATCGGCATAACGCCGGTCCATGGTCGCCATGGATGCGCTTGCCGCATCGAACTGACCCTCGGCGAACTGCAACAGCAGCGTGCGGGTCACGACGAGCATGTCGTCCATCATGCTCTCGATCGCCTCGATCGATGATGATATTCGCATCGATTCTGTCGAGGGAACCTGGTTGGCGACGCGTTGTTTGAGATTCCGGAGCGCGGGTTGGAATTCGGCGACGGCCGCTTCCGCCCGTTTCAGCTCGGTCTCGGCATCTTTGCTTGCGAAAACATCATTACCTGCCGCGTTCGCCCGCCCGGCAATGGCACGCAAGTCGGCTACTTGGTCGTAAAGCTCGCTCCATTGCAGGTTGGAGACGATTGTCGTCCGGAGTGTACCGACGAGGTGATGCACGAGTACCAGCGCTGTAATGACCGCCAGAACATTGAAGATTGCCAACAGCGAATAGAGCCTGTTGTCCGTGGTTTGCCTCTTGACTGCGGCCAGGAATCCGCGATGCGCGCCCCCAGCGCTAGCGATCCAGCGGATCGCCGTGTGGAAGTAGTCTCGGAGATGGATTGCGGATGAGCGCGAACGCGTACTCATGTTTTGCTGCCGTGATTAGAACGGTACGGCCACGCATGCGTCGCGACGCGACAGCGGGCGCCGGGGATGAACCGGCCGAACCGTCAAATGTTGCTGGGGGCATGCTGGTCCAAACCAGCCGGCACAGGCGGCGTCATGCCTCTGGCACGCGCTGTCGCGCCGACCAGTATGCCGGACTGCATCATAGGCGAGTGAGGTTAAAGTTTTGGGTGGTGATCCGGCGCAAGCCGTCGCCGCGGGGCGTGTTGGCCGCTGAGCGTCAAACTCGTTTCATATCAATGCCTTGATAGACGCTTTGCCTCCCATACCGGACACGGTCGATCGGCACTCCGGCGTCCGAAAGCTTCAGGCGATCGAAGTCTCCTTGGGGATTTCGATGCGTCGTGCGGCGCAGCAATCGTTGTGCCGCGTGAGTCTGCAAGTGGCCCGAAGCTGGAAGTCGCTCTGCGGCGGCTTCCTGTTCCTGTGCGGACGTTGCCATGGGAGACGCAGACTGGGCAAGTCGGGGCGCTACGTCGCGATCAGCCGCGTTGCCGGCCTGAGCCTGGCCCCGCGATAGACGATGCGACCGCCGACCTTCTCGCGGGCTAGGCCAAGATCGCCCATCCAGCGCCCGAAGGCCGTGACCGTCAGGGCGTTCGAGCGGCCACGCGCCTCCATCCAGATGCGGTAATCGGCGTAAAGCTCAGCTGCCCCCATCGTGGCGGCAGCGTCCCGGTTCAAGCGATCGCGCGCCCAGTCGGCATCGATCGGTGCCAGCAACTCGGCGTCTGGTTCGAGGGTGCGGCCGTAGCGGACGGGGCGGCTGGTGCCGGCCTCTTCGCTCAAGGCCCGATGACACGACATCACGACGAACAGGCCGAGACCCGAGCCAAGCTCGACAAGCAAGCACACCAGAACGGCGAGCGCGGCCTTGATAGCTCCGTCATTCAGCCCACTCAGTGACTTGAACAGCTCGACTTGCGGATCGCGACCACCCTGCGCTGCATGCTGAGGCAGTTCGGCCAGTCGCGCCATGAGGCCGGCAAATTCTGCGTCGACCTGTTCGACCCGCCGGGCTGAGCCTTCCTCCGCTTTGAGCTTGAAGTGACGCTCGCAGAACAGGCGCAGATCTCGTGTCTGGGCGTCAGTGCACTGGCGGGATGCTGCGTAGCGCGGTTGCTGCTCCGATGTTTTGATGTCCGCTTCGATTGCAGCTGTCGGGCGTACCGCGCCGAGTGCCTCGCGTTCCCTGCGCTTGCCTTCCAGCTCCTGCCGCAGATCCGAGTAGGTCTGAGCGGCTGCAATGCGTCGGCCCGCGATCTCGTCGCGATTGACGGCGGCAAAGCTCAGTGCCGACACCAGCGAATAGATGGTGATCACGAGCCAAAGGCTGGCGCCGGACAGCCACTCCGCGATCTTGCGGCGCTGCCAGGCCCACGCGATGGCAAACGGCAGGATCACCTTGAGCCCGTCGGCGCATACCGATGCGAGCCCGTACGCCCAGGCGTCGCCATCCTCGGCACCAAGCCGGATGCCGAACCGCCAGTTGGCAATCATCGATACGATCACGAGACCGATCGAAACGGGGAGGCCGATCAACAGGACGAGCCAGCGCATGAGATCACCAGATCCGTGGTTGCGACGACGCACATCTGCGTCGATGCGATCCTACGGCGATGAGGTTCTGCGGGTGATCGTGGATCTTTGCGCACGATTGCCATTCTGGCCGCAGAATTTCGCGGGCGCAATTGTAACGCGATCTTCATAGGATCGACGCGAAACCGTAACCGTCAAATTCTATATCGCTCTGCGTAGGCATTTGCCCACAGATTTAAAACCACATTTATTCACTAAAGGAGATTTCAGAATGACCGATAGACACGAACTTTCACTCGGCGATGCCAATGGAATGATCGAGACCGCCCGCCGTCTCGCTTATGGCTCGAACAAGTACGCCAGCAAAGATCAGCGTCAAGCGATGGCGAACCAGGCCGGCGCCGTTGCTGCGGCCGAGATCGCAACCCACAACGTGGTCGATCTGCCGACGCGTTCGGTGGCCGATGCTTCCGAGCAAGGCACGATCGAGCACGGTGCAGAGCGCGCGCGCAGCTGAGTCGTGCGATCTGCGAGGAGGGGCGCATCCGCGTCCCTCCTCGCTTCATCCTTTTCCCGAAAACCATCCATTCCAAGACACGCCTATGCACGCCTTACTCGATCCTTCCAGTACCACCCATGCTATTGCGCCAGTTCTTCGCGGAGAGCCTAGCGCTTTCGCTCGTCATGACGGCGATAGCATCGGTTTCGACGTATTGTCCGAGAACCCTGTCTCGATTGATTGTCCCGATTTTTCTGGCAATTCACGACTTCCGAGACATAATGTCCGTATGCGTATTGGCTATGCCCGAGTTTCAACGAACGACCAGTCGACGGATCTGCAGACCGACGCGCTGGCGCAAGCCGGTTGCGGGAAGATCTTCACCGAGGTGGCCTCCGGTGCGAAGGCCGATCGTCCGGAACTCGCCAAGGTGATCGACTACCTGCGCAAGGGCGACACGCTCGTCGTCTGGAAGCTCGACCGGCTCGCCCGATCGATGTCGCAGCTGATCACCACCGTGAACGAGCTCGAAGCGCGGGGCATCGGGTTTCATTCGCTGACCGAGGCGATCGACACATCCACGTCGACCGGCAAGTTCACCTTCAACATCTTCGCGGCCTTGGCCGCCTTCGAGCGCGAGCTGATCAAGGATCGCACCCAGGAAGGCTTGCGTGCCGCTGCCGCCCGTGGCCGCCGGGGCGGACGCCCGCGTGCTCTGTCAGAAGAGCAGAAGCGCATGGCGCTCGCCATGCTCAAGGTGGAAGACATCACCGCCAAGCAGATCGCCGAGCAACTGGGCATCGGGCGCTCGACGCTCTACCGGCACATTCCCGAGGCTCGCAAAGCAGCCAAGGACGCTGCCTGATGCGTCTCGCATCCCATTCGTGCGGGCTGCTGCCAATCTCGTTCTTCATCTCCAACTTCATCGGTGTGGCGTTCCGCGCATGCCGGTTCGCCCGCTTGCCGTTGCGTTGAATGCTTCTCCCTCCTTTCGATCTGCCACCACCACCGCGGCTTGAGGGTCTGAGACCTTAGGCCCATCGCCGCCCTCACGCCTGCAACCCCTTACGGGGTCCTCTACTGGCGTGGCGGCCCTTCGGGTGCAGGCAGGCAACGACGCGCCTTGTCCGGTTCTCAGACGCCACGGTGTTCGGGGCGTCAGAACCCGAAGAAGGAGAAGTCTCATGACAACACAACAAGCCAAACAGCGGCCGACCCTGCGCGCCGTCGTCAACACCGGAACCCGCGAGGAACCGAACTATGTCGAGGTTGGCGCCGCCTGGCCGCACAAGAAGGGCTTCACGCTGAAGCTGAAAGATCAGGCCGGCGCCGTCACCGACGTCCTGCTGTTCACGATCACCCCTAAGAAGGCAGCTGCCGGGGCAGGTGCGCAATGAGCGCGCCTCGCACCTATGTAGTGGCGTTCAGCGATACGCGTCGCTGGCAGACCACCGTCACGGGTGGCAGCCCTGACGATGCGATCTGGATGGCAGAGCGCTACTGGGATGCCGGTGGCGTCGATGGCGAGCATCCCTTCGATCTCATCGATGATTGCACCTTCGATCAGCCCGAGGCGCGCATCGAGGATGCGCCGCCGCCCGAGCAGGATTGGTCGGTCGCGTTCCATCGCGCCGGTGTTCACAAGACCGGCGTGCGAGCACGCACCGAGGACGAGGCCATCGAGATCGCGCAGGCCATGCTGTTCGAGACCGATATTTCTCTGTTCGATCTAGTCTGGTGCGAGGACACCGAGTGGCAGGCCCAGCTGAACGACGGCACTCCAGCCATGGGAGGTCCGTCATGCCGATAAGCACCTGTCACACCTGCGGCGGTCACTACCAGTGGGACTGGGAGGACGCCTTCGACAAATTCGGCTTCGGCGATGGCGATGGCCAGGTCGAGACCGACACCGTCGTGGCGGTTCTGGAGAACGCCGGCTTTTCCGTCGAGGCGCACCCCTGGGGGCTGCACAACGTCGTCATCCTGTCGATCAAGGATCGCGACGGCACCGAGCTGATCGCTGACACGGTCACGGCGGGATACGACGCGCCACGCAGCTACCTGCCGCGCAGGATCATCAGGCTCCTCGACCGGGAACTCGGCAAAGGAGGTGCGTCATGAACGCCGTCACCAACGCCAAGGCGTTCCGCGTCTCCTACGATGAAACGTACCAGTTCCATGTCGATGTGATCGCGTGTGCCGAATGGCAGGCGCTCGAAATCGCCCGCACGCTGCGGGAGAATGCTTCGAATGCGATTATCGCCGAGAGCGAGGAGCCACTCGACGTCGGCAACTGGAAGGCCGTGCCTCTCGAGATCGGAGGTCAGCCATGATGTACCGCGTCACTCTTTCCGACGAGCGTCTCTATTGCTTCGATCTCGAAGCGGCATGCGCTGCTGATGCCATCGAGCTGGCGCAGGATCTGGCCGAGCACAGCGACGATGATCCCCGCCTGCGCGAGCTGGGCGGCTCGTTCCATGATCTGGTCAGCTGCGTGGAGGTGCCGGTATGACGCGCACCTCTCGACTGGATCTTGCCGAGGACGTGGCGCTCGTTACGTTCCTCATGCACGAGGCACTCCTTGATCGCGATGCGGGACTGCTGCCGGAGGGCAGCCGGTTTGCCTCCTTCGAGGGCTTTCCGGGCTTCTGCGATCACGCGGCGCAAGCGGGGCTTGCGCTGTACCAGGCGTTCCGTGGTCTCGACCGCGACTGCTGGATCGATACGGCAACCGACTATGCTGAAGCTGTCGTCGGCTATGCGCTGAACCACGGCATCACCGCCGATCGGACGACGCTGACGCATCGGGCGCGGGCTGCCCGTAACCGGGCATTGCGTGAGGGCTTGGCCTTCATGCGGGAGGTGCGATCATGAGCGCGCTGGTGTTTTCCTTCGAGGCGTTCCGTGCCTCGGCTCGGCCGAGTGTTGGCAATCGGAGTTCGAATCCGATCGCCATGCTCTCCTTCGAGGAGCGGCGGGCACGCAATATCGCCGACAACTTCTATCCGACGCCGCCCGAGGCGACGCGGGCGCTGCTCTCCGTCGAGGCCTTCGATGGTCCAATCTGGGAGCCGGCCTGCGGCGAGGGGCATATCGCGCATGTGCTGGCAGAAGCCGGACTGGACGTCATCGCCACCGATCTCAATGATCGGGGCTACGGCACGGTCGGCGTCGATTTTTTGGCTCAGAGCGCGATGCGGGGCAAGCACATCGTCACCAATCCGCCCTATGGGAATGGCCTTGCCGATCTCTTCATCGAGAAGTCGATGGAGTTTGCGCGAGAGACCGGCGGCAAGGTCGCCATGCTGCTCAATCTCAACTCGCTGTGCCACCGCAGTCGAACGACGTGGTGGCGCTCGCATCCGCCGGCACGGATCTATGCGATCGACAGCGTCGTGTGCTGGTCGGAGCCTGATCGTGCACCGCCCCGGCACTTCGCAGCGAACCGCTACTACTGGGCGGTATGGACGCCGGATCATGTCGGTCCATCGTCGTTCTGGTGGCTGTCGGCGGCTGAGTTCCGCGAGCCTGTCGTTACCGATTTCCAATCTTCACTTTCAAACCCAAGGAGTTTTCCATGTCAGACTGTTCAAACACTTCTACCCTCGTTGCCGTCACCCTCGCCCTCGAAGCCGTTGAGCTTCGCTTGGCTGCGGCAATTGAGTGCGTGAGCGACGCACTCTCCGATGCTGCCCGTGGCCGCATCACCGGCGCTGTCGGCGCTGTCATGCCGCTGACCGTATCGCTGCCAGAGACATGCGCGCTGATCGACAGTGTGCTGGTGCTACATCGGCATGGTGCTGTTGTTGCCGACGCGCCGCCGGATTTGTTTGCCGACTGAGCGATCCTCTGGCCAGGCCAATCAGGCGTGGAATATTCTGCCGGATTCTGCTATGATAATTGCTAACTTCATGAGGTCATTGATGGATATCCAGCTCAAGCCCGCCACCGCGGCCTATCTGGAGGCGCAAGTCGCCGAAGGCCGCTTTGCGTCCATCGCGGATGCCATCGATGCGCTCGCGCGCGAAGACGAGGTCATGCAGGCCGAACTCGATGCGGCAGACCTGTCCTGGGCCAAACCCTACATCGACAAGGGGCTCGCCGATCTCGAAGCCGGCCGCGTCGTTGCCGCCGAGACGGTGCACGCCGAGCTGCGCCGCCGCTTCCGCGCCGGCGAGTGATGCAGCGCTTTCGCATCACCGCCGGCTTGTTCGCCGAATAGTCAGATCTTCTCCCACTGGATCTTCTCGACGTAACAGGCGTTCGGCAGCACCGCGAAATCTCTGCTGTGCCGCTCGACGATCTCGCCGACTTCCTCGGCCTCGATCTCGCAGTAGAGCTGCATCAGGTTGCGCCCGGCGAGCGTGACGCGGTGGCCGGCGAACTCCAGGATCACGCCGATGTCGGGATGGAACTGCGTCTCGATCAATTGCAGGTAGGGCAGCGAACGCATCTGCCCGTCGGCGAAGCGGAAACCGATGCGGTTGCCGAGCGCCTTCTGGTGGAAGGGGCGGAACGCGGTCTCTTCGGTTTTCTGGCTGATGTCGCGGCGCATGGTCTAATCTCCCAGCTCCACGGCGCGCTCGTGCACCCGTCCTTTGTATTCCGCGATCATCGCCTGACGAGCGATGTCGCGCAGGGCCTTCACCTCGTCGCGATCGAACTCGCGCTCGAGACCAGTAGCCTCGCGCAGGTTCGCGCGCGCTGCGCGACCGAACTGCTCGGCGAGCCGCGTCGAGAAGGCTTTGAGGCGCTCCGCGCGCGACTGCTCTGTGAGAGGTTTGAGCTTGCGATCGAGCCGGCCTTCGAGCAGCTCCGTCGCCGAGCCGCGATGGCTCGATCGCTGCACGGCTTTTCGGACTGTGTCCGCATCGTCGGTGTAGATGTGGCATTCGGTGCGAGCGCGCGAGGCGGAGACGTACAGCTGTTCCTGCGACATCGCCGGAATGGATGCCGTGCCGAGCGCGATCAGCACGGTGTCGACGGTGCGCCCTTGGGCGGCCACCGACGTGCTGGCGTAGCCGTGATCGAAGGCGCCGTAGTCGCGGGGCAGCGTCTTCGTCTTGTCGAGGACGAGGTTGCCTCGGCTGTCGAAACCGGTGACGGCGTGGATCGCACCGTTGACGAAGGTTCCCATAGGGGTTCTTCCGTTCTCGGTGATGCGCACCAGATCGCCGATGGCGAAAGATTTCTCAGAGGCTGCATAGACCTTGAAGTTCGCTGCCTTGGCGAGGGGCAACGCGACCGTCTCGCCGCTTGCGTTGCGGGCGAGAATATCATTGTCGTCGCTGCGGCCGATGACTTCGAGCTTGGCGCCCTTGATGATGCCGGCGGCGTTCTGGGTGAAGCGCACCCACTGTCCCGGCGCGTATCTCGCGGGATCGGATTTCTGTGCTTCAGTCCATTGCAGCTCGCGCCACACCGTGAAGGTGCGGGCTTCGCCGAGCCGGCCGGCGGATTGCAGCTCGTCGCGGATGGCGGTCGTGATCTTGTCCTTCTCCGCGTGCGTCGGCGAGACGACGAGGACGCTGCGGTTGGCTTCGACGGCGTCGAGATAGTCGGACGCGAGGCGATCGATGCGGGTTTCCTCGGGCAGCTCGTGGATCGCGTTCATCTGTTCGAGCAGCTCCCAGCCGTGCGCCACGTTGCCGTTGGCGAGCGCCTGCACGGCTTCCTTGTAGGTGCCCTTCTGGCGCACGATCTCGTTCACCGTCGCCGGGCGGATGCCCGCCCGCTCCGCGATGATCCGCAGCGCATCGCCGCGGGCGACGGAGGAATGTTGCTGCGGATCGCCCGACAGGATCACGCGCGCGTTCAGTCGCTCGGCGAGATCGAACAGCTTCGCCATGTCGGGCACGCTGACGAGGCCCGCCTCGTCGACCCACAGGACGGAATCTTTGAGGGCGGCTTGCAGCCGCTCGTCGGCGAGCAGGCGCTGGAGCGTTTCGGCGCCGGTGAAACCTTCGGCCTTGAGCACGTCGCGTGCGGCCGAGGTGGGGGCGAACACCGCAACGCGGTGGCCGGCTTTGCTGAGGCCGTTGGCGGCTTCGACCATCAGCGTGGTCTTGCCGACACCCGCGCCGCCCTTGATCGCGGTGACGCGATCGGGCGAGGTCCAGATTTGGCTCACGGCCTTTCTCTGGCCGGCATTAAGGCGGGTGTCGGTGATTGTCGTTGCGGGGGCCAAGGCGCGGCAGGCGAGCCGACCCGCACGCGCGAAGCCGATCAGGCGGCTTTCCTCTTCGAGGACGTGGCGTGTGGTGACGACCTTACGGCCGTCGATCATGCCGGTGACGAGTTCGAAGGTCTCCGCTGCCGCTCTGACCGTCTCCGGCATCACGTCGCCGAAGCCGCGCCGCAGTGCCGAGGCGAAGATGCTCTTCTCGGTGGCGACGCTGGCGCGCTCGAAGGCATCGGAGAGCGCGTATTCCATCGCCGACTTGGCGGTGACGTCGGGGTGGTCTTGCTTCGCGCGGGTGGCGGCTCGAGTGACGGCGGCAATGGCCTGGCGACCAGCGCTGCCGGCGCGCTGGTGCCACTCCTGCCGGATCTGCTCGGGGGCCAGCTCCTTCGTTTTGCGCTGGCGGGTGCGCTTGCCGAGGTTGCCCTTCGCGTCTGCGGACTTGTAGCCCAGCTCCTCGGCAGCCGCCTCGATCTCCGCCGTGCGGCGCGAGAAGGATTTCAGCAGCTCGTCGGGCAGGCCGGCGATATCCCAGAACTTTCCCTTGCGCTCGATCCGGTAACCGAGCCGGCGCATGCCGTGCGCGAGGCGGGCATGGAACACCGCCTCGTAGTAGGGGCGGTCGGCGACGATGTCGCCGAGCTGCACCGCCTTGTAGCGCTGCTCGGTCTTGTCCCACGTCGCGTTGACGACGAAGGCGTGCGTGTGCAGATGCGGATCGGGTACGCCGTCGATCGGCCGCGCCGTCGTGTGCAGGAACTCCGCCCAGGCGAGGTTGCCGGTGGTGCGATCATCGTCGCGGCCGTCGACGCGGATGCGGGTTTTCACGTCGCGCTCGATCTCGCGCATCGTGTCGCGCACCGCCGTGCGGAAAGTTTCCTGGATGCGGGAATCGTCGGCGAGCGCGTTCAGCAGCGAGACGCCCTTGGGCGCATTGAACGTGAAGTCGGTTCCGGGGCGACGGTTCTCGCGCGTGCGTTGGGTCAGACGCTCGGCCGTGAGTGGGTTCTCGTTGCGCATCAGGGCCGCGAACGTGTCCCGCTCGACTGTCCCGATCAGCCCGAGCCGGGCCGCACAAATCCCATGCCAGACGCCGGGAGCCTCGTTGGCATAGTAGTCACCCCTCGACAGCGCGCCGTCGAAGTAGGCGACGGCGGCGGCAGGATTATCACTGTGCGTAATGCGTAACATAAACGCTCCTGCTATAGTGCAAACGCGCCGAAAATCGCGTGAAGGTTGTGTGACAAATCGTATACAGACGTGTCCCCTACGCCAGCCTTCGGCGGCGTAAGTTGTGAGGCCGGTCGGCGTGCCGATCGGAGGTGTCAGAGCCGCAATTGCGGAAATTGCAGGATCGTTTGCGGACCGTCCGACCCATGGCCTTCGACCGTCTGGAGCCCAATCGCGATCTGATCCTGAGGCTCCAGGCCGAGGGTAAGACCCTCACGGACATCGCCGAAGAGCTGTCCCGATTGAAGGCAATCGAGACGACGCCGGCCACGCTCTCCCGGTACCTCAAATCGATCGGCAAGCCGCAGAAGCTGCGTGCGCTCACGCCGGGCGAGGAGCGGGAACTGGATGTGGCCGCCGTGCTGGCGGAGCTCGTCGCCGAGATGCGCGGGCGCTCGGACGAACAGCGTGCCGCGATCGAGCAACTGGCGGGGAAGGTCGCCGCTTTCGGTGCCGATGTCGTGGAGCTGGAGAAACGTACCGCCGCAAATACGACGGTACAGAAAGCCGTACCGCCTGAGGTGCTGAGGCGCGTGTGGCTGCGCGCCTTCGTCGTGGCGTTCGTGGTGGTGGGAGCGCTGGCGGCGGGCGCGTGGGTGCTGCTGCGGCCAGTGTGATCGGCGGGGTTAGTCGCCCAGTTCGGGGCCTTTGGCTTCCCGTTCGGACTTCTCGTAGGCCGCCTCGTCGCGGGCGAACACGTCCTTGGCGTGCGCCATGCGGGCGATGTCGTCGATCTGATCGGCGAACGAGCGCTGGCCCCAGGTGCCTTCCTGCATGCGAACACGCACTTCGGCGACGACGTCGCCGAGCGCGCGCGGATTGACCTGCCCCCACTGGGCACGGATGCGGGCTGCCGCATCCATCTCGATCCGCTTGCGATCCTCGTCGCTGAGCACTGGTCTCGCTCCAGCTTAGACTTGCTCTCAGTCTGGGCCTCGCTTGTACCACGGCCGCTGCCAGAAGGCGACGCGGCGAGCGACACGTGGGCGGACGGCGTGTTGCTGGCCCAGGTACGGCCCGGCCGGCAGATCGGTGCCGACGCCTTGGCGTTCGGAGCGCTGGCGCCGGCCACTGCGAAAGGGAGCCGGGCGTCCGGCTCGCTGGTGGGCATCTGTGCTGGTGCTGGCGGGACCAGCACTTCGAAGGTGAACATCCAGCCGTTCAGGGCGAGACACTCGCCGTCGTCGGTCAGCAGGTGAACGAGGCCATCGAGATCGTCGTGATCGCCGAGCAGGCGGCCGGTGATCGAATATGGGCCGCCGTCCGCGAGGAGGTGCGTGCCGTGCCTATAGGTGGGATCGGGGTTGCCCGGATTGTTGATAGATGCGTCGATCATGGCGCTCATCCCACGTATTCGGAAGTGGAGCTGAACGTGCGGCTTTCGAGCCAGGCATCGAGATCGGCGGGGCGGTAGAGCACGCGGGCTCGCGTGCCGCGGCCGGCCTTGAGGTACTTCGGGCCGGAGCCTTCGACGCGCATCCGTTCCAGCGTGCGGGCGGAGAGACGGAGGATGCGGGCGGCTTCCTCGGAGTTCAGATACCGACGCGGCTCCGGCGCGTTGGTGGCGGTCGTCTGACGGGTCGTGATGGTCATCGTCGGCTCCTTCATGCTGGAGGGGAACGATGACGATCGAGCGGTCCGCAAAACCGGTAAGGAAGGGAAATCTGCAGCGTGTCCTATTACGGATATTGCGGGACGCGCATTGCAGGAATTGCGCGGGAGGATCAACGCGTTGCGGTGGGCTTGCGGGACGTCTTGCAACGCGTTGCGGTAACGTTTTCGGGACGGCTGCAAGGGCAGTGGGGCGAGCTTGCAGTGAGGTGTGCGTTGCGAAATTTCCGACGGTGGTGAAACCCGCCGTCGTATGTCCTTGTGCCTTGAAATCGAGACCCGAGTGGAGCGTCAGCCCCTGTCCAGATGAGCCAGGTCTATTTCCGAGGGGATCATGAACCCTTGTCCTCCCTGTCGGGCTTGAGGCTCGCACACGGCGCGAAGACGGCGCATCAAGGCCAAGCCCTAACGGGCGCGCAGCGCGGTTGCGAGTGGGCAACCGAAGCGCCAAGAGAGCTGCGCGGCCTTGACCCGCCGGCGCCGCATGCGGTTCGGATGCCAGTCGGCTCCGAAGGGAAGTCGGACTGGAAGTGCGGCAGGCCCGTCTCACCAAAGGGAAGACGTGCAGGGCTCAGTGTGCATCTGACCAGCAGCATGTTGGTTGCTACGGAACTAATCAATCCGGCTACCTCTCCTCAGTTGTGGTGAGGGGATGTGCCCGTAATGGTAGATGGCGCAGTCATCCACAACTGCGCAGGGACGATTACTCATTTATCAACGTCGCCAGCCGCTCCTTGAAATACCGGTTCACCTGCTCGATCGGCTCCCTCACTGCGACGCCAAAGTGATCGTCGAGCTCTTGGCCAGTGAGCGCCAGCGGTTTCGGCAGGGACACCACGCCATAGTAGAATATGGCGTGGGCATGGGAATCGCGAGCTTCGATTCCGAGATTCCTACCATAGTCCCTAAGCAACATGTGCGTACGCAAGAGCGCGTTGAGAATACTTTTTCTCTTCACTCCATCATATGATCCGTTGCCTCTTTTCAGATTGTAGGCGCGAATACTTCCGCGTTCGCGATCGTGGACTATGATGTCGATCGGTATTACCTGCTCCTTCTCGCCGTACAGCAGTTCAGCAGCGAGGCACGCTGGAACCCCCTGGCGGACATGAAGCTCACGCAGAGATTCGTGTGATAGTTTGAAGGCCTCCTCACGCCACACGCGCAACCGGGAACAATCCTTGAGAGCCTCAGTCAGGGCACCCTCAAGTATGAGACCGTGGCGCTTGTAGGCGGAGCTCATGATGCTGGTGATGCGCGACACCCGCTCTCCGGCGATGGGGTCGGCCTTGAAGGGGAGCCTCGAAAGCTTCTCGATCGCGAGATCGATCGTCGGGGTAAGCCTCTCAAGTACTGATTCCATAGTGGATAATCACCAGCCCGCTTCCCATCCACGCTGCAAACTATCTGCTACTGTTGTAGTTTTTGGAGCAACTTTGCAACCCGCCCGCGCACCAACCCAAAATTGTGACGGTTCGCCAGCTGTTTGCCATCCATAGGCGAGGAAAGCATGTCGACGCCCCCGCAGGGAGACACGAGCGGATCTTTCGATCTCCAGCCCGATCCACGCGTTCTTCCTATGCTTGGCGAGATCAACATCGATCAATGGCGCTGCATCGCCGAGTTGGTCGACAACTCCATCGACGGATTTCTGCACGGAGCACGATCGGGCAGCCCGATAGACGCACCGCGTGTCGACGTCATTCTTCCAACTGCTGACAAGGACGGAGCACAACTGAAGGTCACCGACACGGGCGCCGGTATGACGCCAGTGGTACTTGAGACCGCCGTCAGGGCCGGCTGGTCCGGTAACAACCCCATCGACAATCTGGGTCTCTTCGGCATGGGGTTCAACATCGCCACCGCCCGCCTCGGATCAATCACCGAGGTGTGGACCACGCGGAAGGGCGATACCGAATGGCACGGGTTGACCATTGATTTCGACGAGCTGCGCCGCCAGCGACATTTCAGGACGGCGCATCTGCGTAGGCCCAAAGCCGATGCGACCATGCACGGCACTGAGATCACCATCAAGCAACTCAAACCGGAGCAGCGGCGATGGCTTGCGAAGGGGGCCAACCAGTCTGCTGTAAGGAAGCGACTTGCTCAAGCCTACTCGTCCATGCTGCGCAAGAGCGGAGAACCTATCTCTTTCGAGCTCTTCATAAACAACAAGCGCGTCGAGCCCATCCGCCACTGCACCTGGGATGAAAAGAGAACCGTCACACTTCCCGATATTGGCACAGTGAGCGCCGTGATGGCCATCAAACACGATTTGCCAGACAAGCCCTATTGCACGCACTGCATGACGTGGGTTGCCGAACACGAACCCAGGACCAATTGTCCTGTGTGCTCGAACCCGACGCTCATCAAGCGTCCCCGAAGAGTTTTCGGTTGGATCGGCCTGCAGCGCTTTAAGGATCAGAACGAATTCGGTATCGACTTCATCCGCAATGGTCGCAAGATCGAGATCGCCAACAAGGATCTCTTCATTTGGCGCGACAGCGAAGGCGAAGAACGCGAATATCCCATTGACGACCAGCGCAACGAAGGGCGCTTTGTCGGTGAGATCCACATTGATCATTGCCGGGTCAGCTATGCGAAGGACCGGTTCGATCGCGCCGACCAGTCTTGGGAAGAGATGCTTTTACTTCTCCGTGGCGAAGGTCCGTTGCGACCGGAGAAGGCAAAGGAAAAAGGCTACGGACCGAACTATTCGCCGCTGTTCAAACTCTTTAAGGCGTTCCGCCGCACCAGTCCCCATGGCAAGGCGGCAGGCGGATACGCGCGTCTCGTAATCGTCAAAGACAACGCTCGCGCTAAAGAAATGGCCCTCCAGTTTAACGAGGGAATTCCTGACTACCAAGACGACAGCAAATGGTGGGAGCTTGTGGAGGAGGCTGACCGCGAGCTTTTGTATGGTTCGGGGCCAAAACCATCGTCGGGTGGTCCGTCAGGACCCATTGGTGGAGGCGGGCTCCCCAAGGGACTGATTGATGACCCACCAGGTCGTGATAGCGCGGGATCTCCTTCGACATCTGGGGGCACTTCCATTGGCTCGCCGACGTCTGCGCCTACGCCCCCTACCCCATCTCCAATTCCTCCCATGCGTTCCAGCGTGCCGAGCCTGTCGCGAACTTACGTGCACGCTCCGTCCAGTGCGAAATTCAACGTAAAGGCCTTCGAAGCAAAAACGGACGATCCGGAGCTTCCAAACGGCATCGCATGGGCGATGCCGCTAGCCGACGTCGCCACTCGCCAGTACCATTTCCTCTTTGACCCAACCCATGAAGTTTTCAGTTCCATCACCATGACGCCTCGCGACGCGTTGTTGGCCGAGCTGACATGGATGACCGCCGAAACATTACGCACGACACGAGACACACCCTCCCTCGCCGACATCCTGGCACACTACCGTCAATCTTATGGCGACGAAAACCTTCTTGATCTGCAAACGATGCCAGGCACCGCGGCCTCGATTTTGACGGACATCGGCGGAGCAATCGTCGAACAATGCCCAGTCGAGGACCGCGCTACATTGTTCAACAACCTGCCCCTGGAGGCGCAGCAATCGGTTATGCGCGCCCTCGCAAGCAAGAAAATTCCGCCGACTACGGTCACGGCAGACGGTACGTTTCTCCGCTATGCTCCGCCCGAGGTTACGCGATCGATCATCGAGCAACATCCTGAGTACTGTTTCGACGGCGCCATCTGGGACGAGGCGTATGAGTCCCTTGATTATGGCGACAAAGAACTGACAACGCAGGTCCGGCAAGGCGTGATCGCCCGACGGCTCGGTCTCATGAGCGATGCTATTTGGCTTGCAAGGTGCGATACGAACGAGCTTGAGAACGCCAGCCGCGATGAATTGATCCGCGCAACCATGTCGCTGCGCCTGCTGCGTCCCGACGCGGACGAGCAACCGCTATGACATCAGTGTTCCTAGATCACCGCCGCCTGATGAAGGGACCCTGGCAAGCCTTCGAGCGCGACGTGGCACGTCTACTCATCGGCGCGGGTTTCGACGACGTCAGGATCGTCGGCGGCGCGGGTGACAAAGGTGCTGACATCATCGGCGTGAAGAACGGTGAGATCTGGGTCGTGCAATGCAAGCACACAACCTCGGGACCTCCTCCAAAATCGGCAATACAAGAAGTTGTCGAGGCCGGCGAGTTCTACAAAGCACAACGAATGATGGTGGCGACCTCTCGGCTCACCGGGGGGAGTCTTCGCTCCGAAATCGATCGTTACAAGAGGCTGGGGCTAAACGTAGAGCTGCTTGATCCTCCCAAGCTCGAACAACTCGCCCTAGGCATACCCGATTACGCGAAATCCCGTCGCGAACTCAGGCCATATCAGGCCAAGGTCCTTGAGGCATTCCGAGGCGGGTTGATCGACACGGGGAGAGCGCAAATCGTCCTGGCAACGGGCCTCGGAAAGACCGTCGTCATGGCAGAGCTTGTCGATGAGCTTTACCGGGACGGTCTTATTCGAGAAGGCCGCGTTCTTGTTCTCGCCGACAAACGAGAACTTATCCGGCAGCTGCAGTTCGGGTTCTGGCACCAGCTTCCGAAGACAATTCCGACCCACCTGCTCTCTGGCGACGAGCGACCAACTTTTTGGGACGGCATCACTTTCGCCACGGTTCAAAGCATTGCGTCGAAACTCGATGAACTCCCAGACTTCGGCCTTATCCTTGTCGACGAGGCGCATCATATTGGGTCGCCTACCTTCCGGTACGCCATCGAGCATCTGAAGCCACCACTGCTCGGCGGCGTTACGGCTACGCCATGGCGCGGCGACAGCTTTGACATTGATGAAATCCTCGGTCAGCCGCTGGCCCGCGTCGGGATATCGGAAGGCCTCAAGAACCACTATCTGTGCGACGTTGACTATCGGTTGCTCGCCGACAACATCGACTGGAAGATGGTACAATCGCTCTCTCAGCACAGTTACTCTATCCAGCAGCTGAATAAGCGGCTGATCATTCCCACCCGCGACGATGAGGCTGCACGGCAGCTTGCCGAGGTTTTTCATTCAGAGCGCCGCCGAGGAGGCATCGTATTTTCTCCGAACGTTGACCACGCAGAAAGCTTCGCTGGACACTTGCGCGCATACCAGCTCAAGGCCGAGTCCATTTCGTCTCGTCAAACCGCGCGCGAACGCGACCGGCTGATGGCATCATTCCGAAAAGGTGATGTTGACATCTTAACGAGCGTCGACCTTTTTAACGAGGGAGTCGACGTGCCGGACGTCGATCTGATTGCCTTCATGCGAGCGACGCACAGCCGGCGCATATTCGTGCAGCAGCTCGGCCGCGGACTGCGCATGAGTCCCGGTAAAAATAAGGTCGTGGTGCTGGACTTCGTTACAGATCTACGCCGCATCGCAGAGGTTTTAGAGCTTCAAAAGTCCTCAGCCGGACCAACGGAAACACTGCCCCTTGGCAATAGGCTCGTCAGTTTCCGCGATGAGTCAGCGGGAAGCTTTATGCTCGAATGGCTCAAGGACCAGGCCGATCTGATGCTGCGCGAAGGTGATCCGCAGCTCGAGCTGCCAAAATTCGATTATCCGTCCGCTCCGCAGCCAGGAGGGGTGGAATGACAATTCCCGAGAAGATCAAGGAAGACATCCGAAAGAAGCTCTGGAACGAGGCCGATCGCCTCGACTGGTCGTCGTTGTCCGCCATTGACAAGTCTCGCTATTATTCGCAATGGACCGAAACCAAAGAGATCGGGGGCACACTAGCCTCCTTCATGGACCCAAGGAAGGTCCGCGTTTACATAAAAGACACTCTGCTAAAGCCGTACGCGCGCGCCAAATTTGCTGACGAAAAACCGATTTTCAAGCTCCTCGGTCTTCAGGAAGACACAGAAACCGTGATTTCGTATATCAAGCCGCATGGCAGGCGATTGCTTGATGGGCGCGAGATTGCGTGGAGCCGCGCCATTGACTGGAAGGCCACACTCATGGCCTTGCACGAGCGCGCCTTTGAGCACCATGGAATTCCCTACGCCGCAGTACTTCTTGAATCTGCCACAAAGCACGGTGAACCACGCTCGCGAAGCACGGTAGAAGACGCACGAAGGAAACTTGGCATTGAGACGCTCGTCTGGATCGATTGAGCGCTAAAGCGCACTCACCAAGCGCGCTCCAATATCTGCTCCGATAACTTCGGCAAGACGCACTGGAACCGCGTTTCCCAACTGCCTCATAGTTTCGGACCACGATCCATGGAAAAGAAAATCGTCCGGAAATGTTTGTAGCCTAGCACACTCCCTAACGGTGAAGTATCGAACTTCGCTATCCGATAACACGACCATATTCTCGCCACCGGGAACACCATGAACCCCCGCCTTCAATGTCTTGGCAGGTTCATCCAGAACACTGCCGGTATGGCCTTTGTAGATTCGGGCTCCTGGTTGGAACCTGTGATTAAAATATTTTCCACTCGCGCGCGCCTCACACTCAGGATCAGGGAGATCCGACAAGGCATCGCGCACGGTCGTCCACGCCAGCGCATTTGGAGGGCTTTTCAACATATCGATCTGGCGCGCGGAGCGTTCCGGCACGAAGCGCTGTTTCGAAGGCACCCGGTGCCGCTCCCAATAGGTCCCATATAGCTTATCCCATATGAGAGCATCGGCAGTGTGCGTGGGGAGCGGAAAGCTCCACCGCACATTGAGATCCTCACGAAATCCGACAAAGAAGACCCGCTCGCGACGTTGCGGGACACCGTAGTCAGCCGCGTTCAACACCTGCGACACGACGCGGTAGCAAAGACCTAAGCGGTTGCCACTTGTGTATTTTCGTTCAAGCCGGCCTAGGTGATCGTTCCAACTCTCGTCCCGCTTTCTCTTCACCTCAGGAAACTCAAGTTGTAGCCTGATATACTCGAAATAGCTTCTAAAGCTTTGCCGAGTCAGGCCTTTCACATTCTCGAATATAAATGCCTTTGGTCTGATTTCACGGACCGCGCGGATTGCTTCGGGAAACATGTCCCTGGCATCATTGTGAGCACGATGCCGCCCACCGAGCGAGAAAGGCTGACATGGTGGCCCACCAGAAACCAGATCGAGCTTGTCTTCGAATGGCCCGAAATCGAAGTTCCTGACATCACCGGCGGTGAGATCCCAATTACGCAGTATTTCGACGCCGCGCTCCCGGTTCTCAAGAAGGGTATCGCAGCAATATCGGTCCCACTCGACGACATGCGCTGGCTGAAAGCCAGCGCGCTGAAGCCCCATGCCGAGCCCTCCGGCACCGGCGAACAGTTCTATCGATCTAAGCCCGCTAGAAATGATGCCACCCTCCGCCGAAGCCGTTCGGCATCCTTAGTCTGACACTCCCAGACGACCAAGCACTTCCAGCCCATCGTCCTCAGCTTCCTAAGGTTTCGCGCGTCTCGTACCCTGTTGCCTTCCAACTTCTCTAACCAGAAGCCTACCCGCGACTTCGGAAGACGCGCGAGCCTACAATGCGAATCAGTGTGACGATGCCAGAAACATCCATGCACAAAAATAGCCTTCTGCCGCGACCGAAAGACGAGATCCGGCCGACCGGGCAGTCCGGTACCATGCAGGCGGTACCGGTAACCCAACGCGTAAACTAGCTTGCGGATCGCAAGCTCGGGCCGCGTGTCTTTGGACCGGACGCGTGACATCCGCTCGCTTCGCTCTGATTTTGAAAGAGTGTCGACCATAGCCAATGATTCCGCGATCGAAGCGGTTGTCGCAAAACTTACCAAGCTATGATCTTAGCGGATTCGAGACGCACAGCTGCTGCTGACGATGTCTCAGCTCCAAAAGAACCTCAAGACAGAAGATTCGATCTGAAGGTGAGGCCCGATGCGTTCGTGTCGGCCCTTCCAAAGCCTTACTCACGTCTTGCGACGCCACTGTTCGCTATGCGTTCGCTAGGATCGGGAGGTCCGCCTGGAGATGTCGCCTAAGTAATTGATTTTATTGGTGGAGCCGAGGAGGATCGAACCCCTGACCTCTGCAGGCTTGAACCATGCAGTGAGATAACCGGGTCTAATCTGTCCCGAGTCGCCTCTTCGCCGACCACGTTATTACTATCGAGGCCAATGACGATGCTGACCTGCGCCGCCGGATGGGCGCGCGGCGTACTCCGACGCGAGTGGTGGCCAAGTGGCCGACCGAGGAACAATCTGGCGCTCACGGGCGGTCTCGGGTTAGGAGCGGGAGGGCAACATCCAATTGTGCAGGCGTGCCCATGACCCATCTCGTCAGTGGGGCACCACAGACTGCCAAAGTCCGCTTCTAATCCAACAATTGCTCGACGCTCCTGCTGGCTGACGATCCCCTCATCACCTATCCTTGGTTTCGTTGTGTGCCAGCGTGTTCCCGAGGGTCGGATGTCCCGCATATTCCTTTCGCATTCTTCCGCCAACAACGCCGAGGCGATCGCTGTTCGCGATTGGCTCACGACGCAAGGCTTCGACGACATTTTCCTCGACCTCGACCCCGCCCGCGGCATCAAGGCGGGCGAACGTTGGGAGCGGGCGCTGAACGAGGCGGCCGGGCGTTGCGAGGCGGTCGTGTTTCTGGTCTCACGCGCATGGATCGCGTCGGGCTGGTGCCGCAAGGAAATGAGCCTCGCGCATCGGCTGAACAAACGTATGTTCGGCGTCCTGATCGAGGATCTTCCGACCGACGTGGTGCCGAAAGACCTCTCCGGAGAGTGGCAACTGGTGCGTCTCGCGTCGGGGCGCGACGGTATCCAGCTCAGCGCCGTCCTACCGATCACCCACGAGCAAGAAACCGTAACCTTCTCGGCGGAGGGCCTGCGACGCCTCAAGCACGGCCTCGAAAGCGCCGGCCTCGACACGAAACACTTCGCGTGGCCACCCGCCCATGATCCAGACCGCGCGCCCTATCGCGGCTTCAAGGCGCTGGAAGCGGACGACGCCGGCATCTTCTTCGGCCGCGACGGCGCGATCATTACCGCGCTCGATGCATTGCGTGGCCTGCGCGAGGCCGCCCCGCCGCGACTGTTCGTGATCCTAGGTGCGTCGGGAGCTGGCAAATCGTCGTTCATGCGCGCCGGCCTGATCCCGCGCCTCGCACGCGACGACCGCCACTTCCTGCCGCTCTCCGTTATTCGGCCCGAGCGCGCTGTGATCTCCAGTGAGGCTGGTTTCCTGCGCGCGCTCGAAGCCGCCTGCAAAGACGCGGGGCTGCAATGCACCCGCGCTGACCTGCGGGCCATCCTCGCCGACGGCCCCGACGCGGTGATCGCGCTGCTCAAGGAGGTCGTCGCGCGGAAAACGCCGCCTGCGCTCAATCCCGGCGAGACCACCACGCCGCCGACGCTGGTCATTGCCATCGACCAGGCCGAGGAGCTGTTCAATACCGATGGCGACACGGAAGCTCGCGCGTTCCTCGCCATCCTCGCCAAGCTGCTCACGTCGCCCAGCCCCGACGTGATCGCGGTCTTCACCATCCGCACCGATGTCTACGAGCCGCTGCAATCGGCAGCAGGTCCCGCCGCCCCGCTCGCCGAATTGAGACCGACCACGTTCTCGCTGCCACCTATGGCCAAGGGGGTGTATCAGAGCGTGATCGAGGGCCCGGCCCGTCGACTGACTGAAAGCGGCCGCAAGCTCGACATCTCCGCAGATCTCACCGCGCAATTGCTCGCCGACATTGAAAAGGGCGGAGCCAAGGACGCTTTGCCACTACTCGCCTTCACCCTCGAACAGCTCTACGTCGAGCACCGCGGCGATGGCACGCTCACGCTGGAGAAGTACAAAGCCCTCGGCGGCATTAAGGGCGCGATCGAGGCCGCCGTCGCGCACGCCTTCGAGGCGGCCGACGCCAACCCGGCCATCCCGCGCGATCGAAACGCACGCAATAAGCTGCTGCGCCGCGGCCTGATCCCTTGGCTTGCCGGCATTGACCCCGACACCAGCCAGCCGCGCCGCCAGGTCGCGCGCCTGTCGCAGATCCCCGAAGAAGCGCGGCCGCTGATCGATCTGCTCGTCGAGGCGCGCCTGCTCGCGACGGATAAAGACGCCGCCACGGGCGAGACCACCGTCGAGCCCGCGCACGAGGCGCTGCTGCGTCAGTGGGGTCTACTCGAGGGCTGGTTGGAAGAGGATTTCGGGAGCCTCGCCACGCTCGGGGGCGTCAAGCGCGCGGCGACGGAGTGGGACGCAAACGCGCGTCGTACTGCTTGGCTGGCGCACACCGGCACCCGGCTTGAGGAGGCCGAACGCACCGCAGCGCTGCAGGCGTTTGCGGGCTATCTGACAGCGGGCGAGCGGGACTATCTGCGCGAAGCGCGGGCGACCGAGACGCGGCGCATCAAACGCGAGCGATTCCTCAACCGGGCGATGAGGGTCGCGGCCGTGGTGGCACTAGTTGGCATGGGGGTGGCGGGATGGCAGGCGTGGGAGGCGCGCAAGCAGGCCCAGTTTGCCGAGCGGCAGGCTGCAGCAAATGAAAAGCTTACGGCCGAAACCCAACTTGCACAGTCGGGCCTCTTGGCAAATGTAGCGGGCCAATTGACCGCGACCGATCTCGGTAAGGACAGTGGTACCGCGATGTTGCTGGCAATCGAAGGTCTACGAGATCACCTAAGCGACGAGCCAGTCCAACGAGTGCGCCAGCAAGCTTCAGAGACCGAACACCAATTAGACAGCGCTATGCGGTACCTACGTGAACGGGCGGTGATGGCTGGGCACACCGCGTCAGTGACTTCAGCTTCCTTCAGTCCTGACGGCACACGTGTCGTCACGGCTTCGTGGGACAAGACGGCTCATATTTGGACAGCGGAGGGAGTTTCACTTGCCCAACTGCAGGGCCATACCGGTCCGATCTTGACCGCAATGTGGAGCCCGGATGGGCGGCGGATCGTTACAGCGGCGCACGACACAACGGCGCGCGTTTGGTCTGCCAACGGCGCGCTTCTTGCCACTCTGATTGGGCACAAGGACTCTGTGAACTCGGCAGAGTGGAGCCCGGACGGTATGAGGATCGTCACGTCCTCAAACGACAAAACGGCGCGCGTATGGACAGCTGACGGCACTCTGGTGACTACATTGCGAGGCCACATTAGTTACGTCAAGTCCGCCGCGTGGAGCCCCGACGGCGCTCGGATCGTTACAACATCAGATATCGGTGGTCCACGGGTTTGGATGGCCGACGGCGCACTTGTGGCTACAATCTGGCAAAACGGTGTGAATGCAGCGATGTGGAGCCCGAACGGTAGGCAAATCGTCACTGCGTCTGCGGATAAGACAGCGCAGGTGTTTACGGCTGACGGTACGCTCGTTGCCACTCTCAAGGGCCATACGGATACCGTGACTAGCGCTGTGTGGAGTCCGGACGGGACACGAATCGTCACGGCGTCGAAAGACAAATCGGCGCGTATATGGATGGCAAATGGGTCCGCAGTGGCGTCCATGGAGGGCCATGACGGTCAGATCGGAGTGGCAACCTGGAGTCCCGACGGAAGCCGCATCGCTACAGCGTTTGGCCCGAGCCTTGGCTACACGACTACGGACAACAAAGCACGATTATGGGCTGCCGATGGCACTCTCCTCGCCATCTTGGAGGGCCACATTGGTGACGTGACTTCGGCGGCGTGGAGTCCTGATGGAACTCGTATCATAACCGCCTCCGGGTCTCCGCCAGTTTTCGGGAAGACGGACAGGACGGCGCGCGTTTGGATGGCCGATGGCGGGCTCGTTGTTTCGCTGAGGCATGAACATTTTGTAAACTCAGCAACCTGGAGTCCAGACGGCAGTCGGATCGTTACGGCGTCATCTGATCATACTTCACGGGTGTGGAATGCCGACGGTGCGCTACTCGCTACGCTGATAGGGCATGAGAACTCGGTCCGCTCGGCGGGCTGGAGCCCGGACGGAACGAGAATTGTAACGTCGTCATGGGACCGGACGGCACGGGTATGGACGGCTGCTGGCGTTCCGCTCGCTTCACTGCGGGGTCACGGCGACTGGGTCGTGTCGGCAGATTGGAGTCCAGACGGTACAAAGTTCGTTACTGCATCGAACGACCACACGGCACGCGTCTGGAGTTCCGAAGGTGCTCTTAAAAGCACGCTACGTGGCCATAGCTCAATTGTGAACTCAGCGCGTTGGAGCCCGGACAGCACAAGAATCGTTACTGCGTCATCGGACAACACCGCAAGGGTGTGGAATGTCGACGGTACCCATAGCGCCACGCTTCACCACTCGAGAGGCGTCAATAGAGCAGCTTGGAACCCGGAAGGCACGCGGATCGTAACGGCTTCAAACGACCACACGGCGCGGGTGTGGACGGCCCAGGGCATGCTCATATCTACTCTGCGGGGGCACGGATCAACAGTGGCATCGGCGAATTGGTCCCCAGACGGCATGCGGATCGTGACGGCATCATGGGACAAGACGGCGCGCATTTGGACGGCCGATGGCGCGCTCGTAGCCACACTACAGGGGCATGGACGTGAATTAAGCGATGCTACGTGGAGTTCGAGTGTGAGAGAAGGCGAGACGCAGATCGCCACGTCATCTAGTGACTTCTCCGCGCGAGTCTGGACCGTTTTCACCACCAGCCAAGCCCTTGTGACAGCCGCCAAGGCCCGCGCACCCCGCTGCCTAACGCTGGAGCAGCGCGCACGATATTTTCTCGCCCCCTATCCACCAACATGGTGCGTGCAGCGCCGCCTGTGGCCCTATCATAGCGATTCTTGGCAGGGCTGGTTGCCGAAGCAAAGGGCTTGGCTCGCGAGCGACCGCCAAGACGACCCGCCGCCTCTGCCGAAGGAGAAATAAGCAAGCTAAGTCGGGGCCGCCGCGGCGACACCAATCCCGTCCGCAGCGGCTGAGGAAGCTGACGCGCTTCTTTGTCCATTAGGGATTGGGACTTCGACCGGTCATGGCCCAGGGCAGAACACGACGTGACGGTCGGTCTTGAATCTATCGCGTCACGGTTGGCCGTTTGTGCCACGGTCGCTTCTAAAGGCGCGACGGCAGCAACGTCATCCCTGCGCGAAGCCGATGTTTGCTATGCGTTCGCTAGGTTCGGGAGGTTCGCTTGGAAGTGTCGCCTAAGTGCTTGTTTTTATTGGTGGAGCCGAGGAGGATCGAACTCCTGACCTCTGCAGTGCGATTGCAGCGCTCTCCCAGCTGAGCTACGGCCCCGGGGACCCGGGATTTACCGAAGCAGACGGCGTATTGTCAAGCTCCGGCGCCTGCGTGCTGGCGGGGTAGGCGCGCATGTGGCGTGTTTCTGAGACGGCCAGCGCGCGCCGCCCGTGGACGCACACTTGCCGCTCATGGTCCAGGCCGGTAAGTGTGGCCGGCAAACCGGCGCGCCGCGGGGTCCCATGCTAGAGCTACTGCAGTTCATCAGCTATCTCATCACGCTCTATACCTACGTCGTCATTGCAAGCGTGATCATGAGCTGGCTGATCGGCTTCAATGTGATCAACCTCTACAATCCCGTCGTCAGAACAATCTGGGAGGCGCTCGGGGCGGTGACGGAGCCGCTGCTTCGGCCGATACGCGGTTTCGTCAACAGGGTCCTTCCGGATCTCCGGGGGATCGATATCTCGCCGATCTTCCTGCTGCTCGGGTGCATGTTCGTGCAATCCGTCATCATTCCGAACATCGCGAAACTCGTCGCATGAGCGAGCCGCTGCCGTGGCAATCGACGGCTGGCGGGCTCCGCATTCGCGTTCGTGCCACGCCGAAAGCGTCACGCGACGCGGTGGAGGGTATCGAGGCCACCGCCGAGGGGCCGGCACTCAAAGTGCGTGTCCGGGCGGTCCCGGAGGACGGGGCGGCCAATTCGGCGGTGGAGCGCATGCTTGCCGCTTGGCTTGGGGTCGCAAAGTCAGCTGCGCGGCTGGTCGGGGGTAGCAAGTCGCGCATCAAGACGATCGAGATTGCCGGAAACGGCGCGGCGCTGGCAGAAACGGCAGCCAGGCTCGCCGCCAGTTGGGCCGTCCAACGGGACAAGACCGCAACGGGGGCATGACACATGGCTGAGGCACGATTGATCGACGGAAAGCGCATCGCCGAGACGGTTCGCGCCGACGTCGCGGCTGGGGTAGCGCGGTTTGCCGCCAGGGCCGGCCGGCCGCCGGGGCTCGCCGTGGTCCTTGTCGGCGAAGACCCCGCGAGCCAGGTCTACGTTCGGAGCAAAGGCAAGCAGACGGTCGAAGCCGGGATGCGATCGATCGAGCACAAGCTGCCGGCCACGACGTCGCAGCGGGAGCTGCTCGATCTCGTCGCAGCCCTGAACCGTGACGATGCGATCGACGGTATCCTCGTCCAGTTGCCGCTGCCGCCGGGGCTCGATGCCGGCGCGGTCATCGAGGCCATCGACCCGGCGAAGGACGTCGATGGCTTCCATCCGGTGAATGCCGGCCGCCTCGCGATCGGGGCGCCGTCGCTCGTGCCGTGCACACCTCTCGGGTCCGTCATGCTTGCGAAGTCCGTGTCGGCGTCGCTCGCAGGCATGGAGGCCGTCGTTCTCGGCCGCTCGACGATCGTGGGGAAGCCCGTCGCGCAGTTGCTGCTCGCAGAGGACTGCACCGTGACCATCGCGCATTCGAAGACGCGCCATCTCGCCGACGTGGTGCGGCGCGCCGATCTCGTCGTCGCTGCGGTGGGCCGGCCCGAGATGGTGCGTGGCGACTGGATCAAGCCCGGCGCCGTTGTCATCGACGTCGGGATCAACAGGGTCGCCGGCGCCGAGCCTGGAAAGACGAAGCTCGTGGGCGATGTCGCCTTCGACGAGGCCTCTCGCATCGCCGGTGCGATCACTCCAGTGCCCGGCGGGGTCGGGCCGATGACCATCGCCTGCCTGCTGCGCAACACTCTCACGGCTGCCGAGCAGAGGGCCGAGCGCCGCTGATCAACGGTCGAAATCGACTGCGCTGGTATTGGCACCGCACACCAGGACGCCGACCCGCTCACCCGGGGCGGGGACATAAGCCCCAGAGACGAGGGCGGCCAGCGCCGTTGCACCTCCGGGCTCCGCAACGAGGCGGGTGGCCTGCCAGAGTTTTTTCTGAGCGCTCCGGATGTCGTCGTCCGACACGAGGATGACGCGATCGACGAATGCCTTGGCGAGCGGAAACATCAGGGCGCCGACCTGCCTCGGTGCAAGCGAGTCCGCGGCAATCGATCCCTGTGGCGCCGGCACAGGCGCTCCCGCCGCCAGCGCCATGGCGAGCGAGGGGGCGCCTTCCGGTTCCACGGCGACGAGGCGGACAGCGCCCCTGTACCAGGCTGCAAGGCCTCCGATGAGACCGCCACCGCCGACGGCCACGAGGAGTGTGTCGAGTTCCGCGCCCTGCTCGTCGAGTTCGAGACCGATCGTGCCCTGGCCGAGCAATGTCGAGACCTCGTCGTAGGCATGGATCGAACGAGCCCCGCTCTCGGCACAATAGGCGTCGCACAAGGCCAGCGCGTCCGCGTAGCGCTCGCCTTCGACCAGAAGTTCGGCGCCGTACTCCGCGATCCGCGCCAGCTTGGCCGGTGACGAGATCGTCGGCACGAAGATGCGCGCAGGAGAGCCCAGAGCTCGAGCTGCGAACGCGACGGCCGCGCCATGGTTACCGCCAGAGGCCGCGGCAACGCCCGACGCCGGCAACGCCGCCGAGGTCATCGCGGAGAAGGCGCCGCGCGCCTTGAACGACCCCGAGAACTGAAGGCATTCGAGCTTCAGCGCAAGAGACGCAGCTGGGAGATCGAGTGCGCTCGCATCCAGTTCGAAGACAGGCGTGCGCCGTACCCGTCCCGCGATCCGAAGATAGGTTTTCTCGATGGCCTCGCGCGTCAGGCCTCCTTCGAACGCAACGGTCATGTGCATCCTTCGAAAATCGGGGATTGGACTTTGCAATATGTCCGGACCTGATGCTAGCTTCCGTCCCAGTCCGACGCCAGAGCGGGCTCGTTTCAAAACTCGGCACTAGGGAGAAACCCATGAAGGTCACTCGTTGGGTGGCTGCAGGCTTGACTGCAGCCTCACTGATGCTCGGCGGCGCCACAGGCGCCGACGCCCAAGAGAAGACGAAGCTGCGCTTTCAGGCGAGCTTCCCGGCTTCGAGCTTGAATTTCGATAACTTCCGCTGGTGGGCCGATCGGGTGAAGCTGCTCTCGGGCGGCCGTCTCGAGATCGAAGTGCTGCCTGCCGGCACGCTGGTTCCAGCATTCGAAGTGCTGGACGCGACCCACAAGCAGGTGATCGACGGCGCCCACTCGGCGGCAGCCTACTGGGTCGGCAAGAATCGCGCGGCCGCATTGTTCGGCCCTTCGCCGGGCGGGCCGTTCGGCATGGACATCGTCGACCTCATGGGCTGGTTCTACGAGGGTGACGGCATGAAGCTCTGGAACGAGCTCTATCAGGTCGAGCTGAGGCGCGACGTGGTCCCCATGCCGCTCACGGCCGTCAACAATCAGATCCTCGGCTGGTTCAAGACCCCGGTGAAAAGCTGGGAGGATCTCAAGGGGCGCAAATGCCGCCAGACAGGTCTGACCGCCGAAGTCTACAAGAAGGCCGGCCTCACGCCGGTCAACATGCCAGGCGGCGAAATCGTGCCTTCAGCCGAGCGCGGCGTGATCGAATGCGGCGAGTGGGTCGGTCCGGCCGAAGACATGAAGGTCGGGTTCCATACGGTGTGGAAGAACATCTACATGCCGTCCACGCACGAGCCGGCGACCGTTCTCGAGCTGCTCATCAACAAGGCCACGTTCGAGAAGCTCAGCCCCGACCTCAGGGCGATCATCGAGTCGGCCGCCTATGAAGGGACCTATCGTCACTTCGCGCTGCTGAACAAGCTCAACGCCGATGCGATCGAAGAGATGACCACGAAGCACGGCGTCAAAGTGCATCGCACGCCTGACGACATCCTGAAGAAGGTGCTCGAGGCCTGGGACGAGATCGCGGCTGAAGAATCGGCCAAGAACCCGTTCTTCAAGAAGGTCTACGAGAACCAGCGCGCCTACGCCGCGAAGGTCGTTCCGACACGGCGCTCGGTGCAGCCCAACTACGACATCGGCGCCAATCACTACTGGCCCGAGAAGAAGTAAGACGCATATCGCGTGTTCTTCGAGAGGCCGTCGCCGCGCTCCGGCGGCGGCCTTGTTCATTTGGTGATGTTCCACTTGTGGCTTTTCGCGATCTGAGCGAACGCGGCAACGGCCGTCGGCATACGCTTGCCACGCAAGGTGAGAAGCGAAACCTCGCGGACGATCTCCGGCTGGCACAGGACGCGCTTCACGAGCCCCGCCGGAAGCTCCATGAACTCGGGTACGATCGCGTAGCCGAAGCCCGCCGCGAGCATTCCGTGGATCCAATCCTCGCGCTCGCTAGCAAAGGCGATATCAAGTTCGATCGACCATTCGCCGTGAGCGACGGCATAGTGGTCGTCGAACTCGCACTCGAGACGCTGGATGTAGCTTTGCCCAGCCAGCCGCTCGAGTTCCACGCGATCGCAGACGCCAAGGGGATCGCCGCTGCGCATTGCAACAGCATAGCGCTCGACCAAAAGAGGATCGACGCGCACCGTGTCCGGATATTGCGGCCAGGCGGCAATGCCAATGTCGATCTCGTCCTGGGCGATCAGGTTCACGATGTCGGCAGATTTCGCATCGGTTATCGAGATCTCGAGCTCCGGCATCTGCTCCTTGAGCCGCTCGATCAGCGCGACGACATGTGCGGGTCCTACTGTGCACATCACGCCGAGGCGGATCGAGTGCTGCTGAGATCTGGCGACGGCCGCAGCCTGGGCGTGAACGTCCATCATGCTGCGCTCGATCGCCGCGAGCCTCGGCAGTACCTCGCGGGCGAGCCGCGTCAGCTCGATTTGTCCCGGGCGGCGCAGGAACAGCGCACCACCGAGTTCGGCCTCCAGCTTCTGGATCGCTCGTGTCAGGGCCGGCTGCGTGACGCCGCAGGAATCCGCTGCCCGCGTGAAATTGAGTTCGCGCACCATTGCCAGAAAGTAACGAATTTCATGAGTTTCCATGCTGACGTGCGGCTCCGGCGGTGTCAGATCTCATTCGCAGCTGGCCCGATCATGGCGCCTTCCAAGCCTTCTCACCGCGTCACTCTAATCCAGCATAGCAGTTCGTTCCGACGTACTTTCAGGCGATAGGTCATGCCGGTCCGGTCTGCATGGCTGAGAAGTTGTTCCGAGTTCGTCACTCGGCGGTCGTCGACCGCCGTGATGACGTCGCCCGGCAGCAATCCCACCCGAGCGGCCTCGCTCTCCCGCGCCACCTCGAAGACCTGTGCGCCGCGAACAATGCCGAACAGGGCGTTTCCAGGCGCTATGTCGGAAACACCCAGACCGCCGAGGCCTGCAAAGCCCGCAGGCACGAACACCCTTTCTGTCGGCTCCCGGATATCAGCGGTCACCAGACTGATCTTCCGGTCGACGCCTGCCTTGCGGACTACCAGCGTCAGAACCGCACCGAGCGGCACCGTCACGGTGCGTGTCTTCAGCTCTGTGGAACTCCTGACGGGCTTGCCATTGACCTCGGTGACGATCGATCCCGGCTCGATCCCGGCGAGGGCCGCTGGCGATCCCGACACGACGGATGTCACCATAGCGCCACGATTTGTGCCCGACATGAGTTCGGCTGCCTTCTCGACGGTGAGGTCCTCAGCAATGATGCCCACCGAGCCGCGCCGCATCAGGCCATGCTCGATCAGCTGGAACTTGATGGTCTTCGCCATGTTTATGGGAATGGCAAAGCCGATCCCGACGTTCCCCGACCGCCCCGCGGTGGCGGTGTTGATCGCGATCAGCTCCCCACTCGTATTGACCAGCGCCCCGCCCGAATTGCCCGGATTGATTACGGCGTCGATCTGGAAAAAGTCCTCGAAGGCCTCGTGCCCGATCTCGCTGCGTCGTGTCGCACTGACGATGCCAAGCGTGGCGGTTCCCTCGAGACCGAATGGATTTCCGATGGCGAGCACGACATCGCCGACGCGAACCTCGTCCGAGTCACCGACCGGCATGGTCTTCAAATCTCGGGCCGCGACCTCGATCACGGCGAGATCGGTGCCGACGTCGCGTCCGACCAGCTTTGCCGACAGGAGCCGCCCGTCCGAAAGCACGACCTCGATCCGGACGGCATCCTCGGTCACATGATGATTGGTGAGGATGTGTCCCTTTTCCGGATCGACGACGACGCCGGACCCTCCCGAACGGGCCAGGCGGCGTTGAGCGTGTGAAGCGGCCGGCAGTGATTGCCCCGGTTTCAACTCCACGGGGACCTGAACCTCACTCGTCACCCGGACCGTCACGACGGCGGGGATGGTTCGCGCCAGCACGTCGGCAAATGTGATCTTGGCCGGGTCGCTGGCGACCGGCGCAGCCATCTCGGGCCGGGCCGACGCCGTCTGAGCCGCAGCGCTCGGGACCTGCACGCATGCGACCGCGCCCGCGAAAACCGCGACCAAGGCTGACTCGATACTGTGGCTTCGCATGGACCGGCTCGATTCTTCGACATGGAGGGACATCGAAAACCCAAGCGGTCCGCGCCTGGAGGGGACAAGCACGGACCGCCAGATCACCTGGAGCGCGACTGAACTTACTTCGTTTCGACCATCGGGGGCATGGCAGCGCCCGTCGATGCGATGTCTGAGAAGAACTTGTTGCGGTCGAAGCCGGCCGGCATCGAGACGCCACGGCTCTCGAGCTCCTGGAAGAAGCTGCTGGCATTGAACTTCTTGCCCGAGCTGACGCTCGTGGCACTGAGATCGTCGAAGAACTTCTTGCCGTCGAAGCCGGCCGGCATCTTCACGCTGCGGGCCTGCAGCTCGTCGAAGAATTTCTTCGAGTCGAACTGGGTCTGGGCGATCGCGAGGGTGGCCAGCATGCCGAAGGCCATAGCCGCGGCGAGGGTCAGGGTAGCTTTGCGCATGAGCGTCTCTCTCTTCACAAGCTTTGCTTGGCCTGTCCCGACGGAACCGGCCTTCGTTCTGCCCGGCTCCCCTGGACGGCGAACCGGCTGGATCAGCTAGCGCTTCGACGAGTTGCAAATGAAATGCCGTCTTGGCATCAAACCGATACCTTGACGGAATGGCGCGCCGTCGGGCGGACGGTGTGCGACAGGGGGCCTTGCAACGGGCGCCGGTACGGGGCACACTGCCTCGAATGTTCCGAGGGGGGCCGGCGGGAGCCGGCTGAGACCGTCACAGTTGCGCCTTCGCCGCCCGCCGGCAGCAGGTGCAGACCGGGCGGCTACCCTTAGAACCTGATCCGGGTCATGCCGGCGAAGGGACGGGAATGGCGAAGCGGTCCAACTCACGACCTCCAACTGTATCGCAGGCCGGGCGTCCGCTCCTGGACGATCGGCTGCTGCTGGTCGACAGCGACGCCGAACGCCTCGCGTTTCATCGACTATGGCTGTCGTGGATCGACGGGCCGGACGTCGAGTGCGTCGCGACGGGTGACGAGGCCCTCGATCATCTCGGCGCGGTCGCGCAGCAGGTCGATGCCGTCGCGCTGTGGCCGCCGCTCGCCGATGACGGAACCGCCGATTTCATCGATGTGCTACGCCGGTGCAGATCTCCGTTGCGTGTGCTGGCCGTCACTTCGCTTTCACCCGCCGAGTTCGGCCGCTGCGGGCGCCTCGCCGGGATCGGGGCGTTGGTCGATAGCGGGCGGCCGGCTGATCTCGTCGCCACGCTGATCGCGACGGCGCGCTCGGGGGCCAGCGTCGAGCGGATCGTCTCGTCCCGCACGACTCCAGTGCTTCCCCCCGAATGGGCGCTCGCGATCTACGGGTCACCGCCGGGCCAACGCTTCCATGCCGCCCTCGATTGACCGAGACGAGACCTCAGCATGCCGATCCCGACACAACTTCCGAACAGGACGCCAGACTTGCTCAATGCAGGCCTCGCGTTCACGATGACACCGACGACTGGAGGAACGCCATGAACAAGATCACACGCAAAAAAGATCTGATGATCCCGGAGGTCACGACCGGTCCGATCGCCGGCTCCGAGAAGATCTACGACGCACCGGAAGGACACGACGACATCCGCGTCCCGTTTCGGCAGATCACACTGACGGCCGCGTCTGGTGAGCCTCCGTTCCGCGTCTACGATCCGTCCGGGCCCTACACCGACACAGCCACCAAGATCGACGTGGAAAAAGGGCTGCCGCGCCATCGCGAGGCCTGGGTTCGCGAGCGCGGCGGCGTCGAACAGTACGAAGGCCGGGAGATCAAGCCCGAGGACAACGGCAACGTCAAAGGCAAGGCGCTAGCGCGCGATTTCCCGAACAAGTCGCGGCCGTTCCGCGGACTTCCAGGGGCGCCCGTGACGCAATACGAATTCGCGAAGGCCGGGATCGTCACCAAGGAGATGATCTACGTCGCGCATCGCGAGAACCTGGGCCGCAAGCAGGCGCTGGCGCGCGCGAAGGCGGCGCTCAAGGATGGCGAGAGCTTCGGCGCCGCCATCCCCGAGCACATCACGCCGGAATTCGTGCGTGACGAGATCGCCCGCGGCCGCGCCATCATTCCGTGCAACATCAATCACGCCGAACTGGAGCCGATGATCATCGGCCGCAACTTCCTCGTGAAGATCAATGCCAACATCGGCAACTCGGCCGTCACGTCCTCTGTCGAGGAGGAAGTTGACAAGATGGTGTGGTCGATCCGGTGGGGCGCCGACACGGTCATGGACCTGTCGACGGGCCGCAACATCCACAACACGCGCGAATGGATCCTCCGGAACTCGCCGGTGCCGATCGGAACGGTGCCGATCTACCAGGCGCTCGAGAAGTGCGGCGGCGATCCCGTGAAGCTGACGTGGGAACTGTATCGCGACACGCTGATCGAGCAGTGCGAGCAGGGCGTCGACTACTTCACGATCCACGCCGGCGTGCGCCTCGCCTACGTGCCGCTGACGGCGCATCGGGTGACGGGCATCGTCTCGCGTGGCGGCTCGATCATGGCGAAGTGGTGCCTCGCGCATCACAAGGAGAGCTTCCTCTACGAGCACTTCGAGGAAATCTGCGACATCATGCGGGCCTACGACGTGTCGTTCTCGCTCGGCGACGGCTTGCGGCCGGGCTCGCTGGCGGACGCCAACGATCGCGCACAGTTCGCGGAACTCGAGACGCTCGGTGAACTGACCCAGATCGCCTGGAAGAAGGGCTGCCAGGTGATGATCGAAGGCCCCGGCCACGTGCCGATGCACAAGATCAAGATCAACATGGACAAGCAGCTCAAGGAGTGCGGCGAAGCGCCGT
>LNFM01000476.1_pt1 | contig 99937 bp, 95 predicted proteins | sample 596031 | NCBI WGS metagenome assembly LNFM01 (sample SAMN04254537, study PRJNA301005) | activated carbon metagenome | isolation source: dual media filters at the Ann Arbor, Michigan drinking water treatment plant | place: USA: Ann Arbor
CCCCGGCCCGGCGCTGGAACAGCGCGCCGGAGAGATGGTTCAAGGAGCCGCTGCCGGTCGAGGCCTGGTCCAGCGCCCCAGGCCGGGCGCGGGCCAGCGCCACCAGCCCCGCCACGTCGCGCACGGGCAGATCGGGGTTCACCGCCAGCACGAAACCGCCCCGCGCGACCAGGGAGACCGCGAGAAAATCGCGCAGCGGCGCATAGGGCAGATCGGCCCGCAAGGCCGGGTTCACCGCCAGCGAATTGATGCCCATCAGCACCGTGTGGCCATCGGGGGCCACCCGCGCGGCATGGGCATAGGCGACATTGGCGCCCGCACCCGGCCGGTTGTCGATCACCATGGGCTGGCCGAGCGCGGCCGCCATGCGGGCGGCAAAGGCGCGGCTGATGGCGTCGGTGGTGCCACCGGGCGGCAGCGGCACGATCAGGCTGATGGGACGGGCGGGAAATGCCTCCTGCGCCAGGGCGGCGGGGGCCATGAGCATAAGGCCGGCGGCGCGACGGGTCACATTCATGTCGCCAAGCCTATGGCCGGGGCGGCCCCGTCACAATCATTTTTCGCAGCGGATGAACATGGTCGAGCGATGCGCGATATCGCCCACATCGGCGGCACTGCGATCGGCGCCCTGGCTTGGCAGGCTGCGCGGCGTGACCTGCGCGCGGGTGAGGAATTGCAGCGCCGCCTCGCTGCGGACCGCGAAATTCACGTTCTGCGCGATGTCGCCGGTGCGCTGGGCCACGCGCTGCGCGTTCAGCTTGCTCACCACGATGCCCACGATATGGCCCTGCATATCCAGCAGCGGCCCGCCGGAATTGCCCGGCTGGACCTCGGCCGAGATCTGGATCTGGTTGCGGTTGTCGGCAATGCCGGCCAGGCCGTTCACCTCGCCGCGGGTCAGCTTGGGGTCGGAACTCAGCAGCCCGGCCAGCGGGAAGCCATAGGCCACAACGCCCTCGCCCCGGCGCACCGGCGGGCCGGCGCGGAAGGGCAGCACGGGCCCGGGCAGGCCGGGCACCGCCAGCACTGCCAAGTCCAGCCCGGCATCGACGCGCGCCGGCGGGGTGGCGGCGAGCCAGCGTCCATCCGGCGTGCGCAGGATGATGCGGTTGCAGCCATTGACCACATGTTCATTGGTCATGACGCGGTCGGGCGCGATGATGAAGCCCGAGCCGGTGGAGACGTTTCTCGCCGACTGGTTGGGCGGCGCCTGCGGCACCGTGCTGGCGGCAGGCGGCGCGGCGCGCGGGGCAGCCGCGGTGGTCACGTCGATGGTGCGGTTCGCACAGACATCCTGCTCGGGGAGCACGGATTCCCGGCCATCGCCCAGCACCAGGCGCAGATCGAAGCGGCAGGCCGCGGGGTCGGTCGGCACCACGCGGAAGCCGCTGTTCACCGGCAGCGGTCGCCCGGGCGTGAGCAGCGAATTGCCCCAGTCATTGCCGGCGCCACGTGGGCTGCGCACGGCGTGCAGCGCGGTGGCCTCGGCGCCGGTGCGGTTGACCACGCGAAAGCCGGCGGGCGGCTCCGGCGCCTGGGCGGCGGCGGCGAATGGGATCAGGAGGGCGAGGAGCAGGATGCGGCGCATGCGCGCCATGTGTCCCCGGCCGGGCGTGGGGACAAGCCCCCGCGTCAATCCTGTCGTTTCGCCCGCTCCGCCTCGCGGAGGTAATCCTCCGTGGTCTTGGTGTCGGGGCGTTCGGCGGCGGCGTAGGGGTCCATGCGGCTGGTCGTCGCGGCCACGGCGCGGCAATCCTCGCACATTTCCAGCACCGCCAGGCGCTCGGGGCTGCTGAACATCCAGTGGCCGGTGGCGATGAGCTTTTGCTTGACCCGATCGACGCTGGAACGGGTGCCGAAGAGCTTGCCACAGCGCGTGCAGGCCGCCGGTTCCTCGGCCTTGATCACCTGCGGCTGGCTGGCCTCGGGGGCAAAATTGAGCCGGGGGGCGAGGCTGATCACCTTCTCCGGGCAGGTCGCGACGCAGAGCCCGCATTGCACGCAGGCATCTTCGAGGAAGGAGAGCTCGGGCCGGTCGGGATTGGCGCGGAAGGCGCCGGTGGGGCAGACCATGGTGCAGGCGAGGCAGAGCGTGCAGCCATCGGTGACGACCTCGGCCGCGCCGAAGCCGGCCAGGGCGGGCAAAACGACCACGGTCGCACCGCCGGTGGTGGCGTGCAGGGCGCGGAGCGCGCGAAGCGCCACCTCGCGCGGGGCGCCCAGCGCCAGCCCGGCATCGGGCTGCCAGGTGGCGCGCAGGGCGAGCGCTTCGGAACACACCTCGGCCATGGCGAAGGGGTCGTCGGTTTCGATCATCGCCGCGCGGTGGCCGAGGCCGAGGCCCTCGGCGATCGCGTTCAGCGTCTCGATATTGCGCAGCACGCCCTCCAGCCCGTGGCCACGCCGGCCCGGCGCCAGCACCCGCAGCCCCGCCGCACCCCAGGCCAGGGCGCTGGCCAGGATGGAGAGGTCGATCTGCGCCGCCTCATTGATCCGGATGGGAATCACCCGCGCGGGAAGCCCATCGCCATGCCGGGCCAGCGCGTCGATCAGCGCATCGCCATGCCCGGCATGCAGCAGCAGCACGGGGTGCTCGCCGCCGGCGGCGCGGAAGGCGGTGAGTGCCGCGCGCAGCTTGCCCGCCACGGCCTGGGCCGGCGGCATGGCGTATTGCGCGGCGCCGGTGGGGCAGACGGCGGCACAGGCGCCGCAGCCGGCGCAGATTTCCGCCGAAATCAGAACGCTATCCTTCCCAGGGGTGATCGCCCCGGTCGGGCAGACATCCAGGCAGCGCGTGCAGCCCGTGCGCTTGTTCCGGCTATGCGCGCAAAGGCTGGGTTCGAAATCCACGAAGCGCGGCTTGTCGAAGCTGCCGACCAGGCCCGAGGCGGCGAAAACCGCCCGCATCACCGCCAGCGGGTCGGCGGGGTCGGCGCGTAGATAGCCCTCGCGCGTCTCATGCGCGGAGAACAGCGGCGGGCGGCCGGAGAGGTCGAGGATGATGTCGCAGGTGCTCTTCGCCCCGTCCCGCCCGGCCCCCCAGGCGAGCGCCGCGCGGCTGGAGGGCGCGGGGGCCGAGAAGCCATCCACCACCACCTCGAAGGCGCCCAGCCAGCCCGTCGCCGCCCGCGCCAGGCCGCGCAGCACGGGGAAGGGATTGTCCCGTGGGGGCTCCACCGTCTCCTCGCCGGTCAGAAGCAGGGTGATGTCCAGGGTTTCGGCCAATTGGCGGGCGGCCTCGAGCGCGGCGGAGTCGCGACCGAGCACGAGGCAGACGCCTTCGCTTTTCAGGGTGACCAGCTTGGTGCCAGGCATGGGCACCGCGGCCGCGGCCAGCAGCGCGGCCATTTTCGGGCTGGCGGCCTCGCGCCCCCAGCCCGCCGTCTCGCGGATATTCACGAAATCAATCGCCCGGCCCTCGGCCTCCTGCGAAAAAATCGCGCTTTCCTGGGTGCAGGCGACCGTGATGGGGCGCTGGTCGGCCAAGGCCGCCTGGAAACGGTCGAGCTGGGCGCGGCAGAGCTGCTCGGCGCCGCGGACCTCCGTGCCCGGGCAACCGCGGCGGATAACGGCCAGATTGGGGGCCATGGTGTCCTCGCAGGAGCAGACGAAGGCCAGGCGTTCCATGGGTGACAGCTTTCCGGCTTTTTATGTGACAGGTCTGCGCCTATATCCGCGCAAACGCCGTCCGGGAACAGCACGACTTGCAACTGCCCAGCCTCTTTCACCCCGTGCCCCTGCGCGAGGGCCAGGACGCCATGCTGATGGCCTGCGCGCTGGCGCCCCAGGCCGGGCCGCCCGCCGCCTCACGCGGCGCGGGCACCCTGCCCTATGTGCGCTCGATCAGTCGGGCCGAGTCGGCGGTGGTGCTGGAGCCGGAGATGGCGCTGGCCGGCGCGCGCCTTGCCTTCCATGTCGGGCTGAACGCGCTGGCCGATGCGCTGACGGTGCTGGGCCCGGCCAATATGCCCGTGAGCTTCCACTGGCCCGGCACGGTGCTGATCAATGGCGGTCGCATCGGCCGCTTTCAGCTCGCGGCCCCCGAGGGCGCCGCCGAGGACGCCGTGCCGGAATGGCTGGCCATCGGTTTCGAATGCCGGCTGGCCTGGCGCGAGGACCATGAGGGCGGCTTGCTGCCCGGCGAGACGGCGCTGGCCAGTGAGGGGTTCGAGGACATCACCGCCGAGGCCGTGGTCGAGGCCTGGGCCCGCCACCTGCTGGCCGGCATGGATGAATGGCAGGCCCACGGCCCGCGCCGCGCCGTCGAGAAATTCCTCGCCCGCCTTGCCGATCATGCCGAAACGCCCGGGGTAAAGCGTGGTCTCGACCCGGCGACCGGCGCGCTGGTGCTGGAGCGCGACGGCGAACGCGAGGTGATCGGCCTGTGACCCGCCTGCCCCGCACCCTTCGCCTCGACCCCAGCGACACGCTGATCTTCCCCGCCGCGGCCGCGCCGGGCGAATGGGCGGTGCCCGGCGGCTTCTCCTTCTGGGATGATGATGAGAGCCTGTCGGGCAAGCGCCGCCAGGCCTTTCGCGCCGGGTTTCTGGGACTTTCCAGCTTCGGCTGGTCGACGCTGGTGGAAGTGGCCGAGGCCGGCACGGCCGAGCGTCAGGCGGCTCTGGCCGCGCTGGCGGAGCATATCCGCACCGCCCATGGCGCGCCCGACGAGGCCGCCGCGCTGGACGCCGCCGGTGAGGAAATCGCCTTCGCCGGCTCTCTCTGCGCCGACCACCCGCCCGGCACCGTCCTGGCCCTGGAACGCCGGTTCGAGGGCGGCGAAATTCGGGAAACCTTCCGCACCCTGCACCGGCGCGAGATCCCACACAGCAATTTCGGCGCCCTGCCGGTCTTCACCATCGCCCAGGGCGAGGATGAAGCGCCCGAGCAGCCCGACCTGACGAGGCTTCGGCCATGAGCGCCACCCTGCTGCCCGGCGATTTCTGGATCGCCTCCGGCCACCAGCTCTGCGACCGCGACGAGGCGGGGCATCTGCTCGCCACCCCAGATCTCTGGCGCGCCTTCCTGGCGCGGCCCGAGCTTGTGCCACCAGAGGAGGCCTGCGCGGCCGAACGCGCGCTGCACACGGCCTTGCTCGACGACCCGATGCGCGCAGCCGACCCCATGGGCCTGGCGGACGCCGATGCGGTGGAGAACTGGCAGGTCTTTCTCGCCTTCCGCGACCGGGTGCGGGCCCAGCCGACGCTGGAGGAGGCCTGGGCCGCCCTCTACCGTGCCGGCGTCTCCGGCATCCCGCCCATTTTCCTGCAGATGCTGACGCAGCTTGTGGTCCGCGCCGCGCTGGAGGGCGTGACCGACGCCCATGTCCTGCGCGCCGGCGAAACCCTGTTTCGGCCGCAGCGCGTGGCCATCACGCAGGGTGCCATGCTGCTGGCCGACCAGGAGGTGGTGGAGGCGCGGGCCGCGGATGGCGATCTCGGCCCCCTCGGCCGACTGCTGACCGAGGCGGGCGCCACGCCGCGCGAGGTGGAGCTGGATGTCATCTCCGAACACAATGCGCATGCGTATTTCACCCGGTCCGACGCGCATGACATGGCGCTGGACATCGCCGAGGGCCGCGACGGCCAGGCCGCGCTGGCCCGGGCGCTGGAGCGCTTCATCGCCCATGTCATGGGCGAGCGGGTGCGCATCCGGGCGACGCCGGTGATCGAGGACCGCAACTGGACCTGGCATGTCGGCCTCGATGCCGAGGCGACGCGCATCGCCAATGCGCTGTGGCACGGCAAGAAGGTGCCGCAGGCGGAGCTCGCCCGCATCCTCTGGCTCGGCGTGCTGGAATTCGAAGATTCTTCCCGCGTGCAGGCCCGGGCCAAGGGCAAGCCGGTCTATCTGGCGCTGGCGATGGATCAGGCGCAGGTGCTGCGGATGAAACCACAGAATTTGCTGACAGGATTGCCGCTATGAGCGTGCCGCCCCTGGCCAGCATTCCGCTCGGCGTGCTGGTGGAGCGCCGCCCCGCCACCAGCCCCTGGGCCGAGCATGTCTGGGCGGCGACGGAACTGCTGCTCGACGCCCCCGAGATGGCGCCCTGGACCATGCTGCGGCAGGAGGCGGCCTGCACCGTCTTCTTCGCCGGTAGCGGCGAGTTGCGGCTCTTCCGCACCGAGACCGCCAACCTCAAGCACAACATGGACGGGCCGGCGCCGCGCATCTGGGTGGTGCTCCGCCCGGTCGAGGCCGCGCCGGGAATGGCCCTGCAATGCGTGACCGCGGATCCTGGCGAGGCGCATCTTTACGCCGATTCGGGCAATGACCTGGTGGAGGCCCTGCCCATGCCCGCGCCGGTGGCCGAGGCGATCGCCGGCTTCATCACTGCCCATCACCGCGAGGAGGTGCACCACAAGCGCCGGCGCGACCGGCAGGACCCGGAAGCGCTGGCCCGCCGCCCATGGGAGGTGGAGGATGAGTGAGGGCTTTTTCTCCCGCTGGTCCAAGCTCAAGCGCGGCGAGGCCCCGGTTGAGGCGCTGCCTGAAGCGGAGCCGGAGCCCGCCCCAGCGCCTGCCCCCGAGATGGCAGCCGAGATGGCCCAGGCGCCCCCGGCCGAACCGGAATTCGACCTGGCCAGCCTGCCCGACATCGATACCGTCTCGGCCGAGACCGACTTCACAGCCTTCCTGCAAAAGGGCGTGCCGGAATCGCTGAAGCGCCAGGCCCTGCGCCGCGCCTGGAGCCTGGACCCGGCCATTCGCGATTTTTGTGGCCCCGCCGACTATGCCTGGGATTTCAACGCGGTGGACGGCGTGCCCGGCTTCTCCCTCAGCTTGGGTGGCGATCTCACAAAACTGCTGGCCCAGGCCATCGGCCAGTTGGAAAGCTGGGACGACAAGCCGCAGCCCTCCCCGGAGACGCCAAGCTTTCTGCCCCCCGGCGCCACCACCGCGCCGCTGCCGGCACCCGACCCGGAGAACCCGCCTGACGCACCACTGCGCCTGGCCATGGCCGCGGCCGAGCCCATGGCGGAGCAACCCGCCAGCGCCGAAGAGCCGCCGGAACAGCCCATGCGTCGCCATGGCGGCGCCCGACCGGCTTGATGATACAGTATCGGATCGAATGCCTATTCATACCAAACTGTCATTCAAATTGACGTCGGTGCAAAACTCCTGCACTGAGGCTGGGTGGAAACACCGGGAAGCATCAATGCGGTCGAAACCGCGGTTGCGGCACTGGGAGGCATCGAAGCCTTCCAGGCTCGTCTTGGCGTGTCCCGCCGCACGGTCTTCCATTGGAAACAACATGGCATTCCGGCCGAACGCGCCCCGGCCGTGGAGGCCGCGACCGGCGTCTCCCGCAGCCTGCTGCGCCCGGATCTCTGGCCCGTCACGCTGATGGCCGAGCCCGACCTCCTCGATGCCGCGACACAGAACCGTGCCGGCGCCTTCGCGCTGCTCGGCGCCGTGCTGGCGGCCCCGCCCGACGCGGCGTTGCTGCGCGCTGTGGCCGCCCTGCCGGCTGGCGAGTCAGTGCTGGGCCAGGCCATCGGCAACTTGGCCGAGGCCGCCGACGCAGCCGATCCGGTGGCGCTGGAGCGCGAATTCCACGATCTATTCATCGGCGTGGGGCGTGGCGAATTGCTGCCCTATGCCAGCTATTACCTCACCGGCTTCCTGCACGAGCGGCCTTTGGCCGATCTGCGCGCCACGCTGAAGGCGCTCGGCGTTGAACGCGCCCCGGGCGTGGCCGAGCCTGAGGACCACATCGCCTTTCTGTGCGAGACGATGGCCGGGCTGCTGCGTGGCGATATCGCCGCGACATCGGACGGCTTCGGCGCGACGCCCTTCTGCCAGCGGCACATCCTGCCCTGGGCCGGGCGGCTTTTCGCCGATCTGCTGGACAACCAGCGCTCGGCCTTCTTTCGCGCGGTCGGCGGCTTCGGCCGCGCCGTGCTCGATATCGAGACCCTGGCAGCGGAATTGCCGGAATGACAAAAGGGAAGATTGGACCAATGACCGACGCCACGAACCCGAAGGGCGAACGCCGCGGTTTCCTGCATATGCTGGGGCTGAGCACTGCAGCCGCCGCCGCTGTTGCCGCAACGCCGGCCATCGCGCAGCGCGCCGATGCCGTGCCGGCGCGCGACGCCCGCAAGGAGAACGAGGCCCAGCGCCTCGCCGCCCGCTACCAGCCGAACAGCGCGCATGTTCAGGCTTTCTACCGCACCAACCGCCAGTAAGGGGGCCAGCAGATATGTTGATCAAGCGCAGTGACGGCCGGGCGGCGAAGCAGCGTCTGGCCTCGGCCTATCAGGGCCTCTCCTCCGGCGGCATGGACCGTCGTGGCTTCCTCAAGCAGGCCGGTGTGGCCGGCGCGGGGCTGGCCGCCATGTCCAGCCTCGCACCACGCATGGCGCAGGCCAGCGGGGCCGCCACCGGGGTGATCAATCACCAGATTCCGGTGCAGCGGATCAAGAACATCTGTACCCATTGCTCGGTCGGCTGCACGGTGACCGCCGAGGTGCAGAACGGCGTCTGGGTCGGCCAGGAGCCGACCTGGGAAAGCCCGATCAACCGCGGCACGCATTGTGCCAAGGGCGCCTCGGTGCGCGAGCTCGTGCATGGCGACCGGCGCATCAAGTTCCCGATGAAGCTGGTGGGCGGCCAATGGCAGCGCATCACCTGGGACGTGGCGATGAACGAGATCGGCGAGAAGCTGATGGCGGTGCGCCAGGCCTCCGGCCCTGACAGCGTGTTCTGGCTGGGCAGCGCCAAGTTCAGCAATGAGGGCGCTTATCTCTACCGCAAGCTGGCCGCGATGTGGGGGACGAACAACGTCGATCACCAGGCCCGCATCTGCCACTCCACCACGGTCGCCGGTGTTGCCAACACCTGGGGCTATGGCGCGATGACCAACAGCTACAACGACATCCGCAACTCCAAGACCATGATCATCATGGGCGGCAACCCCGCGGAAGCGCATCCGGTCTCGCTGCAGCACATCCTGGTGGGCAAGGAGCAGAACCGCGCCCACCTCATCGTGGTCGATCCGCGCTACACCCGCACCGCCGCCCACGCCACGGAATATGTGCGGCTGCGCCCGGGCACCGACATCCCCCTGGTCTGGGGCATGCTGCACCACATCTTCGCCAACAACTGGGAAGATAAGGAATTCATCCGCCAGCGGGTCTACGGCATGGAGGAAATCCGCGCCGAGGTCGCCAAGTGGAATCCGGCCGAGGTCGAGCGGGTGACCGGCGTGCCCGAGGCCCAGGTCAAGGGCATGGCCCAGAAATTCGCCACCGAGAAGCCGGCGACGCTGATCTGGTGCATGGGCATCACCCAGAAGACGGTCGGCACCGCCAATGTGCGCGCCCTGTCCATCCTGCTGCTGGCCACCGGCAATGTCGGCGTCGAGGGCACTGGTGCCAACATCTTCCGCGGCCATTGCAACGTGCAGGGCGCGACCGATTTCGGCCTCGATGTCACCACCCTGCCCGGCTATTACGGGCTGGATGAGAATGCCTGGCGGCACTGGTCGCGGGTCTGGGATGTCTCCTACGAGAGCATGGTCGCCCGCTTCGACAACCCCGCCATCATGGCGACGCCGGGCATCCCGACGACGCGCTATTTCGACGCGGTGACCCTGCCCAAGGCCGAGGTGCAACAGCGCGACAACCTCAAGGCCATGATGGTCTTCGGCCATGGCGCCAATACCGTGACGCGCATGCCCGAGGCGGTGAAGGGGCTGGAAGGCCTCGAATTGCTGGTCGTGGCCGACCCGCACCCCACCACATTCGCCGTGCTGGCCAACCGGCGCGAGGGCACCTACCTGCTGCCCATCGCCACCCAGTTCGAATGCGATGGCAGCCGCACCTCCTCCAACCGCTCCATCCAATGGGGTGCGAAGGTGGTGGAGCCGATTTTCGAAAGCCGCACCGACTACAAGGTGATGCATGACCTGACGGCGGCGCTGGACCGCGCGGCCACGCGGCGCAGCATGACCGTGCGCTTCCACGAGCCGATGTGGAAGAAGATCGAGATCCGCAACGGCGAGCCGGTGGCCGAAAGCGTTCTGCGCGAGATCAACCTGGGCAGCCTGAGCACCGGCTATTCCGGCGTGTCGCCGGAGCGGCTGAAGCTGCACATGCAGCACCAGGACAAGTTCGACCTTGTGACGCTCCGCGCCACCCCCGACGCACCGGCCGAAATCCGCGGTGATTTCTACGGCTTGCCCTGGCCCTGCTGGGGCACGCCCGCGATGCGCCATCCCGGCACGCATATCCTCTACAACACCAACCTCCACGTGAAGGAAGGCGGCGGCACCTTCCGCGCCCGCTTCGGCGTGGAACGGAATGGCCAGACGCTGCTGGCCGAGGGCAGCTATTCCAAGGGCTCGGAAATCCAGGACGGTTATCCGGAATTCACCGTGGCCGTGCTGCGCCGCCTGGGCTGGTTCGATGAGCTGACGGCGGCGGAAAAGGCCCAGATCGAACGTCAGGGCGGCGCCGCCTCCTGGGCGACCGACCTCTCCGCCGGCATCATCCGGGTGGCGATGGAACATGGCTGCGTGCCCTATGGCAATGCCAAGGCCCGCGCCGTGGCCTGGAACCTGCCCGACCCCGTGCCGGTGCATCGCGAGCCGATCTACACCGCGCGGCCCGACCTGATCGCGCAGTACCCCACCCTGCCCGACCGGCGCGGGTTCAGGCTGCCGCATCTCGGCGTCTCGGTGCAGAACCGCAGTGCTGGTCTGGTGCGCGACTTCCCGCTCATCCTCACCTCCGGCCGCCTCGTGGAATACGAAGGCGGCGGCGAGGAAACCCGCTCCAACAAGTGGCTGGCCGAGCTGCAACAGGACATGTTCGTGGAGATCAACCCGCGCGACGCCGCGGCACGGAACATCCGCGACGGCGCCTGGGTCTGGGTCCGTGGGCCTGAGAACAACTCCCGCGCCAGGGTGAAGGCGCTGGTGACCGAGCGCGTGGGCCAGGGTGTGGCCTTCATGCCCTTCCACTTCGCCGGATGGTTCCAGGGCGTCGACCAGCGGTCGAAATACCCGGCGGGGACTGACCCCATCGTGCTGGGTGAATCGGTGAACGCGGTCACGGGTTACGGCTATGACCCCGTGACCTTCATGCAGGAGACCAAGGTCGGTCTCTGCCAGATCGCAGCGGCTTAAGGAGGGATCGACACCATGGCCCGCATGAAATTCCTCTGCGACGCAGATCGCTGCATCGAATGCAACGCCTGCGTCACCGCCTGCAAGAACGAGCACGAGGTGCCCTGGGGCATCAACCGCCGGCGTGTTGTCACCATCAATGACGGCAAGCCCGGCGAACGCTCAATCTCCATGGCCTGCATGCATTGCACCGACGCGCCCTGCGCGGCGGTCTGCCCGGTGTCGTGCTTCTACACCACGGCGGATGCGGTGGTGCTGCACGACAAGGATCTGTGCATCGGCTGCGGCTATTGCTTCTATGCCTGCCCCTTCGGCGCACCGCAGTATCCGCGCGTCGGCAATTTCGGTGGCCGCGGCAAGATGGACAAATGCACCTACTGCGCCGGTGGGCCGCAGCAGGACAACACGCTGGTGGAATACACCCAGTATGGCTCGAACCGCCTGGCCGAAGGCAAGCTGCCGCTCTGCGCCGAGATGTGCTCGACCAAGGCGCTGCTGGCCGGCGATGGCGACATGATCGCCACGATTTACCGTGAGCGTGTGGCCAAGCGCGGCTATGGCTCGGGCGCCTGGGGCTGGCGCACCGCTTATCGCGAAGGGGTGGGCGCATGAGCCGCATATTCCGCTTCCTGCTGCTGGCGCTGGCGCTCGGGCTGGCGGCACCGGCTTTTGCCCAGCAGGGCACACCGCGCGGCGTGGTCTCGGCCGAGGAGATGGAAGCCGCGACCATTCGGCAGGGCGGCATCATCGATGGCCGCACCACCATTCCCGATCCGCAATCCGGCAACCTGATCCAGCCTGTCGGCAAATCCTGGCGCGACTTCCACAACCAGACGCTGGCCTGGGTGGGCGGCGTGGCCGTGGTGGGGATGCTGGGCATCCTGGTGGCTTTCTATCTCACGCGCGGCCGCATCAAGATTGAGGCTGGTGCCTCCAATCGCACCATCACGCGCTTCAACCTTCTGGAGCGTGCCAATCACTGGATGGTCGCCGGCAGCTTCATCGTGCTCGGGCTTTCCGGGCTGAACCTGACCTTCGGCCGGCATATCCTGCTGCCGGTGATCGGGCCCGAGGCCTTCACCGCGATCAGCCTCTGGGGCAAGATCGCGCACAACTACCTGTCCTTCCCCTTCACGCTCGGCCTCGTCGTGATGCTGCTGCTCTGGGTGAAGGACAACATCCCGAACGCGCGCGATCTGGAGTGGATCAAGCAGGGCGGCGGCCTGATCGGCCATGGCCACCCGCGCGCCGGGCGGTTCAATGCCGGGCAGAAGGGCGTGTTCTGGCTGACCATCCTGGGCGGCGGCCTGGTCGCGGCCTCGGGTTATGTGCTGATCTTCCCCTTCTTCGGCACCGATATCGGACAGATGCAGCTGGCCCATATCATCCACTCCCTGCTGTCGGTGCTGATGATCGCGGCCATGATGGCGCATATCTATATCGGCTCGGTCGGCATGGAGGGCGCGTTTGACGCCATGGGTTCGGGTCAGGTGGATCTGAACTGGGCGAAGGAGCATCATTCGCTCTGGGTCGAGGAAGAGCTGGCGAAGGGCCATGGCAGCGTGCCGGCCAACGCGAAGGTGGCCGGGGCGGACTGAACTCACCCCACCCGATAGGCGAGGCGCAAGCCGCCCCAATGGCGGCCGCGCACCATGATCGGCGCTGAGCAATCCTTCATCAGCGCCACCTCGCCACCTCCCATATCCCGCCTGTAGGCCTGCAGCAGGAAGGGTGCGCGATTGCGCGCCGCGGCCAGGCCAGTGCGATCGTCGAAGACGCGACGATTGCGGGCATTGGCGGTGTTCCAGGTGACATCGCCCGGCCGCTGCGGTTGGCTGAACTTGTGGTTGTGGGTCGGCAGATAGGCCTGGCGATCCACCGCGGCGCAAAAAACCACACGCGCATCCAGCGCCAGCAAACCCTCCTGGATCGGCGGCAGAAGACGGTCGGTCAGGGCGGTGAAGCGGGCCGTCACCTGCGGCGGCGCGCTGCCCGGGATCGGCTGGTAGGCCTCATCGAAGAGCGCATCCTCCGTCGTCTCACCATCGCGCAGCGCCGCCTCGAAGGCTGCGGCGATGCGGCGCGCGCCGTCCTGCACGGCCTCGATGAAAGGGGTATCGGGCGTTTCTGCGCCGGTGGCCGAGGCCTGCTGCATCAGCGCCTCGGCCTGGCCCTGCAGCTTGTCGCCACGCGTGGCGGCCAGGGCGAGTTCTGCCGCCGCTTCCCGGCTGGAGGCGGCCTGCTGGGCAATGGCCTGCTCCATCTCCACCGCGCGCGCGCCGGCATCGCTGCCGGCTTCGGCCATACCGCGCACCTCCATGGTCACGGCATCCACCTGCAGCACGACCTCGCCCAGCGCGGCGGCGGCGGCGCGCGCGGCATTGGCGCCAGCCTGGGCACTGCGGCTGCCCGCCTCGCTCGCCAGGCGCAGGCCGCCGGCGGCACGGGTCAGGCTCTCCACCGTCTGGCCGATGCGCTGTGTGGCGGCCCGGGTCTCACTGGCCAGCGCCTTGACCTCACGCGCCACCACGGCGAAGCCCAGGCCGGCATCGCCCGCCCGCGCGGCCTCGATGGTGGCGTTGAGCGCCAGGAGGTTGGTTTGCCGTGCGATTCCCTCGATCAGGTCGGTGACGCGGGTGACATCGGCCAGCGCGGCCTCCAGCTCGGCCACGCGAAGGGCTGCGGATTGCACGCCGTTCGCCGCTTCCTCGGCCAGGGTACCGCAGGCCTCGGCGCTGGCATGGGCGGCGGTGATGTCCCGGGTCATGGCGGCCAGGCCCTCCCCGGCGCGGCCCGCGCCCAGGGCCAGCGCCTCGGCAGCACCGGCCACGGCTTCGGTCGCGCCGCGCAAGGTCTCCGCCTCGGCGGCCGAACGGGCGACGGCGGCGCGGACCGCGGCGACGGCGCCGACCATGTCAGCCACCTCGACCGAAAGGGCACCGATGCCCTGGGCCACCGGGCGCATCGCCTGCGCCAGCTCATCCGCGGATGCCGCGGTCCGGGCAACCCTGTCGTCATTTCCGTCCAACGGCGCCATTCTGGCCCCCTTTCGTCGCACGACACCTTGGCACCGCCGTGGTTAACGAAAGGCAAACTTGACCTGCCGCGCGCCAGGCGCTGAATGCCGGCCATGCGCATCATCGGCCTCGCCGGCTGGAGCGGGGCGGGCAAGACCACCCTGCTCACCCGCCTCATCCCGCATCTCATCGGCCAGGGGCTTCGGGTCTCCACCATCAAACACGCGCATCACCGTTTCGACGTCGATGTGCCGGGCAAGGATTCCTGGGAGCACCGGCAGGCCGGGGCGGCGCAGGTGCTCGTCAGCTCCGCCCATCGCTGGGCCTTGATGACCGAGAACCGCGATCTGCCGGAGCCTGATCTGGCCTTCCTGCTGCGGCAGCTCAGCCCGGTCGACCTCGTGATCATCGAAGGCTTCAAGCGCGACCAGCACCCGAAGATCGAAGTGCACCGCGCCGCCAACGCGAAACCCTGGCTGCACCCGGGCGACCCCTATATCCGCGCCATCGCCTCCGACACGCCGGCGGGGGACCTGCCGCATGCCGCGATCGACGACATTCCCGGCGTCGCCGCCCTGGCGCTGCGCTTCGCGGAAGGGCTGGCATGATCGCCGCCACCACCGTGCCGCCGCACCGGCCATCGGAGGTGGGCTGATGGCCCAGTTGACCGATGACTGCTTCGCATTCGGCGGCCAGCTCATGGGCGTCGACGAGGCTGCGGCCCTGATCCAGGCCCGCGTGCCTCCCGTGGCTACAAGCGAAGCGGTGGCGCTGCACGAGGCCCGTGGCCGGGTGCTGGCGGGGCCGCTGGTGGCGCCGGGGCCATTGCCGCCCTTCTTCAATTCCGCCGTCGATGGCTATGCCTTCGCCCATCAGGGCAGCGCCGCACTGCGCCTGACGCTGTCCGGCCGGGTCGCCGCCGGCGCCGCCGCGCCGCCACTGCCGCCCGGCACCGCCATGCGCATCTTCACCGGCGCCCCGATGCCCGAAGGTGCGGACACCGTGATGATGCAGGAGGATGCGACGCTGGAAGGCGACGACACCCTGCTGCTGCCCGCCGGCCTGAAGCGCGGTGCCAATTGCCGCCCGGCCGGCGAGGATGTGGCCCATGGCGACACCGCCCTGCCCGCCGGTACGCGGCTTGGACCGGCCGAGATCGGCCTGGCCGCGGCCCTCGGCCTGCCCAGCCTGGCCTGCACCCGGCGGCTGCGCGTCGGCGTCTTCTCGACGGGTGACGAGCTGGTTTCGCCGGGCGTGACCCTGGCCGATGCGAAGACCTATGACAGCAACCGCTTCACCCTGCTCGCCCTCCTCGCCGGCTTGCCGGTGGAGCCCCGCGACCTCGGCATCCTGCCCGATGAGCCCGGGGCGACCGCCGCCGCGCTGCGCGGGGCCGCCCTGACGCATGACCTGCTGCTGACCTCGGGCGGCGTCTCGGCCGGTGAGGAAGACCATGTCCGCGCCGCGATCGAGGGGGCGGGCCGGCTGGTGTTCTGGCGGCTCGCGGTGAAGCCGGGCCGGCCGGCGGCGATGGGGATCGTGGCCGGCACGCCGGTGCTGGGGCTGCCGGGCAACCCGGTGGCGGCGGTGGTGTGTTTCCTGCACCTCGCCCGGCCGCTGATCCTGCGCCTGGCCGGCGCGGCGGCCGAGACGCTGCCCCGCTTCCCCGCCATCGCCGATTTCAGCCACCGCAAGAAGCTGGGCCGCCGGGAATATCTGCGGGTGCGGCTGCGGCCCGACGGGCAGCACCTGCTGGCGGAGAAATTCGAGCGCGAGGGCGCCGGCCTGCTGACCAGCCTGACCAAGACCCAGGCCTTCTGCGAATTGCCCGAGGCGGTGGAGCGCGTCAGCCCGGGCGATACCGTCCTGGTGCTGCCCTTCTCGGCGCTGTTCTGACCGATCGGAGCCAGACCATGATCCATTTCTCCCAGACCCGCGCCTCCTCGCGCCTCACCCACATCATCCGTGTCTTCGAGCAGCTGGCGCAGAGCGACCAGCTCCAGCCCACGCCGCTCTGCGAGATCATGAACCGCAATGGCTCCGACAAGGGCACGGGGCGCCACAACTACACCCTGCTCTATGATTTTCTGTTCGGCCTGGCGGGGCCGGGCTTCCGCCGGGTCTTCGAGCTCGGCCTGGGTTCGGGCAACCCGGCCTTCCCCTTCGCCATGCCAGGCGGCACGCCCGGTGCCTCGCTGCGCGGCTGGGCCGAGTATTTTCCCCAGGCAGAGATCTTCGGCGCCGATCTAGACCGCGACTGCCTGTTCACCGAACCGCGCATAAAAACCTTCGGCGTCGACCAGTTCGACCGCAAGGAAGCGCGGGAGATGTTCGCCATGCTCGGTGGCGATTTCGATCTCATCCTCGATGATGGCTGCCATGTCTTCGCGGCCAATGCGACCTTCCTGGAGACCGCCTTCCGGCAGCTGCGCCCCGGCGGGCTCTACATCGTCGAGGACATCAACCTCGACCCCGACAACATCGCGACCTGGAAGCAGTTCCTGGCCGGCTTCCGCGAGGCCTCGGTGCTGCTGGAGATGAAGCACCCCTGGAATACCGAGGACAATGCCGTGGTCATCCTGCAGAACCAGGACATGCGCGGCAGCTGATTGCGCGCGGCGCCGTTTTGGTGCCCATTTTGCAACCAACAAGGGAGCCCGCCATGACCGAATACCTGCACAAGAGTTTCGAGGGCGGCGTGCTGACGCTGCGCCTGACCCGCCCGGAGAAGAAGAACGCGCTGACCCGGGCGATGTATGACGGCCTGGCCCAGGGCCTGAGGGTCGCCGCCACGCATGACGAGACCCGCGCTGTCATCATTGCCGGCGGCAACGATTTCACCGCCGGCAATGACCTGTCCGACTTCGCCGCGGTGGAGGCAGACAAGCCCCGCCCCGGCGCCGCCTTCGAATTCCTGGAGCAGATCCGCGCCTTCCCCAAGCCCGTCGTGGCAGCCGTGCGCGGCGTGGCGGTGGGCATCGGCACCACCATGCTACTGCATTGCGACGTGGTGGTGGTGGCGAAGCAGGCCCGGCTGCAAATGCCCTTCGCGCGCCTGGCCCTGGTGCCCGAGGGTGGTTCCAGCCTGTTGCTTGCGCAACGCGTGGGCAGCGCGCTGGCGACCTGGTGGCTGATGAGCGGCGAGGCGTTTTCCGGCGAGGAGGCCCAACGCGCCGGCCTGGCGCTCACCGCCGTGGAGGACGCCCAGGTCGAGGCCGAGGCGCGACGCCTGGCCACCCAGCTCGCCGCCCTGCCGCCCGGCGCCCTGGCCGAAACCAAGCGCCTGCTGCGCGCGCCCATGCGCGAGGAGCTGGAGGCGGTGATGGCCGATGAGCGCGAGGCCTTCAGCCATCAACTCCGCACCCCCGAGGCGCAGGCGGTCTTCGCCGCCTTCCTCGCAAGGAAAAAATGACCCCGCCGGCGGGTCAGCCCAGGCCCTGCCCCGCCGCCGGCAGACGCGCGACATCGCCACGCTGCCGGCCGGCCAGGCGCCACAGCCATTCCCGCGCCGCCGCGCCGGTCTCCGGCTTGCCGAGCAGATAGCCCTGCACGAGATCGCAATGGAGATGACGCAGCATGGCCAGTTGCTCGGGCGTTTCCACCCCCTCGCCCACCACCTCCAACTCCAGCGCATGGGCCATGGCGAGGATGGCGGTGACCAGGGCGCGGGCCTGGCGGTCGCTGCTCAGGGCGCGCAGGAAGCTGCGGTCGATCTTCACCGCATCGAAGGGCAGGCCACGGAGGTAGCTGAGGTTGGAATTGGCGGTGCCGAAATCATCCAGCACCATCCGCACGCCCAGAGCCCGCAGCGCGCGCATCAGGCCCACCACATCCTCGGTCTCCTCCAGCAGCAGGCCCTCGGTCAGTTCGATCTCGAGCCTGTCGCCCGGCAGGCCGCTGCGGGCCAGGGCCGCGCGCAGATCGGCCAGGAAGCCCGGGTCGCGGAACTGCGCCGGCGAGACATTGACGGCGATGCGCGCCGGCATGGCCCAGGAAGCGGCCTCGGCGCAGGCAGCTTCCAGAGCCCAGCGGCCGAGCGGCACGATCAGGCCGGTCTGCTCCGCCACCGGGATGAACTCGCCGGGCGAGACGGCGCCGCGGGTGGGGTGCTGCCAGCGCAGCAACGCCTCGAAGCCGACGGGCTGGCCGCTCTGCGCATCGCAGATCGGCTGATAGGCCAGGCTGAATTGCTGCTGCGCCAGCGCCTCGCGCATGTCACGTTCGAGGGCGAGACGATGATGCTCACGGTCGCCCACGCCGCTGGCATAGGCGCACCAGCGGTTGCGGCCGGCGGTCTTGGCCTCGTAGAGCGCGCCATCGGCGCGGCGCAACAGCTCCTCCGCCGTATTGCCGTCCAGCGGCCAGGTGACGATGCCAATGGAGACACCCACCAGCACCTTGTGGCCGCCGATCTGATAGGGCTGACCCACGGCCTCCAGCAGCCGCTGGGCCACCAGCCCGGCGGACCGGCCATCCTGACCATCCAGCACGATGGCGAATTCGTCGCCGCCCATGCGGGCCAGCAGATCGCCCTCGCGCAGGGCCTGGCGCATCCGCTCGCCCACCTTTTGCAGCAGCGCGTCGCCCACCTCATGGCCCCAGCTGTCATTGACCGACTTGAAGCCGTCAAGGTCAAGGCAGAGCAGCGCGAAGCGCCCGGGGCCGCGGCCTGAGGCCTGCAGCAGCCGCTCCAGCCGCTGGCTGAAGCCGTTGCGATTGGCCAGCCCGGTGAGGTGATCATGCGAGGCGGCGAGTGCCAGCATCGCCTCCGCCTCGGCCCGGGCGGTGATATCGGTGTAGGTGCGCACCATGCCGCCACCGCTGAGCGGCAGGCTCTGCACCTCGATGACCGTGCCGTCGGGTCGGCGGCGTTCGTAGACCAGCTGATGGTTGGGCACATCGTCACGATCCACGACCGCGCGTTCGGTCGCGCCCAGCGCATCGAACTCACCAGCCGCGCGCTGATGCTGGGCGAGGGCGGCGAAGCTGCTGCCTTCGGTCAAAAGGTCCGCCGGCAGCCCCAACAGTTCCGTCACCCGCCGGTTGGCAATGGCCACCTGGCCGGCGGCATCCACCATGATGATGCCCTGGGCGATATTCTCCAACGTGACGCGCAGGACCGCGCTGGTCCGGGCCAGCGCCGCCTCGCTGGCCTCGATCTCACGCGCATGGGCGGCGATCGCGCCGACATGGCGAACCTGCAGGCTGGCCAGCAGCAGCACCAGCAGCGCGCCCAGCAACACCACCGCGCCAATGGCCAGCGCCTGGCCGCGCCAGCGCGCCAGCGCCGCCGAGTCCAGGCGGGACATGCTGATGAGGAGGGGATACCCCGCCACCGCCGCGACATGGCCGAACCGCGGACCCCGGCCATCGGGCGCCAGACCGTCGAGCCGGTACGGCGCGCCGCCCGCCCGCGCCGCGGCATGCCAGTCGGGATGGGCGATCCGCCGGCCCAGGGTGCCCGGCTCATATGGGGTGCGCGAGAGGATCGTGCCATCGTCACGCGCCAGAATCACCCCGCTGCCCTCAGTCAGTTGCGCGGCGCCGAAGACCTCATCGAAATAGCCCAGCCGGATGGCGACGTTGACGACCCCCAGGAAAACACTATCGGGGCCGATGACGGGGCGGGCCATATAGACTGTGTGTTCGCCATTGAGCCGGTTGCGCACCGGTTCGGAAACAAAGACGTCAGTCCCGGCGCGGTGAAGGAAATGCTGGAAGTAGGACCTGTCCGTCATGTTGACGTCGGGCATCGGCCAGATGCGTGAGGCATTCACCGGCCGTCCATCGGCGGCGACGATGGTATAGGCCTCGAGCTGCGGCAGATGCTCGGTGTGGCGGATCAGCGCCGCATGCTGCGCCGGGGTCTGGAACAGCTGGAACAGGCTGTCCTGGTCGCTGACGCCGGCCTGGGCGATTTCGTCCATGATCGCCAATAGGCCCTGATCGGCCGATTGAATGGCGCGCGCGGTCTGTTCGGCGAAAATGACGGCGAGGCGGCGCAGATCGGCCTGGGTTTCCGCCACCGCGTCGCGGCGCAGCATGATGGCGCCGGCGGCGCCCAGGACCAGCAATCCGAGCGCGAGAGCAAGGCCGCCGAGCCGGACCAGCCTTGTCCGGGCGCTGGCGACACCGCCCAGCGCCATGCCGCCATCAGCCGCGCCGCCATTGGCGACGGATGCGGCAGGAAGGCCCAAGACGCGCGGCATGGCGCGAGCCGGGGATTGCAGCAGGCGCAGCATTGCAAGACATCCTCGTTTGCAACGCCATGCTAGAAACCAAACATGAGCAAAAGACTAAGCGCGCGTTGTGCAACCGCGCGCCCACCCTTCTCGCAGCTCAGGTCGGTGCCTGCCCGCCCCGGCCGTGATGCCCACCCCGGCCGAAGCGCGGCAGTTCATCCTGCGTCACCGCATTGTCGCCATTGGCATCCATGGCGCGGAAGCGGGCATCCACCATGGGGCGGAATTCCTCCAGGCTCAGCCTGCCGTCGCGATTGGCGTCGAGTGCGCGGAAGCGGGCCTCGGCCATGCGCTGGAAACGCTCGGCACGCTCGCCGCTGGGCGGTTCGCGGCGGGGGCCACCGGCCGGGCCCATGCGCATGGCGCGGAATTCCTCGGGCGTCAGCGCGCCGTCGCGGTTGGCATCGGCCTCGACGAAGCGCGTCTGGGTGCGGGCCCAGACCTCGTCCATGGTCACCCGGCCGTCGCGGTTGCTGTCCAGCTCGTTGAACATGCGGGTGGGGTCGGGACGGGCGCCGTGCTGGCGGGCCGGGGGGGCATCGGGGGTGGGCTGGGCCATCGCAGGCAGACTTGCCGCCAGCAGGGCCGTGGCCAGAATAATCGTTCGCATCGCATCGCTCCTTGGTCGGTTGATGTGAGGGTATATTGGCCCGGTGGTGTAACAAGCCGATCGCGTTGTGGTGAGGAATTGTGACAGAGACGACCGAGGACCAGTTGCTCGGCGGCCGGGTGCGCCTGGAGCAACCCGCCCAGGGGCTGCGGGCCGCGATCGACGCCGTGCTGCTCGCCGCCGCCATCCCCGCCCGGGCCGGCGACGCGGTGCTGGAGCTGGGCTGCGGCACGGGTGCGGCGCTGCTGTGCCTCGCCGCACGGGTGCCGGGACTGGTGCTGCATGGGGTGGAGCTGGATGCGGGCCTGGCCATGCTGGCGCGGCGCAACCTGGCGGGGCTTGAGGCCCGGGTCAGCGAGGGCGATATCCGCGGCGCGCTGCCCGTCGCGCGCCACGCCTTCGCCAACCCGCCCTATTGGCCGGGCGGCAGCGCCTCGCCCAACCCGCTCAGGCGGGCCGCGGCGCATGAGGGGGAGGCGGTACTGGAGGATTGGGCGGCGGCGCTGGCGCGCGGGCTGGAGCGGCGCGGCACCGCCAGCGTGATCCTGCCGGCGGCGCGGCTGGGCCAGGCCGCGGCGGCGTTGCGCGCGGCGGGGCTGGGCAGCCTGACCGTGCTGCCGCTCTGGCCGCGCGCCCTGGTGCCGGCCAAGCGGGTGGTCCTGCAAGCCATCAAGGGCGGCCGCGGCCCGGACCGGCTGCTGCCCGGCCTGGTGCTGCATGGCGCCGATGGCCGCTTCACCGAGGCGGCGGAGGCGGTGCTGCGCCACGCGGCGCCCCTGCCACGCTGAGCAACCCCAGCCCGGCCGTGCCCGCACACATCAGAAACCCCCAGACGTAGCTGCCGGTCACCGCCACCAGCAGCGTGAACAGGCTGGGCATCACCACCATGGTCGCGCCGAAGGCCACGCCCATGGCCGCGGTGGCGCCGCCGACCTGGCCGGCGGGCGCCACGCGCGCGACCTCGGCCAGCAGCACGCCATTCCAGCCCACCGCAGTGGCGCCCATCAGCATTCCTGCCGTGACCACCAGCAGCAGGGGCCAGCCGGGGCCGGCGGCAGCGAGGGCGAGTGCGGCGAGCACCATGCCCACCCCCAGGCCGACCAGCACGGGCTGCGCGCCCAGCCGGTCCGCCAGCACCGCCCAGGCGATGCGACCGAGCACGCCGGCGGCCTGGGCGAGTGCGAGGTGCAGCCCGGCCTCGGCCAGGCCCACGCCCAGCACCTGCACCTGCCAGACCACGAAGAAACTGCCGAAGCAGAACTGCGCCACGCCATAGCCGCAGGCCATCAGGGTAAGCGCCCGCAGCCGCTTCTGGCTGCCGAGCAGGCCCAGGCTGCGTGCCGCATCGGCGAGCGGCGAGGCGGAGGCCTGCGGGCCGCGATCGGCATCCAGCGTCGCGCGCAGCGGCTGCAGCGCCATCGCCAGGGCCAGCGAGAAGCCGGCCATGGCCAGCACGCCGCCACGCCAGCCAAAGGCGAGTGCGGCCAGCGGCGCCAGCCCCGCGACCAGCATCGCACCCGCCGGCACGCCGGTCTGCTTCAGGCCGAAGATCAGACTGCGCTGATGCGGGGGCGTGCGGGCATAGAGGAGGTGGCTGCCGGCCGGCGTGATCGGCGCATGCCCCACCCCTGCGACCAGGGCGGAAACCAGCAAGGCCCAGGGGCTGCCGATGGTGGCGAGCGCCAGGCCGGCGGCGATGACGCAAAGCCCGATCTGGCACAGCCTGATGCCGCCGAAGCGCGCCAGCAGCCCCTGGGTGAAGGGCCCCGAGACCAGCGCCCCGGCATAGACCAAAGCGGTGTGCACGCCGGCGAGCGAGGCCGGCAGCCCGGTCTCGGCGGCAATCTTGGTGGCCAGAACCGGAACCGTGAGAAATGCCCCCATGCCCGCCATATGCGTGCCCAGCAGCGCCAACATCACCAGCCAGATCGAGACAGGTCTCATGCCGCCAGTCTCGGCCCGCCCACGGGTTTGTGAAGCCGGCCGGGCTGGGCAATGCGGGTGGCGCGCGCGGGCATGCCTGTTTCGCGGTCAGGCCGCTGCTTGACCCGGCGGCGGTCGGTGCCCACACCCCGCTGCATGATGCGTTTCCCGCTGCTTGTCCTGTTGCTTCTTCTCGCCGCGCCCTGGGCCGGGCCCATGGCGCAGCCGGCCAACTCCGGCGTGCCTGGCGCTACCCCGGCCCCAGCAATTTCGCCGTCCCGGCCCGATGTGCAGCGCGCGCTGGAGACGCTGCGTGACGAGGCGCGAAGGGCCGAGATCATCCGGCTGCTTGAGGCCATGGCCGCGGCGCAGGCGTCGGCCGGTGCCGGCGCTTCGGCGGTCACCGCCGCTCCGGCTGGGGTTGCCTCCGGCACGACCACCGGCGCGACCCCGGCCGCGCCCCCAGGCATTGCCGCCGGCGTGACGACCGTCCCCTCCCCTGACGCGACAGCCGAGGTCCCGCTGATCGGCCAGGCCACGGAACAGATCGGCCAGGTGCTCGACCAGGTGGTGGAGGGTATCCAGGCCGCGGCCGACCTGCCTGGCATCTGGGCCTGGCTGCGCGATGTGGCGACCAATGACATAGTGCGCGAACGCGTGCTGGAACTCGGCTGGAAGCTGCTGCTCGTCTTCGGCGCCGGCATTCTGGCCGAGCGGCTGGTGATGCGCCTGTTGCGCCGCTGGGCCGAGACGCTCGATGCGCGCGTGCCCCCCGAGGGCGTGCGGCATGCCATGCTCCGCCGCGCGCCCTTCATCGCGGCGCGGCTGCTGCTCGACCTCGCCCCGATCCTGGCCTTCTGGCTGCTGGCGATGGCCACGATCCCGCAACTGCCGGGCTGGCCGTCGCAGCGGATCATCATCTGGACCGTGGCCACGGCCTATATGGCGGCGCGGGGCTTCATGGTGGTGGTGCGGCTGCTGTTCAGCCCGGCCAGCAACCATTTGCGCCTGCTGCCCTGCGCCGATGAGACGGCGGCCTATGTGACGGTGTGGATGCGGCGCATCGCGCTCGTTGCCGTCCTGGCCTATGCCGGCAGCGAATTCGCGCTGCTGCTGGCCATGCCGCTCTCGGTGCAGAACGGGGTGCTGCGGGTGGGCCTGCTCGTGGTCTCGGTGCTGGTCGCCATCATGGTGCTGCAGAACCGGCTGGTGGTGGCGGGCCTGCTGGCCGCGCCGCCGCTGGCCGAGGGGGAGGTGCCCGAGCGCGGCCGCGCCCTGCTGCGCGCCATCCGCGACCGGCTGGCCGATGCCTGGCATGTGCTGGCCATCCTGTGGGTCGTGGCGCTGTGGGGTGTCTGGGCGCTGGATCTCGAGCGTGGCTTCGAGCGGCTGCTGCGGGCCAGCCTGTTCACCGTGCTGGTGGTGGTGGCGGCCAAGCTGGCCGATGAGGGCTTCCGGCGGCTGCTCGACCGCGCCTTCAGCATCGGGCCCGATTTCGCCCGGCGGTTTCCGGGGCTGGAGGCGCGGGCGAACCGCTACCTGCCCGCCCTCAAGGGCGTCATCGGCGTGATTCTGGCCTGTGCTGCGGCGGTGGTGCTGCTGGAGATCTGGGGCCTGGGCGCGTTTTCCTGGTTCCGCCAGGGGCGGGTCGGGGCCAGGATGCTGTCATCGCTGCTCTCGGTCTCGCTCACGCTGCTGCTCGCGCTGGTGGTGTGGGAGGCGGCGAATACCGCGATTGCCCGCCACCTCGAACGGCTTTCGGCCAATGCAGCCACCGCGCGCTCGGCCCGGGTGCGCACGCTGTTGCCGATGCTGCGCACGGTGCTGGGCTTCGTGGTGCTGATCTTTGTCGGCCTCAACGTCTTGACCGAACTCGGGGTGAATGTGGCGCCGCTGCTGGCCGGTGCCGGCGTGGTCGGCCTGGCGCTGGGTTTTGGCTCGCAGACGCTGGTGCGCGATGTCATCACCGGCGTGTTCCTGCTCTTCGAAGATGCGGTGGCGGTGGGCGATGTCGTGACGCTGGGCGGGCTGACGGGCACGGTGGAGCAGCTTTCCATCCGCTCCATCCGGCTGCGGGCGCTGAATGGGGATGTGCATATCGTCCCCTTCTCGGCGGTGACAACGGTGACGAACCAGACCCGGGATTATGGCTATGCCGTGCTCGACCTGGTGGTGGATTACGACACGGATACGGATGCGGTGGCGGCGGCGCTGGCCGAGGTGGGGGCTGCGCTGCGTGCGGATGAGGCCTGGGGCCGCAGCGTGATGGCGCCCATCGAGGTGATGGGGGTGGAGCGGATGAACGACATGGGCGTGGTGGTGCGGGCGCGCATCAAGACCGAGCCGGCGCGACGCTGGGCTGTGGCGCGGGAGCTGAACCGGCGGGTGAAGCAGCGGTGTGGGGAACTGGGGATCATGATCAGCCCGCCGGGGAAGGTGGTACAGGTGGTGGGTGCGGGAGCGTGAGGTTCAACAACATGAGGAGCGCCGTCATGAGCGCCGGGTGGAGTTCTTCACAACGGGTTGCGTGCATGTCTGCAGCGCTGCCATGCGACGGGGCTGGGCCAATTGGATTGCAGGCCATTGCTTACGCGCCCTCGATCCGCCGCCACTGAGCCCTTGTGAGAGGATCCTCTGCGACACGGCACGCTGACCTGAAGCCTCGCTTCACCCCTCCCCGCCCCGCTCCCGCGCGGCGTGCCAAACCCGCAATATCGTCACCGCCTCCCCCTCAACCTCATAGACAATGACATAGGGTTGGACCGGCACGAGTTCCCTGGTGCCCGCGATCTGCCCGGGTCTGCCTCGGCGCGGAAACAAACCAAGGCTGTCGCCGGCCAGCAGGATCTCCCGCGCCACACGCCTGGCCGCAATGGGATTTTCCGCAGCGATGTGACGGGCGATCAGGGCGACATCGGCGATGGCCTCTGGCCGCCAGCGAACACTCACCCGCCGGCGGTCGGCGGCTCCGCAGCGAAGTCACCCGCTGCCAGCCGCAGCAGCCATTCCCGCACCACCTCATGCGAAATGCTCGCCGGGTTGCCCCTCGCCTGCGCCACGGCCTGCTCCAAGGCCTCGCGCTCGGCATCATCATCGTCGATGTCGGGAACGGTCAGATGGTTGGTCATAGGATGCAGGTAGCAGAGCGGGCGGCGGCGAAACAACGACTAAACCTCGCCCAAAACCTCCTCCACCGTGCCATCCTGCACAATCCGCCCGCCATCCATCCGGATCACCCGGTTGCACCAGCGCCGCACGATTTCCATCGAATGCGTCGCCAGCACCAGGATCTCCGCCTCGCGCACCAACGCGCCCAGGCGCTCCTCGGCCTTTTCCATGAATTCCGCGTCGCCGGCGAAGAACCATTCATCCATCAGCAGGATATCCGGCGCCATAGCGGTGGCCATCGCGAAGGCAAGCCGCACCTGCATGCCCGCGGAATAGCTGCGCACGGGGATGTCCAGGAATTCGTCCAGGCCCGAGAAGCCCACCACCTCCTCCGCCAGGGCCTCGGCCTCGGCATCGCTCAAGCCGCGATACCACGCGCGCAGGCGGATATTCTCGAAGCCGGTGGCCCAGCCATCCATGCCCGCCGAAGGATCGATCAGGCTGCCGATCTCGCCCTGCACCTCCAGCCTTCCGCCCACCGGGTCATAAATCCCGGCGATGGTGCGCAGCAGGGTGGATTTGCCGGCGCCATTATGGCCGATCAGCGCCACGCGCTCGCCTCGGCCGATGCTGAAATTCAGGTCGCGCAGCGCCGCCACCACCACCCGGTCCTGCGCATCCTGCACCATCCGGCGCGAGGCCAAGGCGAAGATCCGCTTCTTCAGGCTGCGCGCGCCGACATGGTAGAGCGGGAAATCGATCGCCAGCCCCTCGGCCTTGATATGTGCCATGGCGTCAGACCCAGAAGGCGATGCGGGCGCGGAAGCGCACGAAAAGAAAGAAAGCGGCACCGCACAGGATGGAGGAATAGAACAGGGCCATCACCCAGATCAGGGTCGAGGTGCCGCCCTCCACCAGCGGCCCACGCACCGTCTCCATCACCGCGTAGACCGGGTTGAGCGGCAGCCATTTCGCGTTGGCGCCGAGCAGTTCCGGCTTCCAGATGATGGGCGATACGAAGAAGGCAATCTGCATCACCGAGGCGATGATCGGCCCGATGTCGCGGAACCTGGCCGCCAGCATGCCGAACAGCACCGCCGCCGCCAGCGCATCCACCGCGAAGAGCAACAGCCCCGGCAGCGCCCAGAACGCCACCAGCCCCGGCCACCAGCCGCAGGCCAGGAATACCAGCAGGATCAGCGGCAGGTTGTGCCCGGCCACGATCGCGTTTCGCAGCACGCAGCGCAGGGCATGCACGCTGTAGGGCTGCGGCATTTGCCGGATCATGCCCTCCTGGTCGATCAGGCAGTTCGAGCCCTCGTTCACCATGGCGTTGATGATCGTCCACAGGATCAGGCTGACGGCGAGGAAGGGCAGGTATTCCCGCAGTTCCAGCCGGAACAGCTGGGAATACAGAAAACCCAGCGAGACCAGCATCACCGCGGTGGACAAGGTCAGCCACCACGGCCCCAGCACCGAGCCCCGGTAGCGGTTGCGGATATCGAGCCGTGCCAGCGCGAAGGGCAGCCGCCAGCGGCCAATGCCGATGCCCAGATCCTCCAATGCGCGGGCGAGGAGACGCGGATTGGCGGCGTCGCGCACGGTCGGGGCCTGGTGGGTGCTCAGCATCGCCGCCCTTTACCCCCGGGGGCGCGGGGCGGCTACCCCGGCGGGGCTCACCGGCTGCCCAGGCGTGCCGCCCAGGCGGCGATCACCGTGGCGGCGGCGGCGAAATCCTCCATCCGCATCGCCTCCAGCGGGGTGTGGCTGCCATTCTGGTTGCGCACGAAGAGCATGCCGGCTGGCACCCCGGCCTGGGCGAAGGAGGCCGCGTCATGACCGCCGCCGGAGGGCATGATCCGGTAGGCCACGCCCATCGCCTCGGCCGCGTCGCGCAGGCCGTCCTGGATGGACTGGTCCATCGGCGTGGCGGCACTCTCGCCGCGGCCGACCACGTCGATCGACACACCGCGGTTCCGGCCGATCTCGGCGGCGAGGCGATCGATCTCGGCGAAGAAGAGGTCCAGCGTCTCGACATGCGGGCTGCGAACGTCCAGCGAGAATTCGATCTCCCCCGGCACCTTGCCGAAGCCGGCCTGGTCGGTGGTGTTGATGGTGCAGAAGGTCATCACCATCGGCTTGCCCTGGGCGTCGAGCGCGCCCCAGTGCAGGTCCAGCCGATGGGCGAATTCGGCCAGCGCCATGGCGGCGTCATGACGATAGGCGCGGGGCGTGGCGCCGGAGTGATTGTACTCGCCGCTGATCCGCCCGGCGCGGACGCGGCGATTGCCCGGCAGCGCGGTGACGATGCCGATGGGAATTTCCTCCACATCCAGCACCGGTCCCTGTTCGATGTGGAGCTCCAGATAGGCCGCGACGTTGTGCGGGCCGAGCGCGGCCTGGCCGGCCTTCACCGCATCGGGGTCGTAGCCCAGCGCGCGCATGTGGTGTTCCAGCGACAGGCCTGTGTCGGGGCGCAGCGCGGCCAGATTGCCGGCGGGATAGCTGCCGAGCGCCATGCGGCTGCCGGGCAGGCCCGGGAACCATGCGCCGCCCTCCTCGGCGCGGATGGCCATCACCGTGATGTCGCGCTGGGGCTGGAAGCCGGCCTGCACCATGCCCGCCACCACCGCCATGCCTGCCAGCACGCCGGCCGCGCCATCGAAATTGCCGCCCTGGGGCACGGAATCGAGATGGCTGCCCAGGATGATCTGCGGCAGCGACCGGTCGGTGCCCGGCAGCGTCATGTACATGTTGCCGGCGAAGTCGTTGTGGATGGCAAGGCCGAGTTTTTCCGCCTCGGCACGAACCAGGGCATGGGCGATCTCCTCGCCAGGGCCATAGGCCTCCCGCGTGACGCCCACGCCGTCGAAGGTCTTTTCGCGCAATGCATCGAAGAGCCGGGCGGCGAGGCCGATGTCTGGGCTGAGATTCGTGGCCATGCGGGCCTCCTTGGGGCGGGCGGCCAGGGTAGCCCAGCGCTTGCCGCTGCCAAGCCCGGCCCATAGCCTTGCCGCGCAACCCGGGGGATTGGACGATGGAGGCGATGGAACTGGTGCAGCGGCTGCTCGATGGCGTGGCCGCCATCGGCGCCGACCCGCCGGGCATCACGCGCGACGCCTATGGCAGGGGCGAGAATGACGCGCATGCGCTGATCGCCGAGGCCGGCGCCGCGCTGGGCATGATCGCGCATGTCGATGCCGGCGCCAACCTGACGCTCCGCTGGGCCGCGCGCGAGCCCGTGGCGGCCCCGGTGCTGATCGGCTCGCATCTCGACAGCGTGGTGCAGGGCGGCAATTTCGACGGCGCGGCGGGGGTGATCGCAGGGCTGGGCGTGGTCGCGGGTTTGCAGGCGGCGGGCGTGCGGCCGCAGCGCGACATCGAGGTGCTGGCCCTGCGCTGCGAAGAGGCGGTGTGGTTCGGCCTCGGCCTGATCGGCAGCCGCTGCCTGCTGGCCAGACTGCCCGAGGGCGCGTTGGAACTGCGCCATGCCCGCAGCGGGTTGACGCTGGCCGAGAGCATTCAGGCCTGCGGCGGCGACCCCGACCGCCTGCGCGAGGGCCGGCCATTGCGCGAGCCCGCCGCCATCGGCGCCTATCTCGAAGCGCATATCGAACAGGCGCCGCAGCTGCTGGAGGCGGGCCGGCCCATCGCGGTCTGCCTGGCCAATCCCGGCAATCTCCGCCACCCCTTCATCCGCATCACGGGCGAGGCGGCGCATACCGGCCTGCCACACCGTTTTCGCCGCGATGCCGCGCTGGCCGGGGCCGATCTCGCGCTGGCGCTGGAGCGGCTCTGGCTGGAGGAGGAGGCGGCGGGGCGGCCCATGGCGGTGACCATCGGGCGTTTCCACACCATCCCGGCGCAGCACAGCCTGACCGCGGTGGCCGGGGATTTCGAGATGAGCCTGGACCTGCGTGCCTATGACGCGGCCCACCTCGCGGCGCTGGAGGTTGCACTCGGCCGGATCGTTGCCGAGGTCGCGGCGCGGCGCGGCGTGACCATCACCCTGGGCGAGCGGAGCAGCGCCGCGGCCGGACCGATGGACCCCGCGCTGATCGAGGCACTGGGCGCCGCCGCCGGGCGGCTGGGGCTGGCGGCGCCGCGGCTGAACAGCCCAGGCAGCCATGACGCCAACAACTTCGCCGCCAGCGGCGTGCCCACCGGCATGATCCTGGTGCGCAACCGCAATGGCAGCCACAACCCGCATGAGGCGATGGACACGCCCGACCTGATGGCGGCGGTGGATGTGATGGCGGAGCTGCTGCGGGGCTGAAACGACGGCCGCACGCCCCGCCCTTGCCCCGCCGCCCCGGCGCACCGACATATCTGACATGCCCGTGACAGCCATCACCGAAGCCCGCGCCGCCCTCGAAGCCGCGGGGCAATTGCCCGAGGCGGAGATCGACCTCGGCACCGTGGCCCTGCAGCTCGCCCGCGTCGATACGCCCGAGGCGGATTGGCGCGCGGCCGCCGCCCTGCTGAGCGAGATCGCGCGCGAGGCGGTGGCGCGCGCCACCGCCAACCCCGCCGCCGATGCCGGGGATGGCGAAGCCAGGCGAAAGGTCCTGGCCGCCCTCATCCACGGCCATTTCGGCTTCGAGGGCGACACGCAATCCTATGACGACATGGCCAATGCCAATCTCATCGCGGTCCTGGCGCGCCGGCGGGGGTTGCCGGTGGCGCTCGGCCTGCTGTGGCTGCATGCCGCCGAGGCGGCGGGGTGGGAGGCGCATGGCGTGGATTTCCCCGGCCATTTCATCCTCGCGCTGAAGGATGCGCGCGGGCCGGTGGTGGTGGATGTCTTCCACGGCGGGCGGCGGCTGGAGGCGCAGGACCTGCGCGCCCTGATCAAGCGGCTGGAGGGTGAGCGCGCCGAGCTGCGCCCGGGCATGATGGTGGCCATGGGCAAGCGCGGCGTGCTGCTGCGGCTGCAGAACAACATCAAGCTGCGGCGGTTGCAGGCGCATGATGTGGAAGGCGCGCTGGGCTGCGTGGAGGACATGAGGCGCCTGGCGCCAGAGAATGCCCTGCTGTGGCGCGAGGCCGGGCTGATGAACCACCGGCTGGAGCGGATTGGCGCCGCGCTGGGCGCGCTGGAACATTCGCTGGCGCTGGCACCGCAGGCCGATGGGCATCTGCGCATCCGCGAGCTGGTGGATGAACTGCGCCACCGGTTGAACTGAACCTGCCCTGATGGCAAGCACGCCGCAACAGACGGAGTTGTGGCATGGGTTTGCGCGTGGCGGTCCAGATGGACCCGATGGAAAGCATCAACATCGACGGCGACAGCACCTTCGCCCTGATGCTCGAGGCGCAGGCGCGCGGGCACCGGTTATGGCACTACCATGTCCGGCATCTGTCGATGAATGGCGGGCGGGTGACGGCCTGGGCGCATCCGGTTTCGGTGAAGCGCGAGCGCGGCGCGCATTATGAATTCGGGCCGCCGGTGGAACTGGATTTGGCCACCGATATCGATGTGGTGCTGATGCGGCAGGACCCGCCGTTTGACATGGCCTATATCACGGCCACGCATATTCTGGAGCATATTCATCCGAAGACGCTGGTGGTGAATGACCCGGCCTCGGTGCGCAATGCTCCCGAGAAGCTCTTCGTGCTGAGATTTCCGGAGCTGATGCCGGAGACCCTGGTCACGTCGGACACGCGGGAGATCGTGCGGTTCCGGCAAAAACATGGCGACATCATCGTCAAGCCGTTGTTCGGCAATGGGGGCGCTGGGGTGTTTCACCTCAAGCCCGATGATTCGAACCTGAATTCGCTGATAGAAATGTTCACCGAGCGGTCGCGTGAGCCGCTGATGGTCCAGAAATACCTGCCGGCGGTGCGGCAGGGGGATAAGCGGGTGATCCTGATCGACGGCGTGGCCCTGGGCGGCATCAACCGGGTCCCGGCGGAGGGCGAGGCGCGCAGCAACATGCATGTCGGCGGCACGCCGGTGAAGACGGTGCTGACGCCGCGCGAGCTGGAGATCTGCGAGAAAATCGGGCCGGAATTGAAGGCGCTGGGGATGATTTTCGTGGGGATCGACGTGATCGGCGGGTTTCTGACCGAGATCAACGTGACTTCGCCGACCGGGCTGCAGGAGCTGGCCAGGTTCGATGGGGTGCATCTGGAGCGGAATATCTGGGATGCGATTGAGGGGCGTCGCTGAACTGACACTCGCGAATCGCCCCGCTGCTTGCGTAGCTTCCGCGCGGTTTCCATGCATGCGGGAGAGAGATGATGACGACGAGCCGAAGCACCCCGGTTTTCGAAATCTACACCGACAAGAAGGGCGAGTTCCGTTGGCGCGCCCGGGCCAAGAACGGCAACCTCCTGGCCGCCGCCAGCGAGGGCTACAAGGACAAGCGCGATGCCGTGCATTGCGCGAAACTCTTCGGCTATGACCCCAAGGCGGTGGTGGCGGTGAAGCCGGCGGCCAAGCCCGCGGAAAAGAAAGCCGCCAAGCCCGCCGAGGCCGCGCCGCCAGCCGAGGCGGTCGCCGTGAAGCCGAAGCGCGTGGTCAAGCCCAAGCCCACCCCGGCCGCGGCCCCGGAAGGCCCCGCCGCGGAGGGCTGAGGGCGCCCTCGCGACGTTGCGTCCCCCCTGCCCGGCCGATAGCATGCCGGCTGAGGGTATCGGAGGCGCGCGTATGTGCTGGGCCTGTTCACTGGCTGGCAACGAGACCGGCCTGCTGGCTGAGGCGCTGCATGGCCCCGGCGGGATTGGCCCCGGCCATGAGAACGCCGGCAGTGATAGGCCCGGGGAGAACGGCGCCGGCTCGGCAGGCGGCACCGTCTCGGTCGCCCTGCCGGTCACGCTGATCGGCTCCGACATCGCGACCCTGCTCAGCGGCAGCCGCTGGAATGACGCGCAGGGTCTGTCCCAGGTCGTCAGCTTCAGCTTTTCCGAGGCCTCGGTGCCCGGGCAGCAATTGCCCTTCAGCGCGGCGCAGCGCGCCTCGGCTCGCGCGGCGATGCAGGCCTGGGGCGAGGTGTCCGGGCTGAACTTCGTCGAAATCGCCGATCCGGGCTCCGCCAACCGGGTCGATATCCGTTTCGGGCTGGAGCCCCTGGCATCCGGCACAGCCGGCACCGGCGGCTATGCGCGCGACGGCACGATCCGCATCAACATCGACCAGGCGAACAATGCGCTCGCCCCCGGCGGCACATGGTTCAATGTGCTGTTGCATGAGGTCGGTCACGCGCTGGGCTTCAAGCACCCCTTCGACAATACGCCTGTGCTGGACGCGGCGCGGGACCATCGCGGCTATACCGTGATGTCCTATACCTCGGTGTCGGGATTCCTCGCGGACAGGCTGGGGCCGCTGGATATCGCCGCCGCCCAGGCGCTCTATGGCACACAGGGGGCGGAGGAGGCGCGCGGCGTCAGCGCCACCTGGAACACCGCACGCAATGCGGTGGAGATCCAGGGAGGGCCGGGGGCGGATGTGCTGCGCGGCACCTCGGGCGATGACATCATCATCGGCGGCGCGGGCAATGACGCGATCAACCCGATGGAGGGCAACGCCACGATTTTTGCCGGCGAGGGGCGAGACACCATCACGCTTCGCGACAGCTACTTCGCCGATGCCGCCAGCGTCATCGTCCGTGGCGGCGATGGCGACGACGTGGTGACCACGGGCATCTACAGCCAGAATGGCGACCGCAACCGGCTCTTCGGCGAGGCCGGCAATGATTCGTTGACCGGCGAGCGCGGCCGGGACTGGATCAATGGCGGCTTGGGCACCAATACAGTCTCGGGCAGTTTCGGCGTGGATACGCTGGCTGTGGATGGCGCGCGTCGCTCCGCCACGCTGACCAAGACCGTGCAATTCACCACCACCGACAATGGCGACAGCATCACGAGCTACCGCGGCACCGTCACCCGCGTGGGCGAGGTGACCAATTTCGACACCATCGAGAATTTCGCCTTCGTCGATGGCCGGTCCGTTCTGGCCACCAATGACCCCATCGCCCAGGTCAGCCGGCTCTATAATGCGGCCCTGGGCCGCGCGCCTGATGCCTATGGGCTGAATGACTGGGGTGCGAAGCTGGCGGCCGGGCTGGCGGACCTCACCGACCTGGCGCGCGGCTTCATCAATTCGGCCGAATTCCAGGCGCGCTTCGGCAATCTCGATAATGGTGCCTTCGTCGACCGCAGCTACCAGAACATGCTCGGGCGCGGGCCGGATGCGGGCGGGCGGGCCTTCTGGGTGGATCAGCTGGCCACCGGTAGGCAGGACCGCGCCCAGGTCATGATCGGCTTTTCCGAAAGCCCCGAGAACAAGTCGCGCACCGCGGCCGCGCTTTCCAACGGCATCTGGGACCAGGATGAGAATGCCGCCTCGGTCGCGCGGCTGTACCAAGCGACCCTGAACCGCAGGCCCGATGAGGGCGGGCTGATCAGCTGGACCGCGGAGATGGCGGCGGGCCGCAGCCTCTATGACATCACGCCGGGCTTCATCGGCAGTGCGGAGTTCACCGCGCGCTTCGGCAACCCCGGCAATGGCGGATTTGTGGATCTGCTCTACGCCAATGTGCTGGGGCGGGCGGCGGATGCGGGCGGGCGGGCCTTTTGGCTGAGCCAGCTCGATGGCGGGGCGATGGACCGACCAGCGGTGGTGCTGGGGTTTTCGGAGAGCCTGGAGTTCCGGCTTTCGACGATGGGGTGGATCGAGGGGGGGATTGTGTTTGCCTGAGCGGCCCCAGCCGGTTCCGGCCGGGGCCGCCCCGGCTCAGATATTGACCTGCGCGATCGCTTCCTCATCGCAGACCACATTGGTCTGCTGCCGGGCATAGGCCGCCACCGAGGCACTGTCCTGCGGCAGCACCCGCTTCACCCCTCCGGCCACGTAATTGCCGGTGAAAACCCGCATGGCGTGGGCCACGCCGAGGTGGTTCACCTCGCGCGCGTCATCCTCGTAATAGGCGCCGTAATTGAAGCTGCCGGTGATGATCTCGAAGGACGGGAAGTAATCCACCCAATCGTATTTTCGCCACATCGTATCGGCCGCGACCCGCAGGACCGATTTGCTGTAGGTGGTGGCGACCAGCACGTTGCGGTCCTCATAGGTCGCGATCAGCGGCACGGGGGAGACGGTGAGCAACGCCTTCACCCGCGGGTTCACGACCTTCAGCTTGTCGAGGAAGGTGGCGAGGTCGTGCTCGACCTCAGCGACCGAGAAGTTGATGAAGCTGTATTCGGCCTCATTGAACGAGCCCGCCACGACGCCGGGCGCGAGGGGGAAGACCGAGCCGTCATCGCGCCGCATCCAGGATTCGGTGAGGCCGAGGGTGAAGACGAAGAGGTCGGCGCGCTCGAACATCGCGCGGACATGGGTGAGGTGCTCGGCCCGCGCGGCGGCGACATCGAGGGCGCTGGCGAAACCATCGGGTTCGATCTGCGGGCGATAGGGGTCGACGAAGCGGCCATCCGGGCGCTGCCAGAAGAGGTCGGTGCGGATGCGGCCCTCGAAGGCCTCCTCGAAGAGCTGCAGGAGCTGACGGGTGGTGTAGATATTGCCGAAACGGGCGGAAAACACGCGGAAATTGCGGCGCCGGCGCTCATCCTCGGCCAATTCCTCGCCGGCCTCGGGCACGAAGTAGTTGAAGCCGATCTGGTCGAGCTTGCGGGAGATGTGCTGGGCGAAGCAGCTGCCGGCGGTGGCGATGCGGTCATAGCGCTGGATGTCGAAGCGCGGCTTCACCACCGGGTCGAAATCCTGCCGGGGAACCTGGGAGACGGCGCGGCGCCACATGTGGTGGTTCGGCAGCTTGTGATAGGGGTTCATGGCGCGGCTCCTGCCTCAGATCGCGTTGAAGACTGCGTTGTAGCGGTCCTGAAAGATCCCGGTGGTGAACAGGATGTCTTTCGGAAACCGGCTGTAGCTCGCGAAGCAGCCGGCGATGTACTCTTCCAGCGATATGAAACGATATTTATCACCCGGTTTGAAGTTATAGCTGCCCTCGATCCCGAAGCTTTCGGCGATTTCATCATAGACCGGAAATACCGCGCCATTGGCCATGTTGTCGTGGGGCCGGAAGCTGTCGATGCGCGGTTCCCGGCCGAGGCGGCGGGTGATCTGCTGAGCGATGTCATACAGGCAATCGATGCGGGGATGATTGAGGCTGTACATGAAATTCGTGCGCATCGACCAACGCCGGAACTCTGCGCTCAGGTCGAAATCATAAGATTTGAAGCGCTCGAACAGACGCAGCTTTTCGAGGTGCCAGCTGTCGAAGTAGCCACCGGCCTGGTAGGTGCGCTGGTTGTAGAGTGCGCGGGTATCGCTTTCGCTCAGCCCCTTCTGGTAGGCGGCGAGGCAAATAATCGAATGGTAATCGCTCAATGGTGTCTGGATATGGCCGATTGAGGTCCAGACATAGCAGATATCAGGATGATACCCGCCGAACTCGATATCCGGCACGCGCATGACGTTGCTGTATCGCGAGAAATCGATTTTTTCGAGACGCAGGATTTCGTCGGTGAGAAAAATACGGTCGAATTGTTCCAGCTCGGCAGCCCATTTCTCGGGCTCAGTGTTGATCGACCAGACCTCACAAGGAGTAATGTCAACATCGGGGTTTTGCAACGCCAGGCAATTGGTCAGGCCCCGCGTTTGGCAATTCGACAGAACAATCCAGCGTTCCAAAAGATATCTCCCTGCTCAGGCCTGGCCCAAGCCCTGACCAACGTCATTCAACAGACCCATCAATCGGCCAATCGCGACAGCTCAGCAGTGAGCGAAAGCATTCCATATGCCCCGTTCACGTCAGGTCGGTACAAGAGCCATGCTGGAGGTGTCAACGATAGGGGCCGGAGATGAACGTCTGGTAGTGGTGGGCGGACTTGAACCGCCGACCCCGGCATTATGAGTGCCGTGCTCTAACCAACTGAGCTACACCACCAGGCAGGCCGGGGGATTAGGGCTCGGGAGCCCGGCTGTCAACGCGTCCGCCAGGCGCTGAAGTGAAGCGCCCCAGTCTCCGCCGCCTGAAGCCTTCGTCGCGGCACCGCCCCCAAGCAGCCACGCGCCCGGGGCACCCGGCCCGGAAGAACCAAGCCTGTCCTCGAACGGGCGCCAGGGACGCATCCCTCCGAACAGAACGGCAGCGCATTCGCTAAAGCCAATCACCGCTACCCCAGCATCGCCGGCACCAGAAGCCCCACATTGTGCCGCATCATCGCCTCATAGCTGGCGGCCGCCCCGTCTGGCCTGGACAGCGCATCGGCATAGAGCCTGCCCCGCACGCTCACCCCCGCTTCGCGGGCCATCCGCTGCAGGGTGGCGGGGTTGCCGATATTCTCCATGAACACCGCCGTGATATTCTGTGACCGCACCTGGCGGATCAGCGAAGCCACCGCCTGCGCGCTGGGCTCCGCATTGGCGGAAACGCCCATCGGCGCCAGGAAGCGCACGCCATAGGCGGCGCCGAAATAGCCGAATGAATCATGGCTGGTCAGCACCACCCGCCGGGCCTCGGGCACGCGGGCGATCTCGGCACGGATCCAGGCATCGAGGGTGGCAAGGCGGGCATCGTAGTCCGCCGCGCGACCGGTCAGCCCCGCCGATGTCAGCCCGGCGGCGATCTGGCGGACATAATGCCGCGCCAGGTTCACATCCTGCCAGGCATGCGGGTCCGGCCCGTCATGCCGATGGGCGGGGTTGGGGGCCGCGGGGCGGGCGGCCATGCCCTCGGTCGCCGTCACCATCACGCCCCGGAAACCCGCGCCGCGGGCGGCACGATCGAACCAGGCATCGAAGCCCAGGCCATTGCGCAGCGCCAGCGCGGCGCCGCGAAGCGCCTCGGCCTGGGAGGGTCGGGGTTGGAAATGATGCGCATCCACATCCGGCCCGGCCAGCACGCGGATCTCGACACCCTGCGGCGCCACCTGCCCCAGCATATCGCCCAGGATGGAGAAGGAGGCGACCAACACAGGGCGCGGCTGGGCCAAGGCGGGCGTGGCAAGGGCGAAGAACAGGGAACGACGGCGCATTCCGTATATTATAACATCCTACTCTGGTCGGGAAGGGCGCGCGAGCAAGGCCCCCATCGCCTCCGCCACCGAGGACCGGCCCGCCAGCATCGCGGCCACCGCGGCGCAGATCGGCATTTCCACCCCCAGTTTTTCCGCCCGCAGCAGCAGGGCAGGCGCGGTGGCGACGCCCTCGGCCACGCCGCGGCTCTCGCTCAGCGCCTGGTCCAGGCTCTCGCCCCGGCCCAGCCGCTCGCCGAGTGCGGTGTTGCGGCTGGTGCTGGAGCAGGCCGTGAGCAGCAGATCGCCCAGCCCCGAAAGGCCGGAGGCCGTCTCCGCCCGCCCGCCCAGGGCCAGGACCAGCCGGGCCAGTTCCGCCAGGCCGCGGGTGATCAGGGCCGCGCGGGCGTTCTCCCCCAGCCCGGCGCCCATGGCGGTGCCGGCGGCGATGGCGAGGACATTTTTTGCGGCCCCCCCGGCCTGCACGCCCAGCACATCCTCGCTGGAGTAGAGCCGCAAGCTCGCGCCACCCAGCGCGGCCACAGCCAGCTCCCGCAGGCCCGCATCACTGCTGGCCAGCACACCTGCGGCAGGCAGGCCGGCAGCCACCTCGGCGGCAAAATTCGGCCCCGAGATCACCCCCAACCGCGATCGGCCGAGGATTTCGGTTGGAAACAGCCCGGTGCCCCCCTCCACCCCCTTGGAGGCCACCAGCATGGGCAGCAGCGGCAGCCCGACCAGCGCCGCGCGCATGTGCTGCACTGGCACCGCAAGGATGGCGAAATCCGCCCGCTCCATGGCCGAGGACGGCTTTTCGATCAGCCGCATCTCCACCGGCAGGGCCACGCCAGGCAGGCGCGGATTGCGCCGGGTTTCGGCCATTTCCGCTGCCCCGCTGCGGCTCCACAGCGACACCTCATGGCCCAGCCGCGTGGCATGGAGCGCCAGCGCCGTGCCCCAGGCGCCGGCGCCCAGAACCGCAATCCTACTCATCGGCAATCCTCACAATCCTGGTGCCACTGCCCGCCTCGCCGTCGCCCAGCCGCTCCAGCAACGCGGCCAGGATGGCGCCGCCTTCGGCCTCGAAATGCCAGGGCGCGTTCACCACCAGCAGGCCGCAGCCATTGAGACGGGAGGCATCCAGCGGCTCGCGCAGCCACAATTCGGCGGCCAGCACATCGCGGATGCCGGCGGCGCGGATGGCGTCATGAAAGGCAAGGACAGGGGCCATGTGCTTGATGGGATACCACGCCGCCTGGACATGGCCACGCGCCCTTCCCCAGATTTCGGCCATGCCTCTGGCCAGCCTGGCGAATTCATCCCCTGCCTCGAAGGGCGGGTCGATCAGCACAAGGCCACGACGCTCTGGGAAAGGCGTCAGGGCGCGGGCGCATTCATGGGCGTCGCGCATATGGGCGGGCGTGCCACGCATGTTGCGGCGAAGCGCGGCATGGTCCTCGGGGTGGAGTTCGTTCAGCACGAGGTGATCATCGGGCCGCAGCAGCGCCTGGATCAGGGCGGGGCTGCCGGGGTATTGTTTCGGCATGCCGAGGTCGCGCAGCAGGGCGACGTAATCGGCCAGCGGGCCATCCTCGATGGCCATCAGCCGGCCCACCCCCTCCCACCATTCGCCGCTGCGGCGGGCTTCCTCGGAATCGAGGGGGTAGATGCCACGGCCGGCATGGGTGTCCAGCACGCGCAGGGCGCTGGGCTTCTGCTGCATGGCGCGCAGCAGCCAGACCAGCAGGGCGTGCTTCATGCAATCGGCGAAATTGCCGGCGTGGAAGGCGTGGCGGTAATTCATGCGCCCCTATCGCGGCTTGCCGGCGCGGCGGCTAGCCCCCCGGTAGGCGCCCAGGACTTACCGCCGGGCTTGCACCGGCGCTTCGCAAAAATCCTGCCAGATCGCGCGCAGGGCGGCCTGCAGGTCGCGCGTGTAGCGGTCGATGTCCCAGGCGGGGGCTGCCAGCAGCCGGGCGCGCAGGCCTTGCTTCAATGCCAGCAGCGCCGCGCGATCGGAGCCCTGGCGCACCGCGGTCTCGACATAGGCCTCGTCGCTATCGGCCACCCAATCGCCCAGACCCGCCGCGGCCATGAAACTCGCCCCCATGCGCGAGACGAAGGCCTCGCCTCGCCTGGCCACCACCGGCGCGCCCATCCACATCGCCTGCAGCGTGGTGGTGCCGCCATTGTAGGGCACGGGGTCGAGTGCGATGTCCAGATCGGCGTATTCGGCCATCATCTCGATCATGCCGGTGGGGCCGCGCAGCTCCAGCCGTTCCGCCGGGATGCCCAGCGCGGCCATCCGGCGGGCGAAGCCGGAGATGGCCCCGGGGTCCCGGAAACTCGGCGCCTTCACCAGCAGCCGCGAGTCCGGCAGGCGATGCAGGATGGCGGCCCATAGCCCCAGCGTGCGCGGGGTGAGCTTGGGCAGGTTGTTGAAGGAGCCGAAGGTCAGCGGCCGCGCCGCATGCGCCGGGCCAAACTGCGGATAATGCGAGTCGGGCGCGGGGGCAAAGCAGAACACCGTGTGGGGCAGCCGCATCACCCGCTCGCTGAACAGGGGTTCGGAACCCGCCGGCGCGACCTGCGGATCCGCGATGATCCAATCCATGTTCGGCACGCCCGAGGAGCCGGGATAGCCCAGGAAGGTCACCTGTACCGGCGCCGCGCGCTTGCCGAAGAGCGGCATCCTGCCGCGTTGGGTGTGGCCCGAGAGGTCGATCAGGATGTCGATGCCATCGCTCTCGATCCGCCGGGCCAGCTGGCTGTCCGTCCAGGGCGCGCATTCCACCCAATGCGTCACCCGGCCGCGCGCCAGCCGCGTCTCCTCATCATGGCTGACGCCGGTGAAATACAGATGCGTGGGCATCGCCGTCTGGTCCCAGCGGGCGAGGACGGGCTGCATGAAGATGTTCACGGGGTGCTGGTGGTGCAGGTCGGGCGTGATCATGCCCACCCGCAGCGGACGGCCAGCGTCGCGGCTGTTGCGGAAGCTGGCGACGGGCCGGGCACCCTCACCGAGATGGGCGAAAAGCCGCTTGTGCAGGGCCGCCACTTCCGTCGCGCCGATGCTGTCGGCGTAGAGCGCGCTCATCGCCGCACCGGAGCCGAGCGCGGTGTCACCGGCCTCGACCTGGTCCAGGAAAAGCTTCAGCGCGACATCCGCCTCGCCCTGGCGCGACGCGATGGAGGCGCGCATCGGCCCGGCACCGGGCTGCGGCGCCAGCGCCTCGGCCCGCGCGAGTGCTTCCAGCGCCTCCTCCATATGCCAGGCCTCGGAGAGCATATGGGCGAGGTTCCAATGCGCGGCGGCATTGTCGGGGCGCAGGCTGACATTGCGGCGCAGGATGGCCAGCGCCTCCTGCCAGAGGTTGTGGCGCAGCGCGAGCTCGGCGGCCTGGACCAGGATGGTCTCGTCCTCGGTGCCCTGGGTGGCCTCGGCCAGCGTCGCCTCGGCCGCCTCGCGCAGGCCCAGCCGCAGCAGGATGGCGGTGAGGTCAAGGCGCATCCTGGCCCAGTCATCACCGCCCGGCGGCGGCTGCTCAAGGGCGGCGCAGAGCATGGCCTGGCGCAGCGATTCCAGCGCCAGGGCGGCGGCACCGCGTTCCAGCCGGTATTGCGCCATATGGGCATGCAGCCGGCGCGGCCGGTCGCCGGCGAGCGCCAGGGCCTGATGGTAATGCGCCGCACCCTCATCGGCGCGACCGGTCTCCTCCAGCGCCCGGGCCATGGCGAGATGGCCCTCCCAGCGGTTGGGGGCGGCCTGGATCGCCATGCCGTAGCAGGTCAGGGCCTCCGCCTCGCGCCCCAGCCGGCGCAGCGCGTGGCCGCCTTCCAGCGCCGCGTTGAAATTGCCGGGCTCGCCGCGCAGCACGGCCGCAAAACCGCGTGCCGCCTCCTCATGCCGGCCGAGGCGCGCGCGGGTGCGGGCCAGTTGCAGGGCGGCGACGGTGAGGCCGGGATTGCCGGCGAGCGCCTGGGCCAGCGGCGCCTCGGCCTCGGCCCAGAGGCCGTGGTCGCACAGCGCGTTGCCGAGGTTGAAATGCAGCTCTGGCGGCGCGCCCGGCACGTCCAACGCAGCGCGATAGGCGATGATGGCGGCGGCATGGTCGCCGCGGCGGCGATGGAGCATGGCCTGCTCGGCCAGGGTTTGCCAGCTGGATTGCGGGGGGCGGGACATGGCCGGCGTTTGGATCATCGCCGCCACCGGCGCAACCGGGGGGCGGGTGCCAGGTCGGGACATCGCCGCGTGCCGGCGACGCCCATTCAATCCCCCCGCAACGCCGCACCGGCCGCCAGCGGCGCCAGCGGCAGGGCCAGCGCCACCAGCGCCCCCAGCAGCAGCAGCATCGGCCGCGCCAGGCCAGCGCTGGCCGAGGCCTCGATGGCCGCGGCGCCGAAGATCACCGCCGGTATCGCCAGCGGCAAGACCAGCAAGGGCAGCAGCACGCCGCCGCGCCGCGCCCCCAGGGTCAGCGCCGCCCCCGCGGTGCCCAGAAGCGACAGCAGCGCCGAGGCAAGCCCCAGCGCCAGCATCGCCGTCGGCCAGGCCTCGGTCGGCAGGTTCAGCATCGCCGCGGCGATGGGCGTCGCGACCAGCAGCGGCAGGCCGGTGGTCAGCCAATGCCCGCAGGCCTTGGCCAGTGCCAGCAGCGCCGGGTGCAGCCCGCTGAGCAGCAGCAGGTCCAACGAGCCATCCTCCGCCTCGCTGCCCCAGAGCCGGTCCAGCGGCAGCAATGCGGCCAGCAGCGCGGCCGCGAGCAGCGCGCCGGGCGCCAGCCTCGCCAGGGTTTCCGGCGCCGGACCGACACCGAAGGGAAACAGCGCCGCCACCAGCAGGAAGAACAGCACGGCCGCCAGCGCATCGGCGGGGTGGCGGATGGCCAGGCGCAACTCGCGCCCCAGCACGGCGGTGAAGGCGCTTCTCATCGCAGCGTCTTCACAGTGCGCGTGGTCGGGATGGCGGCCGCGGATTTGTAGAGGTTCAGCGGTGCTAGCGACTGGCTCGTCTGGTCATGCGCCGCGTCGCAGCGGCCGACATGCGGGGTGTCGCCATTGTGGCTCACGCTCAACAAGATCGGCGCGTCACGCTCGCGGCGCAGATCGAACATCGCGGACACATGTGGCCCCGCGCTGGCGGCAGCGGCAGACCGGCCCATCATGCCATTTCCAGCCTGCGCCCACCCGGAATCGGCAAGGGCACGTGGGTCGCGGCCAGCACCATGCCACCCCGCCCGCAATGGCCCGCCAGAAGTACGCCGAAGCGGGCGATGGAGGCGGTGTCGAGCCCGACGGTGGGCTCATCGAGCAGCCAGAGCGCGGCCGGCGCCAGGGCGAGACGGGCGATCGCCAGCCGTCGGCGCTGCCCGGCCGAGAGCACCCGCGCCGGCAATTCGGACAGCGGAACCAATGCCATGGTCTCCAGCGCCATATCGACATCGCCCCCGGCCAATGCCGCGTGGAAGGCCAGGTTTTCGCGCACCGACAGGGCTGGCTTGAGCGCATCCTGATGGCCGAGATAGCGCAGCCTGGCGGCATGGGCGGGCATGTCACGCCGGACATCCTCGCCGGCCCAGAGGATCCGGCCCTCCGCCGCCGGCAGCAGCCCGGCCAGCACCCGCAGCAGCGAGGATTTGCCGGCGCCATTGGGGCCGAGCAGCGTCACCGCCTCAGTCGCCTCCATGGTGAAGGCGAGGCCGGCGAAGACCGCCCGCTCGCCCCGCCAGCACGCCAGATCCTCAACCCGCAGCACCCACCATCCCCGCCAGACCAGCGGTAAGTTTACCATGAAACACGCCGGGCCGAAGCCATGCCGCGGCCATTGCGGGATTTGGCGCCGCAGAATTGGCAAAATCCGCGGCAAACTGGCCCATGAACGAAACCGGCGCACCCTTGGTCCGCTTCCGGGTCCATGCTTTAACGGCCACACAAGGCAAAGAGGACCTCGCAGAACCATGCGCATCACCGGGCAGGATACCCTGAAGACCCGCTCCACGCTCACCGTGGATGGCAAGACCTACCATTATTTCAGCCTGCCCGAGGCGGCGAAGACGATCGGCGACATCTCCCGCCTGCCGATGAGCCTGAAGGTGCTGCTGGAGAATGTGCTCCGCTTCGAGGATGGCCGCTCCTATTCGGTGAAGGACGCCGAATCCATCGCCGGCTGGCTGGCCGAGGGTCGCTCCAGCAACGAAGTCCCCTTCAAGCCCGCCCGCATCCTGATGCAGGACTTTACGGGCGTTCCCGGCGTGGTCGATCTGGCCGCAATGCGCGATGGCATCATCGCGCTGGGTGGTGACCCGCGGAAGGTGAACCCGCTGGTGCCCGTCGATCTCGTGATCGACCACTCGGTGATGGTGGATTATTCCGGCCATGCCGACAGCCTGCAGAAGAACGTCGATGTCGAGTTTGAGCGCAATGGCGAGCGTTATGAGTTCCTGCGCTGGGGCCAGAGCGCCTTCTCGAATTTCCGCGTCGTGCCGCCCGGCACCGGCATCTGCCACCAGGTGAATCTGGAATACCTGGCGCAGGTGGTCTGGACGGCGAGCGATGCCGGCGACGTCTTCGTCTATCCCGACAGCTGCTACGGCACCGACAGCCACACCACCATGGTCAATGGTCTGGGCGTGCTGGGCTGGGGCGTGGGCGGTATCGAGGCTGAGGCCGCCATGCTCGGCCAGCCCATCGCCATGCTGATCCCGGACGTGATCGGCTTCCGCCTCACCGGCAAGCTGCGCGAGGGCGTGACCGCGACCGATTTGGTGCTGACCGTGACGCAGATGCTCCGCAAGAAGGGCGTCGTCGGCAAGTTCGTCGAATTCTACGGCGAGGGGCTGAACGACATGCCGCTGGCCGACCGTGCGACGATCGGCAACATGGCGCCCGAATACGGCGCCACCTGCGGCATCTTCCCGATCGACCATGTCACGATCGAATACCTCCGCATTTCCGGCCGTGACGAGCATCGCATCGCGCTGGTCGAAGCCTATGCCAAGGCCCAGGGCATGTGGCGCGATGCCTCGACGCCTGACCCGGTGTTTACCGACACGCTGTCGCTGGACATGGGCACCGTCGAGCCCTCGATGGCCGGGCCGAAGCGGCCGCAGGACCGGGTGGCGCTTTCGGGCATCGCGGCGGGTTTCTCGAAGGATCTCGCCGGCGGCGTGATGGGCGTGCCGGGCGACAGGCCCGATCTGCGCGTGCCGGTGGCGGGTGCGAATTACGACCTCGGCCATGGCGATGTGGTGATCGCGGCGATCACCTCCTGCACCAACACCTCCAACCCCTATGTGCTGGTGGCTGCCGGGCTGGTGGCCCGAAAGGCGCGCGCCAAGGGCCTTCTGCCCAAGCCCTGGGTGAAGACCTCGTTGGCCCCCGGATCGCAGGTGGTGACGGATTACCTGAACCAGTCGAACCTGACCGCCGATCTTGACGCGCTGGGCTTCCAGACCGTCGGCTATGGCTGCACGACCTGCATCGGCAACAGCGGCCCGCTGGAAGAGCCGATCGTGGACGCGATCGAGAACAACAAACTGGTGGTCTCCGCGGTGCTCTCCGGCAACCGCAATTTCGAGGGCCGCGTCCACGCCAATGTCCGCGCCAACTACCTGGCCTCGCCGCCGCTGGTGGTGGCCTATGCGCTGGCCGGCAGCACCAAGATCGACCTGACCACCCAGCCGCTCGGCACCGGCAGCGACGGCCAGCCGGTGTTCCTCAAGGACATCTGGCCGACCCAGAAGGAAGTGAACGATACGGTCCATGCCGTGGTCACGCGAAAGATGTTCCTTGAGCGCTACGGCGATGTGTTCAAGGGCCCGCCGCAGTGGCAGGCCATCAAGGTTGAGGCCGATAGCGACACCTATCGCTGGAACAGCGGCTCCACCTACGTCCAGAACCCGCCCTATTTCGAGGGCATGACGATGGAGCTGACGCCGATCGCCAGCATCAAGGGTGCGCGCGTACTGGCGCTGCTGGCCGACAGCATCACCACCGACCACATCTCGCCCGCCGGCAATATCCGCAAGATTTCGCCGGCCGGTGACTATCTGCTGGAGCACCAGGTGCGTCAGGCGGATTTCAACAGTTATGGCGCGCGGCGCGGCAATCACGACGTGATGATGCGCGGCACCTTCGCCAATATCCGCATCAAGAACGAGATGCTGGACAATGTCGAAGGCGGCATGAGCCGGCATTACCCCTCGGGCGACGTGGCGCCGATCTTCGACGTCGCCACCCGCTACAAGGCCGAGGGCGTGCCGCTGGTGATCTTCGGCGGGCGGGAATACGGCACGGGTTCGTCGCGCGACTGGGCGGCGAAGGGCACCTTCCTGCTCGGCGTGAAGGCCGTCATCACCGAGAGCTTCGAGCGCATCCACCGCTCGAACCTCGTCGGCATGGGCGTGCTGCCGCTGGTCTTCCGCGAGGGCGAGAGCCGCAAGACACTCGGCCTCAAGGGCGACGAGATGATCGACATCCTGGGCGTCGAGGAACTGGCGCCGAGGATGACGCTTGAACTGGTCATCACCCGGGCCGATGGCAGCAAGCACACCACCGGTGTGGTCTGCCGCGTCGATACCGCCGACGAGGTCGAATACTACAAGAATGGCGGCATCCTGCAGTATGTGCTGCGCGGGATGGTCCGCGCGGCCTGAATGGCCGTCGCGATCCGCGCGGCCTGAAAGGCGGGGCCGCTACCCCGCCTGGAGATCCAGGCGGCGCAGCAGCGGCCCCCAGCGGTTGCTCTCGATGGTGAGGAAGGTTGCGAATTCCTCCGCCGTGGAGCCGGCGGCGAACATGCCCTCGTTCAGCATCCGGGTGCGGAAATCATCGCCCCGGATGACCTGCACCGCGGCCTGTTGCAGCCGGTTGATCATGGCCACCGGACTGCGGGCGGGCACCAGCAGGCCGAACCAGGTCTGCGCCACCACGCCCGGCTTGAAATCGGCGACCAGCGGCACCTCCTCATTGCCGGGCATCCGCCTGTCACCGGTCCAGGCCAGAATGCGGCCGGTGCCGGCGCGGTGCAGGGCCAGCCCCGTGGCGCCGCCCACCACCAACAGATCGAGCCGCCCGCCCAGCAGATCCGCCACCTGGGCTGAGTCGCCCCGGTAGGTCACGTCCTGCATGCGCACGGAAAACGCCTCGTTCACCAACAGCATGGCAATGTTGTTGAAGCTCGACGGCCCATTGGTGCCATAGGTGATGGCGCCGGGCCTGGCCGCCGCGCGGGCCATCAGCGCGGGCAGGTCCGCCGGCCCTTCCGGCCGCGCCACGATGGCGAAGGGCAGGGTGGAGACCAGGGTGACGGGCGAAAAATCCTCCAGCCGATAGGGGATGTTGCGCACGATATGCGGGTTGATGGTCAGCGTGCTGCCCGAGGCGATGAGGACATTATGGCCATCGGGTGCCGCGCGGGCGACGTAATCCGCGCCGATCACCGTCGCCGCCCCCGGCCGGTTCTCCACCTGCACCGGCAGGCCAAGCGGGCCGGCCATGCGCTCGGCCAGCACCCGGGCGGTGACGTCGGTCGAGCCGCCGGGTGGAAAGGGCACGGTGATGGTCACCGGACGTGGCTGCGCCTGGGCGGGCAGGGCCAGGCATGGCGCGGCCAGAAGGGCGCGGCGTGTGGGCATGGGTTTCCTCCAGTCTTTGAAGGAATGGTGGCCTGCGGCGGGGCCGAGCGCTACCCGGAAAATGCCTGGGCGCGCACCAGCCTGGCATAGAGCCCATCCTCGGCCATGAGTTGGGCGTGATTGCCCTGCTCCACCGCGCGGCCGGCCTCCATCACCACGATCAGGTCGGCATCCTTCACGGTGGAAAGGCGATGGGCGATGACGAGCGAGGTGCGACCCTGGCGCAGCCGGGCGATGGCCTGCTGCACCAGCACCTCATTCTCGGCATCCAGCGCGCTCGTCGCCTCATCGAGCAGCAGCACGCGCGGGTTGCGCAGCAGGGCGCGGGCCAACGAGATGCGCTGCCGCTGGCCACCCGAAAGCCGCCCGCCGCCAGGGCCCAGCGGCGTCTGGTAGCCCGAAGGCAGGGCTGAGATGAAATCATGCGCGGCGGCGGCGCGGGCGGCGTCCTCCACCTCGGCCGCCGTGGCGCCGGGGCGGCCGCAGGCGATATTGGCAAAGGCGGTGTCGTCGAAGATCAGGCTCTCCTGCCCGACATAGGCGATGGCGTCGCGCAGGCTGGCCAGGGTCAGCGCACGCACATCCACGCCATCGAGCAGCACGGCGCCCCCGGTCACGTCATGCAGCCGCGGCAGCAGGGTGATGGCGGTGGATTTGCCCGCCCCCGAGGGGCCGACGAGGGCCACGGTCTGGCCTGGTTCGGCGGTGAGCGACAGGCCGGTGAGCGCGGCCTCCTCGCCCTGGCCATAGGCGAAGGTGACGTCGCGGAAGGCGATGCGCCCCTCGCCGGCGGGCAAGGTCTGGGCCTGGGGCGCATCGGTGATATGCCGCGGCGCGTCCAGCACGGCGAAGACCCGCGCAAGGCCGGCCAGCCCCTCCTGCAGGGTGGCGTTGAGCGAGCCCAGCGCGCGCACGGGGCGGGACGCGATGAGCAGCGCGGCCACAAAACCGGTGAATTCCCCCACCGTGCCCATCCCGGTCGAAACCCGCCAGCCGACGAAACCCAGCACGGCGGCCACCGTCAGCCCGCCCAGCACCTCCAGCACCGGATCCACCCGGGCGCGGCTGGTGGCGATGCTGAACAGCGCGTTGCGCAGGCCGAGGAAGGCGGCGGCGGCCCGCGCCTCCTCGCTGCCTTCCAGCCGATAGGCGCGCACCACGCGGGCGGCGGAAAAGCTTTCGGTCAGCAGCGCCGCGGTTTCGCCGACACGGTCCTGCATGCCCGCACTCGCGCGGCGGATGCGCTTGCCGAGCCGGATGATGGGCACGGCGGCGATGGGGTAGAGGAGTGCGGCCATCAGCGCCAATTGCCAGTCGAGCCAGAGCATCGAGCCAACGAGGCCCAGGATGGTCAGCACATCGCCCAGGCCGCCCAGGGACTTGAACAGCGCGTCGCGAATGGCCGTGGCGTCGGTGGTGAAGCGCGCGGCCTGGCGCGCCGGGGCCAGCGCGGTGGCGGTGGCGAGGTCGGCGCGGGTCAGCGCCACGAAGAGCTTGTTCTGCAAGGCCTCCAGCGCGCGCAGCACGGTGCCCTGCAGCACATATTGCTGGGCGTAGAGGAAGCCGCCGCGCAGCGTGGTGACCGCGATGATGGTGGGCGGCAGGATCCAGATCAGGGTTTCATCGCCGCGCTGGAAGCGGTCGAAGGCCTGCTGGATGACGATGGGGTAGAGCGCGGTGATGGCGGCCAGGCCCAGGGTGCAAAGGGCGGCGAGGGCGATCCTTTTCCGCAGCGGCGAGAGTAGCTCTCGCCAGAGGCGGGCGAGAAGCGGAAGGGTACCTGAGATGTTGTTGGGCGATGTCATTGGTCTGCGTTCCGGTTCGCGCATTCGCGAAGTTTTTCGAGGCATTCTTCACGGGTGGCGGTGGTGTTGGTGTCCCGCAGCCACCACGCCTCCACCACGCCGAGCAGGCGCCCGAGATTCGGGCCAGGCCGCAGGCCCAGCGCCAGCGCATCCCTGCCCTGGAGCGGAAAGACCGGTGGCGGACCGTGCAGCGCCGCGCGTTCGGTCGAGCGGTCCAGACCATCCCGCGCATCGGCGAGCCAAAGCGGCAGATGCGCGTCGGGCGGGGCGCCGAGACGGCTGAGTGCCTGCCAGATCAGGACCTGTCCCGCAGCCGCGCCTGGCGGGATCATCGCCGACTGGTCCATCACATGCGCCAGGCGCAGCACCTCGGCGCCGGAAAGCTTGAGCCGCTGCCCAAGCGAGACATGTTCGGCCTTCGCCGGCAGCAGCGCGGCCAGCCGCAGCACCACATCGGCCGGCGCGACCCGCGCGATCAGCCGGGCAAGCGCGGTGGTGTCGAGCGGCATCGCCTCCGGCAGCACCGCCCCCAGCACGCCGGTCTGGTCCATCAGCCGCAGCGCATCCGTGGGATCGGGCGCCTGAAGCAGCCGCTTGATCTCCATCCAGACCCGTTCCACGGACAGCCTGGCCAGCCCCGGCACCGCGTCGCGAATTGCTGCCATCGCATCATCATCGGGCGCGCCCCGGCCATACCGCGCCCAAAACCGGAAAAACCTGAGCGCGCGCAAAAAATCCTCCGCAAGGCGCTCGCCGGCCGCACCGACAAACCGGACCCGCCCGGCCAGCAAATCCGCCTCGCCGCCGAAAAAATCGTGCAGCATGCCATCCAGCCCCATGCTCATGGCATTGATGGTGAAGTCGCGCCGGGCCGCATCCTCGCGCCAGTCGCCAATCCATTCCACCTCCGCATGGCGGCCATCGGTCGCCACATCGCGGCGCAGGCTGGTCACCTCAACCGGCTCACGTTCCAGCACCGCCGTCACCGTGCCGTGCTGCAAGCCGGTCTCGAACACCTTCAACCCGGCCGCGCGGAGCAGGCGCATGACCGAATCTGGCGGCATCGGCACGGCGACATCCACGTCGTGGATGTCCCTGCCGGCGAGGAAATCGCGCACCGCGCCGCCCACCGCCCGGCTGCCGGGCAGTGCCGCCAGCACGGCCGCTGGCGTGCCGCGCTGGAGAAAATCCGGCGTCACCGCTCCGGCGTCAGCGTGGCCGGCACGTAGCGTTCGCCTGGCTCGAAGCTGCGGTTCAGGCCGTAATGCAGCGCGCCGCCGAGCACGAGGACCACTGCGATGGCGGCCAGAACGACCACCCAGCCCGAAGGCGTCTCGCCCGGGCGAAAATGCCGCCACAGGAAGAAAGCCGCCAGGGGCAGCAGGAAGGCGAGGGCTGCGATGAAAAGCGGCATGGCGCCTATGTAGTGCAGGGATCAGCCGCCCGAAAGCATGCTCTCCACCATGGCGCGCGTCGGTGTCTCGCCATCCCTCGCCCGCAACGCGCCGGCGGCCGAGGCGAAGCGCAGTGCCGCGGCCATCGCCTGGCCCTCGGCCAGCGCCAGGGCATAGGCGCCGTGGAAGACATCGCCCGCCCCGGTGGTGTTGGTGGCCACCACCTTGAAGGCGGGGATTTCCGCCGGCCGGTCCATGCCCGGCGCCAGCCACAGCGTACCATCCTCGCCCCGCGTCACCGCCGCCAGCTTCAGCGGGCCGGCGGCGAGGGCGCGCCGGAGCCCCTCCGCCGCGCTGCTGACGCCCGCGAAAATCCGCAAGCCGGGCGCGGCGAAGATCGCGTGGTCCACCAGCGGCACCAGGTCGAGCAGCACCCGCATTTCGCTCTTTTCGGCATCGAGCACCGAGGGCACGCCGCGCGCGCGGGCGGCCGAGAACACGGCGGCCGTGCCTTGCACCCAGCGCGGGTCGCAGAGCACGGCGCCGGCGCCATCGAGCATCTCCAGCGGCAGCCAATCCGCCTCGGTGGCCAGGCCCGTGCCGCGATGGGTGATGATGCTGCGCTCGCCCCGCTTGTCGATGATCACCGCCGAAAGCGGGGTCTGCGCGCCCTCGAAACGCCGGAGGCCGGTGATATCCACGCCCTCGGCCGCCATGGCGGCGGCGAGTTCCGCGCCGGCGGCGTCATCGCCCACCCGGCCCCAGAAGGCGACCTCGCCGCCAAGGCGCGCGACCGCTATGGCGGCATGGGCCGACATCCCGCCCACCCCGGCGTGGTATTTCCGGGCGGTGACCTTCGAGGGCGGCGCCTCGATCTCATCGACGGAAAAACTGTGATCCATCACGATCTGGCCGCAGCAAACCACCCGCGCGCCCATCAGGCCTCCCGCAGGGCGCGCGCCAGGCCGACCAGGATCGTCGCCGTCGCGCCCCAGATGAAATGCCGCTCATGCGGCCAGACCCAATATTCCCGCATCCGGCCCTTCCATTCTCGACTCTCGCGCCGCGGCGCATCCGGGTCCAGCAGGGTCGCGAGCGGGAATTCAAAAGCCTCCGCCACCTCGGAAGGGTCGGGCAGCAGTGGAAAACCGGGTTCCAGCAGGCCCAGCACGGGGGTGACCATGTAGCCGGTGCCGGTCTGGTGCAGCGGCATGCGGCCCAGCAACCGGGGCCAGTGGCGGGGCAGGCCCACCTCCTCCTCCGCCTCGCGCAGCGCGGCCTCCTCGGGCGATTCGCCCTCCTCCAGCCGACCGCCGGGGAAGGCGACCTGGCCGGCATGGGCGCTGAGATGGGCGGCGCGGCGGGTCAGCAGAATGGCGGGCCTGGGATGCAGCACCAACGGCACCAGCACCGCCGCCTGGCGCAGGCCGGGCTGGGTCGCGCCCGGCGCGTCATCGGAAAAGCCCGGGCCCATGGCGGCAAAGAAGCCCGGCCTTGCCAGGCGTTCGGCGAGCTGTTCCGGCGACACCTATTCGGCGGCCAGTTCGTGCTGCGAGATTTCGTCGATCGGGAAAAAGGCGCCCTGGCTCCAGACGCCCAGCACCTCGCGCCCATCGACGCTCTCAGCTTCGGCCAGCGCGACCAGCTCGTAGAAGACGGCGCGGTTGATCCGTGCCTCCAGCCCCGGCCGCACCATCACATAAGGGCGAGGTTCGCGGGTGCGGGGGTCGAGCTGGACGCGGATGGGATGCTCGGCATCGGCTGTCACCATCTCATCGAGATTGGTGCGGAAGCTCAGCACCTGGTGCCCGGCCTCATTGCGCCAGAACAGCTCGACCGCAACGAAGGGCGCATCCTCCACGGTGATGATTCCGCGCTCCACCGGGGTTTCCAGCACATAAGCGCCATCCTCATCCCGCCGCAGCACGGAGGCGAAGAGGCAGACCAGCTCCTTCCGGCCGATGGGAGAGTTCTTGTAGTGCCAGGACCCGTCACGGGCGATGCGGATGTCAAAATCGCCACAATCGCGCTTCGGCCGGCCAGCACTGCCCGGAATTGCGCCAGCAAAGGCGGCCGGCATCACGCCGCCGCAAGGCCCGGTTGCATTCCGTGCTTTGTCCGAAGGACCCGCCACCCTTAAGCTTCCCGCCTGACTGCCCACATGAGGGCTATATAGGAAGGCTTGGCGCCGGATGGGAGACGTGTTGAGTACAGAAGCGACACAATGGTTGGCCGAGGCCGAAACTCTCGCCGACAAGCTGGGCCGACTGCGCGGCGCGATCGGCCGGGTGATCTTCGGGCAGGAGGAGGTGATCGAGCAGGTCGCCATCACCCTCCTCTCCGGCGGCCATGTGCTGCTGGTGGGCGTGCCGGGGCTGGGCAAGACCAAGCTGGTGGATACGCTGGGCACGGTGCTGGGGCTCGACGCGCGCCGGGTGCAGTTCACCCCCGACCTGATGCCGGCCGATATCCTGGGGTCGGAGGTGCTGGAGGAGGATGCGCATGGCAAGCGCAGTTTTCGGTTCATCAAGGGGCCGATCTTTTGCCAGTTGCTGATGGCCGATGAGATCAATCGCGCCTCGCCCCGCACCCAATCCGCGCTGCTGCAGGCGATGCAGGAGCATAAGGTGGCGGTGGGCGGAGAAATCTTTTCGCTCCCCGGCCCCTTCCATGTGCTGGCGACGCAGAACCCGATCGAGCAGGAGGGCACCTACCCGCTGCCAGAGGCGCAGCTCGACCGCTTCCTGCTGGAGATCGAGGTCGGCTACCCCGATGCGGCGGCGGAGCGCGCCATGCTGCTCGCCACCACCGGCGGCGCCGAGGCCAGGCCGGAGCCCGTTCTGACCGGGGCCGAATTGCAGGCGGCCCAGAAACTGATCCGGCGCATGCCGGTGCCGGAGACGGTGCTCGATGCGATCCTCAAGCTGGTGCGCGGCGCCCGGCCGGAAAGCGCCGAGCTTCCCGCGGTCCAGAAAAACCTGGCCTGGGGCCCCGGCCCGCGCGCGGCGCAGGCGCTGATGCTGGCCACCCGGGCGCGGGCGCTGATGCAGGGCCGCCTCGCACCCAGCATCGACGATGTGCTGGCGCTGGCCGAGCCCGTGCTGCGCCACCGCATGGCGCTGAGCTTTTCCGCCCGCGCGGAGGGCATCAAACTGGCCGACATGATCGGCCTGCTGAAGGGCTCCATTGCCTAGCACCGCGCTGCATGCCGAGGCGCTGGGCGCCCATCTGCCCCCCCTGGTGGTGGAGGCCGAACGCGTGGCCAGCACGGTGATGCAGGGCGTGCATGGCCGCAGGCGCTCGGGCACCGGTGACAGCTTCTGGCAGTTCCGCCCCTACCTCGCGGGCGATGCGGCGAGCCGGGTGGATTGGCGGCAATCCGCCAAGGCCGACCGGCTCTATGTCCGCGAGACGGAATGGGAGGCGGCGCAGACCGTGGTGCTCTGGCGCGATGGCGGCCCGCGCATGGCATGGCGCAGCCACCTCGCCGAGGTGACGAAGAAGGAGCGTGCATCGCTGCTGCTGCTCGCCCTCGCAGCCCTGCTGCTGCGCGGTGGCGAGCGGGTCAGGCTGCTGCCAGGCCCCGCGCGCAGCTTTCATGGCCGCGGCGCGCTGCCCGCCTTGGCCGCGGCCCTGGCCCTCCAGCCCGAGGCGGCGCCCGGCGAGGCCGATGCCCTGCCCCGCCACGCCCGCATGGTGATGTTCTCCGACTTCCTCGGCCCGCTGGAGGAGACGCGCGCCATGGCGGCGCAATTCGCCGCGCGCCCGCTGAAGGGGCGGATGCTCCAGGTCATGGACCCGGCCGAGGAAAGCCTGCCCTATGCCGGCCGCCGCCGCTTCGAGGGGCTGCTGGGCGAGTTGCCGGCCATCCTGCCCCGGGTTGAAGCCGTGCGCGCGCTGTATGCCGAGCGGCTGGCCACGCAGCGCGCCGCGCTGGGCGACCTCGCCGGCGGGCTGGGCTGGAGCTTTTCCACCCACCGCACCGATGCCCGGCCGGAGACGGCCTTGCTCGCGCTCTGGCAGGGGCTGGCGCCGCCATGATCATCTTCGCTTCGCCCTGGCTGCTGCTGGCCTTGCTGGGTTTGCCGGTTCTCTACTGGCTTCTGCGCGTCACCCCACCTCAGCCCCGCGCGCAGAGTTTTCCAGCCATCGAGCTGCTGCGCGACCTGCCGGTGACCGAGGAATCCCCCGCCCGCACCCCCTGGTGGGTGCTGTTGATGCGCCTGGCCGCCGCGGCCCTGCTGATCCTGGGCCTGGCCCGGCCGGTCTGGGGGCCGGGGCCGGAGGCCGCCGGCCAGGGCCCGCTGCTGCTGGTGATGGATGATGGCTGGGCGGCCGGGCCGGATTGGGCGCCGCGCATGGCGGCCGGGCTCGCGGCACTCGACCGCGCCGCGCGGGAGGGCCGTCCCGCGGCGCTGCTCGCCACCGCGGCCAGCGAGACCGCGACGCCGCCCCGCGTGCTGGGACCCATGCCGGCGGCCGATCTGCGCTCACGCCTGCTGGTTCTGCGCCCCAAACCCTGGCCGGCCGAGGCCCAGGCCGCCGCCCAGGCCCTGGCGGATTGGCGCGCGGCCAACCCCGGCCCGCTCTCCAGCCTGCACATCACCGATGGGCTGGAGGCCGGACCGCTGCACGCCGCACTCTCCGCCGCCGGCGCGCTGAGCGTGATGCGCGCCGAGGAACGCCCCCGCCGCGTTCTGGCGGCGCCGCGCGCCGAGCCCGACCGGCTGCATGTCACGCTCCGGCAAACCCCGCTGCCCATCGCCTCCCAGGCGGCGGTGCTGGCGCGCACCACCGATGGGCGGGCACTGGCCCGAATCGTCCTGCCCTTCGCCGCCGGCGCGACCGAAGCCACCGGCGCGCTCGAACTGCCGCTCGAAATCCGCAACCTGGTCGTGCGGCTGGAGATCGAGAACGAGGCCGGCGCGGCTGGCGTGGCGCTGCTCGATGAACGTTTCCGGCGCCGCCCCGTGGGCCTGCTGCCCGGCGCCGAGGAAGGCGCCGATGCCGCGCTGATCGGCGATGTCTTCTACCTGGACCGGGCGCTCGCGCCCTTCGCCGAAATCCGCCGCGGAACGCTGGACGCGCTGCTGGCGCGGCCCATCGCCGTGCTGGTACTGGCCGACCGGCCGGTCTCGCCGGGGCGCGAAGAACAGTTACTGACCCAATGGGTGCGTGACGGCGGCACGCTGCTGCGCTTCGCCGGATCGCGCGTCGCCGAGCGCCCCGATTCCCTGCTGCCGGTGCAGTTGCGCGCCGAACGGGCGCTCGGCGGCGGGCTGACCTGGGAGCAGCCGCAAAGCCTCGCCCCCTTCCCCGACAACTCGCCCTTCGCCGGGCTGACGGTGCCGGCCGAAGTGTCGATCGAGCGCCAGGTGCTGGCCGAGCCCACCGCCCGCCTGGCCGAGCGCAGCTGGGCACGTCTGTCCGACGGCACGCCGCTGGTCACCGCCGAGACCCGTGGCCAGGGGCGGATCATCCTGTTCCACATCACCGCCACGGCCGAGTGGTCGAACCTGCCCTTGTCCGGGCTCTTCGTGCAGATGCTCCGGCGGGTGGTGGCGCTGTCGGCTGGCGTGGCCGGCGCGCCGGAGGGCGAGGCGCCGCTGGCGCCGGTGGAAGCGCTCGATGGTTTCGGCCGCGCGGCCGCGCCGCCGCCCGCCGCCGCCGCCATCGCCGTGCCGGCGCTGGAGACGATCATTCCCTCGCCCCGCCATCCGCCGGGCTGGTATGGCATGCCCGGCGCCGACAGCGCCTATCGACGGGCGCTGAACCTGGGTGCGGCATTGCCGCCGCCGGTGCTGGCCCCTGCCCCGCCAGGGTCGCGGCTGCTGCCGCTGGACAGCGTACCGACCGAGCGTGACCTCGGCCCCTGGCTGCTGGCGGTGGCCCTGGTCCTGCTGGCGGCTGATCTTCTGGTGTCGCTGCGGCTGCGCGGGCTGCTGGTATGGCGTGCGGCGGCGCTGGCGCTGGCGCTGGCGCTGCCCGCCCAGGCGCAGCCGTCGTCGGAGGGTGCCGGCGCCATCGCCACCCGCCTGGCCTATGTCGCGAGCGGTGACGAGGCGCTGGACGAGTTGCAACGCCAGGGCTTGGTCGGATTGTCGGATTTCGTCAACCGGCGCACCGCCGCCACCCTGGCCGAGCCGGTGGCGGTGATCCCGGGCGAGACCGATCTGGCATTCTTTCCGCTGCTGTATTGGGCAGTACCGCCCAACGCGGCGCAGCCCTCATCGGCGGCGCTGGCGGCGCTCAATGCCTTCATGCGCAATGGCGGGATCATCCTGTTCGACACCCGCGACGAGGGCTCCGGTGAGGGGTTTTCGCCCGGCTCGCGCGCCGCACTTCGCCGCGTCACCCAGGGGCTGGCGATCCCTGCCCTGGCCCCGGTGGCGGAGGATCATGTGCTGCGCCGCGCCTTCTATTTGCTGAACGAGCTGCCCGGCCGCTTCGCCGGCGGCCAGGTCTGGGCCGCGCGCGACCAGGACCGGGCGAATGACAGCGTCTCGCCGGTGATCATCGGCGGGCATGACTGGGCCGGCGCCTGGGCGGTTGATGGGCGGGGGCAGAATTTGCACGCTGCCATTCCCGGCGGCGCACGGCAGCGCATCCTGGCCTATCGCTTCGGGGTGAATCTGGTGATCTACGCGCTGACCGGCAACTATAAGGGTGACCAGGTGCACGTGCCGGCGATTTTGGAGCGTCTGGGGCAGTGAGCGCCCTGCTTCGCTCCCGGCAGGGCCATGCCAAGGTCGGCATGGTTGAGCTCTTCTTCGACCTCGTCTTCGTCTTCGCCGTCACACAGCTCAGCCACGCCCTGGCGGCCGATCTGTCGCTGGGCAATGCGCTGCGCGTCGGGCTGATGATCTGCGCCGTCTGGTGGGTTTGGGTCTATACCGCCTGGGCGACGAATTGGCTGGACCCGGAGACGGGGTCGGTGCGGGCCATGCTCTTCGCGCTGATGCTGGTGGGGCTGATCATGTCAGCCGCCATCCCACACGCCTTCGCCGCCGCCGGGCTGGTCTTTGCGGCCGCGCATGTGGCGATGCAGCTGGGGCGGACCCTGTTCGTGCTCTGGGCGGTGCGGCGGGACCGGCCGCTTTTCCTGAATTTCGTGCGCATCCTGTTCTGGCTGGGGGCGGCCGCGCCCTTCTGGCTGCTGGGCGGGCTGGCCGAGGGTTTTTGGCGCTTCACCTTCTGGCTGGTCGCGCTGGGCATCGAATATGCCTCGCCGGCGCTGTATTTCCGCACCCCCAGGCTCGGCCGCTCCACCACCGGCGACTGGAATGTGGAAGGCGCCCACATGGCCGAGCGCTGCGGGCTGTTCATCATCATCGCGCTCGGCGAATCGCTGCTGATGACCGGCGCCACCTATAGCGGCATCGACCATGCCGACACTGGCACCCATGCCGCGTTCTTGCTGGGCTTCGCCTCGGCGGTGGCGATGTGGTGGATCTATTTCGACATCGGCGCCGAACAGGGCGCCCGCCACATCAGCCACAGCGGCGACCCGGGGCGGATGGCGCGGGCCGGCTACACCTATCTGCATTTGCCCATCACCGCGGGCATCATCATCAGCGCCGTGGCCGATGAGGTGGTGCTGCACCACCCACATGGCGATGGCACCGGGCTTGCCGAGATGCTGGTGATCCTGGGCGGACCGCTGCTCTTCCTGATGGGCAATGCCGCCTTCAAGGGCATCGTGCTGGGCTGGTGGCCGCTTTCGCACCGTGTGGGCATAGGCCTGCTGGGAGCGCTGGTGTTGGTGTCGGTCTTCGTCGCGCCGGTCGTGCTGTCGGCGCTGTCCACCGCCGCGCTGGTGGTGGTGGCGGTGTGGGAAAACCGCTCGATCGGGCATCGGAGGCACGGCTGATGCAGCAGTTCACCACGCTCGATTTCTCGCCGATCATCCCGCTCTGGCTGCTGGCGGCTGCGGCGTTGTTGTCCGCGCTGGCCCTCGCGCCGGCCTTCTTCCGCCGCGCCCGTGGTGTGTGGTGGCGCGCCGCCGCCTTCGCGGCCCTGATCCTGGCCCTCGCCAACCCGCGCCTGGTCGAGGAAACCCGGGAGGTGCGGCCCGATATCGCGCTGCTGGTGATCGATGCCTCCGACAGCACCGATCTGGTGCCCGGCCGTGCCGCCGCCATGGACGCCGCGCGCCGCATGCTGGAGGGCCGGCTGGGCCGGCTCGACAATCTGGAATTGCGCGTGGTGGAGGTGCCGGAGGGCGGCAACCAGGGCACCCGCCTGTTCACCGTGCTGGAGCGCGCGCTGGCCGAGACGCCGCGGGCGCGGCTGGCCGGGGTGCTCGCCCTGACCGATGGCCAGGTGCATGACGTGCCCGCCATCCCGCCGCTGGACGCGCCGCTCCATTTGCTCATGCCGGGCCGGGCGGGCGAGGTGGACCGCCGGCTGCGGGTGATCGAGGCGCCGGGCTTCGGCATTGTCGGCCGCTCGGTCGAATTGCGGGTGGCGGTGGATGATCTGGGCGTGGCCAACCCCTCGGGCGCCGCGCGGCTGACCCTCCGCCGCGACGGCGCGGCGGCGCGCCAGGAATCGGTGCCGGTCGGGCGCGAGCATCGCATCGAGGTGCCGATCGAGCGCGGCGGGCCGACCGTGCTGGAACTCGTGGCCGAGACCCGCCCCGGCGAGGTGTCGGACGCCAACAACCGCGCCGTCATCACCATCAACGGCGTGCGCGACCGGCTGCGGGTGCTGCTGGTCAGCGGCGAACCGCATGCGGGCGAGCGCACCTGGCGCCGCCTGCTGAAGGCCGACCCGGGCGTGGACCTCGTCCACTTCACCATCCTCCGGCCGCCGGAGAAGGATGATCTGACGCCGCTGAACGAGCTGGCGCTGATCGCCTTTCCGGTGCGCGAATTGTTCCAGGTGAAGCTGCGCGAATTCGACCTTATCGTCTTCGACCGCTTCGCCAATCGCGGCATCCTGCCGCCTGCCTATATGCGCAACATCGCCGAATTCGTCCGCGGCGGGGGCGCGCTGCTGGTCAGCGTGGGGCCGGAATTCTCGGGTCCAGCCAGCCTGGCCAATACGCCGCTGTCCGCCGTGCTGCCAGCCAGGCCCGTCGCACCGCCCCATGCCATCCAGGAAACGCCGTTCCGGCCGCGCGTGTCGGAAGCCGGCAGGCGGCACCCCGTGACCGACGGGCTGCAGCCCGGGCCGGAGCCGGAATGGGGCCGCTGGTACCGCTACCTCCGCTCGGATGCGCGCGGCGGCACCACGGTGATGGAAGGCCCCGGCGGCGCACCGCTGGTGCAGCTCGACCGGGTCGGCCAGGGGCGCGTCGCGCTGATGCTGAGCGACCATATCTGGCTCTGGGCGCGCGGCCATGAGGGTGGCGGGCCGCAGCAGGAACTACTGCGCCGCATGGCGCATTGGCTGATGCGCGAGCCGGAACTGGAGGAGGAGGATCTCACCGCGCGGATCGAAGGCGGGCGCATGCAGGTGGTGCGCCGCAGCCTCGACGCCGGCCCGGCGCCCGAGGTGGTGGTGACCGCGCCCGATGGCTCCACCCTTCGCATGCCGCTGTCACCCGCCGGCGGCGGCCGCGCCACGGCGGAGGTGCCGGCGGTGGCGGCGGGGATGTGGCAGGTGGGCGATGGCAGGCGCCAGGCCTATGCCGCCGCGGTGCCGGCCAACCCTCTGGAACTGGCCGATCTTCGCGCCTCGCCCGAGCGCATGGCCGAGGTGGTGCAGGCCAGCGGCGGGGCGGTGCGCTGGCTGGGCGATGGCGTGGCGGTGCCCGAGCTGCGCCGGGTGGCGGCGGGGCGCGACATGGCGGGCAACGGCCCGGCCAGCTGGATCGGCCTGCGGCGCAATGCCGACCACACGGTGACGGGGATTTCGGCGTTGCCGCTTCTGCCGCCCTGGCTGGCGCTGCCGCTGCTGCTCGGCCTCGCCCTGCTGGCATGGCGGCGGGAGGCGCGGTAGAGAGGGGCATGCGCATCCTCCCCGCCCTGCTCGCCGCATCGATTCTCCTGCCAGGCGCCGCGATGGCGCAGGGGCGGCTGGGCAGTGGGGCGGGCTCGCTCCGGCCCCAGGAGCCCGCGCGGCAGCAGGACCGGCCGGCCGGGCTGCCCGGGCTGACGGCGCGGCCGAGCCAGGTGATCCCGCCCACCGCCATCCCCTCGTCGCTCAATCCCAATGATGCGCTGTTCGACGCGATTTCGCGCGGCGATGTGCAGGCGGCGCGGGATGCGGTGGGCCGCGGCGCCGATACCAATGCCAGAAATGCGCTGGGGCTGACGGCCGTGGATTCGGCGGTGGATCAGGGCCGGCCGGACATGATTTTCTATCTGCTGTCACTGCGTGGCTCGGCGGGTTCGGCCCCGCCGCCGCCGGGTTCGCAGGCGCCGCCGCTCTCGGTGCGCAACCGGCCGGGGCAGCGCGAAGCCCGGGACTCGGCGCCGGCCGCCACTGCCCCGGTGCGGGCCCCGGCCGCGCCGCGCACGGCGCGGCTCTTCGCCAATGATGGCGGTGCGCCGCAGCCCGAAATGGGCTTTCTGGGCTTCGATGCCGGCCGTGCCGCCGGCGCTTCAGCCGCCGCGAGCAGGTCGGAACCGGTGCGGGCCGAGCGGCGGCGCAGCGCGCGCAGCTGAGGCGACTGCGGGAAGAAATTTCCCAAACCCACCATTTAACTTGCGCCGGGAAAATTCTTCCCGCATAGCCCCGTCATGCGCAGCGTCGAAGAGATCATCGCCCTTCTGGGCGGCCCCGAAACCGCCGCTTCCCGGCTTGGCCTGGGCACGGAGGCACTGCGGAAATGGCGCCAGAACAGCGCTATCCCATCCAAACACTGGGCCGGAATCCTGGCCGCCACGGGCCTTTCCCTGGGCGATCTGCCAGGCGCCGAGACCAAGACGGAGACCGCCATGTCCGATGTTCCGGAGGGAGCTACGGCCGCTCTCGTTCTCGCCGATGGCGCCGTCTTCTGGGGCCGCGGCTTTGGCGCGCATGGCAGCGCGGTGGCCGAGATCTGCTTCAACACCGGCATGACGGGCTATCAGGAGACGCTGACCGATCCCTCCTATGCCGGGCAGATCATCAATTTCACCTTCCCCCATATCGGCAATACCGGCACCAATGCCGAGGATGAGGAGGCGGCCAACCCCGCCGCCCGCGGGCTGATCGTGAAGCAGGATGTGACGGAGCCGGCGAATTACCGCTCTACCGCGCGGCTGCAGGATTGGCTGAAGCGGCACAACCTGCCCGGCATCGCGGGCGTGGACACCCGCGCCATCACCATGCGCATCCGGGATGGTGGCGCGCCCAATGGCGTGCTGGCCTATCCCGCCGATGGGATGTTTGACCTGGCCGCGCTGGCCGCCCGGGCCGCGGCCTGGCCGGGGCTGGAAGGGATGGACCTCGCGAAGGAGGTGACCACGCGGCAGAGCTACCACTGGAATGGCGGCGTCTGGGCCTGGGATGCCGGTTTTCCGGCCCCGCCCGCCCCGCGGCACAAGGTGGTGGCGCTGGATTACGGCGCCAAGCGCAATATCTTTCGATCGCTGGCCGCTTCGGGCTGCGACATCACCGTGCTGCCGGCCACGGCCTCGGGCGAGGAGATTCTGGCGCTGAAGCCCGATGGCGTGTTCCTGAGCAACGGGCCTGGGGACCCGGCGGCGACAGGCGTCTACGCCGTGCCCGCCATCCAGGCGGTGCTGGCGGCGGGGGTGCCGGTGTTTGGGATTTGCCTGGGGCATCAGCTGCTGGCGCTCGCCCTGGGGGCCAGGACCTACAAGCTGGAGCGCGGCCATCGCGGCGCCAACCAGCCGGTGCAGGACATCTCCACCGGCCGGGTGGAAATCACCGCGCAGAATCATGGGTTTGCGGTGGATGAGGCCTCGCTGCCCAAGGGCGTGCGGGTCACCCACAAAAGCCTGTTCGATGGCTCGAACGAGGGCATTGCCTGCGACGACCGGCCGGCCTTTTCGGTGCAGTACCACCCCGAGGCATCGCCAGGGCCTTCCGACAGTTTTTATCTCTTCGGGCGCTTCACGGAGATGATGGAGGCGCGGCGTGTTTGACCTGAGCGGCCGCGTCGCGCTGATCACCGGCGGCAATGGCGGCATCGGGCTGGGCATGGCGCAGGGGCTGGCGGCGTGTGGCGCGCGCCTCGTCTTCACCGGGCGGCGGGTGGAGAAGAACGTGGCGGCGCTGGCCGCCTTGCCGGCCGGCAGCATCGCCATCGCGGCCGATCTGACCGAGGCCGGGCGGTGCGAGGCGGTGCTGGCCGAGACGCTGGAAAAGGCCGGGCGGCTGGACATTCTGGTCAACAATGCGGGGGCGAATATCCGCAAGCGGCCGGAGGAGATCACCGACGCCGAATGGCATGAGGTGCTCTCGTTGAACCTGACGGCGGTGATGCAACTCACCCGCGCGGCTTATCCGGCGCTCAAGGCTTCGGGGCATGGGCGGGTGATCAATATCGGCAGCATTCTCAGCATTTTCGGGGTGCCCTTCTCGCCGGCCTATGGCGCGAGCAAGGGGGCGATCGTGCAGTACACCAAATCCCTGGCGACGGCCTGGGCGATGGATGGCATCACCTGCAACGCGGTGCTGCCGGGTTGGATCGAGACCGAGCTGACCGACGGCGCGCGGGCCGTGGTGCCGGGGCTGTATGAGCGGCAGTTGGCGCGCACGCCGATGGGGCGTTGGGGCGTGCCCTCGGACCTCTCCGGGATCGCGGCGTTTCTAGCCAGCGATGCGGCGGCGTTTGTCACGGGCACGGCCATTCCGGTGGATGGCGGGTTTTCGGCGGTCGGCTGATGCCCTCCCCCGAAACCCTCCTCATCTTCGCCGCCCTCTCCCTCGGCCTAGCCGCCACCCCCGGCCCGAACATGCTCTACATCGTCACCCGCTCCCTGGCCCAGGGCACGCGGGCTGGCATGGTCTCGCTCGTCGGCTGCCAGTTCGGCTCGCTCTTCATCATGGTGCTGGCGGCACTCGGCATCACAGCCGCGCTCTTCGCCGTGCCCTATGCCTATGACGCGCTGCGCCTGGGTGGCGCCGCCTATCTCGCCTTCCTCGCCTGGCAGACCATCAAGCCGGGCGGGCGCGATATTTTTGCGCCGACACCGCTGCCGCCCGAACCGGCCGCAAAACTCTTCACCGTGGGTTTTCTGACCGCCGCCCTGAACCCCAAGGTCGCGCTCTTCTACGTCGCCGTGCTGCCGCCCTTCATCGACCCCGCGGGCGATGTGCTGACCCAGGGCCTCATCCTCGGCGCCACCCAGATCATCACCTGCCTCGCCTTCGATGCCCTGCTGGTCTGGGGCTCCGGCGGCGTCTCGCGCTTTCTCGCCACCCGCCCGCTCTGGCTGAAGCTGCAGCGCTGGGTGCTCGGCGCCGCACTCGCTCTCCTCGCCGTCAAACTCGCCACCACGAGCCGCGCATGATCCTGCACATCCTCCTCATCCTGCCCGTGCTGATCGGCGCCAGTTTTGTCGCCATCGTCACCACCGTGGCGCTGCGGCGCCTCATGGGTGACATGCTGCCCGCGCTCTCGGCCTCGGCCATCATGATGGGCGTGACCTTGCGGCTGGCCGGGGTCTTCCCGCCGGAGAATCCCTGGCCGCTGGCCATCGTTGTGCTGGGCAGCCACGCCGTGGCGTTTTTCGCCATCCGGCAGGCCGATCGGCGGCGGGGATGACGGAGGCGGCCATCGCCCTTTTCGCCCTGGCCTATTCGGCGACAGTGCTCTTCGCGCTGTCCGGCGCCTTGCGCAAGCGCATGGCGCCGCGGCAGGCGGTGCTGGCGGCGCTGGGCATTTCAGCCGCGGTGCATGCCAGCACGCTGTTCTTCGCACCCGCCGACCAGCGCGGGCTGTTCCTGGCCTTTTGGGCCGTGCCGCATCTCCTGCTGGCGCCGCTGCTGCTGTGGATGGCCCGACGATGAGCGATATCGGCCTCAACCTCACCGCGCTCTATATCGCCCTGGTCTTCGCGGCGCTGGGGCCGCCCATTGCGCTGCTGCTGTCGCGCCGGCATCGCCCCTTCTGGCCGCGCTACGCCGCGGCCAATCTGGGCGGCCCCATCCTCGCCAGCTTCGCCGGCTTCATGGCCGACAGGATCGTGCGGGATGATGAAATCGGCCTCCTGGCGCTGATCTTCAGCGCCATCCTCCAGGCGCCCATCGCGCTGTGGATGCTCATGTTCGGCCGCCGGTCATGATGTGCAGCCAGGCGTGGTCCCGCCACCCCCGTTCGATGAATGTGGCCTGCTGCAGCCGCCGCCGGACGGACTGGTTTCACGCATGCGGAGGCAGCGACCATGGGTGATCTGGATGTTGAAGTCAGCGGCACCAACATGGCCGCGCTGGCGGCTCTGGTGGGGCCGGTGACCGTCGCCTTTCTGGTCAACCGCTCCTGGATCGGCCGCTGGTTGGCCCTCGCCCTGGCCACGCTGGGCGGACCGCTTCTCGCCGGCGGGCTTGGCACCATCGCCGACATCATCGTCGAGGATGACCACCTCACCTCGCTTGCCGTCGTCTTCAGCCTGGGCCCGCAGGCCTTCGTCTCCCTCCTGATGCTCTTCTTCGGCCGCAAGGCCTGATCACACGGAACCAGAACATGCCCAAGCGCACCGACATCCAATCCATCCTCATCATCGGCGCCGGCCCCATCGTGATCGGCCAGGCCTGTGAGTTCGACTATTCCGGCGCCCAGGCCTGCAAGGCGCTGCGGGCGGAGGGGTATCGCGTGATCCTGGTCAACTCCAACCCGGCCACGATCATGACAGACCCGGGCCTGGCGGATGCCACCTATATCGAGCCGATCACCCCCGAGATCGTCGAAAAGATCATCGCCAAGGAGCGGCCGGACGCGCTGCTGCCCACCATGGGCGGCCAGACCGCGCTGAACACGGCACTCAAGCTCGATGCCATGGGCGTGCTGGAAAAATACAAATGCGAGCTGATCGGCGCCAAGGCCGAGGTCATCGACAAGGCGGAAGACCGGCAGAAATTCCGCAATGCCATGACCAAGATCGGCATCGAGAGCCCGAAATCCGAAGTCGCCCACACGATGGAGGAGGCGCGCGCCGCACTCAAGATCGTGGGCCTGCCTTGTGTGATCCGCCCCTCCTTCACCCTCGGCGGCACCGGCGGCGGCATCGCCTACAACACCGAGGAATTCGAGCAGATCATCACCTCCGGCCTCGACGCCTCCATGACCACCGAGGTGCTGGTCGAGGAGAGCGTGCTGGGCTGGAAGGAATTCGAGATGGAGGTGGTGCGCGACAGCAATGACAACTGCATCATCATCTGCTCGATCGAAAATCTCGACGCGATGGGCGTGCACACCGGCGACAGCGTGACCATCGCGCCGGCGCTCACGCTCACCGACCGCGAATACCAGCGCATGCGCGACGCCTCCATCGCCTGCCTGCGCGAGATCGGGGTGGATACGGGTGGCTCGAACGTGCAGTTCGGCATCAACCCCAAGGATGGGCGGATGGTCATCATCGAGATGAACCCGCGCGTCTCCCGTTCCTCGGCGCTGGCGTCGAAGGCCACGGGTTTCCCCATCGCCAAGATCGCGGCGAAGCTGGCCGTCGGCTACACGCTGGACGAGCTGAAGAACGACATCACCATGGTCACGCCGGCCAGCTTCGAGCCGACCATCGATTATGTGGTGGTGAAAATCCCCCGCTTCACCTTCGAGAAATTCCCTGGCACCCCCGCCACCCTCACCACCAGCATGAAAAGCGTGGGCGAGGCCATGTCCATCGGCCGCTCCTTCGCCGAGGCCCTGCAAAAGGGCCTGCGCAGCCTGGAGACCGGCTTCTCCGGCCTGGACCCCATCCCCGCCCCGGGCGATGGCAGCAAGCAGGCCTTCATCGCCGCCCTGGCCACCCCCACGCCCGACCGCATCATCATGGCCGGCCAGGCGCTGCGGGAGGGGCTGACGGTGGAGGAGATCGCCGAGGCCTGCCGCTTCGACCCCTGGTTCCTGCGCGAGGTGGAGAAGATCATCTTCGCCGAGGCCGGCATCGCGAAAACCGGCCTGCCGACGACCGCCTATGCCATGCGCGCCGTCAAGGCGCTGGGATTTTCCGACCGCCAGCTCGCCCGCATCACCGGCATGAAGGAGGAGGCGGTCTTCGCCGCGCGGCAAAAACTGGGGGTGAACCCGGTCTACAAGCGCATCGACACCTGCGCCGCCGAGTTTTCTTCTGATACCCCCTATATGTATTCCACCTATGAGGGTGGCTTCGGCACGCCGGTCTGCGAAAGCCGCCCGACGGATGCGAAGAAGGTGGTCATTCTCGGCGGCGGGCCGAACCGCATCGGCCAGGGCATCGAGTTCGATTATTGCTGCGTCCATGCCGCCTATGCGCTGAAGGAAGTCGGCATCGAGACCATCATGGTCAATTGCAACCCTGAAACCGTCTCGACCGACCCCGAGACCGCCAATCGCCTGTATTTCGAGCCGCTGTTCCATGAGGATGTGCTGGCGCTGATCCGCAAGGAGCAGGAGTCCGGCACCCTGCTGGGCTGCATCGTGCAATATGGCGGGCAGACGCCGCTGAAGCTCAGCCAGGCGCTGTCGAAGGCCGGAATTCCCATCCTGGGCACCTCGGCGGATGCCATCGACATCGCCGAGGATCGCGAGCGGTTCCAGATCCTGCTGAAGGGCCTGGGCCTGCGCCAGCCGCAGAACGGCACGGTGCGCACCATCGAGGAAGCCTTGGTCGAGGCCGAGCGCATCGGCTACCCCGTCGTGGTCCGCCCCAGCTACGTGCTGGGCGGCCGTGCGATGGAAATCGCCTATTCGGCCGAACAGCTCCGCCGTTTCGGCGCCGAAGCCGTGAAGGTTTCGGGCGAGAACCCCATCCTGATCGACCAGTATCTCGCCGATGCCATCGAGGTTGATGTGGACTGCATCTGCGACCGCGAGGGCCAGGTCTATGTCGCCGGCGTCATGGAACATATCGAGGAGGCCGGCATCCATTCCGGCGACAGCGCCTGCTCCCTGCCGCCCTATTCCCTGCCGCCGGCCATCATCACCGAGCTGCGGGCGGAGACCGAGGCCATGGCCCGCGCCCTGAAAGTGCAGGGCCTGATGAACGTGCAATACGCGGTGAAGGACAATGAGATCTTCGTGCTCGAAGTGAACCCGCGCGCCAGCCGCACCGTGCCCTTCGTGGCCAAGGCGACCGGCGTGCCGGTGGCCAAGATCGGCGCCCGCGTCATGGCCGGCGCGCTGCTGAGCGAGTTCAACCTCGATGACGACGCCGTGCCGCGGCATGTCGCGGTGAAGGAGGCGGTCTTCCCCTTCAACCGCTTTCCCAATGTGGATGTCATCCTCGGCCCGGAAATGAAATCGACCGGCGAGGTGATGGGCCTCGACCTCTCCTTCGAGCGCGCCTTCCTCAAGGCCCAGCTCGGCGCCGGGGTGAAGCTGCCGGAATCCGGCACCGCCTTCCTCAGCGTGAAGAATTCCGACAAGCAGGCCGCGATCACGCTCGGCAGACGCCTGACGGATATGGGTTTTTCACTCCTCGCCACCCGCGGCACCGCGGCCCGGCTGCGTGAGGCCGGCATCGAATGCACCCTGGTCAACAAGGTGCTGGAGGGACGGCCGCATTGCGTGGACAGCATCAAGTCAGGCGGCGTGCAGCTGGTGATCAACACCGCCCAGGGCGGCCAGACCCTGGCGGACAGTTTCGATATTCGTCGCTCGGCCCTGACGCATGGCGTGCCGCATTACACCACCCTGGCCGGCGCCAGGGCCGCGGTGCATGCCATTGCGGCACTTCGGGCTGGCACCCTTGATGTCGCGCCCCTGCAATCTTACTCTAAAGCCTTGTTCTGAGCACCGGCGGGCTGCCAAGCTGCCCGCCCCTGCTCTTTCCCCAATCCGCGCCCCCAGACTGCGCAGGGGTGGGCCGAAGCCGGCCAACCGGCGTGGTTTTGGGGGTTGCTCGCGTTTGAATGAAGGATGGTGTTGCCGTGCAGAAGTTTCCGATGACCGCGGAAGGCCTGGCGAGACTGGAAGAGGAACTGAAGTATCTGCGCAGCCAGGAACGGCCCGCGGTGATCAGGGCCATTGCCGAAGCGCGCGCGCATGGCGACCTCTCGGAGAACGCCGAATACCACGCCGCGCGCGAAAAGCAGTCCTTCATCGAGGGCCGCATCGCCGAGCTCGAGACCATCATCCCCTCCTCCGAGGTGATCGATATCTCCAAGCTTTCCGGCAACCAGGTGCGCTTCGGTGCCAAGGTCACCGTGCTCGATGAGGAGACGGAGCTGGAGAAGACCTACCGCATCGTCGGCCAGTACGAGGCCGACATGAAGGATGGTTCGATCTCGATCTCCTCGCCTTTGGCCAAGGCGCTGATCGGCAAGAAGGTGGGCGACAGCGTGGAGGTGCCGGCTCCGGGTGGCGCCCGCGCCTATGAGATCACCGCCGTCGCCTTCAGATGAGTGCGACGAAAACCCAGCTGACGCTCGCCGATGTGCGGGCGGCGGCGGCGCGCATCCAGGGCGTGGTCCGGCATACGCCCACCATCGAATCGCCCGCGGTGAATGCCGAATGCGGCACGCGGGTCTTTCTCAAGCTGGACAACCTCCAGGCCACCGGCGCCTTCAAGGAACGCGGCGCGGCCAACCGCATCGCCGGGCTGAATGCGCGGGAGAGGTCGGCGGGCGTCATCGCCATGTCGGCCGGCAACCACGCCCAGGCGGTGGCGCGCCACGCCACCCTGGCGCAGATCAAATCCACCATCGTGATGCCGCGCTTCACGCCCTCGACCAAGGTGCTGCGGACCGAGGGCTTCGGCGCCCATGTCGTGCTGCATGGCGAAACCCTGGCCGAGGCGGCAGCGCATGCCCATGAGCTCGCCCTGCGCGAGGGCTATGTCTTCCTCCACCCCTATGATGATCTCGGCGTCATCGCCGGCCAGGGCACGCTGGCTGTGGAGTTGCTCGACGACGCGCCCGAGATCGACACGCTGATCCTGCCGGTGGGCGGCGGTGGCCTGCTGGCCGGCTGCGCCACCGCGGCCGCCGAGTTGCGTCCCAACATGCCGGTCTTCGGCGTTGAGGTGGAAGGCTACCCCGCCATGGCCCAGCGCCTGGCCGGGCTGCCGGTGCGCGTCGGTGGGCCGACCATCGCCGAGGGCATCGCGGTGCGCGATGTCGGCGAGACGCCGCTCGCCATCATCCGCAATCTCGGCTGCGAAATCCTGGTCGTGCCCGAACGCGCGGTGGAGCAGGCCATCGCCTTGCTCGCTGAAGGTGCGAAGGTGGTGGCCGAGGGCGCGGGTGCGGCCGGCGTCGCCGCCATGCTGGCCTTCCCCGAGCGTTTCGCAGGCCGCGTGGTGGGCACGCCGGTCTGCGGCGGCAATATCGACCCGCGCATTCTCTCCAACGTGCTGCTGCGCAACCTGTTGCGGGATGGTCGCATCCTGCGTTTGCACCTGGATATTCCCGACCGTCCAGGGGTGCTCGCCGATATCGCAACCCGTGTGGCCACCGCCGGCGGCAATGTGATCGAGGTCTCGCATCAGCGGCTCTTCGCAGCACCTTCGGTGCAGACGGCCGAACTCGAACTCATGATCGAAGTCCGTGACACCGCCCAGGGCAACGCCATCATCGCAGCCCTCGAAGCGGCGGATTACGTGGTGCGGCGGGGATAGGACATGCCTCACGGCAAGGGGGGGCCGGCGCCTATCTCGGCGATGATCACCAGTTCCAGCAGCACGCCCCGGCGCGCCATTCCCCAGACGACCACGCCACTGTCGGCGGGGAATATTTGCCGCAACCATTCCTCCGCCAGTCCGAGGATGGTAACCCCGGCGGCACCGTCGGTCACACCGATGACAACCCGCCGCGTGTCCCCCAGACCGCTTCCCAGCTCCACAAGCAGCGACTCGGCATGGCGCAGCAACGCCTCCGCCTCTGCCACCGCGCTGCGGCCGCTATTGGCCAAGGCCTCGCAACGCAGGTAGACGGTTGAGCCGGCGACTGCGGCCCGACAACCATTTTCGCGGGAAGACTGCTCGAAAACACCCTCCGGGCTCACGGCACCAGCACCTTCTCGGACAGGCCGGCGCAACGCTGCGCGAGGTGGAGCGGCCCGGAAAAATCATATTTGTGGTAGATCTGGGCCAGCCCGATGCCCTCCAGCTCCGGGTTAGTCGGGCGGAAGACCCGGCGATCAACGGCATCGTTGCGTTCGAGCATCTCCTGGGCAAAGGCCATCAGGCGCCGCCGGTCGCGCAGCGTCCAAGGCAATGCCAGTTGCTGGAAACGCCCGAGCCAGCCGCCTGGCCCACCCGCCTCGCCCGGCGGGGCCATGGCCGAGGTCAGATTGACCTGCGCCCCAAGCAGTTGCCGCGCCAGGTCCAGCATTCCCGCGGACCGCCCGCGGAGGAAAAGGATACCGGCATGCAGCAGCGCCGCATCAGGGCACCAGAGGCCGGCCGCCGATACCCCGCCATGGCCTATTGCAGCGCTGAGATGCGCCGACACACCGGCCCGGAAACAGGCCAGCTCCGCGATATCGGATTGCACCTCGGGCAGCCCCTCCGCGCCGGTCAGGCGGGCCATCCACATGATGGCGCCCAGCAGCAGGTCGAGCTCCTGGCGCGCCTGGAGCAGAACGGAGGCCTGGCCATAGACCTGCTGACACCGCAGGGTTTCCCGCGCCAGGGCCGGCTCGGCGAGGAATAGCACGTCGGCCCAGGGTATCGTCGCATTGTCGAAGACCACGATGTTCTGCCCCAGGCCGGCCGCCGTGACCATGCCGGGACGGGCATTGAACACCGTCCCGACGCGGCAGATATGCCGCAGGCCGGGCGTGGCGGCGCGCACGATGCAGGCGAAGCCATTCGGTCCCAGACCGGGGCGCAGATAGAACTGGTCCGCGATGGCGGTCGAGGGGCCCATCCACAAGCCACGCAGGACCAGGCCCGCGCCCGATTCGCGGATCAGGCGCGGGCCCAGCGTGACGGCTTCCGCCTCGGCCTGTCCGGGGTGCATCCCGGGAAGCGGCAGATCGGTATCTGCGCTCCAGAAATCGGCGGGCTGAAACAGGTCATGCTCCAGCACCCGCGCGGTCTGGGCATCGATACGGCCGGCAATCGAAGCCTTGGCCAGCATCGCCGAGGCGTCCATCAGGCCCCAGAGGTCGCCGCTCACCGGGTCGCCCAGGGCCACGACCATGGTGCCGCATTCGGCCAGATGCAGCTCTGCCGCCTCCATCATCTGTTGCCAATCCTGCAGGTTTGCCGGCGGCTTCAATAGCCGGTTGCGGCGCCCAGGCGGCGTCTCGCCCAGCAACCCTTCGGCCAGCTGGGGGCGCGCTGCGAGATCATACAGCCGCGCCCGCAGGCCGACTGCCTTGCGAAATGCCGGGTGGCCGGCGACGTCGTCCACCCGCTCGCGGTCCAGCCAGACCTCGCGGCCGTCGGACAATGCGCTGCGATATTGCTTGCCTGTTCGTGCCATGCGGGAAATGTCTCCTTCTCCACCACCTTGCATGTGCCACGCAGGCTCCGAAAATAATCTCTTCCGAGTTTTGCCATAGGCCAGGCCAATGCATCCCGGCACGCTTTCCATGCGTTCGCTGCGCTACCTCGTCGCGGTGGCCGACACCTCCTCAGTCACCGGGGCCGCGAAGCTGCTGAACGTGTCGCAGCCCTCGATCTCGGCTGCCGTGGCAGCGCTTGAGGCCGAGCTGGGCGTGGCGCTGCTGCTGCGCCACCACGCCCGTGGTGTGACCCTGACCGCGGCCGGGGCGAAGATCGTGGCGGAGGCCCGCAAGCTTTTGAGCCATGCTGATGATTTCATCGACCAGGCCAATTCCCTGGGGAAGGAGGTGGCCGGCGAGGTGGCGATGGGCTGGTTCCAGACGCTGGCGCCACGCTACCTGCCGGCGCTGATCGCGGCGCTGCGGCGGGACATGCCCCGCGTCACCCTGCGCTTCGAGGAAGGCGACCACGCCATGGTGATGGAGGGCATCATCACCGGCCGCAGCGAGCTGGCGCTGAGCTATCATTTCGAGGTGCCGGCCGGCTTCGCCGTGACCCAGGTCGCCGATCTGGCGCCGATGGCGGTGCTGCCGGCGGGCCACCGCCTGGCCAGCGCCCGCCGCACCAGCCTGGCCGCGTTGATCGATGAGCCGTATCTGTTGTTGGACCTGCCCTATTCACGCGAATACTTCGCGGGATTGTTCAAAACCGCCGGGCTTGCGCCCCGGATCGGGTTCCGCAGCCGCAGCCAGGACCTGCTGCGCGGCCTGATCGGCCATGGGCTGGGTTGGACCATCCAGAATGTCCGCCCCGAAAGGCCCTTCGCGACGGATGGCTCACGCATCGCCGCCGTCGCACTGGAAGAGGGGCTTGAGCCCGTGCGGCTTATCTTGATCTCAGCCCCGGGGCCGGCGCGTCGGCCGGCGGTGCGGGCCGTTGCACAGTATCTGGCGGCGGCTTTCCGGCCCGGCGGCCTGTTTCAGGTCAGGCTGCCCGCCGCCACCCTGGCCAGCGAAACACGCTGAGGTGCCTCAGGGGCGAGCGGTGCGCAGCCACGCCATGCCGAACGCGGCGGCGATCCCCGGCGCGATGATCGCCAGCCCGATCAGCGGCCGATGGGCCAGCGGCCCGGCCAGCACGCCGCCGATACGCGAGAACCAGGATTGGCTGGTCGTTTCCGAAAACCCATCCGCGGCGCCATCGGTGACGCTGGCATTGCTGCCATCGCTGTAGCTCATTGCTCGGTCCTTCTCAGCTGGGTGGGTGCAACACGGCACGGTTGCGGGTGAAGGTGCGGCGGCCACGCTTGAAGCCGGTCAGCACGGGCGTGATGTCGCGCAGCGCCTGCACCGGGTCCGGCGCGTCGACCACCACCATGTCGGCCGGGTTGCCGATTTGGATGCCGTAATCGACGCGGCGCAGCAGCTTTGCCGAGTTCACGGTGAACATGTCCCACACCAGGCGCAGATCGGCTGCATCGCCACGCTGCAGCACATTGGCCATTAGGCTTGCCATGCGGATGAGCTGCGCATCGCCGAAGGGGGTGAAGGGGTTCTGCACATTGTTTGTGGAGACATTGGCCAGGGCGCCGGCGCGCAGCATGGCCACGCCATCCACCACGCCGCGGCGGACATTCTCGGTCTGGTCGCGGCCCATCAGGTAGAGGTCGGTCGCCGGCAGCACGGTCAGCGCCACGCCAGCCTCGGCCATGCGGTGGGTGACCTCGAGAAAACGCGCGGGCGTGGCCGAGGCCAGCTTGGTGCCATGGCCGATGGCGACGCGGCCCTGCCAGCCGTATGTCTCCGCCAGTTCGCAGACCAGGATCACGTCCATGTCATGCGGGTTGGTGCCGCTGTCGAGATGCATGTCGATGTCGATGTCGAAATCGACCGCGATCTCGAAGACGCGGCGGATCTGGCCCGCCCGGTCGGTGTCGTAATTGGGGGCGGCGCCGATGACCGTGGCGCCGTTGCGCAGCGCCTCGATCATCATCGCCTCGGTGCCGGGGCTGTCCAGCATCCCTTCCTGCGGCATGACGCATATCTCGAGGTCGATGGCCCAGGCATAGGCGTCGACCAGCGCCTTCACGCCCTCGAAGCCGCGCATGCCCACCTTGGGGTCGACCTCGCAATGGGTGCGCATGGTGGTGGTGCCGTGGCTGATCGCGCGCTCCAGCGTGGCCCGCGCCCGGGCGTTCACATCCTCCACCGTGAATGTGTGTTTGACGGCGGAGGTGCGCTCCATCGCGCCATGCGGGTTGCGCGCCGGCTCGCAGCCGCAGCGGCCGATGATGTTGCTCTTGTCGAGATGGATATGGGTCTCGACGAAGCCGGGTGAGACCAGACAGCCGCCGGCATCGACGATCTCCGCGGCCTCGCGTGGCAGGCCCGGGGCGATGGCGGCGAAGCGGCCATTCTGCACGCCGATATCGGTCACTGCCTCGGAATCGATCAGCCGGGCATTGGTGAGGAGAAGGTCGAAGGCCATGGTGTCGCTCGCGGGTTGCTGGCACGAGCTTTGCGTGAATTTGTCCGTCTCTACCACCCGTTCCCCTGAAGGTTGCCATGTTCCCTCGCCGCGCCCTGTTGCTTGCCGCCCTTTCGACGCCAGCCCTCGCGCAACCGGGCTGGCCGGAGCGGCCGATCCGCTGGATCGTGAATTTCCCGCCCGGGGGCTCCGCCGACACGCTCAGCCGCATCCTGGCCCAGGCCATGGGCAACCGCCTGGGCCAGCCCATCGTGGTGGAGAACCGGCCGGGCGCGGGCGGCGCGCTGGGGGCGGATATCCTGGCCAAGGCGCGCGGCGACGCGCATCTCGTGATGATGTCCTCCGCCGCGTCGCATGGCATCGGGCCGGTGCTGTACCGCAACACGCCCTATGATGCGCTGGGCGATTTCATCCATGTCCGGCTGGTCGGCAGCTTTGCATCGGTGCTGGCGGTGAATGCCGATGTGCCGGCGCGCGACGTGGCGGAATTCCTGGCCCTGATGCGGGCTCGGCCGGGGGCCTACAATTACGGCTCGGGCGGCAATGGCACGCTCAACCACCTGCTGGGCCAGGTGTTTTCCCGCGCCGCCGGGGTGGAGTTCACCCATGTCCCCTATCGCGGCTCGGCGCCCGCGCTGACTGACACCATCGCCGGCAATATCCCGTCGATCATGGAAAGCCTGCCCATCGCCCTGCCGCATCTGCGCGCGGGGCGGCTGCGGCCGCTCGCCACATCCGAGGCCATGCGCACGCCGGTCCTGCCCGATGTCGCCACCTTCGCCGAGCAGGGCTTTCCAGCCGCCACCGCCACCAATTGGTTCGGGTTTTCTCTCCCCGCCGGGGTGGCGCCGGAGATCGTGGCACGCTGGGATGCCGAGCTGGCGGCGCTGCTGGCCGACCCGGCCGTGACGGAGCGCTTTGCCGCCATCGGCGTGCGCCCCGGTCGGCTCGGCCCGGCGGAATACACTGGCCTGGTGCGCGGCGAATTGGAGCGCTGGCGGGCGGTGATCCAGGCCGGCAATATCACCCCAGACTGATCCTTTTCCGTGACGGACGTGCATCGTTCTTGACGAAGGCAGGCCGGCCACGATCTCATGGGCCAAGCAAAGAGGAAGCCCATGCCGCGCGTGATATTCACCCTTCCCGATGGTTCCCGCCGGGATGTGGAAGGCGAGGACGGACTGACCGCGATGCATGCGGCGCTGGCCGCCAAGGTCCCTGGCATCGAGGCGGATTGCTATGGCGATTGCGCCTGCGCGACCTGCCACGTCTATGTCGATGCCGCCTGGTGCGGCAGCCTGCCGCCGCCCAATGTCGAGGAGCGCAGCATGCTGGCCGAGGCGCCGCATCGCCGGCCCGAATCGCGCCTGGCCTGCCAGATCCCCGTCTCGGCCGGGACGGATGGCATTGTCGTGCGGATCCCGGCCTGACGGTGCTGCTTCGACCTCTCGCCCTGCCCGGGGACGTGGCGGGCAGGCTCTGGCTCTCGGCCATGCCGGGGCGCGGGGCGGCGATGGCGGAATGGCTGGCGGCCATGGAGGGGGCGGGTATCGGGCACGTGCTCTGCCTGAACGCCCCGGAGGAAATCGTCCGGACATCGCCAGGCTATGCCGCCCTGCTGGACAGCGGCGCCGCGCCCTGGGCGGTGCATACCCATCCCATCGAGGATTTTTCCGCCCCCGGGGACCTGGCGGCCTATGCGGCATGGATCGCGGCGCAGGCAGCGCGGCTGCGGGCGGGCGAGACGATGCTGCTGCATTGCGGCGCCGGCATCGGCCGGACGGGGATGACGGCGCTGGTGCTGCTCGGCGCCCTGGGCATGGCGCCGGAAGCAGCGGCGGCGCGGGTGCGGGCAGCCGGCTCCTTCCCTGAGACCGAGGCGCAGCGCGATGCCGTGGCCGCCCTGGTTGGCGCGCGGCCGGAAGGCTAGCCAGCAAGCACCCTGGGTGGAAACACCCAGGGCGAAGATCGCCGGGCCAAGCGAGGCTGGAACCAAATCGCTCTGACACGGTCAGGGTGATTTGGGTCTAACGGCTGGTTGACGGCCGACCCGGGATTTCAGCCGGCGCCGACAAGCCCCTTGAGCCGCTTGCCATGGCCAATCACCGCGGCAATCGAGCCGAGATTGCGCCGGTCCGCCAAAGCGCCGAATGCCGCGCCGATCTTCCCCTCACGCAGCCGCGCAAAACTGTCGCCCAGCGCCACCGAGAAATGCAGCATGATCGAGGCATCACGGTAGCAATCCGTGGTGCAGGCCTGGCAGGGGTCGCGCATCATCTTGTCGGGGGTGAAATCCCAAACCGGGCAGATCGGCGCCTTCCAGTCCTCGCAGCGCCAGAGGTCGTAGTTCCAGTCCATGTAGAAATACTTGTAGCCGGCATGGCAGGTGAAGCGCTCGCCCTCGCCGCTCAGGCGGCGGCGCATATCGGCGATGCCCTGGCGCGGATTGTGGACGGGAATGACCTCGCGGGTCTGCTCGACGCCATCGAAAGCGGCGAGGAGCTCGGCATTGGACATGTCCACCAGGTCGCTATCCTCGGACCAGACCAGGGAGGAGGAGCCCAGCGCCGCGCGGCGGGGGTAGGAGAAAGTGACGGCGGCGAAGCCGAGCTCCCTCAGCGCATGCCCAAGCGCGCGGTAATCCGTCACCAGCCGCGTCATCGCGACCGAGGCGATGGGGGTGATGCCCAATGCCGCCATGCGGGTGTTGCTCTCGCGAATGCGCTCCCACACGCCCTTCAGGCCGCGGTTCTTCTCGTGCTCGCCCGCATCCTCGCTGTCGATGGAGATGAAGATGGTGGAGATGCCGGTGGCGGCCAGCGCATCGAGCTTGCCCGGCAGCAGCCAGCCATTGGTCACCATGGTGGGCTGCACGCCCATGTCGGTGGCGGTCTGCATCATGTCGGCGATGCGCGGGTGCAGCAGCGGCTCGCCACCCATGAAGGTGACGAAGCGGACATTGGCCTGCGCCTTCATCAGGGCCAGCGATTCGGCGAAGCGCGTGGCGTCCATGCTGCGCCGGTCGGTCACGAAACCCTTGTCATGGGCGAAATTGCAGAAGTCGCAGGTCGCGTTGCACAGGTTGGTGACCGAGGCATTGAGGATGGCCGGGCCACCGCTGGGCACGAGGCTGAGCAGGTCCATCAGTCCGGAACGGGTCGCCGTCATGGGAAATCCTTCGAATACCGGGCGGTGTTGCCCGAAGTTGCGGTCGATGCCAAGCGCGAAGGCTGGACCGCGCTGCGTTCACATGCGTTCACTTCGCGCGGTCCAGCCGTTGCTGAGGGAATGATTCACCGTTTCGGTGATTCCACCTCAACGGATCAGGCCCTATTCCAACCGCAGCGGGCGATAGCCCTCGAAGGTGAAGCCCTTGGCAGCCATGCATTGCCGGCGCCAGCCATCGCGGGCCTGGGCGTTCAGGTCCACATCCTCCCAGCGCTCGGGGATGAAGCGCTGGGTGACGGTGCAGCGCTCGCGACCACCCTCGCGCCAGCAGTGGCGGTCGCGCTCGATGCGGGCGGGGGAGGCGATGCGGCGGATCATGGCGGGCGGCACCGCCATTGCCGCCTGGGCGCCGCATTGGGCGTTCATCGCATCGCCCTGGGCCTCGGTAGCACCGGGGCGGGTCCAGCGCTCGGCGCAGGCGGTGGTCAGCAGCAGGAGGAGAAGCGGCAAGGCCTTTCGCATGCCGGCATCACATCATGGCGGCGTGGAGAAATCATGGCGACGCGCGGCCGGCGCGGGCCTCGGCACGCTGCCAGGCCAGCAGGCCGGGCAGGCTGAACACCACCTCGCGCGAGCGGCGGACCAGCGCCACCGCCAGCGCCGCCGCGGCCGGAACCCCCACCAGCGCGGCAGCGCCGATGATCGCCCCTTCCTGCACCGCCAGCGCCCCGGGGAGCAGAAAGCCGGCATTGCGCAGCGCCTGGGCCAGGGCCTCGACCACCAGCGCATCGGCCAGGGTGATGGGATGGCCGAGCAGCCAGAGCACGGCGGCGATCTCCACCGCGCCCAGCACCCAGGAGATGGTGTGGAACAGCGTGGCCGCGGCCAGCCGCGACCAATTCGTGTGCAAGGCCAGGATCGCGGCCTGGAAGTCGCGGATGGCGTCAGGCCGGATGGCGGGCCAGCGGCGGGCCAGCCGGGCCAGGCCCCGTTCGAGCAGGGCCAGCGGCAGGCGGCGCTGCACCGCCACCATGGCCGCAGCACCGGCGAGCGCAATGCCCAGCCCGGCCAGCGCGAAGCCGGCCAGGCCACCCGTCTCGCGCCCCACCAGCAGCAGAAAAATGCCGGCCAGGGTGAAGAAAAGCTGGCTCACCGCCTCGATCGTGATGTCCACCGTGGCGGTGGCGCCGGCCATGTCGCCCGGCACGCCCTGCCGCGCCAGCAGCCTGGCCGCCGCCGCCTGGCCCAGGATGGCGCCGGCGGGCAGCAGGGCATTGGCGGCCTCGCGGTACCAGCGCAGCGCCATCATGGTGGCGATGGGGGGCCGCTGCTCCGGCGGCAGCAGGGCACGCCAGGCCAGCGCGGTGAAGAAGATCTGGGGCACATGCACCGCCGCCGAAATCGCCACGGCCAGCGGCAGATCGGCCAGGATACGGGTCAGGCCGGGTATCTCGGAGTAATTCAGCGCGATGACGGCGCCCAGCGCCAGCACGCCCAGCAGCAGGCCGTTGAACACGCCACGGCGCCACCAGGGGGCGCCCGGTTCAGGAGCGCCGGGTTCAGGAGCGCTGGGTTTGGGCGCGCGGGCGTCGGGCTGCATGTCGCGCCGATAGCACCGACCGCCGGCCGCGGCCACGCCTCACCCGGCCATGCTTCACAGGGCGCGCAGCATCTCCTGCAGCCCGCCTGCACTTCCCGCCGCATCCGGGCGTGGCGGCGGCGCCATCGCCCCGCCCCGGCTGGCGGCCAGGCGCAGCTCGCTCGGCGAGCAGCCGAAGCTGGCACGGAACATCCGGCCGAAGGAGGAGAGGTCGAACAGGCCGACATCCTCAGCGATGCGGCCGATGCTGCGGGCATCCAGGGCATCGCTCAGCGCGGCATGGGCGCGGCGCAGCCTTTCGGTCTGGATGAAGCGGGCGACGCCGCCATAGGGCTCGAACATTCGGTAGAGCTTGGAGCGGGAGACGCCGGCGCGCCGGCACAGCCGCTCCGGCCCCAGCGAGGCGGAGCCGAGGTGTTGCCGGATCAGCCGCTTGATCTGGGCGAGCTGGACCAGCTCGGTCTGCGGCGCGGCCTGGGCGAGGTGATCGGCCGAGGGCAGGATGCAGGCGGCGACCATGTTCCGCGTGGCCTCGGCCAGCCTTTCAGCATCCGCGGCCGAGAGAGAGGGCATGCGCGAGGCCAGCAGCAGGACGTAATCCTCCAGCAGCCGGCCCATGGCGCTGTCCAGCCGCCGGTAGCGCATGGCGTCGAGCGCGCGGCCGAGCTCCGGGAAGCTGTCGCGCGGGATATAGAGCTGCAGCCAGGCGGAATCGTCGCGCGTCGTCTCATAGGGCCGGTCGAAGGAGGTGATGATGGCGGCACCAGGGGCGTTGGTCACCGCCACGCCATCGGCCCGAAAACTGCGGTTGCCGCGCCGGATGACGCTGATCACCCAATGGTCGATGGAATCGCGGCGGATATGGGCCGCGGTGCGGCGGTAATGGCAGGCCTGTGACTCACCGTCGGACAGCGCCAGGCCACCCATGCGCCAGGTGGTGCCCGATGCGGCGAAGCCGGCATGCGGATCGGCGGCGTCGCGCGACACATCGGCCAGGCCGTTGTTGCATTCCTGCCAGAAGGCAAACTGCCGGCGTTCGGGAAGCGAAAGAGTCGAAAAGGCAAGAATGGGGGTGAAGGGCGGCGGCGTGGCGACGTCGCGATTTTCGGCCTGCGGCCGGTCGGCGCTTCCGTCAAAGCGTGCGTCGCGGTTCATACCGGTCCAACCACAGGTTGTTAATCGTTGCTTTATACGTTGTGTCCGGCGGCTGCGCAAACGCCATGACATCGGGGCAACGGTCACAAAATCATGGGCTGACCCGGCAGCACTCCGGCCGCGTGTCAGAACGGCCAGACCAGCGGCACCAGGAACACCGCGACCAGGAAGAACCAGATCATCAGCGGCAGGCCAAGCTTCCAGTAGTCGGAGAAGGCATAGCCGCCGGGGCCCATGACCATGAGATTGGTGGGCGTGGCGATGGGGGTGAGGAAGGCGCCAGCCGCGGCCACGCCCACGCTCATCAGCACCGGCATGGGCGAGACGCCGAGCGAAGCCGCGGCGGCCGCACCGATGGGAATGACGATGAGTGCCGTGGCGGTGTTGCTGATCAACTGGCCCAGCACAGCGGTGAGGATGAACAGCCCGGCCAGCAGCACGCGCGGCCCGCTGTCGCCCACCATGGCCACCAGTTGTTCGGCCATCAACCGCGCGGCACCGGTCTCTTCCATGGCGGTGGAGAGCGGCATCATGGCGGCGACGAGGATGACCGTTGTCCAGTCGATGGCGCGGTAGCTCTGCTCGACGCTCATCACGCCGGTCAGGATCAGGGCGAAGCAGGCGGCGAGGCCCGCGATGGCCGGCGGCACCGCGCCAGTGGCCAGCAGCAGCACCATGACGGCGAGCGTGATGATCGCGGCCTTCGCCCCCACGCCCAGCGGCACGGCCTGGCGGCGCACCACATCGGGCGAGTTCACCACGAGCACCTCGGGGTCGGTGAGATGAACGTCGAGCGCCTTCCAGGTGCCCTGCAGCAGCAGCGTGTCGCCGGCCTCCAGCACGCCGCCCTTGGGGCCGAGATCGCCGCCGGCGCGCTGCACCGCGATGATGATGAGATCACCGCTGCGCGTCGCCATGCCGGGGAAGACGGGCTGGCCGATCATCGCCGAACGCGGCGGGATCATCACCTCGGCCAGGCCGGACTGGCGGTTGAAGAGGGTCTCCTCCAGGTCGGTCGCGGCCTCTTCCTGGCGGAAGGCGAGGTGCATCTCGCCGGCCAGGGTCGCGGCCTGCGCGGCCTCGCCACGGACCAGAAGATGGTCGCCCTCGGCCAGCAGGTGGCGGCCGAGGGGGCCGCCGGTGTCGCCCTGCTGGATCGCCACCAGTTCGAGCCCGGGCCAGGGGGCGAAATCCACCGCCTCCACCACCGCGCCGACATAGGGCGAATTGGCGCGCAGCCGCAGTCGGAACATGCCGTCGGACAGGCCGTATTGCTCGACCAGGGTGCGGGCGTGGCGGCTGAAATCGGCCGGCATGGAGGGGCCGCCGCGGAAGGGCAGCAGCTTCTCGCCAAAGATCACGATGATGGCCAGCGTGCCCAGCAGCAGCGGCACGCCCACGATGGTGAAGCTGAAGAAGCCGAAGCTCCCGGCGCCGCTGTCCAGCGCCGCATTGGCCACCAGCACGTTCACCGGCGTGCCGGTGAGCGCCAGCAGCGAGCCGGCATGGGCGGAGAAGACGAGTGGCATCAACAGCTGCGAGGGCGGGCGCTTGAGCCTGACCGCCATCACCACCACCACCGGCAGCAGGGCGGCGACGGCGCCGTTCACGCTGATCAGCGCGGTGAGCAGCGCCACCAGAAGCCCGGTGAGCACGAGCAGCCGGGTGCGGCTTTCCTCGCCCGCGCTCTCGATCAGGCGCTGGCCGGCCCAGGTGGTGACGCCGGTGCGCTCGAGTGCGGCGCTGACCACGAAGAGGGCCGCGATGAACAGCACCGCGGGGTCGCCGAAGCCGGCCATGGCGGCCTGCAGCGACAGCACGCCGGTGCCCCAAAGCGCCATCGAGACGCCGATCGCCACCAGCACCACCGGCACCTTGTTGGTGATGAAGAGCACGACGGCGGCGGCCACGATCAGGCCTGTCATATAGATATCGTTCATCGGCTCGAACCTCTCATACGGGCAGCAGCCATGGCACCAGTATCAGGCTGGCGACCATCACGATCAGGGTGAAGGGCACGCCCAGCTTCACGAAATCGCCAAAACCATAGCCGCCGGGGCCGACCACCAGGGTGTTCACCGGCGAGGAGACCGGCGTCATGAAGGCGGCCGAGGCAGCGATGGCGATGATCATGGCGAAGGGATAGGGCGAGGCGCCGAGATCGGCCGCCACCGCCAGCGCCACCGGGGCCATCAGCACGGCGGTGGCGGTGTTGGAGATGAACAGGCCGAGTGCCGCGGTGATGGCGAATAACAAGGCCAGCACCACCCAGGGTGCCGCACCCGCGGCCAGGGCCCCCACGGCCTCGGCGGCCAGGTCCACGCCGCCCGTGCGCTGCAGCGCCAGCGAGAAGGGCAGCATGCCCACGATCAGCACCAGCGATTTCCAGCTGATCGAGCCATAGGCGGAATTGAAATCCACGCAGCGCAGCAGCCCCATCAGCAGACAGCCGATCAGCACGGCATGGGCATTGGGCACGACGCCCGAAACCATCATGCCCACCGTGAGTGCCAGGACCGCCACCGCCTGCGGCGCCAGGCTGGCGGCGGGCAAAATCTCCTTGTGCTCGGCCGGCAGGTTGAGCAGCACGAGGTCGGGGTGGCCGCTGGCGAGCTTGCGGATATCGGACCAGAAGCCGGTTAGCAGCAGGGTGTCGCCGGGCTTGATGCGTTCATCGAGGAAGTTCTCGCGCACCACCTCGCGGCCATGCCGCAGCCCCAGGATCGCCAGGCCCAGCTCGCCCTGGCGGCGCAGCGCGCCGAGGTTCTGGCCGACGAAGACGCTGTCGGGCGGCACCAGCACCTCGATCATGCCGATCTCCTGCGCGCGGTCGAGGTAATAGGCGGCATCGCCCAGCGGCTGCGCCTCCAGGCCATGGGCGGCGCGCAGGCGGGCGATTTCGGCGGCGGGCAGCAGGGCGTCGAGCAGCAGCACATCGCCGGCCTGCAGGAGGGTATTGGGGGTGGGGCGCAGCACCTCGTCGGCGAAGCGGCCGGGGCGCTCGATCGCCAGCAGGGCGACGCCGGCGAGCTCGCCCAGCCCGCCCAGGCGCTGGCCGATGAGGGGCGAGCCGGGCAGCACACGCTCGCGGCAGGCGCTCCCGGCCAGGCCGTATTGCGCGACCCAGTCGGCCAGGCCGGGCAGGCCGCCCTTGCCCGCGCCCGCCACGCCCTTGGGCAGCAGCCGCCGGGCGAAGAGCATGTAGCCGATGCCCAGCACCAGAAAGACGGCGCCAAAGGGGGTGAAGCTGAAGAAGCCCAAGCCCTCCACCCCACTGCGGATCAGCGCCGCGTTCACCACCAGGTTGGGCGCGGTGGCGACCAGCGTGAGCATGCCCGAGAGCAGGGCGGCGACGCTGAGCGGCATCATGAGCTGGCTGGGCGCCATGCCGGTGTTCTGGCAGATCCGCAGCACCACGGGGATGAAGATGGCGACGACCGCGGTGGAGCTCATGAAGGCGCCGAGGCCGGCCACCGAGGCCATCAGCAGCACCAGCATATAGGTCTCGCTGCTGCCGGCGGTGGCATAGAGCCAATCGCCCAGCCGGCGCGCGACACCGGTGCGCACCAGCCCCTCGCCGATCACGAAAAGGCCGGCGATGAGGATGATGGTGGGGTCGGAGAAACCGGCCAGCGCCTCGTTGATGGTGAGCACGCCGGTGAAGGGCATCAGCACGATCATCAGCAATGCCACCGCATCCATGCGCGGCCGGTTAATGATGAACATGGTGATGGCCGCGGCCAGCAGCAGAAGGACAAGGGCGAGTTCGGTGTTCATATGCGCCTCAGAAGGGCCAGAGCAACGGCACGAGAAGGATGCCGACCAGGGCGGAAAATCCCATCAGCGGCAGCCCCAGCCGCCAGTAGTCGCCAAAACGATAGCCGCCCGGCCCCTGCACCATGAGGTTGGCCGAGCTGGCGATGGGCGTGAGATAGGCGGCCGAGGCCGCGACCGCCACCGTCACCAGCGCCGTGCGCGGCGAGACGGCGACGGCCGATGCGGCAGCGATGGCGACGGGGATGATGATCAGCGCGGTGGCCGTGCTGCTGATGAGCTGGCCCATGATCGCGGTGATGGCGAAGAGCAGCGCCAGCAGCGCATAGGGGCTGCCCTGGCCGATCAGGCCGACAAGGGCCTCGGCCATCAGGGCCGCCGCACCGGTCTTGTACATGGCGGTGGAGAGCGGGATCAGGCTGGCCACCATGATCAGTACGTTCCAGTTGACGGCACGATAGGCGCGCTCGATTGGCAGCACGCCCAGCAGCACCAAGGCGCAGGCGGCGACGAGGCCGGCCACCACCGCCGGCACCGCGCCGCTGGCCAGCAGCAGCACCATCAGCACCAGGATGGCGATGGCCCGCCGCGAGCCGCGGCCGAGCGGGATGGCCTGGCTGCGCAGGTCGCCCGGCTTGGTCACCACCAGCACATCGGGGTCCTGCGCATGCTCCTCCAGCGCGTCCCACTGGCCTTGCAGCAGCAGGGTGTCGCCGGCGGTGAGGATGACCTCGCCGGGGCCGAGCGTCTCGCCCTGGCGCTGAATGCCCAGGATGATGAGATCGCCGCTCTGCGTCACCATGCCGGGGAAGACCGGCTCGCCGATCAGGCCGGAGCGTGGCGGCAGCACCACCTCGATGAAGCCGAAATGGCTGTTGAAGAGTTTCTGCCGGGCATCGCCGCCGGCACTTTCATCCAGCCCCTGGGCCTTGGCGAATTCCGCCACCGCCTTTGCCTCGCCGCGCAAGACCAGCGTGTCGCCCAGGGTGATGATGTCGGGGCGGATGGCGATGTCGGAGCGGATGGCGATGAGGCTGAGCTGCGGGCTGTTCCGGCGCTCCAGAAAGCGCTGCAGCGCCTCCCGCCGGCGGCCGAGATAGGGAGATGTCTCGGTGACGACGAGTTGATAGACATCGTCGAAAAGCTGGTACTGCTCGCTCAGCGTGCCGGAATGGCGGCTGAGATCCTCGGGCATGCCGCGGCCGGCGCGGGTGGGCAGCAGCCGGTCGCCAAAGGCCAGGACGAAAGCCAGGGTGCCCCCCAGAAGTGTCAGGCCGACCAGGCTCAGCTCCAGAAAGCCCAGCGGCGGCTCGCCCTGGTCAACCAGCGCGTCGGAGATCACCACATTCACCAGGCTGCCGGTCAGCACCAGCATGGAGCCGGCATTGGCCGCGAAGGCGAGCGGCATGAGCAGCGGCGCGGCCGGGTGGCCGAGGCGAATGGCGGCCAGCACCAGCACCGGCAGCAAGGCGGCCACGGCGCCCGAGGTGCCGATCATCGCCGCCATCACCGCCACCATCAGCATGGCCAGGCCAAGCAGCCGGCGGCGGCTGCGCCCCGCCCGCGCCACCAGCCGCTGCCCCACCCAGGCCGTGACGCCCGAGCCATTGAGACCCGCGCTGACCACGAAGAGGCAGGCGATGAAGAGCACCGTGGTATCGCCGAAGCCGGCCAGCGCCTCGGGCAGGTCCAGGATGGCGGTGGCGTAGAGCAGCAGCGCGCCGCACAGCGCCACCGCCGCATTCGGCAGACGGTTGGAGACGAAGAGCACCACCATCGCCGCGATGATGGCCGCGATGATCGCGATATCGCACATCGCAGGCCAACTTCAACGTGGGTCAGCCCAGCCCCCAGGGAATGCCCAGCAGGTACCAGCCAGCAAGGAAGGCGGTCCAGAGCACCGAGATCCACAGCACATAGGGCAGCATCAGCGCGATGACCGTGCCGACGCCGGCATCCTTCTGGTACTTGATGGCGAAGGTCACGATCATGGCGAAATAGGCGTTGAGCGGCGTGATGGCGTTGAGCGGGCTGTCGCCCACGCGATAGGCCGCCAGCACCACCTCCGGCTCAACGCCGAGCTGCATGAGAAGCGGCACGAAGACCGGCGCGAAGATCGCCCATTTCGCGATGGCCGCGGTGATGATGAGGTCGATGCCCATGACGGCCACGACGAAGCCGATGATCAGCGCGATGGAGGGCAGGTTCAGCCAGGCCAGGAATTTCGCGGAAGAGACGGCCGCCAAGGTCGCCATATTGGTGTAGTTGAAGAAGGCGATGAACTGGCTGATCACCAGCAGCAGCAGGATCAGCCCGCCCAAGCCGCTGACCGATTTCTGCATCGCCGCGATGATGTCGGCCGAGCCCTTCATGGTGCCCGCACCCCGCCCATAGGCGGCGCCGACGACGCCGAAGATCAGCGCGATGGTGACGATCAGGCTGTTCATGAAGGGCGAGCCCTGGATGATCGCGCCCGTCGTGGGGTTGCGCAGCGGCGCGCCGGGCGGCAGCAGCAGAAGCGCGATGAAACCCAGCACGGCGAGCAACGCGAAGCCGGCATAGCGCAAGCCGCGATATTCCTCGAGGCTCAGCACATTCTCGCCCGGCACCGTGTAGTCGCCGGTGTATTTGCCCAGGCGCGGCTCGATCACCCGCTCGGTGATCACCACGATCAGCACCGTCAGCAGCGCCACCGAGCCGATCGAGAACCAGAGATTGGCCGCGAGGTCGATCGAGCGCGCGGGGTCCACCAGACGAATGGCATCATTGGTGATCTCGGTCAGGATGCCGTCCACCGGCACGATGAGGATATTCACCAGAAAGGCCGAGGCGACGGAGGCGAAGCCCACGGCGAGCCCGGCCAGCGGATGCCGGCCCACCGACATGAAGGCCGCCGCCGCCAGCGGGATGAGCACGAGGTAGCCGGCATCGGCCGCGACCGAGGAGATGATGCCAACGAAGGTGAGGATCCAGGTCAGTGCCCAGCGCGGCGAGACGATGACGAGCTTGCGGATCAACACCTTCACCAGGCCCGATTCCTCGGCCACGCCCACGCCCACCATGGCGATGATGATGACGCCGACGGCGGTGAAGCCCATGAAATTGGCCACCACGCCGGTGTACATGAAGCGGATGCCCTCGATGGTGAGAAGGCTGCGCGCCTCGGTGAAGGCGGGTTCGATATTGCCCGTCACCGGATTATAGGCCTGGTAGTTCACCTGCGCGCCGAAGACCGAGAGGATGGTCGACAGCACGATGATGATGCCGATGAGATAGACGAAGATCATCACCGGGTGGGGCACCTTGTTGCCCACCCGTTCGACGGTATCGAGGATCTTCTGCATGCCCGTCTTGGGTGCTGTAGCGTCACTCATGGAACTGTCCTCAATCGGTTAGGGCACGCAGCATGCGTGCGGGCCTGCGCCCGCCGCAACAATTCAGCGCGACAAGGCGTCCAGAATCCGCGCCCAGGAGCGGATGGCGTGGTGGAAGCTCTTCAGGTCGTATTTCTCGTTCGGCGAGTGGATGCGGTCATCTTCCAGCCCGAAGCCGGCCAGCATCACATCCATCCCCAGCGACGTCTTGAGCATGGCGGTGACGGGGATGGAGCCGCCGCCGCCGATGAACACCGCCTCCTTGCCCCATTCCTCGGTCAGCGCCTTTTGCGACTTCACGAAAGGCGCGCTTTCGATCGGGAAACGAATGGCCGAGCCCGAGCCGTGCTCGAGGAACTCGACCCGGCAATCCGCCGGGACGCGGGCGCGGACATGTTCGCGGAAGGCGGCGCGAACCTGATGCGGGTCCTGGTCAAACACCAGCCGGAAGGAGATTTTGGCGCTGGCCGTGGCGGGGATCACGGTCTTGAAGCCCGCACCCTGATAGCCGCCGCCCATGCCATTGATTTCGCAGGTCGGCCGCGACCAGGTCTGTTCCAGCGCGGAATAGCCCTTTTCGCCGGCGGGGATGGAAAGGCCGATGGCGCCGAGGAAGGCATCGGCGGAGAAACCCAGCGTGTCCCACTGCGCCCGCAGCCCGGCATCCAGCTCCGGCACACCGTCGTAAAAACCTTTGAGCGTGACGCGGCCATTGTCGTCATGCAGGTCGGAGATGATCCGCGCCAGGATGCGGTTCGGGTTGGCCGCGGCCGAGCCATAGAAACCCGAATGCAGGTCACGGTCGGCGGCGTGGATGATCACCTCCTCGCCGCACAGACCGCGCAGCATGGTCTGGATGGCGGGCGTGGCCGGGTCCCACATATTGGTGTCGCAGATCAGGCCGATATCGGCGCGCAGCTCGTCCTTGTGGGATTCCAGGAAGGGCGGGAGGTTCACGCCGCCCGATTCCTCCTCGCCCTCCAGCAGGATGGTCACGGGGATGGGAAGCTTGCCGGTCACCGCCTTCCAGGCGCGGCAGGCCTCGACGAAGGACATGAGCTGCCCCTTGTCATCGGCAGAGCCGCGGCCGGTGATCTCCTTCGAGCCATCCTCGCGCACCCGCAGCGTGGGCTCGAAGGGATCGCGGTCCCACAGCTCGATGGGGTCGATGGGCTGGACGTCGTAATGGCCGTAGAACAGCGCGGAGGGGCCGGACGCGCTGCGGTCATGGGCGACGACGATGGGGTGGCCGGGGGTGGCATGGGCCACCGCCTCGAAGCCGATGGATTTCAGATCCTCGACATGCCAGTCGGCATTCTTCCGGCATTCCTCGGCATAGGCCGGGTCGGTCGAGACCGACTTGATGCGGATGAGCGTGAACACACGCTCCACCGCCGCGTCGAGATTGGCGTCGATATTGGCCAGGACTTTATCGAGATCGCTCATGGTGTCTCCGGGGCGCGGGGGATGGTTGAGAACATGCTCGGCCGACCTCGCTCACCCTATCGGCGCGGCCGGCGGATGGGAAAGGCCATGCGTCCTTGAAGTCTGCCGCATGTCCCAAGGGCCTATCACCTCCGGCCGCCGCGGCGCGCCACCGGGATCTCGGCGGGCGGTGGTGGCGGGGGCTCATGGGTGGTCAGGCTGCCGACGGCGGGCGGCGTGGTCCACCAGGGGTAGCCCGGGCGGGCCTTCTCGTAGCCATAGTCGAACAGCGCCTGCATGAAGTTGGGGTCGAAGGGCTCGGCCCGCTCGGCCTGGAAATCACGGCCGATATAGGCGAGGCGAAAGGCCACGCCGTCGCGCTGGGTGGTGAGGTAGATGCGGCCGATATCGCCGATGCCGGCGAAATGCAGCAGCGTGCTGGCCGAGCGCCGGGTGATGCTGAGGATGCCACGGGTGGTGATGCCGGCCTCCACATCCACCCTTCCATTGCGGATGACATAGGCGGTGCGCTGCCGCTCGATCGCATTGCCGCGCGCCTCGCGCCGCAGGTTCAGCGATGGCGGGTAGAGGAAGACCTGGGTGGCGGCGCCGCCATCGACATGCATTTCCTGGAACAGCCGCCCATCGGCCTCGACATTGACCAGCACCGGCGGAAAGGCGCCGGGGATCGAGGCCGAGGCCAGCAGGATGCGGCGGAACAGGCCGAGCGCCTCGGAGTGGCCGCTCGCCGCGATGGCGCCGATATTCCACACCACCGGCCTTTGCAGGTCGAGATTGGTGGTGCCGATCAGCAGCAAGCGGCCGCGGGCGTATTCCGCGGCGATGGCTTCCAGCATGGCCTCATTGGCGTGGCGGTTGATCAGGCGGGTGAGCGGCGAGGTATCGGCCAGCGCCTCGCCGAAGAGCAGCTGGAAGCCGCCCATCACCAGGCGCGGCAGGATCAGGATGTCGCGCGCGGTCTGGCCGGTGAAGACCTCGCGCAGCGCCGGGTCATAATCGGGGCCGAGGAAGGCGAAGGGGGCGATCAGGGCGCCGGCCGAAATGCCCGTCACCACGTTGAATTGCGGCCGCTGGCCGGAGGCGGTCCAGCCCACCATCACGCCGGCACCGAAGGCACCATTGTCGCCACCGCCGGACAGCGCCAGGAAGTTGAGCGGCGGCAGCGTGCCGTCGGCGTGCAGGGCGCGCTGGCGCCGGGTCATCTCCAGCCCCTCGGCAAGCAGCTCGTCCGACCGGGCATCGAGCCAGAACCGCGCATTGGGAATGCCCAGGACCGCGATGTCCTCCACGCCGGCGGCCGGCGGCGCCTGCAGCCGCAGATAGCTGCCGCAGCCCGGCAGCAGCAGCACCAGGGCACAGATCATCAGCTTGCGAATCATGACAGTGACATTCCAGAACGCCTTGAGCGTTCAGGCTGGGCAGCGTCTTGCGCCGCCGCAAGTGACATTGGCATGACTCAGAAACGCGCCACGGCGCCGAACAGGAAGCGGTTGGCGATGCCCCTGCCGGGTTGGCCGCCATTGGCCGCGGCGCCGGCAGCGAGATCGCGCCGGGTGAACAGATACTCCACCCCCACATCGAGCCAGCCCGGGCCGAAGACGCCGTTGCGCATCGTGCCGAAGGGGCTCCAGATCAGGTTGGCGAAGACCTGCTGCACATCGCGGTTCAAGGTCTGGCCGATGGCGGGCGCGAAGTCGCGCACGTAGCCCGGGAAATTCTGCCGGGCATAGGCGTAGGAGAAATTGCTGCGGAGCTGATCGGACCAGAACCGCCGATAGGCCACGGTCGCACCCCAGGATTCCACCGCGTCGAAGGTCGCGGCGACCTGGCGGGATGGCGTGGCAAGATTGGTCACGGCGTCCAGGCCGATGGTGCTGCCGAAGAAATAGCGGCCGATGCCCTGGCCGTAGTAGCCGAGGCCGAGCAACTCGTCGCCGCCCAGGCCCGGGGCCACCCAGCGCATCGGAAAGCGGACATGGCCGGCGAGGCCGAAGCCCGTCGCCTGATGCGTGTCGGCAAGCCCCTCGAACGCGCCGCCGGCCGCACGCAGCGTGAGCTGGCGCACCATGGCGCGGCCCACCAGCTCCAGCCCGTCATTGCGATAGGTCAGGCGGCCATGCACGTCGGGCATCACGTTGAAGGCGGGGCTGGGGGCGCCGAGGAAGCGGTTCTCCGTCGTGGCCACGCCGCTGGCCGAGGTGAATTGCGTGTCCGGCGCCTCGATCGAGACCTGGCCGGTGAGGCCGGGAGCAAGGCGCGCGCTGACGCGGATCTGGGCCTGGCGGATGAAGGATTGGTTGAGGTTGGTGGCGTCGATCAGCGTCTCGAACAGCCCCTCATTCCACAGCGAATTGGTCTGGCCGATGAGGACACGCAACCGTTCATCGCCCAGCTCCGCCCAGGCCTGGCGCAGGCGGAACAGCGCGTTGGAATTGTTGCCGCCGCCGAAATCGCCCTCGATGCGGGTTTCCAGCGTGCCCCAGGTGGTCAATGTGCGGCTGTCGATGCCGAAGCGGCTGAAGCGGCCGGTGAAGCCGTAATCGCCGCCCTGCCTGTCGCCCTGGCTGGCGCGCAGCGGGATGCCGCCGGGCAGCGGCGCGTCGGTCTGGTTGCGGCCATTCACGTCGAACCAGGTCGTGACCTTGGCGAAGCCGTAGAGACGGATCTGGCTGTCGGTGCCGGGCACGCGGAAGGCGAGGCCGGGCAGGTCGGAGCGCAGCGCATCCTCGAAGGGGTTGCCCACCACCGCGGCCGGCGCGAGGCCCGGAACATCGACGGAGGCAGCGGCGGCGGCGGCGCCGGCCGTGGGAAGAGGCGCGCGGGCCAGCTCGCGGCTGACCGCCTGGGCTTCATTGGCGGCGGCGCGGGCGTCGCGCGCGGCGGCCTGGGCGGCCTGCACATCGGCCTGCACCGGGGCGCGGGGCGCCGGCGCCGCACGCGTCGCGCCCGTCGCGCGGGGTGGGGCGCGGCCGATGATGGCCTCCAGCTGCTCCACCCTTCGGCGCATCTCCTCGTCGCGCCGCCGCATCTCGTCGAGCTGGCGGCGCAGCTCCTGCACGGTCGCCGCGTCGCTGGGCTGGGCGCGCGCGGGCGGGGCGACGCAAGCCAGGGCCAGCGCCACCATCAATCCGCCCCCGAAGCGCCCGCCCCGGGTCACCACGTCGAAGCGCGGCCCTGGCTGAAGCCCTGGTCGAAGCTGCGCTGCTGGGCGCGGCGATGCTGGTCCCAGGCGAAGCCGCCGGCGGTGCCCACGCCGGCGCCGATCAGCGCCCCGGCGCCGGCATTGCCGGAGAGCGAGCCGATGGCCAGGCCGGTCAGCGCGCCGGCCGCCGCACCGCCGCCGATGCGCTGGGTGGTGGGGCTGATGGTGCGCGGCTCGTCACAGGCGGCGAGGCCGAGGGAGAGGGCGGCGATGGCGAGAATGCGAAGGCGCATGATGAAATTCCCTTCCGGATCAGCGGCTGCGCGCGGCACGCGCGGGCGCCGGGCAGGGATAGGTGGCGGCGGCCCAACGCAGCAGGCCATCGACGGCCTTGTCGTTGGCATATTGCGCATGGGCGCCGGCCCAGGCGACGAAGGATGCCTGGGCAGCCTCCACCGTCGGCGCCGGGTTGGGCAGGCAGAAGATCGAGGCCCGGCCACCCGGGCGGGTGATCTCGCTGTGATACTGCCAGGCGCCAATCAGGAAGCCGCGGCAGAAGCCGCGCGCCGCCGCCAGATCGCCCTCGCCATCCGGCGCGGCGCAGAGATTGGCCAGGGTGGCGGTGTTGAGCGGACCCGGCGCCGGGCTCGCCGGCTGCGCCGCGACAGGGGACGAGGCCACGGCCGCGGCCAGCAGCGTCGCGCCCGCCAATGAGGTGATGTGTCGCATGGGCAATACGCCCTCCCTTGAGGTTCTACTGGCGCCTATCATGCCGCGCTTCGCTGTCGACGCTAGGGGGCACGGGGTGCGGCGCGCAATCGACGGATCGTTTCGGCCCGATACATCCCGTCCCAAGCCGGGGCTGCCGTCATGCCACCACGCTATCGCCCAGGCACCGGAACCCGCATGTTGCATCCCTGGGATGGCCTGGGGCGTTGGTCCCTGGACCCACAACACAGGATCACATGACCATGTCCGACCTTCTCGCCATTACCTACCCCACCGAGGCCGAGGCCGAGGCTGTGCGCGCCAAGCTGCTCGGCCTGCAGCGCGAATACCTCATTGAACTGGGCGATGCCGTCGTCGCGGTGAAGCAGCCCGATGGCCAGGTGAAGCTGAACCAGCTGTTCCAGCCGGTGGCCGCCGGCGCGGTCTCGGGCGCGCTGTGGGGCTCGCTGATCGGGCTGCTGGTGCTGATGCCGCTGGCCGGCGCCGCGCTGGGCGCCGCCTCGGGCGCGCTGGGTGGCAAGATGGCCGATCTGGGCATCAACGACAACTTCATGAAGGAAGCCTCGGCGGCGCTCGATTCCGGCCACGCGGCGCTGTTCCTGCTGATCCGCAAGATGACGACGGACAAGGTGATGGCGGAGCTGGCGGGCTCGGGCGGGACGATCCTGCGCAGCTCTTTCGATGAGACGCAGGAAGAGGCGCTGCGGGAGGCGCTGGCTGGGGCGCAGGCGGCTGTGGCTGCTGCGCCGAAGGCGTAGGTTTTTGAGGGGGGCTTTGCCCCCCTCAAGCTCCCCCCACCAGGGGCGAGCCGCCCCTGGACCGTCGGCGGATATTGGCGCTACCCCCCGAACACCATCGCCAAGGCCAGGGTCACTGCCAGGCTCAGCAGCGCCAAGCCGGCGCTGGGCCAGGTGCGCAGCCGCCTCTCTAAATGATCAGCGGCCAGCGCCAGGGGCCCGGCGGCGGCGGTGAATCCACGCTCCGCGAAGATCAGCACATCACCCTGCGGCACCGCCGGCAGGCCGCCACCCCAGCGCCGCAGCGCCACGGCGCCGAGCGCACCCAGCGCCACCGGCCATATCGCCGCGAACAAGGCCTTCAGGCTCAGCGCCTCGGCGATATCGCCGGGATAGAGACCCCAGGGCAATGCCATCGCCGCCAGCACCATCACGCCAAAGGGCAACGTCATGCCAGGAGCGGCATCCCCCGGGGCCAGCGCCATCGCCACCGCCCGCAACCGGCCGGCGAAATGCAGCATCAGCATGGTCGTCCCCGCGGCCGAGAATGCTGCGAGCAGCCCCGCCAGCCCCTCGCCGAGCTGGCCCTTGGTCGCCGCCTTCGCCAACCAGCCGCCGGTCAAGGGCAGGCCGCCGAAGCTGAGCACAAGGAACAGCACCGGCAGCATCACCCAGCCCAGCCGGCGCGGCCCGAGGGCGAAGGCGACACCCACCCCCAGGAACAGCGCGCCCTTGGCCAGCACGTGATGCGCCGCGTAGAAGGCGCCGGCCATCGGCGCCGCCGCATCCCCGGCCGCGATACCCAGGCCGAGAGCCGCCATCACCACGCCCATCTGGCTCACGCTGGAATAGGCCAGCACCGTCTTGGGGTTGGGCTGGGTGATGCCCAGCGCCACGCCATAGAAGGCGGTGACGAACCCCATCACGCCCAGCACCATGCCCCAGCTCTCCAGCCCGCCATCGATCGGCAGGAAGCGGATCAGCCCGATGATGCCGGCCTTGATGATCGCCCCGCTCAGCACCGCCGAGGCCGGCATGGGCGCCGCCGGATGCGCCAGCGGCAGCCAGACATGCAGCGGCACCAGGCCAGCCTTCAGCCCGAAGCCCATGATGAGCAGCAGCACCGTCGTATCCCGCCATGGCGAATGCGCCAGCGCCGCCACCGCATCGGCGATGGCCAGCGTGCTGGTGGGCAGGTTCGCAGCCAGCAGGGCGAAGGCCATCAGCAGGCAGATCTCGCCCACCACCGCCAGCAGCAGATAGACCGAGCCGGCGCGGCGCGCGGCATCGGTGCGGTCATGCACCACCATCCCATAGGCGGCGAGGCTGACCAGCGCGAAGGCGAGGTAGAAGGTGACGAGGTCGCCCGCGATGAAGACGCCGAGCGAACCCGCCATCGTGATCAGCCACCAGCCGGAAAACCGCGCACCCCCGGGCTTCGCGCCGAGATAGGCCCCGGTGTATTGGCCGGCCGCACTCCACAACAGGGCCGCGACGCCGAGAAGCAGCGCGGCCGGGCCGTCCAGCGTGAAGCTCAGCCGCAGCCAATCGGCATAGAGCACGAGGGGCGGCTGCCCGCTGGCGAGCAGGGCGGCGGCCAGCGCCGGCAAAGGGGCCAGGGCGAGCAGGAAGGGCATCTTAACTCGCGGTCCGGGCCAGGCCATGGCCGCCAGCATGCCCAGCGGCACCAGCATGGTGGCGAACAGAAGGGTATGGAAAACCGCGGTCACGGCAGCGCCCGGCCGATCTGCACCAGGCCGAAGCTCGCCAAAGGCATCAGCCCCAGCACCACCGACAAGACAGCAAGGCCGAGCGCGGCACCCTCCTGCATGCGGCTGACCGGGGCGTGCGGCGCGATGGCGACCTCGCGCCCTGCCAGCGACACGGCGAGCACCCGGAACACATAGAAGCCCGTCAGCAACCCGCCGCCGACGATGACCATGGCCCACCACCATTGCCCGGTTTCCAGCGCTGCAATCAGCAGCAGCCACTTGGCCGAAAAACCGCCGCTGGGCGGAATGCCCATCAGTGACAGGCCGGCCAGGCCGAAGGCCAGCACGCTGAGCGGCGCCACGCGGGCCGCGCCATCCATCTCGGCAATGCGGTCATGGCCCAAGGCGCCGGCGATGATGCCGGCGGCGAGGAACATCGCGGCCTTGGCGAAGGCATGGCTGATCGCCTGCAGCGCGCCGCCGGTCCAGGCGCCGGCGGCGATCTCCGGATCCGCGCCGGCCACCAGCGGGAACATCAGGAAGAGGTAGCCGATCTGCGCCACGGTGGAATAGGCGATGAGCAGCTTCAGCCGCGTCTGGCGCAGCGCCACCAGGCTGCCGAAGAGGATCGCCCCCGCCCCCAGTAGCGCCAGGATCGGCGCCACCGCCTGGGTCATGGCCAGCGGGAAGACGGCGAACCACAGCCGCAGCAGCAGGAAATACGACGCCTTGACGACCAGCCCGGAAAGCAGCGCGGAGGCCGCCGGCGGCGCCCCGGCGTGGGCGGCGGGCAGCCAGAGATGCAGCGGGAAGAGCGCCATCTTGGCCAGCAGCCCCACCGTCATCAGCGCCGCCGCCACGATGGTCGCGGGGTCGGCGGCGATGCGCTGCGCCAGCAGCACGACATCGAGCGTGCCATAGGCGCCATAGAGCAGCGCCGTGCCCAGCAAATACAGCACCGAGCCGATGAGGGCGAAGAGGAGGTAGCGCAGCTCTGCCTTGAACTGGCTGGCGCGGCCATCGAGGCAGGCGAGCGCCAGCGCGCCGAAGGTCAGCATCTCGAGTGCGACGAAGAGGTTGAACAGGTCGCCGCCGAGAAATGCCGCGTTCAGCGCGGCCCAAAGCGCCAGGAAGAAGAGCCAGAAGGCGAAGGGCGCCCGGGCCTCCGGGCTGTCCCGCACGGTGCCGTAGCTGCCCTGGGCATGCAGGCCGACCGCGCCCATCACCAGCGCCGTGGTCACCAGCATGGCCGCGTTCAGGCCATCGGCGCGCAGCGCGAGGCCGAGTGGGGGCGCGAAGCCGCCGACCAGATAGGTGATCGGCGCGCCGGCATGCAGCACGCCCGCCATCAGCATCAAGGCCATGGCGAGGCCGACCGGCATGGCGGCGAGCGCGATGCGCTGCGCGGCATGCCCGCCCATGGCGAAGGCGATCAGCATGGCGGTGACCGGCACCACCAGGATCAGCACCAGCAGGAAACCGCCTGGCGTGGTTTCGATCATGAGGGGGGGTCTTCCGCGATGGTGGCGGCCCCGGTGATCTGGAACATCCGCAGCACCAGCTTCACGGCCAGCGCCGTGGCGGCGAAGGCCACGACAAGGCCGGTGATGACCAGCGCCTGCGGCACCGCATCCACCACGGCGCCGCGCCGCGCCACCACGCCGAAGATCAGGAAAACCCCGCCGCCCAGCAGGTTGAAGGCGAGGATTTTTCGCAGCAGCGCCGCCTGGGTGACCAGGCCGAAAAGGCCCAGCCCCACCAGCGCCGCGGCGGTGAGGCCGAAGATGGTGGTGACGCTCATATCCGGCGTTCCGGCGGGCCGGCCACCAGCAGGGCGATGGCGGCGGCGACCGAGAGCGTCATCGCCGCCTCGATCAGCAGGATCAGCGGCTTGGCGATGGCAGGCGGATAGGCCAGGAAATCGCCCGCCAGCGGAAAGCCCAGCAGCCCCACCGCGATGAAGGCGAGCGGACCCGCCACCACCGCCCAGCGCAGGCCGCGGCTGGAGACCGCCGGCAGCGGCGAGAGCCCCGCCACCCAGGCCAGAATCCACATCGCCGCCAGGATGGTGCCGCCCTGGAATTTCCCGCCCGGCGCATCGGCGCCGACCCAGGCGATGTAGATACCGACCACGATGCCCACCGGAATGAGCAGTCGCGCCAAGAGCGACAGCGGCCCATGCGCCTGGGCGGCAAACCGCGGCCCCGGCACGCCGCCCCAGGCGGCATCGGGCGCCATCGACCACACGGCGATGACGGCGAAGACGACCACAACCGCCTCCAGCAAGGTGTCCAGCCCGCGATAGGCCATCAGCACGCCGGTGACGGGGTTGGCCACGCCGAGCGCGGGCAGCCCGGCCATAGCCTCGGCCGCGAGCGAGGGCGGCGGTTCGGGCAGCGACAGCATGGCCCAGCCCAGCCCGGCCGAGACGATGGCGCAGAGCACACCCATCACCCATTGCTGGGCGCGGCTGGGGGTGGCGGCGTCGATCTCGGCCCGGCCGCCGCGCAGGCGCACCACGGCGAACAGAAGAATAACCCCGGTGGCGCCGGCGCCGATCGCGGCCTCGGTCAGCGCCACATCGATGGCCGCGAGCCGGACCCAGACCAGCGCCAGCAGCAGGCCGAAGGCGACGAAGCCCAGCACGGCGGAGAAATTGGAGCGGACCCGCAGCGTCCAGACCGAAACCGCCAGCACCGAGGCTGCGAGTGCGAGGTCGAGCATGGCCATCATCGCGGCGGCTCACGCCGCAGGCGCTCGGCGATGAGCTGCGCGGCGCAGGCGCCGGACAGCATGACCAGCAACCAGATCAGGATGAGCTTGAGGGCCGTGAAAAACCCATCGGCCAGGGGCAGCAGCCCCAGCGTGATGAGGCCGAGCCCCAGCCCATCGGCCTTGGTCAGGGCATGCAGCCGGCTCAGCGTATCGGGGAAGCGCAGCAGTCCCAGCGTGCCGGCGGCGAAGAACACAACGCCCGCGCTCACCATGATGATGGTGAAGAGGCTCACCGCTCGCCCAGCCGCCGCGCGGCGAGGATGAAGGCGATGGAGGCGAAGCCGGCCAGCAGGGCCAGCACCAGCGCCACATCCAGCGCCGCCGAAATGCCGGTGGCGGCGGCCACCAGCAACAGCACGGCGATGCCGCTGGTGCAGAGCAGCAATGGCGCCATCATCCGGTCCGCCACCGCCGGTCGGCGCAGCGCCCGGGCCAGCGCCAGCATGGCCAGCAGAAAGATCAGCCCGGCGGCCGCGAGAAGGAATTCAGCCATGCAGCCTCTCGGTCACCGCGAGGTCACCGGTAACGTCGAGCGCTGTATCGAGGGCATGCACCACCAGCCGCCCTTCTGCATCCAGCCCCGCGGGCAGCGAGCCCGGCGCCAGCGAGGCGAGCGCGGTGAAGACATCTCGCCCCATGCCCGGCGGCTGCAGCGGGGTGTAGCGCAGCAGGCCCGGGCTGAGCGGCAGCCGCGGATTGAAAACCCGGGCCGCGACATCCACGCCACCCTTGAGCGCCTGCCAGGCGACATGCAGGGCGAGACGCGCCATGGCCCGCGGGCTGGCCGCGCCCTGCCGCGGTATCAGCCGCAGGCTGGCCCAACAGGCCGCCCAGGCTGCCAGCAGGCCGAAGGGCAGGCCGGCCGGGGCGGCGTCGGAGAGCACCAGCCACAGCCCCAGGAAGAGGGCGAAGCGTGGCGCCCAGCTCATTGCGGCGCGGCCAGGGCCTTGGCCCCCACCGCCGGCGGCCGTGCCCCGAACCAGGTCACATAAAGCGTGGGCAGGAAGACCAGCGTCAGCAACGTGGCGACCATCAGCCCGCCCATGATGGCGAAGGCCATCGGCCCCCAGAACACGGTCGGCGCGATGGGGATCATGCCCAGCACGGTCGACATCGCAGTCAGCATCAGCGGCCGGAACCGCGAATTGCTGGCGGCGACCACCGCATCCCAGACGGGCATCCCATCCGCCCGGTCGGATTCGATCTGGACGATCAGGATCACCCCGTTCTTGGCGATCATTCCCAGCAGGGCAAGGATGCCCAGGATGGCGACGAAGCCGAGCGGCTGGCCAAACAACAACAGCGCGGCGGCGACGCCGATGATGCCGAGCGGCAGGGTGGCGACGACCATGAACAGCCGCTGGAAACTTTGCAGCTGGAACATCAGCAAGGTCAGCATGACCACCAGCATCACCGGCACCACGGCGAAGACGGAGGCCTGGGAGATCGCACTCTCCTCGGCGATGCCGCCGAGATCGACGCGATACGGCCGCGGCAGGG
>LNFM01000791.1_pt1 | contig 99884 bp, 89 predicted proteins | sample 596031 | NCBI WGS metagenome assembly LNFM01 (sample SAMN04254537, study PRJNA301005) | activated carbon metagenome | isolation source: dual media filters at the Ann Arbor, Michigan drinking water treatment plant | place: USA: Ann Arbor
CCGCGCGAAGCCAAGGTGCTGCGCATGCGCTTCGGCATCGAGATGAGCACCGACCACACGCTGGAAGAGGTGGGCAAGCAGTTCGACGTCACGCGCGAGCGCATCCGGCAGATCGAAGCCAAGGCCATCCGCAAGCTCAAGCACCCGAGCCGGTCGGACAAGCTGCGCACCTACCTTGACAATCTCTGAGGACGTGCCGTCCAGGCTGCGCCGCCGTACACTTTGGCCGGCATGACACGCATTTCAGATCGCACCGTCCTGTTCGCCGACCTGCGCGGAAGCACCTCGCTGTTTGAAACACTGGGCAATGCCGAGGCCACCAGCGTGGTGACCCACTGCGTCAATGCACTCGGGGCCCCGGTGTCGGGGCACGGCGGCATGGTCGTGAAGACCCTCGGTGACGGCCTGATGGCCGTCTTCGAAGACCCGCCCAGCGCCATCCAGGGCGCCATGCTGATGCACGACGTACTGGACGGCATCGCCTCGCGGGGCCAGGAACGGGGCGCATCGGCAGGCTTGCGTGCCTTGCGTCTGCAGGTTGCCGTTGCCCGCGGCGAGGTCGTCGAAATGGCCGGCGACTGCTACGGCGACGCGGTGAATGTGGCTGCCCGCCTGCTGGACCATGCCAGCGACAACGAAACCTTGATCACCGCCGAAGTGCTGCAGGACCTGTCGCCCGACCTGCAGGGACGTTTCCGCAACCTCGACAAGCTGGTGCTGCGTGGCCGTGTCGAGCCGGTACATGTGCATGTGATGGGGGGGCGCCGCGCCAGCAACGACCAGGCGGTGACGCTCTTCGGCGACGTGTCCACCGTGGTCGAACCGGAGGGCCTGCGCCTGATCTGGGACGACCTGCAGCGCGTCTATGCCAACGAACAGATGCCCGTGGTGCTGGGTCGCAGCCCGCAAGCCAGCTTTTGCGTCGACGACTCGCGTGTATCCCGTTCTCATGCACGGGTCGATTGGCATGGCGGCAGCTTCCAGTTGACCGATCTCAGTTACAACGGCACCTATGTACGCTTCAACGATGGCGAGATCGTCAGCCTGCGCCGCGGCAGCTGTACCCTGCATGGCAGCGGCGCCATCGGCCTGGGGGGGTCACCGACCGACCCCGCATCGGCCTGCATCAGCTTCGAGGTGCTGCGCTTCGCCGACACACAGCCGCAGCAGGTCCGCATCGATTTCCGCTGACCCTGCATGCCTGAGCACCTTCACTGAGATGCGAGTCCTCTACGTCGACGACGACCGCGTCAACAGCCTTCTGTTCACTGAAACTTGCCGCCTGGCCGGGGATATCGAGGTTGAAACCGCCGTCACTGGCGCCGAGGCGCTGGAACTTGTCCAGACCTGGCGGCCGGACCTGATGGTCATCGACCTGCACCTGCCCGATACCGACGGCTACCAGCTCCTGGCGGCCCTGCGCAAAACGCTGGCACAGCCTAAGCTGCCGGCCATCCTGTGCACTGCCGACGAGGCCGCGCTGGTGCAGGAGCCAGCCCGGGCGGCCGGATTCGACAGCTGCTGGACCAAGCCGGTGGAACTGCAGTCGGTGATCGACGAGCTCACGCGCCGCAATGCCAGCCCGGGTGCGGCGTCGTGACCTTCAGGAACGAGCCAGCCTACAGCCACGGTCAGCCCCCGCGCACGGCCGTGCTGCTGGTCAACCTGGGTACGCCCGACGAACCAACCGCGCCGGCACTGCGGCGTTACCTGGCCGAATTCCTGAGCGACCCTCGTGTTGTCGAGATTCCGCGCCTGGTCTGGATGCCCATCCTCCACGGCATCATCCTGCGCACCCGGCCAGCCCGTTCAGCCGCCAAATACGCCACCGTCTGGATGCCCGAAGGTTCGCCGCTGGCGGTGTGGACCCGGCGCCAGAGCGAAGCCGTTGCGCAGGGTCTGGCGCAGCGCGGCCACCGGGTACTGGTCCGCCACGCCATGCGTTACGGCAATCCGAGCATCCCGTCGGTGATGGACGCGCTGCGGACCGAGGGGGCCACCCGGGTGCTGGTGCTGCCGCTGTACCCGCAATATGCTGCCGCCACCACGGCCAGCGTCGCCGACAAAGTGCTGCAATGGGCGACCCAGGCCCGGCGCATGCCCGAACTGCGATTCATCAACGAATACGCTGACGATCCGGGCTACATCGCGGCCCTGGCCGAACGGGTTCAGGCCCATTGGGCAGAGCATGGGCGGGCCGAAAGACTTGTGCTGAGCTTCCACGGGGTGCCGCACCGCTCGCTGATCCTGGGCGACCCGTACCACTGCCAGTGTCACAAGACTGCGCGGCTTCTGGGCCAGGCCCTGGGTCTGGCCAAGGACGGGCTCCTGGTCACGTTCCAGAGCCGTTTCGGAAAGGCGAAATGGCTGGAGCCGTACACCGAACCCACCCTGAAAGCCCTGGCTGCAGAAGGCGTGAAATCGGTCGATGTGATGTGCCCTGGCTTCGCCGCCGACTGCCTGGAGACCCTGGAAGAAATCTCCCAGGAAGCGCACGAGGCCTTCATCGAGGCCGGCGGCCAGCAGTTCCGATACATCGATTGCCTGAATGCCCAGCCCAGTTGGATCATGGCGTTGTGCGATCTTGCCGAACGTCACCTGCAGGGCTGGGACACACGAGCCGAGCCGGATCTGGCCGACCTCGCCGTTCAGCGTCAGCGCGCACTGGAACTCGGCGCAGCGGATTGAGCATGGACGGGTGACGCGGGCACTGCGTACTCCCGCCGCTGCCCGATCGGGACGGCAAGGGGCTGGACGCGACCTGGCGTCTGCAGCTGCGCCATCCTGAGACAATCTTCACAATGCTCGAGAAACCGCCACTGGAACGTCTGCGCCTCGACAAATGGCTCTGGGCAGCCCGGATCTACAAGACGCGTGCCTTGGCTGCCGAAGAAGTGGACCTGGGCCGCATCAGCGTCAACGGCCAGTCTGCCAAACCCTCTCGCGAGCTGAAAGCCGGCGACCTGCTCGTCCTGCGGCAGGGCCCGGTCCACCGAGAATTGCGGGTGCTGGGCCTGAGTGCGATGCGCGGCCCGGCGCCCGTCGCCCAGACGCTCTACGCCGAAACCCCGGAAAGCATCGCAGCACGAGAAGCCGCGGTCGCTCGCCGCCGCATGGGCGTGGAACCGGCCGACGCCCAGGCCCACGGCCGCCCGACCAAAAAGGACCGCCGGCAGCTGGCGGACTGGCAGCGCTGGAGCGCCAGCACCGACGATCTGGCCTGAGACGCCCCGATCGCAAGACCGCGAGGATGTGACAAAAGCCCTCTTGAAGTCCTGGTCACCATCCCCAAATCCACGTTGAAGAACGTGGACATCGCGATGAACCCTGAAAACCAATCCCCCGTGCAGACCGAGCAAAACCAGGCCGAAACCGCCGTCGAAACCCCTGGCCAGCCCGATCCGGCCGCGCAGCTGGCCGAGCTTCAGGCCCGCCACAGCGAATTGAACGACGCTTTCCTGCGCGCCAAGGCCGAGTCCGAGAACACCCGTCGGCGGGCCGACGAGGAAATGAGCAAGGCGCGCAAGTTCGCCATCGAATCCTTCGCCGACAGCCTGCTGCCCGTGAAGGACAGCCTGGAAGCCGCCATTGCACTGCCGAACGCCACGCCCGAACAGCTGCTCGAAGGCGTGCATGCCACGCTGCGCCAGTTGAGCGCTGCCCTGGAACGCAACAAGGTGATGGCCATCGCCCCACCGGCGGGTACCAGGTTCGACCCGCACCAGCACCAGGCCATCAGCGTCGTGCCGGCCGAACAGGACGCCAACACCGTGGTCACGGTGTTGCAGAAGGGCTACCTCATCGCCGACCGCGTGTTGCGCCCGGCTTTGGTGACCGTGGCCGCGTCGAAGTAGCCCGGTTCCCCACAGATTCACAGCCCGCGCAGCTTGAAAGTGCGCGAGTTATCCACAAGTTCCAGTCATTCAGATCCACTCCACAGGAGCGAAGAAAAATGGGCAAGATCATCGGCATCGACCTCGGCACCACGAACTCGTGCGTCGCCATCATGGAAGGCAACACCACCAAGGTGATCGAAAACAGCGAAGGTGCACGCACCACGCCGTCGATCATTGCTTACCAGGAAGACGGCGAGATCCTGGTCGGCGCTTCGGCCAAGCGTCAGAGCGTGACCAACCCGCGCAACACGGTGTACGCATCCAAGCGCCTGATCGGACGGAAGTTCACCGAGAAGGAAGTGCAGAAGGACATCGACCTGATGCCCTACAAGATCACGGCCGCCGACAATGGTGACGCCTGGATCGAGGTGCGCGGCAAGAAGATGGCGCCGCCACAGGTCAGCGCCGAAGTGCTGCGCAAGATGAAGAAGACCGCCGAGGACTACCTGGGCGAAGAAGTGACCGAGGCCGTGATCACGGTGCCGGCCTACTTCAACGACAGCCAGCGTCAGGCGACGAAGGACGCCGGCCGCATCGCCGGCCTGGACGTCAAGCGCATCATCAACGAACCCACCGCCGCGGCCCTGGCCTTCGGCCTGGACAAGCACGGCAAGGGCGACCGCAAGATCGCCGTGTTCGACCTGGGTGGCGGCACCTTCGACATCAGCATCATCGAGATCGCCGACGTCGACGGCGAAAAGCAGTTCGAAGTGCTGTCGACCAACGGCGACACCTTCCTGGGCGGCGAAGACTTCGACCAGCGCATCATCGACTTCATCGTCACCGAGTTCAAGAAGGAACAGGGCGTCGACCTGACCAAGGACGTGCTGGCCCTGCAGCGCCTGAAGGAAGCGGCCGAGAAGGCGAAGATCGAGTTGTCGAACTCGACGCAGACCGACGTCAACCTGCCGTACATCACGGCCGATGCCTCTGGCCCGAAGCACCTGAACATCAAGCTCACCCGCGCCAAGCTGGAAAGCCTGGTCGACGAGCTGATCGCGCGCACGATGGAGCCCTGCAAGATCGCCGTGAAGGACGCCGGCGTGAAGCTCAGCGACATCGACGACGTCATCCTGGTCGGCGGCATGACCCGCATGCCCAAGGTTCAGGAGATGGTCAAGGAGTTCTTCGGCAAGGAACCGCGCAAGGACGTCAACCCCGACGAGGCCGTGGCCGTGGGTGCAGCCATCCAGGGCCAGGTTCTGGGCGGCGAGCGCAAGGACGTGCTGCTGCTCGACGTCACCCCGCTCAGCCTGGGCATCGAAACCCTGGGCGGCGTGATGACGAAGATGATCAAGAAGAACACCACCATCCCGACCAAGTTCGCCCAGACCTTCAGCACCGCCGACGACAACCAGCCGGCTGTGACCATCAAGGTTTATCAGGGCGAGCGCGAGATGGCCACCGGCAACAAGAGCCTGGGTGAATTCAACCTCGAAGGCATTCCGCCGGCCGCGCGTGGCTTGCCGCAGATCGAGGTCACCTTCGACATCGACGCCAACGGCATCCTGCATGTCAGCGCCAAGGACAAGGGCACGGGCAAGGAAAACAAGATCACGATCAAGGCCAACTCGGGCCTGAGCGAAGCAGAGATTCAGAAGATGGTGAAGGACGCGGAACTGAACGCCGCCGAAGACGCCAAGAAGCTGGAAATCATTCAGGCCCGCAACCAGGCCGACGGCACCCTGCATTCGGTGAGGAAGAGCCTGGCCGAGCACGGCGACAAGCTGGACGCCCCTGAGAAGGAAAAGATCGAGGCCGCGTTGAAGGACGTCGAGGAAGCGCTCAAGGGTGAAGACAAGGCCTTGATCGAAGCCAAGACCGAAGCACTGATGACGGCCAGCCAGAAGCTCGGCGAAAAGATGTATGCCGACGCTCAGGCTGCTGCCGCTGCGGCAGGTGCCAGCGCGGGCCCGGAAACTGCTGGCCCGGCAAGCGGCGGCGAACCCCCCCGTGCCAAGGCGGCCGACGACAACGTGGTCGACGCGGAGTTCAAGGAAGTCAAGAAGTGACCCGCAGTCAGGCCTTCGGGCCTGACGCCCACACTCGCCGCGTTCGGGGTGCCAGGTCTGGCCTGCACCTCCACGCGGCGGTTTCGCTTATCTTCTGACGAGCTTTTCATGGCCAAACGCGACTTCTACGACATCCTGGGCGTGCCCAAGAACGCCAACGACGAAGACATCAAGAAGGCCTACCGGCGCCTGGCGGCCAAGCACCACCCCGACCGCCACCAGGGCGAGGAAGCCAAGAAGGCCGAAGAGAAATTCAAAGAGGCCAAGGAGGCCTACGAGATGCTCTCCGACCCGCAGAAGCGGGCGGCCTATGACCAGCACGGGCACGCCGGCGTCGACCCCAACATGGGCGGCCGAGGCGGACCCGGGGCTGAGGGCTTCGGTGGCTTTGCCGAGGCTTTCGGCGACATCTTCGGCGACATCTTCGGCGGTGCCGCCGGCGGCGCGGCCGGCGCGCGGCGCGGTGCGGGCGGGCAACAGGTCTATCGCGGCAGCGACCTGTCGTATGCGATGGAGATCACGCTCGAAGAAGCCGCCAATGGCCGCGAAACGCAGATCCGCGTGCCCAGCTGGGAAAGCTGCGAAACCTGCAAGGGCACGGGTGCGAAGCCCGGTACCAGCGCCAAGACCTGCACCACCTGCAACGGCGCAGGCACCGTGCACATGCGCCAGGGCTTCTTCAGCATCCAGCAAACCTGCCCGACCTGCCATGGCAGCGGCAAGATCATTCCCGAGCCTTGCACCAGCTGCAACGGTGCCGGCAAGATCAAGAAGCAGAAAACGCTGGAGGTGAAGATCCCTGCCGGCATCAACGAAGGCATGCGCATCCGCAGCGCTGGCAATGGCGAACCCGGCACCAACGGCGGTCCGCCGGGAGACCTTTACATCGAGATTCGTGTCAAGCAGCACGACATCTTCGAACGCGATGGCGACGACCTGCACTGCACCGTGCCCGTGGCCCTGACGACGGCAGCCCTGGGTGGCACCATCGAGGTGCCGACTCTGGGCAGCAAGGCCGAAATCGAGCTGCCCGAAGGCACCCAGCACGGCAAGACCTTCCGCCTGCGCGGCAAGGGCATCAAGGGCCTGCGCAGCAGCTACCCAGGCGACCTGTACTGCCATGTCGCAGTGGAGACGCCTGTGAAGATCACCGAGCACCAGCGCAAATTGCTCAAGGAACTGGACGATTCATTCAGAAAGGGAGGAGAGCGCCACTCCCCCACGTCCAAAAGTTGGGCCGACCGCGTGAAGGACCTGTTCAAGTAGCGCGCGAACTCAGCCGATAGCAACGGGGAATGCGAACAACCAGCTCCGTTGCCATGACCCGACTCTTCCATGCCCGCAGCCTGGTGGCACTTGCCGCTCAGGCTGCGCCTGGGCGACTCGGTAGCCAGGACTCGCGATGATCGACCGCGACATCCACCTTGCGCATGCGCTGCTCGTCGACGGCAACCCCATGATGCGCAGCATCACCAGCGGTCAACTCCGCGATGCTGGCGTCGGGCAGGTCACGGCGGTGGGAAAGGTGCGCGAGGCGCGCATGCTCATCGAGCAGCAGAAGTTCGATATCGTGATCTGCAACCGTGAACTTGACGACAGTGCCGACGCAGGCCAGGACCTGCTGGACGAGCTGCGCCGGGAGCGCCTGTTGCCGCAGAGCACGGTGTTCGTCATGGTGACCAGCCAGGCTGTCTACCACCAGGTCGTCGAAGCCGCGGAGTCGGCGCTGGATGGCCTGCTCGTTCGCCCCTACACCGGCGCCGTACTGGCTCAGCGCATCCAGGAGGCCCGCCACCGCAAGCGCGAGCTGGGTGACGTGCTCAGCGCGCTCGACGATGGACAGACCGAGCTTGCCTTCGCGCGCGCCTTGAAGCGATTCCAGGAGCAGGCGCCGTTCGCCCTCTGGTGCGGTCGTCTGGCAGCCGAACTGCTGCTCGACCTTCAGCGCCCGGCCGACGCGGGCAAGGTATTCGAAAAGCTTCAGGGCATCAAGCCGACGGCCTGGGCGCTGCTGGGAATGGCCCGTGCGCAAGCGGCCGGCGGCGATGTCGGCAAGGCACGGCGCACTTTGGCCGAAGTCGTCCGGGTCAGTCCCGACTGCGCCGATGCCCATGACCTGCGCGGTCGGCTGATGGTCGATCAGGGCGATTTCGAAGGTGCCTTGGCCGAGTACCGGATTGCGGCCGAAATCACCCCGGGCTGCCTGCTGCGCACCCAGCATGCCGGCGCTCTGGCCTTCTACCAGGGGCACAAGGCAGAAGCCCGGCGCTGGCTGGAGATGTGCCTGACCCTGGGTGTCCAGTCCAAGCTCTTCGACGCCTTGAGCCTGCTGCTGCTGGCAATGCTGCGCTTCGACGACGGCGACATCGCGGGCGTGGCTGCAGCCCGCGAACAGCTGCGCCGCTTCCGCGTCCGGTTTCCGGATTCCGTCCGTCTGCGCCGGCTCGACGAAGCCGCTGCCTGGCTGGCTTCGTTCACCGGCGCCGACGCAGCTTCGGCAGCATTGGCGCTGTCGGCGCTCTCGAAGCAGACCGAAGCCGACGACTTCGACCTCGAGAGCGCGAACGTGCTGTTGTCGCTGTGGTCGCGCCTGCCCGAGCACGAACGCGGCTCGCAGACCCATGCCGAGGTGGTCGAAAGAATCGCCCAGCGCTTCTGCGTCGCCAAGGCAACGTCAGAAGTGCTGGCCGCCGCCGCGCAGCGCAGTGAACCGGCGCTGGGGGTGATCCGGCGGTGCCAGGCTGAGGTCTCGTCCATCGCGGAGGCCGCGATGTCGCAATCGCTGGGTGGCGACGTTCACGGTGCCGTGCTCAGGCTGCTGGCCGAAGGCGAACGCACGCGCAATGCCAAGCTGCTGGAACTGGCTGCCGCCATCGCGCACCGGCACGAGGAGGTGCTGCCTGGAGCCCAGGCCTTGATCGTAAGGGCCACCGAACGACTCAAGGCCAGTTGCCGTGCAGCCACGCACATTGCAGGCATCCAGCGCTCGGGACGTTCGCCGGGCGGCTTGCAAGTGCGTTCACGGGCTGCGGCCTGAAGAGGAATATCGTGGAACTCATGGATCGTGAAGTCATCACCAGCCTGGCGCTGGTGATCGATGGCAACCCCACGTCGCGCAGCGTGATGACGCAGAACCTCCGCGACTTCGGCTTCGGCACCGTCAAGGCGGTCGGCAGGCTGATTGACGCTCGCGACCAGATCGAGCATCGCAAGTACGACATCGTCATCTGCGACTATCACTTCGAACAGGGCAACGAGTCCGGCCAGGACCTGCTGGAAGAACTGCGGCGCGAGCACATGCTGCCCTATTCGACCGTCTTCGTCATGGTCACGGGCGAGGCCACGTACCAGAAAGTCGCCGAAGCCGCCGAGGCGGCGCTGGACAGCTATCTGATCAAGCCCTTCAGCGCCAACACCCTGTTTCTGCGGCTGAAGGAAGCGCGCCAGCGCAAGCGCGTGCTGGCCGACATCTTCCAGGCGATGGAGTCGCAGCAGACCGAACTCGCCATCAAGCTGTGCCTGGAACGTTTCGACAAGCGCCAGAACTACTGGCTCTACGCTGCGCGCATCGGCGCCGAGCTGCTGCTGATGCACAAGCGCTACGACGAGGCCATGACGCTTTACAACGCCGTGATCGAGGCCCGCGCCGTGCCCTGGGCCAAGCTCGGCGTTGGCCGGGTGCAGCTGGCCAACGGTGACGTCAATGCCTCGCGCCGCACGCTGGAAGCGCTGATCGGGGAGTCGCCGCAGTACGCAGATTCCTATGACGTGCTGGGCAAGGTGCACATGGAGCAGGGCCAGATCGACCAGGCCCTGGCCACCTACAAGATGGCGGCGGACATTACACCGGGATGTGTGCTTCGCCTTCAGCACTGCGGCACCCTGGCCTTCTACGCTGGCGACACGGCCACGGCCATACGTCAGCTGGAACGAACCTGGATCATGGGCAACAAGTCGCGGCTGTTCGACGTGCTGTCGATGATGCTGCTGGCCTTCCTGCGCTTCGATGCCAACGACGGCAAGGCGCTGCACCAGGCCTGCGAGGTCCTGAGCAGCTTCTCGGGCCGCTACTCGGAGTCGCTGCGCCTGCGCCGCATGTCCCGGCTGGGCAACATCCTGAAAGGACTGCTCGAAGGCCAGGTGGCGCACCATGTCCACCAGGCCCGTGCGATGCTCGACGACATCCAGCGCCCGGACTTCGATATGGAAGCAGCGACCAACCTGTTGTCGCTGTGGTCGCGGCTCGACCGTTTCGGCGTCGAGGACGAGGAACTCAAGTCGGTGGCAGACCGCATCGGCTTGCGCTTCTGCGTTTCCAAGGCCTCCACCGAAGTGCTGGCAGCGGCGATGCGCCGCCATCCCGAAGCCCCCGAATGGATGCGGCATAGCAATTCGCGGGTAATGAAGCTGGCAGAGACCGCGATGAATCACTCACTGCGCGGCGAGCCCGCCATGGCTGTGACCACGCTGCTGGCCAGCGGCGAGGAAACGGGCAATGCGAAGCTCATCGAAATGGCCTCGCTGATGGCCAAGCGGCACCAGGAACGCATTCCCGAAGTGGGGCCTCTGCTGGCGAAAGCAGCGACCTTGTCGCACCGGTACTGTCAGCCGATGTCGCACATCGCCGGTGTCAGGCGTACCAACCGGTCAGCCGGCGGCATGGTGCTTCGGCGCTAGAACAACTGCGCCTGGCCCGGCACGCCGCTGGGCGATCGAAACTGGGCCAGGTCGAGTTCGATCCGCTGGCGCCCCAGGCCCAGCCGTGCACAGGCCTTGACGAAACGCTGGCGCAGCAGGTCGGCCCAGACGCCCTGCCCGGTCATGCGGGTGCCGAAACGCGCGTCGTTGTCGCGACCCCCACGCATCTCGCGCAAGCGGGCCATGATGCGTTCGGCCTTGTCAGGCACGTGCTGCTGCAGCCACTGCTGGAACAGCGGGCTCACTTCCCAAGGCAGGCGCAGCACGATGCTGAAGGCCCGGCTGGCACCGGCCTGGCGCGCAGCGGCCAGCAGTTGTTCGAGCTCGGGTTCGTTCAGGAAAGGAATCACAGGCGAAACGCTCACTCCCACTGGCACACCGGCCCGGGCCAGCGCTTCGATGGTGCGCAGACGCCGCTGTGGCGCCGCCGCGCGGGGCTCCAGCGAACGCGCCAGGGGGCCGTCGAGCGTGGTCAGTGAAACGTACACCGCGGCCAGCCCTTGTGCAGCCATCGGCGCGATGATGTCCAGGTCGCGTTCGACAAGGCTGCTCTTGGTCACCAGCGAAAACGGGTGCCGGGCCTCCTGAAGAACCTCGAGAATGGCGCGGGTGATTCGCAGCCGCCGCTCGACGGGCTGATAGGCGTCGGTGGCCGAACCGATGTTCAGGTGCCCCGGCGAGTAGCCGCGTGCCGAGAGCGCTTCGCGCAGCCGTTCTGCGGCATTGACCTTGGCGATGATCCGGGTCTCGAAGTCGAGTCCCGGCGACAGGTTCAGGTAGCTGTGGGTGGGCCGTGCGAAACAGTAGCTGCAGCCGTGTTCGCAGCCGCGATAGGGATTGATCGACAGGTCGAACCCGATGTCGGGCGAGTCGTTGCCGGTCAGGATGCTGCGCACCGATTCGTCGAGCACACGCGTGGCCGGGGCCAGCGCCTCTCCTTCAGCGGCTTGCTGCAGCGTGCCCCAGCCATCGTCGAGAACCTCGCTGGACTGGCCAGCGAAGCGGTGTTCCATGGCCCAGACGGTACCCCGGCCCTTCACGGGGGCCAGCATCAGCGTGGCAGCAGGCGATTTCGGCATACTGTTAATTTATACAGTCTGCCTCGCCCTGGCAAGCGCCGCGTCGGGCGCCGGACTCAGTAGTCGTCGGCGCTGCCGTGGCCCGCGGCCAGGTTGTCGAAACGCGTCAGCGGCTTCAGGAAAGTCAGCTTCACTGTGCCTACCGGGCCGTTTCGCTGTTTGCCGATGACGATCTCGGCCACGCCCGGCTCCTTGCTGTCCTTGTTGTAATAGTCGTCGCGGTAGATGAACATGATGACGTCGGCGTCCTGCTCGATGGCACCAGATTCGCGCAGGTCGCTCATCATCGGCCGCTTGTCGGTACGCGTCTCGACGCTGCGGTTCAACTGCGACAGCGCAATCACCGGGCACTGCAGTTCCTTGGCCAGGGCCTTCAGGCCGCGGCTGATCTCGCCGATGACGGTGGCGCGGTTTTCCTCGCTGCTGCTGCTGCCGCTCATCAGCTGCAGGTAATCGATGACGATCAGCCCCAGCGTGCCGAACTGTCGCGCCATGCGGCGCGCCCGCGCGCGCAATTCCGCCGAGTTCAGGCCCGGTGTCTCGTCGATGAACATCTGCACCTGCTGCAGCTTCTCGACGGCCTCGGGAAGACGTTCCCACTCTTCCTTGTCCAGGCGGCCGGTGCGCAGGTTCTGCTGGTTGATGCGGCCCAGGCTGCCCACCAGGCGCAGGGCCAGTTGCGAGGCGCCCATTTCCATCGAGAACACCAAAACCGGCAGGCCTTCGTTGACCGCCACGTTCTCGGCGATGTTCAGCGCAAAGGCGGTCTTGCCCATCGAGGGGCGGGCGGCCAGCACGATCAGGTCGCCTTTCTGCAGACCGGCCGTCATCTTGTCGAGATCGTAAAAGCCGGTACGCACCCCGGTCACCTCCTCGGCGCCGTTGTCGTGCAGTTCCTGCACCCGGTCGATCAGGGAGACCACGAGCTTGTCGATGCTCTGGAAGCCCTGTTTCTGGCGCGAGCCCTCTTCGCCGATCTTGAAGATCCTCGTTTCAGCTTCGTCGAGAATGGTGCTGACCGGCGTGCCCTGGGGATTGAAGGCCTTGGTGGCGATTTCGTCGCTGGCGCCAATGAGCTTGCGCAAGATGGCGCGCTCTCGAACGATCTCCGCATAGCGGCGCATGTTGGCAGCACTGGGCACGCTCTGCGCCATCGCATTCAGGTACGCCAGGCCACCCGCGTCATCGGCCTTGCCCAGGCTCTGCAACTGTTCGAACACGGTGATCACGTCGGCCGGCTTGCTTTGACCGACGAGCGCGCCGATGGCGGCATAGATCAGGCGATGCTCGTAGCGGTAGAAGTCGTCGGAAGTGAGCAGATCGGCCGCGCGGTCCCAGGCCAGGTTGTCCAGCAGCAAGCCCCCCAGCACGCTTTGCTCGCCTTCGACAGAATGCGGCGGCACACGCAGGCGAGCGATCTCGTCGTCACGCTGCGGACTGGCGCCCGGTGCCGGGCTGCCGGCACTCTGGGAGCCGCGGGGGTCGGTCAATGTGCTCATCGTCTCGACATCGTACGGCGTTCACACGCCGCTCCTGTGGACAAAGCTGGGGGTAGTCGCTGCAGCTTCTGGGGACAAGCCCGTGCAAGGACAAGGCAACGAAAAAAGCCGGCGACAGCCGGCTTTTCGGAGCGGCGCCTACGGCGCCAGGAGGCAGATCAATCGGCCTGGGGTACGACGTGAATCGTGACTTCGACGACCACGTCGGTATGCGCAGCCACGCTCACAGGATGCTCGCCGACGGTCTTCAGCGGACCATTGGGCATGCGGACCTGGGCCTTCTGAACAGCCATGCCAGCCTTGGTCAGAGCCTCGGCGACATCGGCGTTGGTGACCGAACCGAACAAGCGTCCGTCCACGCCGGCCTTCTGGGCAATGCGCACGGTCTTGCCGGCCATCTGCTCGCCCAGGGCCTGGGCGGTTGCCAGCTTCGCAGCAGCCACTTTTTCCAGTTCGGCACGACGGCCTTCGAATTCCTTGATCGCGGATTCAGTGGCACGGCGTGCCAGCTTGCCCGGAATCAGGTAATTGCGGGCATACCCGTCCTTGACCTTGACGACGTCGCCCAGGTTGCCGAGCTTGCCGACTTTCTCGAGAAGAATGATTTGCATCGCGACTTCCTCAGACCTTGTGTTGATCGGAGTACGGCAGCAGGGCCAGGAAGCGCGCGCGCTTGATGGCCGTTGTCAGCTGACGCTGGTAGTAGGCACGGGTGCCTGTCAGGCGAGCGGGCGTGATCTTGCCGTTCTCGCTGATGAAGTCGCGCAGGACGTCGACTTCCTTGTAGTCGATCTCTTCGACGTTGGCCACCGTGAAGCGGCAGAACCGCTTGCGACGGAACAGCAGCGATTGGGTGTTGCGCTTGGGGCGCTTGTCCTTGGAGAAGCGACCTTTACCACGTGGTGGGGGCATGAAGACCTCCTGATGAATCTGAAAACGTTGACCGGATGGAAGCGAAACTGCTGGCGTTCAAGCCGCAACTTCGACCGAGGTGATGTGGAAAACCAGTCCGCGTCCGTTGCGTGCCGGAGTCAGGAAGCCTGCATACAGGCCTGATGAACCCAGCGCGATGGCCGACAGCGTGCGCGTGATCCCCCCGATGCCGACCGCACTGATCTCCAGGGAGACCTTGCGGGCCTGGCTGTCTTCGCTGACCAGTCCCTCGTGCCGGAGACTGAGATTCAGCGCCGGCAACCCGGCAGGGGTGTAACGCAACGCCTTGCGCTCGACCAGGATGGCCGACAGAACCAGACGGTTCATGCCGGCTGTTTCGCCCTGGCCGGGCGTCACGGCCGCAACCGACGCGTCGGTCAGGCCGAAGCCTCCTGACGCTCCTTGCGCGACTCTTCACGATCCACCGCCTTCATCATGATGGAGGGGTTGGTCTCGGCCTTGTCACGCTTGACCGTCATGTGGCGCAGCACGGCGTCGTTGAAGCGAAAGCCGGTCTCGAGTTCGGTCAGGACAGCCTGGCTGCATTCGATGTTCAGGCAAAGGTAATGCGCCTTGGCCAGCTTCTGGATCATGTAGGACAGCTGACGCCGGCCCCAGTCCTCGACGCGATGAACCTTGCCACCACCTGCGGTGACCAGGGTCTTGTAACGCTCCAGCATGGCTGGAACCTGTTCGCTTTGATCCGGGTGGATCAGCAGAACGATTTCGTAGTGACGCATGAAATCTCCTTGTGGGTTCCTGCACCGGTTATCTCGGTACAGAAGAAGCCGCCCCGGTTTGCGTCTGGTCGGCCGCAGAAAGCGGCAAACCACGGGTGCGGCAAGGGAAAAGCCTCTGAGTATAGCCCGATAACGAAAGTGGCCCCCGGGGTCTGCACCCCGGGAGCCACTGCAGCCCGCACCGCTTTTCAGCGTGCGGCCTCAGCTCAGGCGCGGCTGGTGTTCAGGTTGGGGTAGCGAACATGCTCCACCAGTTCTTGGATGTCCTGCTTGGGTGCGGGCGTCAGCAGGCTGACGATGATGATCACCGCAAAGCCCAGCGGCACCCCGAACACACCCGCCGAGATCGGCAGGATGCCGAACCAGGTGTAGTCGGCGATCGGATCGGTCACGCCGAACAGGCCGCGCATCCAGGGGTGGGTGGTGATCATGTAGTACAGCGTGATCGACACGCCGGCCAGCATGCCCAGGCAGGCGCCCCACTTGCTTGCGCGCTTCCAGAAGATGCCAAGCACCAGGGCCGGGAAGAAGCCCGCCGCAGCCAGCGAGAAGGCCGCAGAAACCAGGAACAGGATGTCTGCCATCTTCAGCGACGCCACGTAGGCCGCCGCCAGAGCCACCACGAGCAGCAGCACCTTGGAGATCATCACCCGGCGCGCGGTCGGCGCGTTGGGGTCGATCATCTTGTAGTACAGGTCGTGGCTCAGCGCGTTGGCAATGGTCAGCAGCAGCCCGTCGGCCGTAGACAACGCGGCAGCCAGGCCACCCGCAGCCACCATGCCGGAGATGACATAGGGCAGACCGGCGATCTCCGGCGTCGCCAGCACGATGATGTCGCCGCCGATCCGCATCTCACCCAGCTGGAAGATGTTGTCCTTGTTGATGTCGGCCACCGACAGCAGGGTCGGGTCGACCTTCGCCCAGGCGCCCACCCAGGCCGGCAACTGGTCGAAGGGCGTACCCACGAGCACGTTGAAGACCTGGTACTTCACCAACACCGCCAGGGCCGGCGCCGTGAAGTACAAGAGGAAGATGAAGAACAGCGACCAGGTCACCGAGCTGCGCGCTTCCTTCACCGACGGGGTGGTGTAGTAGCGCATCAGGATGTGCGGCAGCGCGGCCGTGCCCACCATCAGACAGAACACCAGGGCCAGGAAGTTGCGGCGCGAATCGTTGAAGGCCTTCTGCGCCTTTTCGTCGCCGTTCGGGTCGCCGGCGTAGGCCTGCGCATGCGGGGGCATGCCAGCCAGTGGCCGGGCGCGCGCTTCGTTGGCAGTCCTCGCCGCCGTCCAGGCTGCCCTCGCAGCAGCTTCGTCCTTGGGCAGCGCGGCCAGGGCCTTCTCGGCGGCCTGCACGTCGGCCAGGGGCGCGTTCGCAGCCTTCAGATCGTCGAGCTTGGTCTGCGCCGCGGCCCGGTCGGCCGCCAGTGCCGCAGGAACGTCCTTCAGCTTGGCGGCAAAATCGTCGGCGCGTTGCTTGAAGATGGCGATGACTTCTTTTTCCTTCGGGTCGGCGATCAGCTCCTTCTCCTTCGCCGTCACCTTCTCGAGCTGCGAGCCGTAGACGGCCTGCGGCACCGGCACGCCGGTCTGCTTCACGCTCAGCCAAACCACCGGGATCATGTAGGCAATGATCAGGATGATGTACTGCGCCACCTGCGTCCAGGTGACGGCACGCATGCCGCCCATGAACGAGCACACCAGGATGCCGCCCAGGCCGACGAAGATGCCGATCTCGAAGGCCAGGCCCGACAGCCGTGTGGTGATCAGACCCACGCCGTAGATCTGTGCGACCACATAGACGAAGGACACCAGGATGGCGATCAGGATGCCGATGAAGCGCGCCAGGTTGCCTTCATAACGGGCGCCCAGGAAGTCGGGAATCGTGAACTGCCCGAACTTGCGCAGGTAGGGCGCCAGGAACAGCGCCACCAGGCAGTAGCCGCCCGTCCAGCCCATGATGAAGGCCAGACCGCCGTAGCCCGTGAGGTACAGCGTGCCGGCCATGCCGATGAAGGACGCCGCGCTCATCCAGTCCGCGCCCGTAGCCATGCCGTTGTAGACGGCGGGCACGCGCCGGCCGGCGACGTAGTACTCGGCAGCGTCGCTGGTGCGGCTCATGATGCCGATGCCGGCATACAGGCCCACCGTGGCCAGCAGGAACACGATGCCGATGGCGCCGCGGGACAGGCCCATCTGCTCGGCAATGGCCAGCACCACCACGAAGACCAAGAAGCCCCCGGTGTACCAGCCATAGACCTTGTTCAGGCCCTTCTTGAAGGCCGCGTTGGCCTCCTTGTTGGAGACCCCAGCCTGGGGTTCGAAACTCAAGCCAGCCATGTCATTCCTCCTCGGCCACGCCGTGCTCGATGTCGAGCTTGTTCATGTAGTGGGCATAAAACGCGATGATGGCCACGTAGACCACCAGCGCGCCTTGCGCCCCAACCCAGAAGCTGAAGGGCCAGCCAAAGAAGTTGAAGTTCAAGTCGCGCGCGAAGAACGCCATGACGTAGGTCACCACGAACCAGATCGCAAGCAGGACCGATGTGATCCTGAGGTTCTTGCGCCAGTAGCTCTGGTGGTTTTCGCTTACTTTCAACATCCTCGCCTCCTAGTTTTCCGGAACACCGAAACGCCTGCCGCCTTCAGAGGGCGGCCTTCTCCGCCAACAAACCCGTTTCGCGCTCGAGCTGCGCAGCCACCTTGGGTTCGAAGCCCCTGAGGTGGCGGATGATCTTCACGGCCTCTTCCGGGGCCTGCCGGTCCACGTGCACACGTGCCAGCTGATACCAGCCGTGCGGGGACATTGGCTGCAGTTCGGTGTTCTTCTTCAAGGCGACCACCGCCTCGTCGAAGCGCTGCAGACGAATCAGCACCAAGCCCTGTCCGTACCAGGCGCGGTCGAGCTGGGGCGACAACTGCGTGCTGCGTTGAAATGCCGCCAGCGCGGCTTCCCATTGGCCAGAGGCTTCGAGCATGTAGCCGTGGTTGAACCAGGCACGTGCGTCGTCGGGTCTCAGTGCAATCAGGCGTTCCGAATCGGCCAGTGCGCGCGCCGTCTCCCCGGCCTGGGTCAGCAGGTGCGCCCGGCTGGCGAGTGCGTAGGTGTCGTCGGGCCAACGGGCCAGCATGGCGTCGAAGCAGCCTTGAGCGAGACGGGTACGCCCGAACACCAGGCAGGTGATGGCCCGCCACTTGAGCCAGAGGTAATCCAGGCGGCCGGCTTTCATCCGCGGCAGTCCGTGTAACCCAACTGTTCACACATCAGATAGCCGCGTTCGACGAAGATGACGAAGCTGACCACCAGCAGAAGAAAGAAGGTGACGAAGGGCACGTGCTCGTCAGACACCAGGCGGGGGGTGAGCTTGCGCGTCGGCACCGTGAACGGTTTGCTCAAGACCTGCAGCAACTTGTAAAAGAAGTTGCTGTCTCGCCTGGCCCCTGCCAGCACGTACAACACGCCCTGCCCCATCAGCGCCAGCAGCGCGATGTAGAGCACGACCTGTGCGATGTTCAGAACGTTCAACATGCCCGCACAACACCCCTTGTAAGGATGCGTGCAGGTTCGCGAGCGTGGCTTACCGTTTTCTGACGCCCAGACCGTGGACCCGCGTAAGTCCCCTCGGGTCTTTCCCTGAGGGTTGGTGTGGGATCAGCGTTTGGCCAGACGCTGCCAGGTTTCGACGACGGTGTCCGGGTTCAGCGAAATGGACACGATGCCTTCTGCAGCCAGCCAGTCGGCAAAGTCGGGGTGGTCGCTGGGCCCCTGGCCGCAGATGCCGACGTACTTGCCGGTGGCCCGGCAAGCGGCGATGGCGCGGGAAATCAGCGCCCTCACCGCAGGGTCGCGTTCGTCGAAGTCGCTGGCCAGTTGCTCCAGGCCGGAGTCGCGGTCCAGGCCCAGGGTCAACTGGGTCAGGTCGTTGCTGCCGATGGACATGCCGTCGAAGTGCTCTAGGAACTGCTCGGCGAGGATCGCATTGCTGGGCACTTCGCACATCATGATCAGCCGCAGGCCGTTCTCGCCTCGCTTCAACCCGCGTTCGGCCAGCATTTCCGCCACCCGCTCGGCCTGGCGCACGGTGCGCACGAAGGGCACCATGATCTCGACGTTGCTGAAACCCATGTCCTGACGCACGCGCTTCAGGGCCTCGCACTCCATCGCGAAAGCGTCGCTGAACTCGCCGCTGATGTAGCGGCTGGCGCCGCGGAACCCGAGCATCGGGTTTTCTTCGTCCGGCTCGTAACGCGTGCCGCCGATGAGCTTGCGGTACTCGTTGCTCTTGAAGTCAGACAGGCGCACGATCACCGACTTGGGCCAGAACGCAGCCGCAATGGTGGCAATGCCCTCCACCACCTTGTCGACGTAGAAGGCGCGCGGGCTGGCATGGCCTCTGGCCACGCTCTCGACCGCTTTCTTCAGGTCGGCGTCGATGTTGGGGTAGTCGAGGATCGCCTTCGGGTGAACCCCGATGTTGTTGTTGATGATGAATTCGAGCCGCGCCAGGCCCACGCCGCTGTTGGGCATCTGCGCGAAGTCGAAGGCGAGCTGCGGGTTGCCCACGTTCATCATGATCTTGATCGGGCAGTAAGGCATCTCGCCGCGCACCACATCGGTGATCTCGGTTTCGAGCAAGCCGTCGTAAACGTAGCCGGTGTCGCCTTCTGAACAGGACACCGTGACCAGCGCGCCGTCGCTGATCTTGGCGGTGGCATCACCGCAACCCACCACCGCCGGAATGCCCAATTCACGCGCGATGATGGCCGCGTGGCAGGTGCGGCCGCCGCGGTTGGTGACGATGGCGCTGGCGCGCTTCATCACGGGTTCCCAGTTCGGGTCGGTCATGTCGGTGACGAGCACGTCTCCGGGCTGGACCTGGTCCATGTCGGCCGGGCTGCGCACCAGCCGGGCCGGGCCGGTGCCCACCTTCTGGCCGATGGCGCGGCCCTCGGCCAGCACCGGTGTCTTGCTGTGGTCGCCCTTGAGCTTGAAGCGCTGTTCGGCCTTGCCCTCGGACTGGCTCTTCACCGTTTCAGGGCGCGCCTGCAGGATGTAGATCTGGCCGTCGATGCCGTCCTTGCCCCACTCGATGTCCATCGCGCGGCCGTAATGCTTCTCGATGATCAGCGCGTACTTCGCCAGTTCGGTGACTTCGGCGTCGTTCAACGAATAGCGGTTGCGCTGCTCGGGCGGGGTGTCGATCACCTTCACCAGCTTGCCGCTGGCGGCCTTCTCTTCGGGAGATGCAAACTCCATGCGCTGGAGCTTGCTGCCCAGGACGCGCCGAATGACCGCCGGCCGGCCGGCCGTGAGCGTGGGCTTGTGCACGTAGAACTCGTCGGGGTTGACGGCACCCTGGACCACCGTCTCGCCCAGGCCGTAGCTGCTGGTGACGAAGACCACGTCCTTGAAGCCGCTTTCGGTGTCGATGGTGAACAGCACACCGGCCGAACCGAGATCGGAACGCACCATGCGCTGGACGCCGGCCGACAAGGCCACTTCGGCATGGGCAAAACCCTTGTGCACACGGTAGCTGATGGCGCGGTCGTTGTAGAGGCTGGCAAAGACCTCCTTCATGTGGTGCAAGACGCCGTCGATGCCGGTGACATTGAGGAAAGTCTCCTGCTGCCCGGCAAAGGAAGCGTCGGGCAGGTCTTCGGCCGTGGCCGAGGAACGCACCGCGAAGCTGGTGAGCTCGGGTTGGGGCGAGCCAGCCACCAGAACCTGAAAATGACTGCGAATGGCCGCGTCCAGGTCGGCCGGGAAGGGGGTATCGACGATCCAGCGACGGATCTCGTCACCTGCCACGGCGAGGGCACGCGTGTCCTCGACGTTCAGCGTCTCGAGCCGGCGGCGGATGCGGCCTTCCAGACCGTCATGGGCCAGGAACTGCCTGAAGGCGTGCGCGGTGGTGGCAAATCCGCCGGGCACTAGCACGCCCGTGGCGGCAAGCTGGCTGATCATTTCGCCGAGCGAGGCGTTCTTGCCGCCAACGGTCTCGACGTCGGTCATTCTCAGTTGTTCAAACGGGACGACCAGGGTGGTCGCCAGGGTGGCTGCAGACATGGGAAAGCTCCGTGATGTGAGGAAACTGGTGCTTCCGCTGTCGCGACCGGGCCGCGCACCTTCCCACTGGGGGCAGCGCTGGCGGGTCGAATCAGGTGGCCGAGGAAGGTCATCTCAGGGCACGCGTGGCGGAATAGTCCGACGCATTCTACGGACTTCGTCCTTATGATGAACCTATTCTTCCCCGTGCGAGGCAGGCTACATGACCGACAGGACCGTGTTCTTTGTGTCCGACGGCACCGGCATCACGGCCGAAACCTTCGGCAATTCCATCCTCAACCAGTTTCCGACGAAGCCTCGCCACGTGCGCAGGCCCTTCATCGACACCGTCGACAAGGCGCTGGCCGTGGTCGACGAGATCAACCGCGTGACCGAGGCCGAACGCAAGCGCAGCATCGTGTTCATCACCCTGATCGACGACGAGGTGCGCAGCATCGTCACCGGCCCTGGATGCAAGGGCCTGGTACTGGACATGTTCCGCACCTTCGTCGAACCGCTCGAGGTCGAACTCGGGGTGAAGAGCAATCACCGCGTCGGGCGTTTTTCGGACGCCAGCGAGAGCGCCGAATACAACAATCGCATCGAGGCCATCAACTTCAGCCTGGCGCACGACGACGGCCAGAGCGCGCGCAACCTGGACGTCGCCGACGTGGTGTTGCTGGGCGTCAGCCGCAGCGGCAAGACGCCGACCAGTCTTTACCTGGCCATGCAGCACGGCATCAAGGCCGCGAACTACCCGCTCATCCCCGAGGACTTCGACCGCGGTCACCTGCCCAAGCCGCTGCAGCCTTTCAAGCGCAAGTGTTTCGGACTGACGATCGACCCCGAACGCCTGTCGCAGATCCGCCATGAGCGCCGGCCCGACAGCAAGTACGCCGCCTTGGCCAATTGCCGCTACGAGGTGAACGAGGCCGAAGCGATGATGCGCCGCGAAGGCATCGCCTGGCTGTCGTCCACGCACAAGTCGATCGAGGAGATCGCCACCACGATCCTGCGCGACCTGCGGCCTGACCGGCTGATCTATTGAAACGTCGAGTTATCGCCTGCGCCGGGCACTTTCGTACAGGCAGACCGCGGCGGCCGCAGCGACGTTCAGCGATTCTTCGCCCCCGGGCTGCGGGATTCGAACCTGCAGCGCGCAGCGCGCCAGCAGTTCAGCAGAAACACCCTGCCCTTCATGCCCCAGCACCCAGGCGCAGGGCGTGGGCAGTTCAGCCAGCGGCAGCGCAGTGCGGGCGTGCGAGCTGGTGGCCACCCAGGGCACGGTCAGCGCATCCAGTGCGCTCACCGCCAGACCTTCATGAAGCTCCAGCCCGAAGTGTGCGCCCATGCCCGCGCGCAACACCTTGGGCGACCACAGCGCGGCCGTCCCTTGCAGTGCCAACACCTGGCGCACGCCGAACGCCGCCGCGCTTCGGAGAATGCTGCCGACGTTGCCCGGGTCCTGGACGCGGTCGAGCACGAGGCTGGCGGCCAGCGGTTGCAGCGCGGGTGCGGGCGGCGTGTCGATGAGGAACCCGATGGCCGCCGGCGACGCCAGGCCGCTGATGCCGGCCAGCAGCGCGGCAGGCAGCACGGCCACCTGTGGCGCCCAGCTGGCCAGGTCGCGCAAGCTCGGCTGGGCCCAGGCCTCTTCGGTCAGCACCGCCTGCCGCGCAGGCAGGCCGCGCAGGCGCAGCGCGCCGCAGAGGTGGTCGCCCTCGAGCCACAGGGCACCGGCTCGCCGGTAGTGGCCGCCATCCTGCACCAGCCGGCGCAGCTGCCGCAGCAGCGGGTTGTCCCGCGAACTGATGGCCTGTACCCGGGGCGTCACATCGCGTTCGCTCATGGCCCCGCCTGTTGCGCTTCACGCACCGGCCCGAAGCTCAGGCGGTGCGCGCCACACGGCCCCAGCCGGCGCAGGGCCGCCAGATGCTCGGGCGTGGGATAGCCCTTGTGGCTGGCAAAACCATAGTCGGGAAACTGCGCGTGCAGGCTGGCGCAGAGCCGGTCGCGATGCACCTTGGCCAGGATGGATGCCGCCGCGATCGACGCCACCTTGCTGTCGCCCTTGACGATGGCCTCGGCCGGCATCGGCAGCACCGGCAGGCGGTTGCCGTCGACCTGCACACGCAACGGGGCCAGTCGCAGCCCGCCGACGGCGCGCTGCATGGCCAGCAGCGTGGCCTGCAGGATGTTGAGCCGGTCGATTTCCTCGACGCTGGCCTCGGCAATGCACACACACAGTGCTTTCGCGCAGATCTCGGCGTACAGCAGTTCGCGCCGCGCTGCCGTCAGCAGCTTCGAATCCGCCAGGCCACGAATGGGCTGGAGCTCGTCCAGGATGACCGCCGCCGCCACCACCGGGCCTGCCAGCGGGCCGCGGCCCGCTTCGTCCACACCGGCCACCAGCGCTGCAGGACGCCGCACCCGTGCACGCGGCAGCGCGCCGCGTGTGCGCGGCAGTTCGGGCCAGTCCAGCAGCAGCTGGCTAGCCTTCGAGGACTTGCGCGATGGCATCGGTGGCGCAGCGGGCGGTGTCGCGCCGCAGCATCAGGTGCAGTTCATCGAAGCGGCGGGCAACCCGGCCGGCATTTGCGGTGTCGTCCAGGGCCTGCAGCGTGGCATGGGCCAGGGCTTCAGGTGTGCAGTCGTCCTGGATGAGTTCGGGCACGACGAAATCACGGCACAGGATGTTCGGCAGGCCGACCCAGGGCTGGTAACGCATGCGCTTCATCAGTTGCCAGCTGAGCGCCTGCATGCGGTAGGCGATGACCATGGGCCGCTTGAACAGGGCCGCTTCCAGCGTGGCCGTGCCGCTGGCAATGAGCGTGGCGTCGCAAGCTGCCAAGGCGGCGTGGCTTTGTCCGTCCAGCCATTGCAACTGCACACCCGGGGCGTGGGCGACGGCCAGCGGTGCCAGCAGCTCGCGCAGGCCGGTGACCACCGGCAGTACGAAGCGCAGGGCCGGCCGCTGGCGTGCCAGGCGCGCCAGCGTCTGGAGGAAGACGGGGGCGATGTACTGGATTTCGCTGCGACGGCTGCCGGGCAGCACGGCCAGCACCAGGTCGTCCTCGGCCAGCCCGAGCGCACTCCGCGCCGCGGCCCGGGGTGGCACCAGCGGGATGGCATCGGCCAGCGGGTGTCCGACATAGCTTGCGGAAACCCCATGGCTGTGCAGCAGTTCGGGTTCGAAAGGAAACAGGCACAGCACGTGGTCGCAGCTCTCGGCCATGCGCCGCGCGCGCCCCCCGCGCCAGGCCCAGATGGAGGGGCAGACGAAATGGATGGTCTTGATGCCGGCGGCCTTCAGTCGCCTTTCCAGACCCAGATTGAAGTCGGGGGCATCGACGCCGATGAAGGCCCGGGGCGGTTCCCGCAGCAGGCGCATGGCGAGCGCGTCGCGAATGCCCTTGATCTCACGGTAGTGCCGCAGCACTTCGACATAGCCGCGCACTGCAAGCTTGTCATGAGGCCACCAGGCCGTGAACCCCTGCGCCGCCATGCGCGGACCACCGATGCCAGCGGTCTGCAGTGCCGGCCAGCGCTGGCGCAGGCCGCCCAACAGCAGACCCGCGAGCAGGTCGCCAGAGGTTTCGCCAGCGACCAGGGCCAGTTGCATGTTGGGCGATGCTTCGGACTAGCGTGCGATGCCGCGATTCGAGTTGGCGATGAAGTCGAGCAGCCCCTGCACGTCGGCGTCGGCCGCGGTGTCGGCGATCCGACCCTTCAGCGCTGCGATGGCTTCCTTGGCCTGGGCCAGCGTCAGCCCGTCGCGGTAAAGCAACCGGTGCATCTGCTTGACCTGGGCAATGCGCTCGCGTGAGAACCCGCGGCGGCGCAAGCCTTCGATGTTGAAGCCGTGCACCCCTAACGGGTTGCCCGACACCATCATGAAGGGCGGCACGTCTTGCGAGACATGGCTCTGGAAACCGGTCATCGCGTGCGCACCGATCTTGCAGAACTGATGCACCCCTGTGAGCCCGCCGACGATGACCCAGTCGCCCACATGCACGTGGCCGGCCAGTGTGGCGTTGTTGGCCAGGATGGTGTGGTTACCGACCTGGACGTCGTGGGCGACGTGCACGTAGGCCATGACCCAGTTGTCGTGACCCACCCGCGTGATGCCGCCGTCCTGCGCAGTACCGCGGCTGAAGGTGCAAAACTGGAATATGGTGTTGCGGTCGCCGATGTGCAGTTCGGTCGGCTCGTCGCGGTACTTCATGTCCTGCGGCACGCAGCCCAGGGCCACGTGGTCGTGGATCCGATTGCCGCTGCCGATGAGGGTGGGGCCGTCGATGGTGCAGTGGGATCCGATGCTGCTGCCAGGCCCGACGCGTACGCCGGCTCCGATGATGCTGAAAGGACCGACCGTGACGTCGTCGGCCAGTTCGGCAGCGCTGTCCACCAGCGCGCTGGGGTGGATGCGCGGCATGGTCTTCAGGCCACGCGGCGCATCGTGCACATCATGTCGGCCTCGACGGCCAGCTGGCCATCCACCGTGGCCCGGGTCTTGTACTTGTAGATGCCAGCCTTCACTCGGTCGATGGCCGCTTCCAGGATGAGCTGGTCGCCAGGGCCCACCGGGCGCTTGAAGCGGCAGCCATCGATGCCCGCGAAGTACACCACGGTCTGGTCGTCGGGTTCGGCGTCTGCCGACTCGAAGGAAAGCAGCGCAGCGGCCTGCGCCAGCGCCTCGAGCATCAGCACGCCAGGCATGACCGGGCGGGCCGGAAAGTGGCCGCTGAAAAAAGGCTCGTTGTAGGTGACGTTCTTCAGCGCCTTGATGCGCACGCCCTTCTCGATCTCGAGCACGCGATCGACCAGCAGAAACGGGTAGCGGTGCGGAAGCTTCTGCAGGATGCGTTGAATGTCCATCATGTCCCAGGCCCTTCAGACCTTCTTCTCGAGCGCGCGCAGACGTTCGCGCATCGCATGCAGGTTGCGCAGCGTGGCCGCGTTCTTTTCCCAGGACGCATTGTCATCGAACGGGAACAGGCCGCTGTACTGACCCGGTTTGTGAATGGACCGCGTGACCACCGTGGCCGCGCTGATGTGCACGTGGTCGACGATCTCCAGGTGGCCCAGGATGATGGCGCCGCCCCCGGCGGTGCAGTGGCGCCCGATGCGCGCGCTGCCGGCCACGCCGACGCAGCCTGCAAAGGCGCTGTGGGCACCGACCCGCACGTTGTGGCCGATTTGCACCAGGTTGTCGAGCTTGACGCCGTCTTCCAGGATGGTGTCGTCGAGCGCGCCGCGGTCGATGCAGGTGTTGGCACCGATCTCCACGTCGTCGCCGATCTGAACCGAACCGAGTTGCTCGATCTTCTCCCAGCGACCCTGAACGGGGGCAAAGCCGAAGCCGTCGGCGCCGATGACCACGCCGCCGTGCACGATGCCGCGCGCGCCAATGCGGCAGCCTTCCCCCAAGTTCGCACGGGGCGCCAGGCGGGTACCGGCGCCGACGCAGGCATCGGCACCGACATGGGCCAACGCGCCAAGCACGGCGTCAGCATCGATGTGGGCACCAGCGCCCACATAGGCCAAGGCGCCGATGCTCGCGCTGGCGTGGATACGGGCCCCCGGCTCGACCACGGCGCTGGGGTGCACACCGGCTGGCGGCCGCTGGCGCTTGCGCGCCGCCCACCACTGCGTCAGCCGGGCGAACGCCAGGTAGGGGTCGGCGCAGACGATGCAGCTTCCGCGCGCGGCCGCGGCTTCGCTCTGCGCTTCGCCGACGATGACGCAGGCGGCCGCTGTCGTTGCCAGCTGCGAGGCATAGCGCGGGTTGGCCAGGAAAGAGATCGTCGCAGCGTCGGCCGTCTCCAGCGGCGCAATGCGCGTAACGACAATGTCGGCATCGCCGATCAGGGTGCCCGAAAGCACCGTGGCCAACTCACCCAGGCTGGCCTGCACGGTGGCGCCGGCTGCAGGCACCGCCGTCGCTTACTTGGCGCCTGGGGCGGCAGGCGTGTTCAGGCCGCGGATGACCTTGTCGGTGATGTCGACCTTGCTGCTGGCGAACACCACTTCCTGCAGGATCACGTCGTACTTCTCGCTGTCGAAGATCTGCTTGATGACGCGGTTGGCGCGCTCGACGACCGCGGCCAGTTCCTCGTTGCGGCGCTGATTCAGGTCTTCCTGGAACTCGCGGCGCTTGCGCTGAATGTCGCGGTCCTGCTCGACCAGTTCGCGCTGGCGTCGCTGCTGCTCGCTGGGGGCCAGGGTCGGGCCGTCTTTTTCGAGCTTGTCGGCAGCGGCCTTCAGGCGCTGAGCAAGTTCTGTCAGCTCTTTCTCGCGCTTGCCGAATTCGGCCTCCAGCTTGGTCTGGGCCGCCTTGGCCGGTATGGCCTCGCGCAGCACCCGCTCGCTGTTCACGTAGCCGATCTTCAGTTCCTGGGCCAACACGGACCCGGTGCTAGCGATCAGCACCGCGGCAGCGGCCAGCCAACGAATGGCAGAGGTCTTCATCAGAACGCAGTCCCGATCTGGAATTGGAATCGCTGGATTCTATCGTTGCGCAGGAATTGCACAGGCTTGCCGTAGCTCAGTTGCAGGGGCCCGACTGGGGAAATCCAGCTGAGACCCAGACCCACCGACGAGCGAAGCGAATCGCTCGTGACCTTTTCGTCTTCGCGCCAGACGTTGCCGGTGTCGATGAAGGCGAACACACGCAGCGAGCGGTCGTTCCCAGTACCCGGCACCGGGAAGTAAAGCGAAGTGTTGAGGTTGAAGCGCTTGGCGCCGCCGATGTAGGCCCCAGTAGGGTCGACCACCCCCAGCGAACCCTGCTCGAAGCCACGCACGGTACCCAGGCCGCCGCCGTAGAAATTCTTGAACACCGGGAAGGGGTTGCCCCCCAGACCCTTGCCGAAACCGATCTCGGCGTTCACGCCCAGCGACATCCTGTAGGGCAAGCCCCAGAACTCCTGGTACTGCAGGTTGGTGCGGGTGTAGCGCACATCACCGAACAGGCTGGCTTCCAGGTTCACTCGCTGGTAACGGCCGGCCGAAGGCGTGAGCACGCTGTCGCGCGCGTCGCGTGCCCAGCCCAGTGTCAGCGGGAAGGCGTTGGCCTTATCGCCGAAGAGCGCGCGGTAGTTCAGGTAACTGAGCGGGATGCCGGCGCTGGTGCCGATCTCGGTGCGCTCGAAGCCCACCCCCAAGAACACGGTGTCGTACTCGGAAAATGGCACACCGAAGCGAATGGCCGCACCCGGCGTGGTGAGGTCGTAGGCGTCACCCAGGCTGTTGAACGGCCGGCTGATCCGGTAGAACAGGTCGATGGCGCGCGAGATGCCATCCACCGTCCAGTACGGGTCGACCGTGCTCAACACCAAGGCGCGGTTGAAGCGGCTGGTGTTGACCTCGATGCCCAGATAGTTGCCCGAACCGAATGCGTTGTCCTGCTTGATCGACGCGGTGAAGGTGAACTTCTCGGCGTTCGAATAGCCGGCGCCGACGATGAGGTTGCCGGTGGGCTTCTCGGTGACATTGACGACCAGATCGACCTGATCGGGCGCGCCCGGCACCTCGTTGGTTTCGACGTCGATGTCCTTGAAGTATCCGAGGCGTTCGACCCGTTCCTTCGACAGCTTGATCAGTCCGCCGTCGTACCAGGCCGATTCGAGTTGGCGAAACTCGCGTCGGATGACCTCGTCGCGGGTACGGGTGTTGCCGGCAACGTCGATGCGACGCACATAGACGCGACGCTGCGGCTCGGCGCTGAGCACCACTGCCACCTGCCCCGTGGCGCGGTCGATCTCGGGCCGCTGGTCGATGCGGGCAAAGGCATAGCCGTACAGGCCGAACAGGTCGGTGAAGCGACGCGTGGTCTCAGCCACCGCGTCGCCACGATAGGGCTGGCCTGGACGCAGGGCGACGAAGGCACGGAACTCGTCTTCCTTGCCCAGGTAGTCGCCTTCCAGGCGCACGCTGGTCACGGTGTAGGGCTGGCCTTCACGCACCGAAACCGCGATCGAGATCGTCTGCTTGTCGGGCGAAATCGTCACCTGCGTCGACTCGATGGCGAACTCGAGATAGCCACGATTCACATAGTACGCGCGCAGTTTCTCCAGGTCGGCGTTGAGCTTGGTGCGGGAGTAGCGGTCGGTCTTGCTGTACCAGGTGAACCAGCCGGTGGGCGTGAGCTCGAACAGGCCCAGCAGGGTCGATTCGTTGAAGACCGTGTTGCCGGTGATGCGGATGTCGCGGATCCGGGCGGCGTCGCCTTCGGTCATCGTGAAGGTGACGTTCACGCGGTTGCGCTCGATCGGCGTGATGGTGGTCACCACCTCGGCACCGTACAGGCTGCGGCTCAGGTACTGGCGCTTGATCTCTTGTTCGGCTCGGTCGATCAGCGCGCGGTCGAAAGGCAGGCCCTCGCCAATACCGGCATCGCGCAACGACTTCGACAGCGGATCCTTGTCGAACTCCTTCAGGCCGACGAATGTGACGCTCGCGATGATCGAGCGTTCGTCGACGATGACGACGGCAACGTCGCCTTCGATCTCGATGCGAACGTCCTTGAACAGGCCGGTGGCGAACAGCGAGCGCAAGGCGGTCGAGCCCTTGTCGTCAGTGTAGGTGTCGCCTATGCGGAACGGCAGCGAAGCGAACACCGTACCGGGGTCGGTGCGCTGCAGGCCTTCGATGCGGATGTCTTTCAGCACGAAAGGCTCGACAGCCTGGGCGGGGACAGCCAAGACGGCCGCGGCAGCGACTACCAGGGCCGCGCTGTGGCGCAGGGGCCCGAACGGGGAAACAGGAAACATGGGATTCAGTTGGCGCCCAGGAGGCGTGCCACGTCGTTGTAGAGGGCGACCGACATCATCAGCATCAGTACGGCGATGCCGCCACGCTGCAATCTGGCAAGCCAGAGATCGGACGGCGGGCGGCCGGTCACCGCTTCGAAAATGTAATACATCAGGTGACCACCATCGAGCATGGGCAGGGGCAGCAGGTTCAACACGCCCAGACTGACACTCACCAGGGCGAGGAAGCCCAGGTAGAAGGCCAGGCCCTGATTGACCGACTGCCCGGCGTAGTCGGCGATCGTCAAGGGACCGCTCAGGTTCTTGATCGATGCTTCACCGATGAGCATGCGCCCCAGCATCTGCACCGTGAGTGCCGACACTTCCCAGGTACGCGTGGCGCCCAGCACCAGGCCGTCGATGGGGCCACGGCGCACGGTCACCATCTCGGCCGGCTGGCCCACGAAGGCATCGACGCGGCCGACACTGGCGCCAGCACCATTGTTGGCTGCGGCGTCGGTCACGACACGCGGAGTGATCGTCACGCGCAGGGTCTGGCCAGCGCGCTCAACCGACCAAACCTGGGCCTGGCCTTGACCAGCAACCACACCGGCGCGAATGCGCTCGCGCAGGGTCTGTGCGTCGTTCAGGGCCTGGCCGTCGACGCTGAGCACCCGGTCGCCCGGCAGCAGGCCTGCGCGCGCGGCAGGACCGTCGGCCTTGACCTCGCCCAACACGGGTTCGCTGTAGGGGCCGCCCAGGCCGATGGTGCGCATCAGGCCGGCGTCCACTTCGCGGGTGGGCAGCCCGGCCAGGTCCAGCTTCACCATGCGCATTCCGGTGCCGTCGCGCCGGCTGACCTGCAGGTCGATACGGCCCTGGCGCAAGGCGGCCTGCGTGACTTCCCAGCGCAGGTCGGTCAGCGAGTCGATGTCACGCCAGTCTCCACCGTCGTGCGACAAGGCACGTACCCAGTCGCCGGTCTGCAGGCCGGCACGCTCGGCCCTGCTCTCGGCCACTGGTGGGCCCAGCACTGCCTTGGGCTCCTGCATGCCGATCCAGTGGGCAGCAGCGTAGAGCAGCACGGCCAATGCCAGGTTGGCGATGGGTCCGGCCGCGACGATGGCCGCCCTGCGACTCAAGGGCTGGCGATTGAATGCACGTGGCAGATCGGAAGGCAGGACGCCACCTTCGCGCTCATCGAGCATGCGCACGTACCCGCCCAGAGGCAGCGCGCACAGCACGAACTCCGTGGATTCGGGTGTTTTCTGGTGCCGCCACAGCACCTGCCCGAAGCCGACCGAAAAGCGCAACACCTTCACGCCACAGGCCACCGCCACCCGGTAATGCCCGTACTCGTGGATGACGATCAGCACCCCCAGCGTCAGCAGGAATGCAAGGATGGTGGTGATCACGCGGCGAGCTCCTCGATGCGCTGTCGGGCCTGGGCGCGGGCGCGGATGTCGATGTCCAGCACGTCGTCCAGCAGCCGCGCCGGGCCCAGCCGCGACACGAAGGATTCCACCGTGTCGGCGTTCACCCGATGAATGTCGGGGAATGAGATGCGCCCAGACAGGAATGCAGCCACGGCCTCTTCGTTCGCGGCATTCAGCACGGCCGTGCTGCCGCTGGGCGCGGCCAGCGCGTCGTAGGCCAGTTGCAAGCCTGGGAACCGGGCCGGGTCGGGCGGCTCGAAGGTCAGGGCCTGCAGCTTCAGGAAGTCCAGGCGCTGCGCACCCGACTCGACGCGGTCCGGAAACGACAAGCCGTAGGCGATGGGAACTTTCATGTCGGGTGTGCCCAGTTGCGCCAGTACAGAAGCGTCTCGGCAAACCACCATCGAATGGATGATGCTCTGAGGGTGCAGCACCACGCGGATCTGTTCTGGAGCCAGATCGAACAGCCAGCGTGCCTCGATGACCTCCAGGGCCTTGTTCATCATCGTGGCCGAATCCACCGAGATCTTCTGTCCCATGACCCAGTTCGGGTGGGCCACGGCCTGGGCTGGCGTGATGGCGTGGAAGCTGGCCGGGTCGCGCTGGCGAAACGGGCCCCCGCTGGCGGTCAGGATGATGTGGTCGATGCGTTCGGCCCACCGGCTTCGGTCTTCAGGCAGGCACTGGAAGATCGCGGAATGCTCGCTGTCGATGGGCAGCAAGGTAGCGCCACCGTCCTTCACGGCCTGCATGAACAGGTCGGCACCCACGACCAGGGCCTCCTTGTTCGCCAGCAGCAGGCGCTTGCCGGCTCTTGCTGCAGCCAGGCACGGCGGCAGCCCGGCCGCGCCGACGATGGCCGCCATGACGCTGTCGACGTCGGGGCTGCCCGCCAGGTCGCACAGGGCCTGGGGCCCGACCTGTACCTCGGTGCGGACGGAATGCTCGGCCAGCGCACTGCGAAGGGCCTGCGCACGGGCTTCGGTGGGCAGCACGGCCACGCGCGGCCTGAAAAGCAGGCACTGCTTCAGCAGCACATCGACCCGTGAGTGGGCCGTGAGCCCGACGACTTCGAAACGTTCGGGGTGTCGCGCGACCACATCCAGCGTGCTCGCACCGATCGACCCCGTGGAACCGAGCACGGCCAGGCGCAAGGGCCGGGCGGCGCGGAGTTGGTTTGTGGTGGGAACAACGTTCATCATGTGCTCAGGGAAGTCAAGGCCAGCGCCAGCGGCAGCACGGGCAGAAGTGCGTCGACCCGGTCGAGCACACCACCGTGGCCGGGCAACAGGCGGCTGCTGTCCTTCGCCCCGGCAGCCCGCTTCACCAGCGATTCCAGCAGATCACCCACAACGCTGAAGGCCGACAGCCAGGCCAGGGCCAGGAGCATGCCGCCCCAGCCCAGGCCCTGCTGAAGCCGGGTGTAAAGACTGTGGCTGTCGACCTCGAACTGGCGGTCGATGGCCAGCCAGGCCAGGGCCAGCAAGAGCACGCCGGCGAAACCTGACCAGACGCCCTCCCAACTCTTGCCCGGGCTGATGGTCGGAGCCAGCTTGCGTCTGCCAAAGCTGCGCCCGCCAAAGTAAGCCGCCACGTCGGCCATCCAGACCAGGCACAGCATCGACAGCAGGAAATTGATGCCGAGCACCTGCGCATTGGCCAATGCCAGCCAGGCCGCCCAAAGCCCCACCAGCCCGAGCAGGCAGCGCGCCACGCGCGGCAGCCGCGGCCAGGCCGTGGGCCCGCTGCGCAGCGCCAGGCTGCCACCCAGTGCCCACAGCAAGACGGCGGTCCACCACAGCCCCGGCGGTGCGTGCACCCCCCAGGAACTGGACAAGGTGGCCAGGCCAGCGGCACCGACGGCCAGGCCGAACATCACCGAGACCCGGCCGCCGACCTGGTTCAGCCGACCCCACTCCCAGCCGGCGGCAGCAACGAGTACCAATGTCAGCAGCGCGAACGGCCAGAGACTGGTTTGCGCCAGGCTGGCGAGTATCAGCAAGACCAGCGCTGCGGCAGTGAAGATGCGGGGCAACAGCATCTTCTCAGTTCCACCGGGTTCGACCCACCGACCGGATTGGCCGACCGGCACCTCGCTGGGCCCCGCGCGGCGCAGCCATCTCAGGCACCCGCAGGCACGACTTCCGGTGCACGTATGCCACCGAAGCGGCGGTCACGTTGCGCATAGGCCAGCAGGGCAGCATCGATCTCGGCCTCTCCGAAGTCGGGCCACAGGCATTCCGTGAAGAAGAGTTCGGCGTAGGCCGCCTGCCAGAGCAGGAAGTTGCTCATGCGCATCTCGCCGCCGGTGCGGATGAAGAGGTCCGGGTCGGGGGCGAAACTCAGCGCCAGCTGTCGCGAAAGGAACTGCTCGTCGAAATCCTCGGGTCGCACGCCATCGGCAAGGGCGCGACGACAGGCTTGCACCACGTCCCAGCGGCCGCCGTAGTTGAAGGCCACTGACAGCGTGATGCGGGTGTTGTGTTCCGTCAGCTGCTCGGCATGCTCCCAGGCAGCGCGCAGTTTGTCTGACACTGCCGAGCGGTCGCCGATGATGCGGATGCGCACACCATCGCCTGCCATCTTGGTGAGGTACTTCGAAACCGCCACGAGCACCAGGCTCATCAGCCCCGACACCTCTTCGGTGGGCCGCTTCCAGTTCTCGGACGAGAACGCGAACACCGTCAGGTACTGCACGCCGCGGTCGGCGAAGGCATTGACGGCCCGCACCAGCGCGTCGACACCCTGCTTGTGGCCGAAGAAGCGCGGCATGTAGCGCTGCCGCGCCCAGCGGCCGTTGCCATCCATCACCACGGCCACGTGGCGGGGCACGCCTTCGCCGCGCGGGTCGTGAGGGAGCATCGAGTTCGCAGGCATGGACAACGGCGTGGTCAGACCGCCATCACTTCCGCTTCTTTGCCCTGCACGAGCTTGTCGATCTCGGCGATGGTGCGATCGGTCAGGCGCTGGACCTCGTCCTGGGCGCGACGCTCGTCGTCTTCGGCGGCCAGCTTGTCCTTGAGCAGCTTTTTGAGTTGCTCGTTGGCCTCGCGACGCACGCCTCGGACAGCGATCTTGGCGTCCTCCCCGGCATTGCGCACGACCTTGGTCAGCTCACGCCGGCGTTCTTCGGTCAGACCCGGCATGGGCACTCGCAGCAGGTCTCCCTGGGACGAAGGGTTCAGGCCGAGGTCGGATTCGCGGATGGCCTTCTCGATCTTCGGGCCCAGGCCCTTTTCCCAGGGCTGGACGCTGATGGTGCGGGCATCGAGCAGCGAGACGTTGGCGACCTGGCTGATCGGCACCATCGAACCGTAGTAGTCCACCTGCACCTGATCGAGCAGGCCGGGGTGGGCACGGCCCGTGCGGATCTTGTGGAGTTCGTTCTTGAACGCCTCGATGGACTTGCCCATCTTCTGTTCGGCGGTCTTCTTGATGTCAGGAATGCTCATGACCGTGGCAGTCTCCTCAAACGTGGACCAGGGTGCCTTCGTCGTCGCCCATCACGACGCGCTTGAGCGCGCCAGCCTTGAAGATGCTGAACACCTTGATGGGCAGTCGCTGGTCGCGGCACAGCGCAAAGGCCGTGGCGTCCATGACCTGCAGATTGCGCGAAATCGCCTCGTCGAAGCTGATCGTCGAGTAACGCGTCGCGTGGGGGTCTTTCTTGGGGTCGGCGCTGTAGACGCCGTCGACCTTGGTGGCCTTCAGGACGATCTGCGCGCCGATCTCGGCACCGCGCAGGGCAGCGGCCGTGTCGGTGGTAAAGAAGGGGTTGCCCGTACCGGCGGCGAAGATCACGACCTTGCCTTCCTCCAGGTACTGCAACGCCTTTGGTCGAACGTAAGGCTCGACCACCTGCTCGATGCTGATGGCGGACATCACCCGAGCGGTCATGCCTTCCTGGCGCATGGTGTCGGCCAGGGCCAGAGAATTCATGACCGTGGCGAGCATGCCCATGTAGTCGGCAGTGGCGCGGTCCATACCCACGGCACCTCCGGCCACACCCCGGAAGATGTTGCCGCCGCCGATGACCACCGCAACCTCGCAGCCCAGCCGGGTCACTTCCTGCACCTCTTGCACCATCCGGACGATGGTGGAACGGTTGATGCCGTAGGCGTCGTCGCCCATGAGGGCTTCGCCGGATAGCTTGAGCAGGATGCGCTTGTATGCGGGCATCAGTAGCGGCCTCGTCGAATGGAGAACAGGAGTGTGCAGGAGTGTAAGGCTGGGCACACAGCGCCCGACCTCGTCAACAGACCTTTACGCCAGGCCCGCCAGATGGGGGCCCGAACATTCACTGCGCCTTGGCTGCTGCGACCTGGGCTGCAACCTCGGCAGCGAAGTCGTCGACCTTCTTCTCGATGCCTTCGCCCACCACGTACAGCGTGAAACCAGCCACCTTCGTGGCCTTCTCCTTCAGCATCTGTTCCACGGTCTGCTTGTCGTTCTTCACGAAGGTCTGGTTCAGCAACGAGACCTCCTTCAGGAACTTCTGCACCGAGCCGTCCACCATCTTGGCAACGATCTCGGCCGGCTTGCCGCTTTCCGCTGCCTTCTCGGCCGCCACCCGGCGCTCGATCTCGATCAGCTCGGCTGGCACATCGCTGGTGGCCAGCGCCTTGGGCTTCATCGCAGCCACATGCATGGCCACGTCCTTGGCAGCCACTTCGTCACCGGTGAACTCGACGAGCACGCCGATTCGGGTGCCGTGCAGGTAGCTGGCCAGCTGGCCACCGCCTGCGTAGCGCTTGAAGCGGCGGATGGCCATGTTCTCGCCAATCTTGCCGATCAAGCCCTTGCGCACGTCTTCCACCGTCGGGCCGAAACCGTCCTGGGACAGCGGCAGTGCCGACAGTGCCGCCACGTCAGCCGGATCGTGGCTGGCAATGAGTTCGGCACAGGACTTCACCAGCGCCAGGAAGGAGTCGTTCTTGGTGACGAAGTCGGTTTCGCAGTTGACTTCGACGATGGCCCCGGTACTGCCATTCACGGTGGCTGCGATCACGCCTTCGGCAGTGACGCGCGACGCGGCCTTCCCAGCCTTGTTGCCGAGCTTGACGCGAAGGATCTCTTCGGCGCGAGCGATGTCGCCTTCGGCCTCGGTCAGGGCCTTCTTGCATTCCATCATGGGCGCGTCTGTCTTGGCGCGCAGTTCGGCCACCAGGCTTGCGGTGATTGCGGGCATGCTGAGTATTCTCCGTACGGAAGCAAGCGGCCTGAGATGGCCGCTTGCAGGGGGTGAATCAAAAGCGGCGCGGGCTCCTGCCCGCCCGTTATCAGGCTTCGCTGACTTCGACGAACTCGTCGCTGCCAGTGGCGGCAGCGTGCACGACTTCATTCGTTGCGCTGGCCTTGCCCTCGAGCACGGCGTCGGCTACCGACCTGGCGTACAGGGCCACGGCCTTGGCCGAGTCGTCATTGCCGGGGATGACGTAGTCGATGCCGATGGGCGAGTGGTTGGTGTCGACGATGCCGATCACGGGGATGCCCAGCTTCTTGGCTTCTGCCACGGCAATCTTGTGGTAACCGACGTCGATCACGAACATGGCGTCAGGCAGGGCGTTCATGTCCTGGATGCCGCCGATGTCTTTCTCGAGCTTGATCAGGTCGCGTTCGAAAAGCAGCGCTTCCTTCTTGATCATCGCGTCGGTGCCGCTGTCCTTGGTGGCCTGCATGTCCTTGAGCTTCTTCAGCGACCCTTTGACGGTCTTGAAGTTGGTCATCATGCCGCCAAGCCAGCGCTGGTCGACGTAGGGCATGCCACAGCGCTGGGCTTCCAGTGCAATGACCTCGCGCGCCTGGCGCTTGGTGCCGATCATCAGGATCGTGCCGCGGCGAGCAGCCAGCTGGCGCACGAATTTCATCGCATCGTTGAAGAGCGGCTGCGTCTTCTCGAGGTTGATGATGTGGATCTTGTTGCGATGGCCGTAGATGTACGGGGCCATCTTGGGGTTCCAGAAGCGGGTCTGGTGTCCGAAATGGACACCCGCTTCCAGCATTTCACGCATGGAGACAGACATGGAATTAACTCCGAAGGTTAGGTCTAGAATCCCGCCGCTTCATCGACCCTCGACAACCCGGCTGGGTTGAGACGAAACGGCCCGTTGGGCGTTTCGTGCTGAAAGGGGCGACACCTTGGTTCGGTCGGGTTCGCGATTTGTTCGTCCCGGGGCGCAGACCAGCGCAGAACAGCAGAACAGCAGCTATTTGCCAGCATGGCTCGGGAAAACCCAATGAGTTTAGCACGCGCCGAGGGCGGGTCGTGAAGGTCGCGATCGTCGGTGCCGGTTTTGCCGGGGTCGCAACGGCCTACGAACTGGCCTCGCAACATCATGAGGTCACGGTCTTCGAACGACGTGGCAGTGTGGCTGCCGAGGGCAGCTTCGCCCAGACCGGCCTGCTCGCAGCCTGCGCGCCGCTGCCCTGGGGTGTTCCCGGCCTGCAGCGGCAGCGGCTGGCCCACTGGGTCAGACCCGACGGCAGCATCCGCGCCAGCCTGACAGGGGTCCTGGCCCATGCCCCCCGCTTGTGGCAGCTGTGGCGGGCTGGCAAGCTGACACCAGGGACACCGCGCTGGTCGGCCCTGCAGGCGCTGGCCCATGCCAGCAGGCAGCGCGTGGGCGAGCTCACCCTGCAGCTGAACCTGGCCTATGAACAGCAATCCGGCGGACTCGTGCTGCTGGCTGAGGAACGGCAGGTGGCGCAGGTGCGCGCGGCACTGGCCGAAACCAGCGGCCTGGCCCAGGGACTGAAACTGCTCGACGCCGAGGCCGCAAGGGCACTGGAACCGGCCCTGGCCGGCGACTGGCCGCTCCGGGGGGCCGTTCAGCTGCCATCGGGCATGGTCGGCAACGGACGGCAACTGGCCCATCTGCTCAAGACACATGCACAAAAGCTCGGCGCGCGCTTCCTGTTCGACACCGAGATCACCGCGCTGCGTGGAGGCTCGTCGCCCAGCCTGGTGCCCACTGCCGGACAGGCGCAGCCCTTTGATGCCATCGTCGTCTGCGCCGGCATGGGCAGCCGCGACCTGCTGGCAACAGCCAGACTGCGCCTGCCGCTGCTGACGACCTGGGGCCATACGCTCACCGCGCCGCTGAGCCATCTCGACGGCCATGCTCCTGTCGGGCCACGCGCAGCCGTGGTCGACGCCAGCAGTGGCATCGTCATCACCCGGCTCGGCCAGCGCGTCCGCGCCACCGGGGTTACTCAGCTCGGCGGGTCGACGCAGGACTTGCCGCAGGCGGTGTTGCAGCAACTGTACGGCGCGTTGGAACGCGCCTTTCCTGGCTGCGCCGTCACGCGCGAAGCCCACCACTGGAAAGGCCCGCGTGTGCGTGCGCCCGACGGCTTGCCGGTGGTGGGGCCCTGCAGCGTGCCTGGCCTGTGGCTGAATCTGGGCCACGGTCCGTTCGGCTGGGCGCTGGCCTGCGGAGCCGCACAGTTGCTGGCACGACAACTCGTGTCGCATGCCCTGCCCTTCGACGCCGGACCCCTGGCCGCGAAGCGCCTGGGCTGAGGCACGCGCGCTGAAGCACGGGCATGATCCCGGGCATGACAGCCGCACATCCGACCCCAATGCGCTGCAGCGCTGGCCAGACATTGCGCGTTGGCCGCGACCCGCGCTGCGGCCCATGGCCGCTGTACGACACGGCAGCATCACGCTCCATTGAAGAGGCTGCCGCCGCAACGCGTCCGCAGCCTGCGTTGATGGCTCGTGCAGGCGAAGCGCTGGCCAGCCTGGGCCGGGCACTTGCACCGCATGCACAGCGCACCCTGGTGCTGGCGGGCCCGGGCAACAATGGCGGTGATGGCCTCGTGGCTGCTCGGCTGCTGCACAGCGCGCGTCACGCCGTCACGGTCAGGCTGGCGGCAGACCCGGCGCGGCTGCCAGCGGACGCGAAGCAGGCGTTGCGCATGGCCAGCAGTGCGGGCATCGACATCCAGCCTTTCGATGCGAACGAGACGTTCAGGCTCGGTCCTCAGGACCTGGCCATCGACGCCTTGCTGGGCATTGGCGGCAAACGCCAGCCCGAAGGCGCCTTGGCCGGGGCGATACGCCTCTTGTGCAGTCTGCCGGCCTTCACGCTGGCAGTGGACCTGCCCAGCGGCCTGCACCCCGACACTGGTGCCCTGCTGGGCGACCACGCTGTGCTTGCCGATGCGACACTGGCCTTGTTGACCCTGAAGCCTGGCTGCCTGACGGCGCAGGGGCGCGACCACGCTGGCGAGCTGTGGTGGAACGACCTGGGCCAGGCCCTAGGTTCACCGACCGCCTGCCTGACCGGCCGCCCCTGGATCACGGCTCGGCCGCATGCCGCTCACAAAGGTCGCTTCGGCGACGTCTGGCTCATCGGGGGCAGCGAAGGCATGGTCGGGGCGCTGATCCTGGCCTCGAGTGCGGCACTGGCGGCCGGCGCTGGCCGAGTCCTGGCCTGCCCGCTGGCGCCGCAGGGTGCCATGGCCCCTTCATGGCGCCCGGAAGCGATGCTGCGCAAGCCGTCTGAAGGCCTGCTGCCATCGACCTTGGCACAAGCGACTGTCGTGGCCGGCTGCGGCGGCGGGCCGAGCATTGCGAGTGCCCTGCCCGCGCTGCTGGAACATGCCGCCCGACTGGTACTGGACGCCGATGCCCTGAACTGCACAGCCGCCGACACCGGACTGCAAGCCGCCTTGCAGGCGCGGATGGGCCGCGGACTCGCAACGGTGCTGACGCCGCATCCGCTGGAAGCGGCCCGCCTCTTGGGCCAGTGCAGCGAGCGGGTTCAAGCCGACCGTCTGGGTGCGGCACAGGCCTTGGCCGATCGGTTTCAGGCGGTCGTCGTGCTCAAGGGCTCGGGCACGGTCATCGCCGCGCCCGGCTTGGTGCCCTGCATCAATGCCACCGGCAACGCTGCTCTGGGCACGGCGGGCACGGGAGACGTGCTCGCCGGGTGGCTGGGCGGGCTGTGGGCCCAGGCCGCGGGTGCGGCCCATGGCGCAGGATTGCAGCAGCAGCACGACGTGGCCTGCGCAGCGAGCTGGTGGCATGGGCACGCTGCTGATCTGCACCTGGCCACCGGTCGGTCGGGCCCGTTGCGCGCCGCCGACCTGATCGAAGCCATGGCCCGGGCAACAGCCCCGAGCCGGGACTGATCAACGCCGCGCGCGCGGCCTGGGTGCGGGCCGGCGTGGCGCTGGCTTGCGCGAGCGCTTGGCCGGGTCGCTGCCCGCTTGCGTCTTCAGTTCACGCACGCTGGCTTTCACCACACGGTCGGCCTCGCGCACGGCGGTCAGTTCGGCCAGCGCCGTGGGCGCCTTGACACGTTCGCTGCGCTCGGGTCGACTCTTGTCGACCAGACGCTCGGAATCGCCCTCGCGCACCATTCTGAAGTCGATCTTGCGACCATCCAGGTCCACCCTGCTGACCTGCACCCGAACGCGGGTGCCGACGACGTAGCGCACACCGGAACGCTCACCACGCAGTTCCTGGCGTGTTTCGTCGAAGCGGTAGTACTCGCCGCCGAGTTCGGTGATGTGCACCAGCCCGTCGACATAGAGCGCGTCGAGCGTGACAAACAGGCCGAAGCCTGCAACGGCACTGACCGTGCCCGAGAACTCCTCGCCCAGGTGTTCGCGCATGTAGCGGCACTTGAGCCAGGCCTCGACGTCGCGCGAAGCCTCGTCGGCACGGCGCTCGTTCGCGCTGCAATGTGCCCCCACGCCTTCCCAGACCGTCACCTCCTGGGACAGCGGCTTGGCCGGGCGCTGCGCCGGCTTGGCGTTCTTGCGCAGTTCCGGGGTGCGCGTCAACGCGTTGGGCGCCAGATGGAAGCGCTTGCCGCCAAGCAGTGCCTTGATGACCCGGTGGACCAGCAGGTCCGGGTAGCGGCGAATGGGGCTGGTGAAGTGCGTGTAGGCGTCGAAGGCCAGACCGAAGTGGCCGTTGTTGGTGGCGGTGTACACGGCCTGCTGCATCGAACGAAGCAGCATCGTGCTGATCTGCACCGCATCGGGCCGGCCCTGGGTGGCCTGGCTGATGGCCTGCATCTCGCCGGGCTTCGGGTCGTCGCTAAGGCTCAGGCCCAGACCCAGGGCGCGCAGGTAGGCCTGGAGCGCTATCCGTTTTTCGGGCGTCGGACCTTCGTGCACGCGGTACAGGCTGGGATGATCGGCGCTGGCGATGAACTGCGCTGCGCAGACGTTGGCCGCGAGCATCGACTCCTCGATCAGCCGGTGCGCGTCCGTGCGCGTGCGCGGCACGATCTTTTCGATGCGCCCGTTGTCGTCGCAGACGATCTGCGTCTCGGTGGTCTCGAAGTCGATGGCACCGCGCTTGCCGCGCTGCTTCAGCAAGGCGCGATAGACCTCGTGCAGGTGCAGCAGGTGCGGCAGCACGTCGGCGCGCCTGTGGGCTTCAGGACCCCGGGTATTGGCCAGGGCGGCAGCGACTTCTGTGTAGGTCAGGCGCGCGTGCGAATTGATCACCGCGGGGAAGAACTGATAGGCGTCGATGGCGCCGTCTTCGCCCACCAGCATGTCGCAGACCAGGGCCAGCCGCTCGACTTCGGGATTCAGCGAACACAGGCCGTTCGACAACTTCTCGGGCAGCATCGGGATGACCCGGCGCGGGAAGTAGACCGACGTGGCGCGCTCGTAGGCGTCGTTGTCGAGCGCCTCGCCAGGTTTCACGTAGTGGCTCACGTCGGCAATGGCGACCAGCAGCCGCCAGCCTGTGAACGCGCTCTTGCCGCGGCCGCGCTTGAAGGGTTCGCAATACACCGCGTCGTCGAAGTCGCGCGCGTCTTCGCCGTCGATCGTGACCAGCGGCACGTCGGTCAGATCGATGCGGTTCTTGCGGTCCACGGCCCGCAGCTTTTCGGGCAGCGAAGCGGCGGCAGCCAGGGTCTCGGCGGAGAACTGATGCGGCACCTCGTACTTGCGCACCGCGATCTCGATCTCCATGCCGGCGTCGTCGATTTCACCCAGAACTTCGGAGACCCGACCCACCGGCTGCGAGTGCAGCGAGGGAGGCTCGGTCAGTTCGACCGAAACCACCTGCCCCACCTGAGCGCTGGCCGTGGCGTTCTTCGGGATCAGGATGTCCTGGCCATAACGGCGGTCTTCAGGCGCGACGATCCATTGCCCGCCTTCGTGCAGGAGGCGACCGATGATCGGCGTCTTGCGACGTTCGATGATGTCGAGCACACGGCCTTCGGGTCGGCCCTTGCGGTCCATGCGCTGCACGCGAACCCGCACCCGATCCCGGTGCAGCACCGACCGCATCTCTTGCGGGGCCAGGTAGATGGCCGGGTCGCCGTTGTCGGGCACCACGAAGCCGTGTCCGTCGCGATGGCCTTCGACACGGCCGTCAAATTCGCCCATCAAGGCGGGACCGTTGCCACCGTTGGGAGCGGTGCTTGCGTTTTCGTTCTGTTTGATGGTAGTATCCTTAGTTCCTGATTGCCCAGATGGCGGAATTGGTAGACGCACTAGTTTCAGGTACTAGCGCTTAACGGCGTGGAGGTTCGAGTCCTCTTCTGGGCACCAATAAATGTTGAAGGCCGATTGTGAAAACAATCGGCCTTTTGCTTTTTCAGACTGCAAACTTCTTCGCCAAGCCATCCGGGCGCAGGTTGTCATAGTCTTCGAAAGGCTGGTGGATCCAGGGGCTCGTGGGCAGGGTCTCGACGTAGTAGTCGGGCGTATAGCTCGAGACCCCCTTCATCCAGATGACCGCCGCGCGCAGTTCGCTGATCGAAGGCATGCCGCGAAGCCGTTCGACCACGGCCCGCAAGGTGACGCCGGTGTCGGCCAGGTCGTCGACAAGCAACACGCGCCCGGCCAGTTCGCCTTTGGGCATGGTGATGTACTTGGCCATGTCCAGCCGGCCCTGAATGGTCCCGGCCTCGGCACGGTAGCTGCTGGTGGACATGATCGCCAGCGGCTTGTCGAACACACGCGACAAGACGTCGCCAGGTCGCATACCACCGCGGGCCAGGCACAGGATCTGGTCGAATTCCCAGCCCGAGTTGTGAACCTTCAGAGCCAGGCGCTCGGTGAGCATGTGGTACTCATCCCAGGACACGTACAGATGTTTGCCGTCGTCGGTCAGCATGTGCGGGTTCTCCTCAAGGTGTTCGGTCAGGCCCGGAACGGGTGACGCAGCAGGATGGTGTGAACTCGGTCGGGGCCGGTGGAGACCATGTCGATGGGCGCACCGATGAGTGCCTGCATGCGCTCCAGGTAGCGTTTCGCGTTGCTGGGCAACTGTTCCCAATGGGTCAGGCCAGCGGTCGTGTCGGTCCAGCCCGGCAGGGTTTCATAGACCGGCTCGCAGGCCTCGATTTCATCGGCGTCCAGGGGCAGCACGTCGAGCATCTGGGTCCCAAGCTTGTAGCCGGTGCAGATCAGGATCTCGGGCAGGCCATCGAGTACATCGAGCTTGGTGATGCACAGACCGGAAATGCCGTTGATGATCATCGAACGCTTCAGCGCCGCTGCATCCAGCCAGCCGCAACGACGCACCCGGCCGGTGACGGTGCCACGCTCCTGCCCCACCGTGGACAGATGGTGGCCGACGCTGCCTGGCAGGTCCATGTCGAGTTCGGTAGGGAACGGGCCGCTGCCCACGCGGGTGGTGTAGGCCTTGGTGATTCCCAGCACGTAATGCAGCATGCCCGGGCCCAGGCCTGAACCGGCTGCGGCATTGCCAGCAACGCAGTTGCTCGACGTCACATAGGGATAGGTGCCGTGATCGACATCGAGCAAGGTGCCCTGGGCACCTTCGAACAGCAGGTTCGCGCCGGCCCGGTTTGCGTTGAACAGCCGATAACCGACGTCGGCCATCAGCGGTCGCAATTGCTCGGCGGCAGCCAACGCGTTGTCCAGGATGGGCTGCAACTCCAGCGGCGCGGCCTTGAGCACGTTGACCAGTTCAGCATTGTGCAGTTCGAGCAGATCGCGCAGACGCGATTCGAAGCGCCGGGGGTGCTTCAGGTCCTGCACGCGCAAGGCGCGGCGCGCCACCTTGTCCTCGTAGGCCGGGCCGATCCCCTTGCCCGTGGTGCCGATCTTGCCGCTGCCACTGCTTTCGCGAAGCGCCTCGCGTGCATGGTCGATGGCCACATGGAAGGGCAGGATCAGTGGACACGACTCCGACAGGAACAGGCGCGAACGCACGTCCACACCCAGCTGTTCGATCCGGGCGATTTCCGACAGCAGGTGAGCCGGGTCGACGACGACACCGTTGCCGATGTAGCAGGCCACGCCCTCACGCATCACGCCCGAAGGAATCAGCTGCAGTGCCGTCTTGCGGCCGTTGATCACCAGCGTGTGGCCGGCGTTGTGTCCGCCCTGGAATCGCACCACACCCTGCGCGGTGTCGGTGAGCCAGTCCACGATCTTGCCCTTGCCTTCGTCTCCCCACTGGGTACCGACGACGACAACGTTGCGCCCGGCGCCTGTGCTTGTCACTGCATGCATGTTCGTATGGTGGGTCCGTTTGTCATTGGGGGTGCGCTGCGGTCAAGGGCTGCAGCAGCCAAGCCCCGTCGCGGTTCACGAGCTCGCGGTCGGCCTGCCAGGCTGCAGCCTCGGGTTCGTGGCCGACGGCCGCGCCAGGCAAGGCTTGCACAACCACTTCGCCAGCGTCGCGCAGGCGGCGAACTTCGGCACGAAGGGCTGGATCCTCACCCCACGGGGCCAGGATGGCGCGGGCCATGGGCGCAGCCGCCGCGACTTCGGACAGCGACTTCAAGTCGAGACTGAAACCCGCTGCAGGTCGGCTGCGCCCGAAGACCGCTCCGACTTCATCGTAACGGCCACCGCGGGCCAGGGTGTCGCTGCAACCAGCGGCGAACAGGGCGAAGCGCGGGCCGCTGTAGTAGGCGTAGCCGCTCATGTCCGACAGGTCGAATGCCACACGCAGCGCCGGATCGGCGGCCTGAAGCCGCGCGCCCAGCCAGGCCAGTTCGTCCAGCGCGGTACGGATCAGCGGACGGTCGGGGAGTACTTCCCGCGCTGCCGCAAGGACCTCGAAACTGCCGTAAAGGCGCAAAAGCGACATCAGCGCCGCCCGGTTGTCTTCGGGCAGCCCCTCGGACAGCGTCGCCAGCAGGGGGGCATCCTTGCTTGCCAATGCACGGGCCAGGGCCTGCAGGCCTTCGGCGTCCATCAAGACACCGGAAAGCACACCTCGCAACACGCGCGCATCGGCCAGATCGATCACCGGCTGTCCCACCTTCGCCGTGCGAAGGCAGTCGAGCGCGAGTTCGGCAACCTCGAGGTCGGCCTCCAGACCGAGGTGACCGAACATCTCGGCGCCGAACTGCAGGGGTTCGCGGGTGGCCGCCATACCCGTGGGTCGGGTGTGCAACACCGGGCCGCAGTAGCACAGACGGGTCACGCCTTGCCGGTTGAGCAAGTGGGCGTCGATGCGGGCGGCCTGCGGTGTCGTGTCGGCCCGCAGTCCCAGCATGCGGCCGCTGAGCTGGTCGACCAGCTTGAAGGTGCTGAGGTCGAGTTCGTGTCCTGTCCCGCTGAGCAAAGAATCCAGATGCTCTAGAAGGGGCGGGATCACGAGCTCGTAACCGTAGGCCAGGGCCCGGTCCAGCAGACGACGGCGCAAGGTCTCGATGTTCTGGGCCTGGGCTGGCAGGACATCGGCAATGTGCTCGGGCAACAGCCACGCAGAGCGCATGAAATTCACCGGCTGTAAAAACCGGCATTGTACCGGCGGGGTGCGTGCCCGCCGGCCCTTGCAAGGTCGAACAAGCCGACTACGGTCGCGCCCCGGCCGGGGTCGGGCTGCTGTTGCCCCTGAGGCCGCGGAAAAACTCGCTGCTGGGGTCCACCACCATCAGGTCGCTCTTGGAGCGGAAGGTCGCGCGATAAGCTTCCAGGCTGCGGTAGAACTGGGCGAACTGCGGATCCCGCCCGAAGGCTTCTGCGTACAGGGCAGAAGCTTGGGCGTCACCCTCGCCCTTGATCTTCTGCGAGTCGCGGTAAGCCTCGGCAATGATCACCTCACGCTGCCGGTCGGCGTCGGCCCGGATCTTCTCGCCGTCCGCCGCGCCTTCCGAACGCAGTTCGTTGGCCACCTGCTTGCGCTCGGATTCCATTCGACGATAGACGGATTCGGTGATGTCGGCCACGAAGTCGACACGCTTGATCCGCACGTCGACAATTTCGATACCGAATGACTTGGCTTCGTCGGCCAGGCGGCCCTGCACGTCGGCCATCACCTGCTCGCGTTCCGTTGCCAGAACAGCCTTGACGTCACGCCGCGTGATCACCTCGTTGAAGGTGGCCTGGACGACCGGCGCGAGCCGGGTTTCGAGGTTGCGGAAGTCGACACCGTTGTTGCGGATGAACTGTCGCGGCTCGGAAATCCGCCACTTCACCAGCCAGTCGATGACGAGACTCTTTTTCTCGGCGGTGAAGATCGGGCGGGTTTCGGGGCTGTCCAGCGTCTGCACGCGCTTGTCGAGAAACACGACGTTCTGAAACGGCGGCGGCAGCTTGAACTGCAGGCCAGGTTCAGTGATGACTTCCTTGATCTCGCCCAGCGCATAGATCACGCCGACCTGGCGCTGGTCGACGACGAAGAGCGTGCTGGACAGCAGCAGCAAGGTGAGCAGGGCACCGGTGGCGGTGAGGGCAATCTTGTTCATGGCGTTTCGGCTCGGGTTCGGACTTCAACGGCCTTCACGGGCACGAGAGCGGGTGTCATCGCGGGAACGGATGTCTGTGCTGCCAGGCGTGGCCAGTGGTTCGGTGCTGGCCGGCGAAGGAATCAGGGCTGGAGCGCCGGGCAAGGCCGACGCCGTTCCAGGCTGAAGCAGCTTGTCAAGCGGCAGGTAAAGCAGGTTCGACCCGCTGCGGCTGTCGATCATGACCTTGGTGACGTTCGAGTAGACCTGCTGCATGGTTTCTGTGTAAAGGCGGTCGCGCGTGACGGTGGGCGCTTTCTGATATTCGGCCAGCACCGACCTGAAGCGCTGCGCATCGCCCTCGGCCTGCGCCACCACACGTGCGCGATAGCCTTCAGCTTCTTCCAGAAGACGCGAAGCCGTGCCGCGTGCCTTGGGGATGACGTCGCTGGCATAGGCCTGACCTTCGTTCTTGAAGCGGTCGCGGTCGGCGCCGGCCTTCACGGCGTCGTTGAACGCCGCCTGCACCTGATCAGGGACCTGCACGTTCTGGACGTTGACGTTGGAAATGACGATGCCGGCCTTCAATCGGTCCAGTTGCGCCTGGATGTTCTTGACCAGATCGGCAGCAATCGCGTCACGTTGTTCATACAGCACGAGGTCGACACGGCTGCGACCCACGATTTCCCGAACCGCGGATTCAGCCGCCTGCACCACGGCTTCGTCGGCGTTCCGGTTCTCGAAGAGGTAGGCGCGGGCGTCGCTGCGACGGTACTGCACGGTGAAGCGGATATCGACGATGTTCTCGTCCTGGGTCAACATCGAAGAGTCGCGAAGGCCCGTAGCCTGCGTGACGGTATTGCCCCCGACCTCGACCGACTGCAGCTGCGTCACCGATACCGTCTCGTGCGCCTGCACCGGGTAAGGGAAGCGCCACTTGAAGCCGGCATCGGTGGTCTGGCTGTAGCGGCCGAAGGTCGTGACCACCGCCTGCTGGCCTTCCTGGACGATGTAAAAGCCGCTGCCCAACCAGACGAGCAAAGCCACACCCGCAATCAGGCCGACACCAATGCCGGCGCTTTTCATGTCGGGCTGGAAGGACGGGCCACCGCCACCGCCACCGCCGCTGTCGCCACCGCCGTTGCGACCCGGACCGTTTTGGGGTTTGCCCCCAAACAGGCCCGTCAACTTCCGATTGAAGTCACGCCAGAGCTCGTCCAGGTCAGGCGGACCGTCGTTGCGATTGTTGAAGATCGGCCCTTCGCCGACAGCAGCGCGTGGCCTGCGGCGGCCTGCAAATCCCTGCAGCAAGGCAAACGCCGCCGCGCCGACGGCATGGAGTCGTGTGGTCCAGCCGGGCGCTGCAGAATGAGTGGAGTCAAGCATGTTCATGCCAGTCAGGGACAGTGGATTCGTGGTCGCCAGAGACACTGGCGAACCGGACGTCGGGAGATGAGGAGGTTTGGCCGGAATTCAAACGCGCGGCGATGGCGGCTTCGGCAATCGCTTCGCGCAAGGCGTCGAGCCCGCTGCCGTCATGCGCGCTGACGAAGACGCGCCGGCGGCGAAGCCCGGCGTGCACCTCGATCCAGTCGGCCTGCTCGCGCGGCTGCTGCGACTCTTCAAGCAGGTCGCTCTTGTTGAACACCAGCAATTGCGGTACGCCCGCTGCACCGATCTCGTCGAGGACACGGTCGACCTCGGCCTGTTGCTCGGCACGCATGGGGTTGGCAGCATCGACGACATGCAGCAGCAGGTCAGCGTCGGCGGCTTCCTGCAGCGTTGCTTCGAAGGCTTCGACCAGCTTGTGCGGCAAGGCCCGGATGAAACCCACGGTGTCGGACAAGGAAACCGCGCAACCGGCCTGTTCCAGCCACAGGGCGCGTGTCGTGGTGTCGAGCGTGGCAAACAGCTGGTCGGCTGCATAGCTTCTCGCCTTCACCAGCGCGTTGAACAAGGTCGATTTGCCGGCGTTGGTGTAGCCCACGAGGGAGACCCGGAAGGTTCCACGACGCTCCCGCGCCTTGCGCTGGGTACCACGCTGGCGCTTGACCTTTTCAAGCCTGGCTTTCACCGACTTGATGCGGTCGCCAATCATGCGTCGGTCGAGCTCGATCTGGGCTTCGCCAGGGCCGCCACGGTTGCCGATACCACCGCGCTGGCGTTCCAGGTGCGACCAGCGCTTGACCAGTCTCGTGGACACGTACTGCAGACGCGCCAGTTCGACCTGCAGCTTGCCTTCGTGGCTTTGCGCACGATCGGCAAAGATGTCCAGGATGAGCGACGTACGGTCGGCCACGGGGACACCCAGGTGACGCTCGAGGTTACGCTGTTGAGCCGGGCTCAGGGCTTGGTCGAAGATGACACCATGAGCAGCCGTCGCGGCGACCAGCGACTTGATCTCGTCGGCCTTGCCCGAGCCGACGAACAGGGCCGGGTCAGGGGAACGGCGACGCGCCGTGACCTTTGCCACGGTCAAGTCGCCAGCCGATGCCGCCAGCAATGCGAGTTCTGACAGATCCTTGTCGAAGCTGGCGTCGTTGCCGAAGTCAACCCCAACCAGCACCGCTCGGGTCTGATCTGCACCACCGGCGGTGGTCGAAGCGTGTTGCTGACTCAAGGTGTGGGTGAGCGCGGGCGGGCGATCGGCGACATCAGGTCTGATCGGGGGACTCGGTGGCGTGGAAATTCACCGCCCGGCTGGGCACGACGGTGGAGATCGCATGCTTGTAGACCATCTGGGTCACAGTGTTGCGCAAGAGCACGACATACTGGTCAAACGACTCGATATGCCCTTGAAGCTTGATGCCATTGACCAGGTAAATGGACACCGGCACATGCTCTTTGCGCAAAAGGTTCAGGAAGGGGTCCTGCAAGAGTTGGCCTTTATTACTCACGATATTCTCCGTGTTGGGTAGTTACCCGGATAGGTCACCTTATCACAGGCGAACCGTCCGTCAGGCAAGGGGGCCTTTGTGTCAACGCGCCTTGTCGTCGAAGGGATTGGCAGCCGACTTCATCTCGATTCGCATCGGCGTGCCCACCAGCTTGAAGTGCTCGCGAAACCGTCCTTCCAGGTAGCGTTTGTAGGTGTCGGTGACGTGCTCCAGGGCGTTGCCGTGAACGATCACCACCGGCGGATTCATCCCGCCCTGATGGGCGTAGCGCATTTTCGGGCGAAAACGCCCCTCGCGGCGCGGTGCCTGGTGCTCGACGGCGTCGAGCAGCAGGCGGGTCAGCACCGGCGTTGGCATCTTGATGGTGGCCGAGGCGTGGGCCTGGAGAAGCGCTTTCCAAACCGCTGAGAGCCCCGTGCGCCGGATGGCGGAGATCTGCAGCACCGGGGCGTAGCGCAGGAAGGCCAGCCGGCTTTCGATCGACCGCTGCAGGCTCTGGCGCTGGTAGTCGTCGGTGGCGTCCCACTTGTTGACGGCGATGACGACCGCCCGGCCCGACTCGAGCACGTAGCCTGCAATGTGGGCATCCTGCTCGCTCACGCCCTGGGTGGCATCGATCAGCAGCAGCACGACGTTGGCGTCGGCAATGGCCTGGAGTGTCTTCACGACCGAGAACTTCTCGATCGCCTCGAAGACCTTGCCGCGGCGGCGCAGGCCGGCGGTGTCGATGAGTTCGAACTTGCGACCATCGCGTTCAAAGGGCACGTGGATGGCGTCGCGTGTGGTGCCAGGCTGGTCGAAGGCCACCAGACGCTCTTCGCCCAGCCAGGCGTTGATCAGCGTGCTCTTGCCCACGTTCGGCCGCCCCGCCACGGCCAGTCGGATCGGGGCGTCGGGTGCCGCCGGCTCATCACCCTCATCGGGCTCGGGGTAGTCCGCCAGCGCAGCCTCGAGCAGACTGCGGATGCCCTGCCCGTGCGCGGCCGAAATCGGGTGCGGCGCGCCTATACCGAGTTCGTGAAATTCACCGAGCAGCGGCGACTCGATCATGCCTTCGGCCTTGTTGGCCGCGAGCAGCACCTTCTTGTGCGCAGTGCGCAGGTAGCGCGCGATGTCGTGGTCTTGGGCCGAAAGCCCTCCCCGCACGTCGACGACGAAGATCACCGCGTCGGCCTCGGCCACGGCCTGCCGCGTCTGCTTGGCCATCTCGGCGACAACGCCGGTTGGCTTGTCGGGCTCGAAGCCGCCGGTATCGACGACGATGAACTCGCGCGTGCCCAGGCGGGCGTCGCCATAGTGGCGGTCGCGCGTCAGGCCGGCGTAGTCGGCGACGATGGCGTCCCGGCTCTTGGTGATGCGGTTGAACAGCGTCGATTTGCCGACGTTGACGCGACCGACAAGGGCGATGACCGGCTTCAATTGGGGCGGAAGGCGTAGAGGCCGCCCTTGCGCGTGGTCACGAGCAGGGTTGTGCCGCTGACGGTGGGTGTGCCGACGATGGCCGACCCGTCCGTGGGCAGGCGAAGCTGTGCTTCGCCAGTGGTCGTCGACAGAAAGTGCAGGAAGCCTTCGCTGTCGCCGAACACCACGGTCGGACCCAGAGCCAGCGCACCACTCAGGCCACGATGCAGATACTTCTCGCTCGTCCAGGCGACATCGCCATTGGCTGCACGCCAGGCGGTGATGCGATCGCTGGCGTCGGCACCGAAGACATGATCGGCATCGCTGCCCACCGCGTTCAGGCCGCCGACGTTGCGTGACCACAGCACCGTGCCTTTCGAAACGTCGGCGCAAGCGACGGCCGACTGGAAGGAACGTGCGCAGATGCGGTTGCCCACGCGCGCGGGCGGCCCGACCAGATCGGCAAGGCGTTCGACTTCGTTCGTGCCGCGGGGTGATGCCAGCGGGACTTCCCATTGCACCGTGCCGCGCAAAGGGTCGACGGCAGCCAGCCGTGCGCCCTGCGCGACCAACAAGGTGTTGCCGAAGGCGGTCAGTACGCTGGGCTGCGACAGCGTCAGCGGGTCGCCAGGACGCTGCATGGTCCACAGCCGGCGCCCGTCGAGGACGTCGAAGGCGTGCACCGCACGGTCCACGCCCTTGACGAAGACGCGCTCACCCGCCACCAGCGGCGGTGTCACCACCGCCGAAGGCACACGCTTGCGCCAGATCTCGCGGCCAGCGTCCAGCACCACGACTTCGTTGCCGCGGGTCACGACGCTGACAAAACGGCCGTCGCTGCCCACACCGGCCGACAAACGGTCGTTGATGCGGGTGCGCCAGCGCTCGGCCCCGGTTTCGGCGTCGAGGGCCAGCACCGTGCCGTCGTCGCCAGCCACGAAATAGGCGCCTGCGCGGGCCGTGGGCACCATCGGGAAAGCGATGGCACCGACGCTGGCGTTCCACACCTGCCGGCCAGCGATCGTTGGTTGCAGGCTTTCCAGTGGCGTGGGCTTGGGCTTGTCGCTGCTGCAGGCCGTCAGGGCCAGGGCCAGCGCCAGGGCCAGCAGGCGGCGCGTCACCGCGAAGCTCCGGAGGCCGTTGTCGGAGCCGCCGAAGCCGCTGTGGCCGCGACTGGCGCCGAGGCCGCGACCGCTGCCGGTGGAGCCCCCAGCGCGGTGAGCTTGGCGTCGACGACGCGGCGGTAGTCCAGCGTGGGCTCCATGCCCGCCCAGGCCGCCTGGTAGGCCGCGCGGGCCTCGGCCGTCTTGCCCTGGGCCAGCAGGATATCGCCACGGCGGTCCGCCACGAGGGACTCGAAGCCCACGGCGCTGGCGGCGTCCAGGGTCTTCAGGGCCTCGTCGTACTGTTTCTCGGACGCCTGCAGGGCGGCCAGGCGCAGGCGCGCAATGGTGCGCGCTTCATCCTGTGTGCCCTTCTCGGCCAGCCAGGTCAGCGCGGCGCGGGCTGCTTCGGGCTGCCCCCGGTCGAACTGAAGTTTGGCGACCAGCAGCGATCCCTGCTCGGCAAAGGCCGTCTTGGGGTACTTCGCCTGCAGGTCGCCCAGCGCGCGCTGGACTCGATCGAGATTGCCGGCAGCGACGGCACGGTCCAGCTCCTCGTACAGCGCGCCGGCCTTGAACCCCTGTTCACGCTGCCAGTAGTTCCATCCGTTCCAGCCCGCAAAGGCCGCCAGCGCTGCGATCACGGTCCAGGTCAGAAGGTTGCCGTACTGCTTCCAGAACGCCTTGAGGGAGTCGAGCTGTTCCTGCTCCTGCAGGTCGAGTGGGGTGGCCATGGATTGCTTGTCGGCGTGGTCGGCAAAAGAGCGGGATTATGGCCTGCGCAGCAAGGCCGCCCAGGTGTCGGGCTGGCTCATCGGCAGCAGGGTCTGGACGGCCGCGGCATCGCGCAAGGGCTTCAGGGCGACTTGATCCGTGGCCACTTCGTCGGCGCCGAACACCAGTGCGAAGCGCGCGCCGCAGGCGTCGGCTCGCCTGAATTGAGACTTCATGCTGCCAGGGCCTTCCTTGCCGCCCGCATGCATCAGCACCGACACGCCTGCAGTCCGCAGGACATCCAGCAGCACGAGCACGCGAGGCAGCGCCACGCCCTCGCCCAGCACGGCATAGGCATCGGGCGCGGCCGCAGGCACGGGCAGGGCCAGTTCCTGAAGCAGCAGCAAGAGGCGTTCGATGCCCAGACCGAAGCCGATGGCCGGCGTCGGCTTGCCTCCCAGCTGCTCGAACAGGCCGTCGTAGCGCCCGCCCCCGCAGACGGTGCCTTGCGAGCCCAGGTGGTCGGTCACCCATTCGAAGACGGTCAGGTTGTAGTAGTCCAGCCCGCGCACCAGGCGCGGATTGATGCGATAAGGCAGGCCCGCGGCGTCCAGCACGGCGCGCACGCTGTCCAGGTGGGCCCGCGACTCGGCGCCCAGGTGATCGAACAGCTTCGGCGCCGCCTCGACCAGAGCCTGCAATGCCGGGTTCTTGCTGTCCAGGATGCGCAGCGGGTTGCTCTGCAGCCGCCGTCTCGAGTCCTCGTCGAGCTGGTCGGCGTGCGCTTCGAAGTAGCTCACCAGCGCCCCACGGTGCGCGGCCCGCTCCTCGGGCTGCCCGAGGCTGTTCAGTTCCAGGCGCACATGCTGGCCGATGACCAGGCCCAGCGCCTGCCAGAGGCTGCGTACCATCAGGATCAGTTCGGCGTCGACGTCGGGGCCGGCGCAGCCGAGCGCTTCGACGTCCAGCTGAAAGAACTGCCGATAACGCCCTTTCTGCGGTCTCTCATGGCGGAACACCGGTCCCAGTGACCACACCCGCAGCGGGCCGTTGTACAGCGCGTTGTGCTCGACCATCGCGCGCACGATGCCGGCCGTGATTTCGGGCCGCAGGGTCAACGCGTCGCCGTTCATGCTGTCGGTCCAGGAATACATCTCCTTCTCGACGATGTCGGTGGCTTCGCCGATGCCGCGTACGAACAGTGCTGTGGGTTCGACCACGGGGGTCAGCAGGTACTGGTAACCGTGGCGGGTGAGCACCGTGTCGACGGTGCGCTCGAACCAGCGCCACAGCGCCGAGTCGGGCAGCTTCTCCTTGCGCGGCACGCCAGCCGGAAGGATGTCGTTCATGCCTTTGACGGCAGTCAGTCGTTCAGCCATGGCGAATTTCGGCGCCTGGTGCGCCGCAGAGGTGTAGTGACAGGTCGAAGCAGCGGGCCGGACCCAGCGTCAATGCGCCGCCGTGACGCTGCCGAAGCGGCGTTCGATATAGCTTTCGACGAGCTTGTGAAACTCGTTGGCGATGTTCTCGCCGCGCAGGGTCAGCGCCTTTTCACCGTCGATGAACACCGGGGCGGCCGGGGCTTCGCCAGTGCCGGGCAGGCTGATGCCGATGTCGGCATGCTTGCTTTCGCCCGGGCCGTTGACGATGCAGCCCATCACCGCCACCTTCAGGTTCTCGACGCCGGGGTACCTGAGCTTCCACACCGGCATCTGTGCGCGCAGGAAGTCGTCGATCTGCTTGGCCAGTTCCTGGAACGTGGTGCTGGTGGTGCGACCGCAGCCCGGGCAGGCCGTGACGCTGGGGTTGAAGGCACGCAGGCCCAGGCTCTGCAGGATTTCCATGGCCACCACCACTTCCTGGGTGCGGGCCTCGCCCGGCTGGGGCGTCAGGCTCACGCGGATGGTGTCGCCGATGCCTTCCTGCAGCAGGATGGCCAGGGCCGTGGCGCTGGCCACCGTGCCCTTGGTGCCCATGCCGGCTTCGGTCAGGCCCAGGTGCAGGGCGTAGTCGCAGCGGCGCGCCAGCGCGCGGTAGACGCTGATGAGGTCCTGCACACCACTGACCTTGCAGCTGATGACGATGTTGTCGGGATTCAGGCCCAGTTCACGCGCGACCTCGGCCGAACTCAACGCCGACTGGATCAAGGCCTGGTACATCACCTGCTTGGCGTCCACCGGCTGGGCCCGGAGCGCGTTCTGGTCCATCAATTCGGCCAGCAGTTCCTGGTCCAGGCTGCCCCAGTTCACGCCGATGCGCACGACCTTGTCGTACCTGGCTGCGGCCTCGATCATCATCGCGAACTGGCGGTCGCGCTTGTCGCCCTTGCCGACGTTGCCGGGGTTGATGCGGTACTTGCTGAGCGCCTGCGCCATGGCCGGGTAGTCGGTGAGCAGGCGGTGGCCGTTGTAGTGGAAGTCGCCCACCAGCGGCACGTCCACGCCCATGCGGTCGAGCTGTTCACGCACATAGGGCACGGCTTGCGCAGCCTCGGGCGTATTGACCGTGATGCGCACCATCTCGCTGCCAGCGGCGGCCAGTTCCTTGACCTGGATGGCCGTGCCGATCGCGTCGACGGTGTCGGTATTGGTCATCGACTGCACCCGCACCGGCGCGTCACCGCCCACGGTGACGACCCGGCTGCCCCAGACCACGCGCGCCTGGCGCGAACGGCGGGGCGCCGGTGCAGCGGCATCGATGATGTCGAAAAGCTCGGGTGCGTTCATGGTGCAGGGTCCTGGGCAGATGCGGGCGCCTGGAAGGGGGGGTTCAGGGGAGCTGCAGTCGCGCGACATTGTCACGGGTCAGCGCAGGCAGATCGATGCGCTGCTGGCGGAAGCTGAGCTCCACGCCGGCCGCGTTGCCGATGACCAGGCGCACCGGCAGTTCACCGTCAAGCTGCAGCTTTTCGCCGTCGCCGACCAGACGCGACACCAGCACTCGCCCCTGGGCGTCGCGGGCCTCGATCCAGCTGGCTTGAACGACGAGGATCAGGATGCTGTTCGGCGCCGGGGGACCGGAAGCGGCCGTGGGCTGGGCCGGGGCCTCGACGGCAGCCACGGCCGTGGCCGCAGCCGGCGGCGCCAAGGCCACGCTGGCGGCCGGGGCCGGCGCCGCAGCATCAGGGGAAGCCGAAGCCGCCACTGGGGGAGGTGGCAGCGTCAGCGCCTGGACCGGCTCGGCGGCAACCGTGGCCGACACGGCTTCGGAGGCCGGGAAGGCAGGGGTCGGCACCGCCACCACGGCTTCACCGTCGAGCAGTGCAGCCCAGTAACCCGAAGGCACGAAGTACACCACCAGTGCCGCCAGCAGCAGCAGGCCGCCCGCCCAGACCATGGGCCGAACCGCAGCGCCAGCCGCGCCCGAAGGGTGGCTGCCCCGTTCGCTGAAGGGTGTGTTCAGGGTGCCAGCCACGTTCTCCAGCGTGCCGGCCCCGGCCGCGGGCAAAAGCTCGAGCACCGGGCGCGCGTCGATCTTCAGCGTGCGGCAGACCGTCTGCGCCAGGGCACGGGTGAAGGTGGCGTCAGGCAGTTCGTCCCAGCGGTTGTTCTCGAGGGCGTCCAGCTTGCGTGGCGCGACCTTGATGGCCGCGGCCAGCGCGGCGATGTGCAGTCCCTGCTTGTCGCGGGCGGCACGCAGCAGGCTGCCGGCGGTTTCGGGGCCCCGCCCGGGCTCAGTCATCGAATCTTCCTCGTTCGTAGCGCAGGGCCTCGGCCGACTGCGGGAAACGGTCACGCAACTGCCGGCCGAAGTCCTGGACACCGGCCAGATTGCCCAGCCGCCTCTCGATCCGCGCCGCCAGCCACAGCGTCTGGGCGCTGGACAAATCGGGCTGGCCGTTGATGCGGGCCACGTAGAACCGGGCGCGCTCGAGTTCTCCGCGATGCAGCAGCACTTCACTCAGGTTGAAGGCGGTGACCGGGTTGGCCGGGTCCAGTTCGTACGAGCGCGTCAGCGTGCGCTCGGCATCGGCCCAACGACCAGCGCGGGCCTGGCACACCCCGCGCGCCAGCAGGCTGCGCATCTGGTCACGGTATTGCGGCTGGGCCAGCGCGCGGCCGAACAGCGCATCGGCCTCGTCGAAACGCTGCTGCTGGCACAGGACCCAGCCAAAGTTGTGCATGGCGTCGGCATCGCGCGCATTGAGTTCCAGCGCCCGCTTGAAGCTTTGTTCGGAACGTGCCATGTCGCCCAGGCTGGCGTAGATCAAGCCGCGCAGGCTGTGGGCTTCGGGCAGGTTCGGGCGGGCTTCCAGCGCCTGGCGCACTTCGTCCAGCGCGGTTTCCGACTGGCCGCGCGCAAAGTACAGGCCGGCCAGTTCCAGGCGAACCTTGGCCCGGCGCTCAGGATCGGCATTCTCGGCAGGCTGCCGGATTTCGCGCCCCGGGTTGTTCGGGTCGGGCTGGGGCACGCTGACGCAGCCGCCCAGCAGTGCCAGCACACCCGCCAGGGTCAACGCGAACCCGATGCGGAGGCGAGCAGACCCGGTCAAGCCCGTGCCCCTGGTGTCAGCGGCATGATCGAGATGACCTCGCGGCCAGCCGCGGCCGACGCCTGGCGCAGACGGGCCATGCGCTCCTGCACCTGAGTGCGGTCCTGCACTTCCCCGGCCAACTGACCGCAGGCAGCGTCGATGTCGTCGCCGCGGGTCTTGCGCACCGTGGTGACGAGCCCGGCTTCCTGCAGCACGCGCGCGAAGGCCTGCACACGTTCGCGTGGCGATCGTGTCAGGCCCGAAGCCGGGAAAGGGTTGAATGGAATCAGGTTCAGCTTGCAGTGGATGCGCGGCTTCAACAGTTGCACGAGTGCCTGCGCGTGCGCGGGCGTGTCGTTCACGCCGTCGAGCATGCAGTACTCGAAGGTGATGAAGTCGCGTGGCGCGGCGTCCAGGTAACGCTGGCACGCGTCCAGCAGTTCGGCAATTGGATACTTGCGGTTCAAGGGCACCAGATTGTCGCGCAGAAGGTCGTCGGGCGCGTGCAGCGAAACCGCCAGGGCCACCGGGCAATCGTCACGCAGTCGGTCGATCATGGGCACCACCCCCGATGTCGACACCGTCACGCGCCGCCGCGACAGCCCATAGCCATGGTCATCGAGCATGGTGCGCAAGGCCGGCACCAGGGCACCATAGTTCTGCAGGGGCTCGCCCATGCCCATCATCACGACGTTGTCGATGACACGCTCGCCCGCCTGACGGCCGCCGGAACCACGCAGCCGATGTTCGGCAAACCAGAGCTGGGCGACGATTTCGCCAGTGCTCAGGTTGCGGCTGAAACCCTGGTGGCCGGTCGAGCAGAAGCGGCAACCCACCGCACAGCCGGCCTGCGACGAGACGCACAGCGTACCCCGGTCGGTTTCGGGGATATAGACGGTTTCGACCGCGTTGCCCTGACCGACGTCGAACAGCCACTTGATCGTCCCGTCGGCTGAAACATGTTCGCTCAGCAGGGACAGGCCCCGCACTTCAGCAGTGCCGGCAAGCTTGCTGCGAAGAGACTTGGCCAGATCCGACATCGCGTCGAAATCGGCCACCCCGAGCTGGTGCAACCAGCGAAACAGTTGCACCGCGCGAAAGGGCTTCTCGCCCAGCGAGGCACAAAACGCCGTCAGGCCTTCGAGGTCGAAGTCGAGCAGGTTGACGGCCATGGCTTGCTCAGCCCTCTCGCCCCGGCTCGGCGCTGTTTCAGCGCGAATAGACGTTCATGCCGGGGAAGAAGAAAGCCACTTCCGCGGCAGCTGTCTCGGGGGCGTCGCTGCCATGCACCGCATTGGCGTCGATGCTGTCGGCGAAGTCGGCGCGGATGGTGCCCTTCTCGGCCTTCTTCGGGTCGGTGGCGCCCATGAGCTCGCGGTTCTTGGCGATGGCGTTCTCGCCTTCCAGGGCCTGGATCATCACCGGACCGCTGATCATGAAGCTCACCAGGTCGTTGAAGAATGGGCGCGCCTTGTGCACCGCATAGAAAGCTTCGGCTTCGCCGCGCGACAGATGCGCCATGCGGGCAGCCACGACCTTCAGGCCGGCGCCTTCGAAGCGTGCGTAGATCTGGCCGATGACGTTCTTGGCCACGGCGTCGGGCTTGATGATGGAAAGAGTGCGTTCGATAGCCATGGTGATTCTCCTGAATTCGAAGCCGGTCACAGACGCGGCAAAGCCCTGGATTCTAGCCTGCGGGCCTGCCCGTCACTTGCTGCCAGCCGGGCCGCCGCCGCCGGTCTTTCCTCCCCGGCTGCCACCTCGCGGCCCACCTTTGCCCGGGCCTCCAGTTCTTGGGCCGCTCCGCCCGCCGCCGCCCGTGCCCGGGTTGACGCCGCCCTTGGGCCCGCTGCCCGATCGCGGACCGCCACGGCCGCCGCGCCCGCCACTGCCCTTGCGCAGGAAAGCGTCGCCGCCGATGTAACCCACCGATGTCTGCATCGGATCGGGCTCGCGGCCGGCCCCGCCGCTGGTCTTTTTCGCCGCGCCACCCCTGGGCTTGGCGCGGCCCTGACCGCCAGCCGGGCCTTGGCCGCCGAAGGCGCCGCGCGTACCTGCGCCCTTGCCGCCGCCATGCTGACCGCCACCTTTGCCCTGGCCCTGCCCCCCACCCGCATGGCCCGAGGCAAAGCGCTTGTCGTAGGTCTGCTGCAGCGGGTTCGGAATCGGGCCGTCGTCAGGAATGTCACGCTGCGGCGCACGGTCACGGATCAGCGCTCGCTGATCGTAGGTCTGCTGCAGCGGGTTCGGAATCGGCGCGTCTTCCGGCAACTCGCGACGCAGCGCTCGTTCCTGCTGGATCGCGCGTTTGTCGTAAGTCTGCTGCAACGGGTTGGGAATCGGGCCGTTGTCACCGGCTTCCGGACGGGGGCCGCGCTCGGGGCGGTCGCCCCGGCCGGGGCGAGCCGGACGCGCGCGCTTGGCGCCCAGGTTTCCCAATGAGGTCTGCAGGGGATCGGGGATGAAGCCTGGCGGCATGTCATCCAGCGCAGCGGACGACGGCGGTGCGCTGGCACGCGGCTCCGATCCCTGGCCGAGCCCTGGTCCCTGGCCTTCACCCTTGCGCTTGCCGCCGCGGCGGTTGCGCGGGCCACGGCCGGAACGACCGTCCGCAGGCGCCTCGTCGGCTTCGCGCTGCGGGCCTTCGCGCGCTGGGCGTTCGGTGCGCATGCCCACACTGGTCAAGCCGCGCAGGGTCCGCAGATCGCGTTCGTCCAGGTCGACCCAGACGCCACGCTTCAGGCCGCGCGGCAGCACCACCGAACCGTAGCGGATGCGGATGAGCCGGCTGACTGCGTGCCCGACGGCTTCGAAAAGCTTGCGCACTTCCCGGTTGCGGCCTTCGGTGATGACGCAGCGATACCAATGGTTGACGCCTTCGCCACCACCGTCCTCGATGGCCTTGAAAGCGCAGGCCTGGCCGTCGATGTCCACGCCCTCCAGCAGCCGGGCCTTGGCCTCGGGGTTCAAGGTGCCCAGCGAGCGCACGGCATATTCACGCTCGATGCCAAAGCGCGGATGCATCAGCTGGTTGGCCAATTCGCCTGAGTTCGTGAACAGCAGCAGGCCCTCGGTGTTGATGTCCAGGCGACCGACCGACTGCCACTTGCCCTGCTGCAGACGCGGCAGGCGGCGGAACACGGTGGGGCGCTGCTGCGGGTCGTCGTGGGTGACGACCTCGCCGGCCGGCTTGTGATAGGCCAATACCCGGGCCGGCTGCGGCGCAATGCGCACGCGCACCGGCTTGCCGTCGATGGCGATGCGGTCGCCGTAGGAAATGCGCTGGCCGATGTGCGCTACCTCGCCATTGACGCTGACCCGGCCTTCGTTGATCTTCTGCTCCAGGTCGCGGCGCGAACCGGCTCCCGATTGCGCCAGCACCTTGTGGAGCTTTGGAGCGTCCGGCTCGGCGGCCAGCACCCGCTTGGGCTGAGCCCCGGCGATGGGGTCGGCCCCAGGCGAGGCCCGGTCTTCAGCATCGGCATCGGCATCGGCATCGGCCACAGCTTCGAATGCGGCTTCGACCGGGACATCGTCGCCAGTGTCGACTTCTGCGTCGAAACGACCGGCCAGAACTTCGGCGAATACCGCACCAGCCTCGGCTGGCACAGGCGGCAGCGTCGTGCCCGACGCCTCAGCTTCGACCATGCCCGCGGCCGCCCCTTCGACCTGGGAACCATCGACGCCACGCTTGTCGGCGCCACGTCGCCCGCGACGGCGATTGCGGCTGCGACGCGGACTGCGTCCCGGTTCACCGTCGCCACTTTCCGGTGCCTCGACACCACCCACGGCCTCGGCAGCTTCAGCCGCTGCTGCAGGTTCTGCCGTCGCTGCAGCGTCTGCGCCTTGCCGGCCCCCCGGGTTCTCGTCATGCCCGGCCTCCAGGGCTGCCGATGGGAGCGGGACCGCTGCCGTCGCCAGCTCTCCGGTTGGCGCTTGCGCAGTTGCCGCAACCGCAGCGCGCGGCTTGCGCCGGGCGCGTGCAACGGCCGGACTGGCCGGCATGGGATCGGTATCCTGCGCAGGCACGGGGACGGACGCAGCCTGCTCGGCTGGCACCGGGGTCTCGGCAAGCAGCCCCGGCTCAGCCGCAGCAGCGGCTTCGGCGCCTGGCGCCACCACCACCTTGCGCGGGGCGCGCTTGCGCTTGGCAGCAACCGGCTTCACATCGCCGGCAGGGGTGTCTGAAGCGGGCTCGGGCGGAAGGGGATCGGCGTCGTGAACATTCATGCTGGGCGGTCGGGGTTGGGATCGATGGGGACTTCGGAGGGGGAGTCGGACGGAACGGCGAGGCTTGCGGCTGGATCGGCAAGAACTGCGTCATCGACCGCGAGGGCCAGACTGGCCTGCGGCCCTTCCAGCAGGGTTGGGTGGTCCTGCAGGGCCTCGAACGCGAGTTGCGCACCCCCCGCGCTGTCGATGGCCGGAAGCTGGTCCAGGCTGGCCAGCCCCAGGTCGTCCAGGAACTGTCGCGTGGTGGCATAGAGCGCCGGGCGACCCGGTGCCTCACGATAGCCGATGGCATCGATCCAGCCCCTGTCTTCCAGCTGCTTGACGATCTGGCTGCTGACCGTGACGCCACGGATGTCTTCGATGTCGCCACGAGTGACCGGCTGGCGATAGGCGACGATGGCCAGGGTTTCCATGGCCGCCCGGGAGTAGCGCGGCGGCTTTTCAGGATGCAGCCGGTCGAGGTATTGGCGCATTTCCGGCCGGCTCTGGAAACGCCAGCCTGAAGCCAGGGCCACCAGTTCGACACCGCGGTCCTGCCAGTCACCGACGAGTTCGTCGAGCAGATGCCGCAAAGTGTCGGCACCGACTTCGCCGTCGAAAAGCGCGCGCATTTCATTCAGAGGCAGTGGTGCCGCCGCGCAAATGAGCGCGGTCTCTAGGACACGCTTGGCCTGCGTTGTATTCATGGCCTGTGGTCGGGAGCCGCCAGCGAGTTGCTCGGCGGCTGAAGGTCAGTGGGGATCGATCAACTCGCGCTGGCAGGGCCAGGGCGCGGGGAGCTTGTCAGGGCTCGGCGGCGCTGGTGGGCGACCGCTCGGACAGCAGGCGCGGCATGCTGTGCCGTCTGCGCTGTGTTGGCTTGAGTGTAACGCTTCGGGGCATCAGCGCGCTGGGCGTCGCATCGTCACCACGCCCGGGCTGCAACGCGGCAGCATCTTCAGGCGCCGGCCACTTGCGCCCAGGCTTGTGCGAAGTCGGGCGGCGGCGGGCAGTCGAAGCGCAAGGGCGCCCGCGAAATGGGGTGCGCCAGGCCCAGTTCGGTTGCGTGCAGCGCCTGGCGCGCCATGCCCAGGGCCGGGCGGCCACCGTACACGCTGTCGGCCAGCAGCGGCAAGCCGCGCGAAGCCAGGTGAACACGAATCTGATGGGTGCGCCCGGTGTGCAGTCGGCAGGACAGCGCGCAGATGCTCTCGCCCTGAGCCACGACCCGGACGTCGGTGCGGGACGGCCGGCCTCCCGCCACCACGGCCATGCGCACGCGAACCTGCGGGTCGCGGCCGATCGGCGCTTCAACACTGAAACTGGCCTGCGGCGCCTGCCCATGCGCCAGCGCCAGGTAGCGGCGCTGCACCTCACGGGACGAGATGTCGCGTACGAGCGCGGTCACGGCCGGCAGACTCTTGCCGACCATCATCACGCCGGATGTGTCCTTGTCCAACCGGTGCACGATGCCCGCACGCGGCAGCGCCGCAGCGGCAGGGTCGCGTGCCAGCAGGCCGTTCAGCAGCGTGCCCGACCAGTTTCCGGGCGCGGGGTGCACCACCAGCCCGGCCGGTTTGTCCAGCACCAGCAGGTATTCGTCCTCGAACAGCACCACCAGGTTCATGGCCTGCGGACGGTAGGCCTGGCTTTCTTCCGTGGGCACCAGTTCCAGGCGCAGCGCCTGGTTCAGGCGCACCCGGCGCGATGCCGTGTCGGCCTGCTGGCCATCCAGCCAGACATGCCCACGCTCGAGCAACTGCTGGAGGTGGCTGCGCGAGAACTCCGGCGCCATCGTCACCAGCACCTTGTCCAGCCGCTGCCCGTGCAGTTCGGCACCGACCCTGCATTCCCGTGTTTCGACATCGGCTGGCAGCGGTTCGCCAGCTTCCAGTGCATCGGCCAGGGGTTCAACCGGGAACAAATCCCCTTCCCTATAAACTGCTGCTCTGGACTTCGAGGCCTTGGCGCCTGGTGATGAAATGACCGGTTTCCTTCTGAAGCGCGCTGCGCTACTGGGTTTGACAAGCGCCGCGCTGTGGCTGTCCGGGTGCAGCACGCCCACGCGTTCCGAATCGCCGAATGCTACCGCGGAGCGCCTGTACAAAGAGGCCAAGGCAGACGCCGACGCGGGCAGCAACGAACGTGCGATCAAGTTGCTGGAACGGGTCGAAGGACTGGCTGCCGGCACCCTGCTGGCGCAGCAGGCGCAGTTGGAGATGGCCTACCTGCAGTGGCGTTCGGGCGAACGCGAGGAAGCCTTGACGGCGGTGGACCGCTTCATCAAACTGAACCCCTCCAGTCCCGCCTTCGACTACGCCCTGTACCTGCGCGGCGTGGTCAATTTCAACGACAACCTGGGCCTGCTGGGCACGCTCGTGGGCCAGGACCTGTCTGAACGCGACCAGCGCGCATCGCGGGACTCCTATCAGGCCTTCAAGCGGCTCGTCGACCAGTTTCCGAATTCCATCTACACACCCGATGCGCGCCTGCGCATGGACTACATTGCCAACACGCTGGCGCAGTATGAAGTGCACGTGGCACGCTACTACCTGCGCCGCGGCGCCTACGTGGCAGCTGCCAACCGCGCGCAACAGATGGTGAGCGAGTTCGCGCAGTCACCGTCGACCGAAGAAGCGCTGGCGATCATGATCGAAAGCTACGAACGGCTCGAGCTGACCAGCCTGCGTGACGGGGCAGAGCGCGTGCTGAAGCTCAACTTCCCGAACAGCCGCTACCTGACCGGCAGCACGGCCACGGCGCGTGCCGACGCGCAGCCGTGGTGGCAGCGCCTGAAGTTCTGGTAAGCCTCGAACGCAGCGCCCGCGTGGTGCTGCGGCCTGGCCATGGTCAGTGTTCTGCGGCCAGTTCGGCCAGCCAGGCCATCGCCTCGGCCTGTTCGGTCAGCCAGCCCATCGGGGGCAAGGCCGCTCTCAGGCGACGCCCGTAACCCATCTGGCGCATGCGCGGGTCGCACACCACCAGCAGGCCACGGTCGGTCTCGCTGCGTATCAGCCTTCCGGCACCCTGCTTCAGGGCCACGGCGGCTTCAGCCAGGAAGTACTCATCGAAGGGTTCGCGGCCCTGCTCCTTGATCTGGCGCACCCGCGCCTGCACCAGTGGGTCGTTCGGCGGCGGAAAAGGCAGCTTGTCGATGAGCACACATTGCAGCGCATCGCCTGGCACGTCGATGCCTTCCCAGAAGCTCGCCGAGCCGATGAGCACGGCGCCACGGCCGTCGCCGAAACGCTGCAGCAGGCTGCGCCGCGGTTCGGTGCCTTGCACCAGAAGCGTCAATGGGCGGCCGTCGCGCGCAGCCTGCTCGCGCACGGCCTCGGCCACCAGCGGCAGCACCCGCAACGTGGTGGTCAGCACGAAAGTGCGCCCACCCAGCATGCGGGCGCATTGCGCAGCCAGGGCGCCCACGGCCCGCGGATGGCCGGCTTCGTTGGGCTTGGGGCTGCTTGCGGGGACCCAGAGCCGGGCGTGCCGGGCATAGTCGAACGGGCTGCCCACCCGCAGCTTGACCGCGTCTTCCAGCCCGGTGCTGGCGGTGAACCAGCTGAGCGCCTCGTCGTCGCCCAGGGTGGCCGAGGTGAAGACCCAGGCCTTGGGCGACAACTGCCGCTGTTCACTGAGCATCTGCCGGATGTCCAGCGGCGACTGAACCAGACGCGCCTGCTGCGGCGACAGGTCGATCCAGCGCACGTGGCCCGCCGGTGTCTCTTCGGCGAAGTTCGGCGCCAGTGCAGCCAGGGCCAGCGCACGCTGCTGCAGCTTGGGGAAGTCCGGCGCCGTCTCGGCCACCCCGGCGATGGCCTCGGCCGCTGCGCGAACAGCGTCGGCCAAGGCCTGCAGCGGCTCGAGCAGGGCCTCGCCGGCAGCGCGCTCGTCCCAGCCCAGCTTGACGATGCCGCGCACTTCGCGCATGTCGCCGGCGCAGACCAGGCGCAGCTCGCGGGCCGCGTGTTCCACCCCGGCCGCCAGGTCGTGCCAGGCCTTCAGCCCGCGGGCATGCTGCAGGCCCAGGGCCAGGATGTCGCGCGCCAGGTCGATGGCCTGCCCGGTGGACAGGGTGGCTCCCAGGAACTGCACGCCGGCTTCGACCAACTGGTGGGCTTCGTCGAACACGGCCGCGTCCACCGTGGGCAACAGTTCGGCTACGCCACTGTCACGCAGCGCCATGTCGGCGAAGAAAAGGTGGTGGTTGACGACCACCAGGTCGGCGGCCATGGCCTCGCGCCGGGCGTGCATCACATGGCAGTTGCGGTGCTCGGGGCATTCGGTGCCCAGACAGTTGTCGCGGGTGCTGGTGACGAGCGGGATCACGGGCGAGCGGTCGTCGAGGCCGTCGATTTCGGCCAGGTCGCCGGTGCGCGTGGTCGGCGCCCAGGCCGCCACGCGCGCCAGCGCACGCAGGGCGAACCGGTCACCGCCTGGCAAGTCGGCTTCGGCCTGGGCCAGGCGCCAGCGGCACAGGTAGCTGGAACGCCCTTTCAGCAGGGCCAGACGCACGGGCACGCCCAGCGCGTCGCGAAGGCGCGGCAGGTCGCGCAGGAACAGCTGGTCCTGCAGGCTCTTGGTGGCGGTGCTGACCAGCGCCCGCTGGCCCGACAACAGCAGCGGAACCAGGTAAGCAAAGGTCTTGCCGACACCGGTACCGGCTTCGACCACCAGCGCTTCGCGCCGTTCCAATGCCTGGGCAATGCGCTCAGCCATCGCGTCCTGTGCTGCGCGGGGTCTGAAACCCGGGTCGCTGCGGGCGATGGGGCCGACCGCCGAAAAGGCCTGGGCCACGGCCTGCGCAAGAGGCAGGCTCACGCCGGCTCGGGCGGCTGCAAGGCCATTTCCAGGCGGGAGATCTCGTCCTTGAGCAACAAGCGCCGCTTCTTCAGGCGGCGCAAGCTCAGGTCGTCGGGTCGGGGTGGCTGGTCGACCGGGTTGACCGGGTTGACACGGTCGATCACGTCGTCGAGGTCGGCGTGTTCCATGCGCAATTCGATCAGCCGGCGCTGCGGGGAATGCAGGTTGTCGTCCATTGCTGCACGGTTGCGAGCGAAGACCTGAGTTTATATTCAGGCCGATGGCCAATGCTGCACAAACCTACCGCCTGAGTGCTTCCACCGGCTTGCATCGCGGCGACCGCGCTTACCAGCAGGATCAGGTGGAAATGATCGTGCATCCCAAGGCCCGCGGCTCGGTGCTGGGCATCGTGGCCGACGGCATGGGCGGCAAGAGCGGCGGGCGCAAGGCAGCAGACCAGGTGTTGCTGACCGCACGCCAGATCTTCGAGCGTTTCGTGCCGAGCGAAGACGACGCGGCCGAGATGCTGCGACAGCTGGTTCAGGAAGCCCACCTGATGATCAAGCTGACGGCCATCACCGCCGAGGAAGAACCGCACAGCACGGTCGCGGCCTTTGCCATCGGCCCGGCCCTGGAATGCGACGTCGTGCATGCCGGCGATTCGCGCGTGTATCACTTCCGGGGCGCCGAGATGATGCAGCGCACGATCGACCATTCCTTCGTCCAGCGCCTCATCGACGAAGGCAAGCTGACCGAGGAAGCCGCCAACTCACACCCACAAAGCAACTTGCTCACCGGCTGCCTGGGCACCCAGGCCGACCCACCTGTGGCCCTTTGGCACATCGACAAGCTGGCCTTCGGCGACACCTTGGTGGCCTGCAGCGACGGCCTGTGGCACTACTTCACGCCCAAGGAGATCGGCGCCATCCTGCACGCACTGCCACCCCGGGAAGCCTCGGAGATGCTGATCAGCAAGGCGCGCCAGCGCGCCCGAGGCGGCGGTGACAATCTGTCGCTGGCCCTGGCACGAATCGATCCGTTGCGCTGAGACTCAGCGCGAGGCGGCGGCCGCGGGCGGGGCAGCAGGCGTGGGCAGCGGTTGAGCGGCACCCTTGTCGGCTTCGCGCTCAGCCAGGCGCCGTGCCACGCGCGCCTGGCGTTCAGCGGCCTCGGCCTGTCGGCGCTGGGCCCGAAGAGCGCGCTCCGCCGCCTGTTGCTGTCGCTCGGCTTGTGCCGCGACACGGGGGTCGGACGAAGCCAGCGGCGCAGCCGGCGGCAGCATGCGCTGGCGCACACGCGACGCACTGGCGCTTTCCTGCGCCTGTGCAGCAGCCTGGGCACCCGCCATGCGCTCGGCGCGGATCCTCTGCTTCGCGGCCAGCGTCGCACGCCGCTCTTCGGCGCGCTGCAATCGCTCGGCTTCGTCGATCTGCAACAGGCGATCGCGTACAGGCGCCAGGGCGATGCGGCGCTGGCGGTTGACCTGGTCGATGCAGTCGGTGACGAGGAAGCGCTCGCCGCAGGCCGCCACTTCGCGGTCGAAGCGTTCAGTCATGGCCTGCTGTGCAGACAGCAGGTGCGCGCGTTCGCCCTTGGTCGCAGGCGGCGCTGCAAGTACGGTCCCCGCCAGGCCGGCCAGGCCCAGGGCGAGCACCCAGGCCCGGGCCCGGAAGATCGCCTCAGGTGAGCGACGTGTCGACATCACGTCGGGCCAGGGCCAGGAACTCGGCCGACTGCATTTCCTGCAGTCGCGAAACCGTGCGCGGAAACTCGTGCGCCAGCGGTCCTTCGGTGTACAGCTGCTCGGGCGGCACTGCGGCCGAGATGATCAGTTTCACGCGGCGGTCGTAGAGCACGTCCACCAGCCAGGTGAAGCGTCGCGCCTCGCTGGCCAGGCGCGGCGGCATCTGCGGCACATTGCTGAGCAGCACGGTGTGAAAGCGCGAGGCGATCTCCAGGTAGTCGTTCTGCGAGCGCGGACCGCCACACAGCGTGCGGAAGTCGAACCACACCACGCCGCCGGCGCGACGCACCGCACGCAGGCTGCGGTGCTCGATCTGCATCACCGCTTCTTCGTCCCGCGCCTCGGCCAGGCCGTCGAAGGCCGCTTCCATGCGCGCCTCGGCCTCGGGGCCGAGCGGGCAGTGGTACATGGCCACCTGCTGCAGCGTACGTTGGCGGTAGTCGGTACCGGCGTCGACGTTGATGACCTCCAGCCGGGCCTTCAGCAGTTCGATGGCGGGCTTGATGCGGTCGCGGTGCAGGCCATTCGGGTACAGCCCGTCGGGGTGGAAGTTGCTGGTGGTGACGATGCTCACGCGGTTGTCGAACAGCGCCTGCAGCAGGCGGTGCAGGATCATCGCGTCGGTGACGTCGGAGACGTGGAACTCGTCGAAGCAGATCAGCCTGAAGCGCCTGGCGATGCGCCGGCCCAGTTCGTCCAGCGGGTCGGCGGTGCCCTTCAGGTCCTGCAGTTCGCGGTGCACCTCGCGCATGAACTCGTGGAAGTGCAGCCGCGTCTTGCGCTGCAGCGGCACGGCCTGAAAAAAGCAGTCCATCAGGAAGCTCTTGCCCCGGCCGACGCCGCCGTACATGTAGACGCCGCGCGGAATGGGTGGCCGGCGCAACAGCTTGGCGATGGCGTTGCCGCGCCGCGCCTTGTAGTCGGCCCACTCGCGCTCGCAGCGGGCCAGCGATTCGATGGCGCGCAGCTGCGCCGGGTCGGCGCGGTAGCCGCGTTCGGCCAGCAATTGCTGGTACAGGCGCTCGACTTCGCTCATGCCGGCGCGCCTGCGGTCCCTCGGTCGTCCAAGCCATCGACCAGCCGGTTGCGGCCGGCGGCCTTGGCCGCGTAAAGCAGCTTGTCGGCGCGGCCCGCGGCCAGCTCGAAGGGCTCGCCGCGCTCCACCGTCACCGCGCCCACGCTGACCGTGACGCGCAGCCCCGGGGCCACGCCATCCCAGTCGAAGTCCTGCACGACGCGGCGCAGGCGTTCGAACACGCTGCGCGCCGCCGGGGCCTCCACGCCCACCAGCACCGCCGCGAACTCCTCGCCGCCATAGCGGGACAGGCGGTCGCTGCCCCGCAGTTCCTGGCCCATCAGCCGCGCCACCTGGCGCAGCACCGCGTCGCCGACGATGTGCGAATGGCCGTCGTTCACCCGCTTGAAATGGTCCACGTCGATCATGCCCAGCACACGGCGGCTGCGGCCTGGGTCTTCGAGCTGGGCCCAGGCCGACTCCAGGCCGCGCCGGTTCAGCAAGCCGGTGAGCGGGTCGGTGGCAGCCAGCTGGGCGATGTCGGCGACGCTGGCGCGCAGGCTGGCGTTGGAGCGCCGCAGGCCTTCGTTTTCCACGCGCAGGGTCTGCTCGTCCAGCCGCGCGCTCAAGGTCGCGGCCCGCGACTCCAGCGCCGCCATCACGATGTGGTGGCGCCGGTCCTGGCTGCGGCGCAGCAGCTCCAGCGCTTCCTGCGGGTGCCCGGTGAGTTCCTTGATCAGCGACAGGCGGCGGAGGTCGACCCAGCGCCGCGGCGATTCGGGCACCGGGTTGAGGCGCTGCGCCTGGCGGCCGCTTTCGACCGACTCGTCGTGCAGGCCCAGCCGGCGCTGTATCAGCCCCAGTTCGATCCAGGCGGAGCAGATCAGGGGCGCCGGCAGTGGGTAGTCCCCCGAAGCCAGCGCTTCGAAGGCCAGCCGTGCGTCTTCCCAGCGCCCCTCGCAGGCAGCGAGCGAGCCGGTGACGCGCAACAGCCGGGCATTGGCCAGCGGCGATGCGATCTCCGACAGCTCGCGCCGCAGCTGTTCGAGTTGCGGCCGCAGTTCCACCAGCAGCTGCTGCACGCCGGCGGGGTCGGGCTCCAGCGCCTGTTCGCAGGCCACGCAGCCGATGATGAGGAAGTTGGTGCGCGCCATGCTCATGCGCGCCACGTCGCCGCTGAGCTCGGCATGTTCCAGCGCATGGCGCCCGCAGGACACGGCCAGCCGGGTCAACCCGAGTTCGCTGTACACCGCAGTGAGGCCGCTGTAGGCGGCCTCGATGATGTCGGGCTGCGTCAGTTCGGGCACCAGGCCCAACACCTTGTCGACCGCGTGCTGGGCGAGCGCACCTTCTTCCTCGCGCGCATGTTCGCGCGCTGTCTCCACCCAGCTGGCGCACACCAGGTCGAGGCGTCCGGCCGAGGTGGCCGCCTGCATGGCTTCGCGGGCCCAGCGCCGTGCGTCCTGGCTGTCGCGCTGGTTGCCGCAGGCGCGCGCCATGAGCAGCGCCGCCTCGGCCGCCACGGTCCAGTCGGCCCGGTCGCGCGCTTCGTGGAAGACCGGCGCAGCCACAACGCGAGCCTGTCCGAACCGGGCTGCCGCGTTTTCCCGGCGCGCCGCCGCCAGAGTCGCCATCCAGGACGACCCGGCGGCGTCGCCGGCAGCGGCAGCCTCAGGCATGGATCAGAAGTTCAAGGTGCGCTTGTCCACCGCCAGGGCCGCTTCCTTGGTCGCTTCGCTCAAGGAAGGATGGGCGTGGCAGATGCGCGCGATGTCCTCGGCGCTGGCCTTGAATTCCATCGCCACCACGGCCTCGGCGATGAGCTCGCTGGCCATGGGGCCGACGATGTGCACGCCCAGGATCTCGTCGCTCGTGGCGTCGGCCAGGAACTTCACCATGCCGGTGGTGTCGCCCAGGGCACGGGCCCGGCCGTTGGCCATGAACGGGAAGGTGCCGGCCTTGTAGGCACGGCCAGCGGCCTTGAGCTGCTGTTCGTTCTGACCCACCCACGCGATCTCGGGGCTGGTGTAGATGACCCAGGGAATGGTGTTGAAGTTGACGTGTCCGTGCTGGCCGGCAATGCGCTCGGCCACGGCCACGCCTTCTTCCTCGGCCTTGTGCGCGAGCATCGGGCCGCGCACCACGTCGCCCACGGCCCACACGCCCTTCAGGTTGGTGCGGCACTCGTCGTCCACGACGATGGCACCGCGCTCGTCGAGCTTCAGGCCCACCGCCTCGCCGTTCAGCCCGGTGGTGTTGGGCACGCGGCCGATGCTGACGATGAGCTTGTCGACTTCGAGCACATGCTCGGCGCCCTTGGCGTCGGTGTAGGCGACGGTGACACCCTTCTTCAGGTTCTTGATCACACCGACCTTCACGCCCAGCTCGATCTTCAGACCCTGCTTGACGAAGGCCTTGTGCGCTTCCTTGGCGATCTGCTCGTCGACTGCACCCAGGAAGTTGGGCAACCCTTCGAGCACGGTGACTTCGGCGCCCAGACGGCGCCAGACAGAGCCCATTTCCAGGCCGATGACGCCGGCCCCGATGAGGCCCAGCTTCTTCGGTACCGCAGGGATGCGCAGCGCACCGTCGTTGCTGAGGATCTTCTCCTCGTCGAACGGCGTGTCGGCCAGGGCGCGGGGGCTGGAGCCAGTGGCCACGATGACCTGCTTGCCGACGAGGCGTTCCTCGCCCACGGCGAGTTCGTAGCCGCCGTCCACCGCCGCCACGAAGGAACCGCGGCCGTGGAAGAACGTGACCTTGTTCTTCTTGAAGAGATAGAGGATGCCGTCGTTGTTCTGCTTGACCACGGTGTCCTTGCGGCCGAGCATCTTCTTCACGTCGATGCTCAGGTTGGAAAGCCCGATGCCGTGGTCGGCGAAGCTATGGCCCGCGTGCTCGAAATGCTCGCTGCTCTGCAGCAGCGCCTTGCTGGGAATGCAGCCGACGTTGGTGCAGGTGCCACCTGGGGCTGGGCCGCCCTTCTCGTTCTTCCACTCGTCGATGCAGGCCACGTTGAAGCCCAGCTGCGCCGCGCGGATGGCCGCGATGTAGCCGCCGGGGCCGCCGCCGATGACGACGACGTCGAATGTCTTTGCCATGGTGTCAGCCACCTCAGATATCGAACAGGAGGCGGGCCGGATCTTCCAGCGCATCCTTCATCGTCACCAGCCCCAGCACGGCTTCGCGGCCGTCGATGATGCGGTGGTCATAGCTCATCGCCAGGTAGTTCATCGGCCGCACCACGACCTGCCCGTTCTCGACCACGGCACGGTCCTTGGTGGCGTGCACGCCCAGGATGGCGCTTTGCGGCGGGTTGATGATGGGCGTGCTGAGCATGCTGCCGAAGGTGCCGCCGTTGCTGATGCTGAAGGTGCCGCCGGTCAGGTCGTCCATGCTCAGCTTGCCGTCGCGTGCCTTGGCGCCGAACTCGGCAATCTTCTTTTCGATATCGGCAAAGCTCATCTGGTCGGCATTGCGCAGGATGGGCACGACCAGGCCACGCGGGCTGCCCACGGCGATGCCGATATCGAAGTAGCCGTGGTAGACGATGTCGTTGCCGTCGACGCTGGCGTTGATGACCGGGTACTTCTTCAGCGCGGCCACGGCGGCCTTCACGAAGAAGCTCATGAAGCCCAGCTTCACGCCGTGTTCCTTTTCGAACTTCTCCTGGAAACGCTTGCGCATCTCCATCAGCGGGGCCATGTTGACCTCGTTGAAGGTGGTGAGGATGGCGTTCTGGCTCTGGCTTTGCAGCAGGCGTTCAGCCACGCGGGCGCGCAGGCGCGACATCGGCACGCGCTGCTCTGGGCGGTCGCCCAGTGCGGCCAGGCCGGGCATGGGCGGTGCGGCCACCGTCGGCAGCGCCTTGACCGGGGCAGAGATCGGCGCAGCGGCGGGCGAAGGCGCGGGTGCGGCCTTGGGCGTGGCCAGGTTGGCCAGCACATCGCCCTTCGTCACGCGGCCATCCTTGCCCGTGCCGGTGACGCTGCCGGCGGCCAGGCCGTTGTCGGCCATCAGCTTGGCGGCCGCGGGCATGGCGACGTCGGCCTTGCTGCCCACGGCCGGCGCTGCGGCCGGCAACGGCGGCGTGACGGCCACTGCAACCGGCGCATCGGCCACGGCCCGCACTTCCATCGGGCTGACAGCAGACTTGCCCTCGGTGTCGATGCGCGCGATGACTTCGTCGGCCACGCAGCTTTCGCCGTCCTGCTTGACCAGTTGCGCCAGCACGCCTGCAGCCGGCGAAGGCACTTCGAGCACGACCTTGTCGGTCTCGATCTCGATCAGGATCTCGTCCATCGCCACGGTTTCACCGGGCTTCTTCTTCCACTGCAGCATCGTGGCCTCGGCCACCGACTCCGACAGCTGCGGAACCTTCACTTCAACGATTGCCATGTCACTCTCAGTTTGTTGGGTTGTCCCGCAAGCAGCCGCCGCGGAACCGGCTATGCCGGGCCGCTGGGGGCGCCCCTTGAGGGGAGCGCCGAAGGCGCTACGGGGTGGTCGTCATTTCGTCAGCACGAAGCCCTTGAGCTTGCCGTAGGCCTGGTCCAGCAATGCCTTCTGCTGTTCCTGGTGCAGGTGGGCGTAACCCACCGCAGGCGAAGCCGATGCCGGGCGACCGGCGTAGCCCAGCTTCTGGCCCTCCAGCATGTTCTCGTGGATGTAATGCTGGATGAAGAACCAGGCACCCTGGTTCTGCGGCTCGTCCTGGCACCACACCACTTCGGTGGCGTTCGGGTAGCGCTTGATCTCGGCAGCGAAGGCCTTGTGCGGGAACGGGTAGAGCTGCGCCACCCGCAGGATGGCCGTGTCATCGGCACCCTTCTCGGCGCGCTTGCGCACCAAGTCGTAGTAGACCCGGCCCGAACAGCAGATGACGCGCTTGACCTTGGCCGCCGCGATGCTGGCGTCGGCCTCGGGCACCACGGTACGGAAATCGCCCTTGGTGAATTCGCTGAGCGGGGAAGCAGCATCCTTCGCACGCAGCAGACTCTTGGGCGTGAAGATGATCAGCGGCTTGCGGAACTGCCGCACCATCTGCCGGCGCAGCAGGTGGAAGATCTGGCTGGCGCTGGACGGCTGGCAGATCTGCATGTTGTTGTCGGCGGCCAACTGCATGAAGCGTTCCAGACGCGCACTGCTGTGCTCCGGACCCTGGCCCTCGTAGCCGTGCGGCAGCATCAGCGTCAGACCGTTGGCACGGCCCCACTTCACTTCACCGCTGGCGATGAACTGGTCGATGACGACCTGCGCGCCGTTGGCGAAGTCACCGAACTGGGCTTCCCAGATGGTCAGCGTGTTCGGCTCGGCGGCGGCATAGCCGTACTCGAAGCCCAGCACTGCTTCTTCCGACAGGATGGAGTCGATGACCGTGAACGGCGCCTGGCCTTCGGCGATGTTCTGCAGCGGGACATAAGTGCCCACGTCCCACTTTTCGCGGTCCTGATCGTGCAGGACGGCGTGGCGGTGCACGAAGGTGCCGCGCCCGCAGTCTTCGCCCGACAGGCGCACGGCGTAGCCGCTGGCCACCAGCGAGGCATAGGCCAGTGACTCGCCCATGCCCCAGTCGACGTTGATCTCGCCACGGCCCATCGCGGCGCGGTCGGCCAGCACCTTCTCCACCAGCGGGTGGACCTTGAACTTGGCAGGCACCGTGGTCAGACGTTCTGCAAGGCGCCGCACTTCGGCCAGCGGCAGCGCGGTGTCGGCAGCGTCGGTCCACTTTTTGTTCAGGAAGGGCGCCCAGTCGACGGCGTACTTGCTCTTGAAGTTGGTCAGCACCGGGTCGACGGTGTGGCGGCCGGCGTCCATGGCGGCGCGGAAGGCCTTGGCCATCTCTTCAGGCCCGTTGGCGTCCAGCACACCCTGCGCGACCAGCTTGTCGCCGTACAGCCGGCGTGTGCCCGGATGCTGGGCGATGCGCTTGTACATCAGCGGCTGGGTGAGCGAAGGCGTGTCCTGCTCGTTGTGGCCCAGCTTGCGGAAGCAGACGATGTCGACCACCACATCCTTCTTGAACTGCTGGCGGTAGTCCATGGCCAGCTGCGTGCACAGCACCACGGCTTCCGGGTCGTCGGCGTTGACGTGCAGCACCGGGGCTTCGATCATCTTCACGACGTCGCTGCAGTACAGCGTGGAGCGCGAATCGCGCGGGTCGCTGGTGGTGAAGCCGATCTGGTTGTTGATGACCAGGTGCACCGTGCCGCCGGTGAAGTAGCCGCGCGTCTGCGCCAGCGCCAGCGTGCCCGGCGAAAGCCGCGTCGCCGTGCACCAGCACCGGCAGCACCTGGCTGCCGGTGGTGTCGCCGCGGCGGTCCATGCGCGCCTTGACGCTGCCTTCCACCACCGGGTTGACGATCTCCAGATGGCTGGGGTTGAAGGCCAGGCTCAGGTGGACCGGACCGCCGCGCGTGCTGATGTCGCTGCTGAAACCCTGGTGGTACTTCACGTCGCCGGATGGCAGGGCCTCGGGCGCCGTGTGGTCGAACTCGGCGAACAGGTCGGCGGGCATCTTGCCCAGGGTGTTCACCAGCACGTTCAGGCGGCCACGGTGGGCCATGCCGATGACGATCTCCTGCACGCCGCGTTCTCCGGCGCGTTGCACCACCTCGTCCATGCTGACGATGAAGCTCTCGCCGCCTTCCAGGCTGAAGCGCTTCTGGCCGACGTACTTGGTGTGCAGGTAGCGCTCCAGGCCTTCGGCCGCAGTGAGCCTGTCGAGGATGTGCTTCTTCTCGGCGGCCGTGAAGTTCGGCTTGCTGCGGATCGATTCGAGCCGTTCCTGCCACCAGCGCTTTTCCACCGGGTCGGTGCAATGCATGAACTCGGCACCGATGGTGCCGCTGTAGGTTTCACGCAGCGCCTGCACGATCTCGCGCAGGCTCATGTGCTCGGCCTTGGAGAAATAGGTGTTCACGGCCGAGAACGTGATGTCCATGTCGGACTCGCTCAGGTCGTAGAACGCGGGCTCGAGCTCGGGAATCTTCGGACGTTCGGTGCGCTTGAGCGGGTCCAGGTCGGCCCAGCGGCTGCCCAGGAACCGGTAGGCGGCAATCAGGCTCTGCACGTGCACCTGCTTGCGGGCCACGGCCAGATCGGCCTCGCTGGCCTTCAGCGCGAAGGCATTGGCCTTGGCACGCTGGGCGAAGCTCTCGACGACAGGCGCATGGGCCACGTCGCGGCTGTCACTGCCGTCGACGGCAGGCACGTGCTGGAGATTGTCGAAGTAAGCGCGCCAGGTTTCCGGCACGCTGCCCGGGTTGAGCAGGTAGGCTTCGTACAACTCTTCGACGTAGGGCGCATTGCCCCCGAACAGGTACGAATTCGACCTGGATTGCTGCATCATCTGGCGCTCACCTTCTGCCCTGGTTTCCAGAGCTTGGATGGGTTGATCAACCTTCCGCGGCCCCGGCTGCACCGGTTGGCGGACTAGCGACCCGCCTTGCTGTTGAAGAACTGCACCAGCAAGGGGACGGGAAGGAACTGTGGACTGTCACGGCGGACTGTAGCACTGGGCCTCGGCACCGCCGGCCACGAATTGAACGCCGTGAACCCTGTTGTTCAGCTGACGGAGACCGTCCAGCCACCGCAGACTGTGGCTGTGACGCCACGCCGCACCATCCTCATCCATGCCGACGCGCCCGCCAAGCCACCGGTTGGCGCGGTCTGCAACGGGTGCGGCCTGTGCTGCGCGCATGAGCCCTGCCCGCTCGGCATGCTGCTGTCGCGGCGGCGCCAGGGGCCGTGCCACGCCCTGAGCTGGGACGACGGCCAGTCACGCTACCTCTGCGGCGTGCTGGCCGACCCGGCGCGCTGGCTGCCCTGGCTGCCCGGCAGCTGGGCCCGGCGGCTGGCGCACCGCTGGATTGCAGCTGCCCAAGGCTGCGACGCCGACCTGGAAGCCGAGTCGCGCTGAACCGAAGGCTGGGCCACGACGCGTTGGCCCGCCACGTGCTTTCCCGGCTGGCACCCCTGCTGGCAGGCCCTAGCATCGCGGGCTGTCGCGACACCCTTTTCGTGCTCCCGAGGAGACCTCCCCATGAACTTCAAATCACGCCTTGCTGCCGGCCTGCTGGCCGTCGCCGTGCTGGCCCCCGTGCAGGCGCAGACACTGCGCTGGGCCGCGCAGAACGACATCCTCACGATGGACCCGCATTCGCAGAACCATGCGACCACCAACACCATCCTGAACCACACCTACGAAGGTCTCACGCGGTATGGCGTGAACTACGAGATCGAGCCTTCGCTGGCCACGAAGTGGACCTTTGTCACGCCCACGCAGGTGCGCTTCGAACTGCGCAAAGGCGTGAAATTCCAGGACGGCACGCCCTTCACCGCCGACGACGTGGTCTTCTCGTTCGAACGCATCCGCCAGCCCCAGGGCACGATGGGCATCTACGTCGCCGGTATCAGCGACATCAAGAAGATCGACTCGCACACGGTGGACGTGATCCTGGCCGGGCCGAACCCGATCCTGCTGCGCAACCTGGCCTACTTCTTCATCATGAGCAAGTCGTGGGCGGAGAAGAACAACACCGTCAAGACGCAGGACTACAAGGCCAAGGAAGAGAACTTCGCGTCGCGCAACACCATGGGCACCGGCAGCTACCGCATCACCGGCTGGCAGCCCGAGCAGCGCATCACCCTGACTGCAAACGCCGACTGGTGGGACAAGGCCACGGGCACCGGCAACGTCAAGGAGATGATCTACACACCGATCAAGAGCGACCCCACGCGTGTGGCGGCGCTGCTGTCGGGCGGCGTGGACCTGCTCACCGACATTCCCACCCAGGACGTGGCGCGCCTGCGCAACGACCCCAAGCTGAAGATCCTGGACGGCCCGGAAGTGCGCACCATGTTTCTGGTTCTGGACAGCGGCAGCCCGGAATTGAAGTACAGCAGCGTCAAGGGCAAGAATCCCTTTGCCGACAAGCGTGTGCGCCAGGCCCTGAGCATCGCCATCGACCGCGAGGCGATCAAGCGCAGCACCATGCGAGGCTTGTCGATCCCGGCCGGCATCCTGGTGGCGCCCGGCGTCAACGGCCACGACCCTGCGCTGGACGTGCCGGCCAAAGTCGACGTCGACGCGGCGAAGAAGCTGCTGGCCGACGCCGGCTACCCCGAGGGTTTCGAATTTCGCCTGAACTGCCCGAACAACCGCTACGTCAACGACGAGGAAGTCTGCCAGGCCATCGTCGCGATGTGGGCGCGGCTGGGCGTGAAGGCCTCGCTGGTGGCAGAGAACTTCGCCACCTTCAGCCAGAAGTTCCAGAACTTCGACACCAGCGCCTACCTGCTGGGCTGGGGCGTGGCCACCTACGACGCGCAGTACACCATCCAGAGCATCGTGCGCACGCGCACCAGCGGCGCCGACGGCAACTTCAACTTCGGCCGCATCAGCGACCCCGTCGTCGACAGGCTCACCGACCAGATGAAGGTCGAGGCCGACGCCAGCAAGCGCAACGCCATGCTGCGCGAAGCCCTGGTGCGCATCAAGGACGAGGTGCTGGTGATCCCGCTGCACCACCAGATGCGCCCCTGGGCGATGAAGGCCAATGTCACGACCCTGCACCGCTCGAACGACAACCCGCAGACGCGGTTTGCCAACGTTCGCTGAGGGCCGTCGATACGCCCGTGCATCGGCACGGGCTCGAGCCGGCTCTCAATGGCCGGCTCGTGTCAGCGAGCGACGATGTCCGCGTCGATCGGCACCAGCCCCAGGCGTTCACGCGCCGCCTCGTACTCGCGCTTCAGCCGTGCCACCAGCTCTGCCGTGCTCAGCACGGCCTTGACCGCACCGACGCCCTGCCCCGCGCCCCAGATGTCCTTCCAGGCCTTCTTGGCGTCGGCACCACCGAAATCCATCTTCGTCGGGTCGCTCTCGGGCAGGTTGTCGGGGTCCATGCCGGCCTTGACGATCGAGCCCTTCAGGTAGTTGCCGTGCACACCGGTGAACAGGTTCGAGTAGACGATGTCGTCGCTGTTGCTGTCGACAATGCACTGCTTGTAGTCGTCAGACGCACGTGCTTCCGTAGTGGCAATGAAGGCTGATCCGATGTAAGCGAAGTCGGCGCCCATGGCCAGCGAGGCCAGCACCGCATCGCCAGTGGCGATCGACCCGCTCAGCGCCACGGGGCCGTCGAACCATTCGCGGATCTCCTGGATCAGAGCGAAAGGGCTCTTCACCCCGGCGTGGCCGCCGGCGCCCGCGGCCACTGCGATCAGGCCGTCGGCACCCTTCTCGATGGCCTTCTTCGCGAACATGTTGTTGATGATGTCGTGCAGCACGATGCCACCCCAGCCATGCACGGCCTGGTTCACGTCGGTGCGGGCGCCCAGGCTGGTGATGATGATGGGCACCTTGTACTTGGCGCAGACCATCATGTCGTGTTCGAGCCGGTCGTTGCTCTTGTGGACGATCTGGTTGATGGCAAAGGGCGCCGCCGGGCGGTCGGGGTTGGCGCGGTTCCAGGCGGCCAGCGTTTCGGTGATCTCGGCCAGCCATTCGTCCAACTGGGCCGCCGGGCGCGCATTCAGCGAAGGCATGCTGCCGACGATGCCGGCCTTGCATTGCTCGATCACGAGCTTGGGGTTGCTGATGATGAACAGCGGCGAGCCGATGATCGGCAGCGGCAGGTTCTGAAGCACGGGAGGAAGGCGACTCATCAGAAGGACTCCAGCGAAAGTGCCGTGACCGCGTCTGCGCCTTCGACGATGCTGTCGCGCAGGCCCGTGGCCTTGTTGAGGATGTGGTCGCCATAGAAGCGCGCGGTGGCGATCTTGGCGGCCATGAATTCGGCGTCGGTGCCCGCGGCCAGCGCGTCTTCGGCAGCCATCAGCGAACGCGCCATCTGCCAGCCGGCCAGCACGGTGCCGGCCAGCATCAGGTAAGGCACGCTGCCGGCGTAGACCGCGTTCGGGTTGGCCCGGCCCTGGCCGGCGATGAAGTCCACGGCGTCCAGGAAGGCGCGGCGGCCTGCGGTCAGACGCTTGGCCATGGTCTGGCAGGCCGCGCTGGGGCGGTTGCGCAGCGCGCCTTCGGTGGCTTCCACCTGCCCAGCGATGGCGCGCGCCACCGCGCCGCCGTCGCGGGCCGTCTTGCGGCCCACCAGGTCGTTGGCCTGGATCGCGGTGGTGCCTTCGTAGATGGTGAGGATCTTCGCGTCGCGCAGGTATTGCGCCGCGCCGGTCTCCTCGACGAAGCCCATGCCGCCGTGCACCTGCACGCCCAGGCTGGCCACTTCCAGGCTCATCTCGGTCGACAGGCCCTTGACCAGCGGCACCATGAATTCGTAGAAGGCCTGGTTCTGCTTGCGAGCCTCGGCGTCGGGATGGGCATGCGCTGCATCGAAAGCCGCGGCAGCCACCAGTGCCAGCGCGCGGCAGGCCTCGGTATGGGCGCGCATCGTCATCAGCATGCGGCGCACATCGGGGTGGTGGATGATGGCGCCGGCCGACGGCAGGGAGCCGTCCACCGGCCGGCTCTGCACGCGGTCGCGCGCGTACTGCACGGCCTTCTGGTAGGCGCGTTCAGCCAGCGCGATGCCCTGCACGCCCACCGCGAAGCGGGCGGCGTTCATCATGATGAACATGTATTCGAGGCCGCGGTTTTCCTGGCCGATGAGCGTGGCCACGGCGCCACCATGGTCGCCGTACTGCAGCACCGCGGTGGGGCTGGCCTTGATGCCCAGCTTGTGCTCGATGCTGACGCAGTGCACGTCGTTGCGCCTGCCGTCGGCCAGGAACTTCGGGCAGATGAACAGGCTGATGCCCTTCACCCCCTCGGGCGCACCCACCACGCGCGCCAGCACCAGGTGGACGATGTTGTCCGCCATGTCGTGTTCGCCGTAAGTGATGTAGATCTTCGTGCCAAACAGCTTGTAGCTGCCATCGGGCTGGGCTTCGGCGCGGGTGCGCACCAGGCTCAGGTCGCTGCCGGCCTGCGGCTCGGTGAGGTTCATCGTGCCGGTCCAGGCGCCTTCGATCATCTTCGGGATGAAGGTGGCCTTCTGCTCGTCGCTGCCAGCCGTCAGCAGCGCCTCGATGGCGCCGTCGGTCAGCAGCGGGCACAGCGCGAAGCTGAGGTTGGCGCTGTTGACCATCTCGATGCAGGCCGCGCCGATGAGCTTGGGCAGACCCTGGCCGCCATACTCGGCCGGGTGCTGCAGGCCCTGCCACCCGCCGGCGGCGAACTGCTGGAACGCGGCCTTGAAGCCCGGCGTGGTGGTGACCTGGCCGTCCTTGAAGAAAGAGGGATTGCGGTCGCCCTCCCAGTTCAGCGGCGCCAGCACGCCTTCGTTGAAGCGCGCGCATTCCTCCAGCACGGCGGCAGCCGTGTCGTAACCGGCGTCCTCGAAGCCAGGCAACTGCGCAACGGCGTCGATGCCGGCCAGTTCCTTCATCGCGAACAGCATGTCGCGGACGGGGGCTCGGTAGCTCATGGTGTCTCCTTCAGGTACAAAAAAGGGCGCCCGTTGGGGGCGCCCTTCAGGGCCGAGGGCCCGGGTTCAGAGGCTCTTGACCAGTTCGGGCACGGCCGTGAACAGGTCGGCTTCGAGCCCGTAGTCGGCCACGCTGAAGATCGGCGCTTCGGCGTCCTTGTTGATCGCGACGATGACCTTGCTGTCCTTCATGCCGGCCAGATGCTGGATGGCGCCGCTGATGCCTGCAGCGATGTACAGGCTGGGGGCGACGATCTTGCCGGTCTGGCCCACCTGCCAGTCGTTCGGGGCATAACCCGCATCGACGGCCGCGCGGCTGGCGCCGAGTGCGGCGCCCAGCTTGTCGGCCAGCGGCATCAGCACTTCGTTGAACTTGTCGCTGCTGCCCAGGGCGCGCCCACCACTGACGATGATTTTCGCCGCGGTCAGTTCGGGCCGGTCGTTCTTGGCGATCTCGCTGCCTTCGAAATGACTCAGCCCGGCATCGGCCACGGCAGCCACGACTTCGACAGCGGCACTGCCACCGGTGGCCGCGGCGGCGTCGAAGCCAGTGCCGCGCACCGTGATGACCTTGACCGCGTCCAGGCTCTGCACCGTGGCGATGGCGTTGCCGGCGTAGATGGGGCGCTCGAAGGTGTCGGCGCTGATGACCTTGCTGCAGTCGCTGACCTGGGCCACATCGAGCAGCGCCGCCACGCGCGGGGCTACGTTCTTGCCGGCGGCGGTGGCCGGGAACAGCACATGGTTGTAGTCCTTCACCACCGCCAGCACCTGGGCGGCCAGGTTCTCGGCCAGGCCATGGTCCAGACCAGGGGCATCGGCGTGCAGCACCTTTGTCACGCCGGCAATCTGCGCCGCAGCGGCGGCGGCCGGGCCGGCGTTGTGGCCGGCCACCAGCACGTGCACGTCGCCGCCCGCGCCAACGCAGGCCAGGGCCGCGGTCACCGTGTTCAGCGTCGCACCCTTGACGGAGGCATTGTCGTGTTCAGCAATCACCAGGGCTGCCATCTCACACCACCTTTGCTTCGTTCTTCAACTTGTCGACCAGCGTGGCGACATCGGGCACCTTGATGCCGGCACCGCGCTTGGGCGGTTCGCTGACCTTCAGGGTCTTGATGCGGGGCGCGGTGTCCACGCCCAGATCGGACGGCTTCATCACCTCCAGCGTCTTCTTCTTGGCCTTCATGATGTTGGGCAGGGTCACGTAGCGCGGCTCGTTCAGGCGCAGGTCCGACGTCACCACCGCCGGCAGCTTGAGCTTCAGCGTTTCCAGGCCGCCGTCGACCTCGCGCGTGACGATGGCGTGGCCGTCGGCCACTTCCACCTTGCTGGCAAAGGTGGCCTGGGGCATGCCGGTCAGCGCGGCCAGCATCTGGCCGGTCTGGTTGCAGTCGTCGTCGATGGCCTGCTTGCCCAGGATCACCAGGCCGGGCTGTTCCTTGTCGACCAGGGCCTTCAGGATCTTGGCCACGGCCAGCGGTTGCAGTTCGTCGGAGGTCTCGACCAGGATGGCGCGGTCGGCGCCGATGGCCATGGCCGTGCGCAGGGTTTCCTGGCACTGCGTGACACCGCAGGACACCGCGACGATCTCGGTGACAACGCCCTTTTCCTTCAGCCGCACGGCTTCTTCGACGGCGATCTCGTCGAAAGGGTTCATGCTCATCTTCACATTGGCGATGTCGACCCCGGTGCCGTCGCTCTTGACGCGGACCTTGACGTTGTAATCCACCACCCGCTTGACGGGGACCAGCACTTTCATCTGCATTGCTCCTGCGCTTGCGAAGGCCCTTGCACGGCCCCAATGCCCAGGGATTCTAGGGGTCGCCCCCCACCATGGAGGGGTGCAAGGCCAAAAAATAGAACGGTCGTTCTATTTTGCACCCACCGCTGCGCCATGCGGCCGGGCCGGGTGCCAGGCCTGGCCCGCCCGCCCTGTACGATCGCGGGTTTTCCTTGAAAAGTCCCAACGGCGCCATGTCAGTGTCTTCGCGCCCCGCCCCGGCCCCTGGCTTCGACAGCCCGATCCTCGTACGAACGCTGGCCGCCCTGGACGGCGTCGAATCCGCCCCGAGCCCCCAGACCGCCGCCGAGCGACTCAGCCAGTGGCTGGACTGGACCGATGCGATTGCCTTGTCGGCCGCCCTGGGTCCGGCCGAGCCCGCAGCCAGACCCAGCGCCATGCCGCGGGCTCGGGTGGCACTCGCCATCGAAAACGCCCGGCGGGCGAAGATCGGCCTGGCCTCGGGCATCGCCGCCGACAGCGTCTTCGCAGAAAGCCCGGCCGATCGCGATCGCTGCCGCGCCAGCTACCGGGCCCACCAGCACGAGCTGGCCACCTGCGTGCTGAGCACCCGCGCCGCGTTGCGCACGGCCTTGGCCGCCCAATCGCCAGAAGGCGCCCAGCTGGCCGCGCTCGACGCCGTGCTCGAACGTGCACTGGCGGGCCATGAACGCCGGCTGCTGGCCAGCGTGCCGACACTGCTGGGCCGGCACCTTGCCCGCACCCGCCAGGACACGCGCGACGATCCCGCCGAGGGCACCGTCTGGCAACGCGCGCTGCTGGCCGAACTGCACACCCGCTGGCAGCCGGTCGAAGGGCTGATCGAATCTCTCGGGCCGCAGCCCGCAACGCCGCCATGAACAGACCGCTTTCCACCGGTGCCTTCGTGCTGGGCCTGGCCGTCATCGCCTGGGTCGGGTACGGCTTCCTGGGCCACAGCCCGCTGGCCCTGACGATGACCGTGCTGATCGGCGTCGTGTACGGACTGGGCGCGCTGGAGTTGCACCGCTTCCAGAAGGCCACGCAGACGCTGCACACCGCGCTGGCGACACTGCCTGAAGCACCCCTGCGCCTGGCCGACTGGCTGGACGGGCTGCACCCTGCACTGCGCCCTGCGGTGCGCCAACGCATCGAGGGCGAACGCACGGCGCTGCCCGGGCCGGCGATGACGCCGTACCTCGTCGGCCTGCTGGTGCTGCTGGGCATGCTGGGCACCTTCCTGGGCATGGTTCTCACCCTGAACGGCGCCGTCCTGGCGCTGGAAACCACGACCGACCTGCCGACCATCCGCGCCGCCCTGGCCGCACCCGTGAAGGGGCTGGGACTGGCCTTCGGCACCTCGGTGGCGGGCGTGGCAGCCTCGGCGATGCTGGGCCTGATGTCGGCCTTGTGCAGGCGCGACCGGCTCCAGGCCGCGCGCACGCTGGACACGCAGATCGCCACGCGGCTGCACGGTTTCACGCTGGCCCATCAGCGCCAGCAGACGCTGGACACCCTGCAGGCCCAGGCCCGGCGGATGCCCGAGCTGCTGGCCCAGGTGCAGGCCCTGATGGCGCAGCTGCAGAGCCAGGGCGAAACCCTGAACCAACACCTGCTGAGCGGCCAGGACCGTTTCCACCAGCACGCGCAGACCAGCTACGCCGAACTCGCGGCGTCGGTCGACCGCTCTCTGCAGCACAGCCTGAGCCAGAGTGCGCAGCTGGCGGCAGCGACGCTGAAGCCGCTGGTGGAGTCGACCGTCGCCGGCATGGCGCGCGAGACCTCGGCCTTCCAGCAGCACATGGCCGAGAGCATGCAGCTCACGCTGGCGAAGTGGTCGGCGCAGTTCGAGGCCCGCTCCAGCGCCCTGCTGGAAGCGGTGGCCCAGGTCCAGGCCCGGCAACACGACGCCGCCGCGGCGCAAGACCGGCAACGCCTGGCCGCGTGGACCGAGACCTTGGCCGAGACCGGACGCGAACTCCAGGCCCAGGCCGCCACCCAGGCCCGCGCCAGCGTCGCTGACATCGCGCAAGTGCTCCAAGCCGCAGCCGAAGCACCCCGCGCCGCGGCCGCGCTGGTGGCTGAACTGCGCCAGCAGCTCAGCAGCAGCCTGCTGCGCGACACCGAAATGCTGGGCGAACGCCAGCGCATCATGGCTGGATTGAGCAGCCTGCTCGACACGCTCACCCAGGCCAGCTCCGAGCAGCGCTCGGCCGTGGCCACCTTGCTGGGCACCGCCGCCACGACGCTGCAGCAGACCAGCCAGAACTTCGGCCAGCGCATGGACGCGGAAGCCGCGCGCAGCGCCGACGCGGCAGCGCAGGTCACGGCCAGTGCAGTGGAACTGGCCAGCCTGGGCGAGGCCTTCGGGATGGCGGTGCAGATGTTCAGCGCGTCCAGCGAAGCGCTGACCGGCCAGTTGCAGCGCATCGAAGCCGCATTGGCCAGGTCCACCACGCGCAGCGACGAGCAGCTGGCGTACTACGTGGCCCAGGCACGCGAGATCGTCGACCTGAGCATCTCGTCGCAGCAGCAGATCGTCGACGACCTGCGGCAGCTGGCGCTGCGCCCGGCAACGCTGGCCGGCGCGCTGGCCTGACATGGACGAATCCGACATCGCGCTGGACACCGGCACGCCGGTCTGGGCCGTGTTCGGCGACCTGATGGCCGGACTGCTGGGCGCCTTCGTGCTGATGCTGGTGCTGGTGCTGGGCGTGCAGCTGGAGCTGGTCAGCAGCCTGGCCAACGAAGTACAGAAGCGCCAGGCCGAGGAACAGCGGCGGCAGGCGCTGGAGCGGGCCCTGGCGGTGCCGCTGGCCGCCGGCCGAGTGACCCTGGACCAGGGGCGCATCGGCATCAGCGGCAGCGTGCTGTTCTCATTGAACTCGGACCGGCTGCAGCCCGAAGGCCGCCAGCTGCTGAAGAGCCTGGCGCCGCCGTTGGCGGCCTACCTGGGCAGCCGCGGCGAACTGCTGATGGTCAGCGGCTTCACCGACGACCGGCCGGTGCGCGAAAGCAATGCCCAGTTCGCCGACAACCTGGAACTGTCGGCGCAACGTGCGCTGACAGTGACCCGCGCGCTGATCGAGGAAGGCGTGCCGGCCTCTTCGGTGTTCGCCGCGGCGTTCGGGCAGCAGCAGCCCGTGGCCTCGAACACCGACGAAAGCGGGCGCGCCCGCAACCGGCGCGTCGAGATGGCCCCGGTGCCGCGCACGGGCGACCGTGGCGACGTCGACGCCGTGCCCGGCCGCTGAGGCGAAGACGATGCGCGAATCCATGCCGCCCCAGCCCTCATTCGACCCCGTTCGCCGGTGCTACCTGGACGCCCTGGCCCGCCGGGCGGCGCAGGTCGACGGCCCGGCCAGGGCCCTGCTGATGACCCGCCTGGCGCAGGCAAGCGGCGCTTACGAACGCGAGCTCGAAGCGGCGCGGGATGTCGCGGCCGCGGCACTGGCCGAAGCGCAAAAGCGCTTTCCGGCAGCCGCCGCCGCGCTGCAGCGGCTCTTCGCCGAGGCTCGCTTCGAGGCGATGCACCAGCAGTGCCGGGCGCTGGCGGCACAGGCCGAAAGCAGGCCGCTGGCCAGCCTGCTGCAGCATATCGATGGCGGGCTGGCTGGCGCACCCGCGGCCGACAAGGGACCGCAGCCGGACAACTCAAACCCAGTGGCTCACCTCCCGGAACTGCGCGCTGTCCGCGCGGCCCGCAACACCTGGACGCGACTGCGGGTCGACCGGCAGATCGCCCGTTCTCTGGCCAGCCTGCCAGACAACCCCGGACCCCTGAACTCGCATCGCCTGGTGCTGCGGTGCCTGCAGCGACTGCAGGGCCTGTCGCCGGCCTACGTGGCGCACCTGCTGTCGCAACTGGACACCCTGGTCTGGCTGGAGCAGGCCGCCCCCGTCGCCCCGCGTGAAGGCCGGGGCAGGCGCTGAGCAGCAGCCGGCTGGCTAGCAGCGGCCTGAACGGCGGCTGCGCGGCTGCAGCTTGTCCAGTTCGGCGATCTGCTGCTTCAGCAACACCAGCAGCGAGCGCGCATGCTCCACCGGCAGGCGCAGGCTGCTGGTGGTGGCCCCTTCGTCGCGGGCCGGTCGCGGGAGCACCAGCACGTCCAGGCCGATCTCGATCAGGCCCTTGTCGTGCCTGAGCGACTTCAGGCGTTGCACTTCGATGTCGTAGGTCTTCAACCGGTGTCTCCTCAGCCCGGCGTGATTGTGGTCCAGCGCCCGCCCAAGGCGCGCAGCAGGTTCACGCGGTTGGCCTGCTCGGTCTGGCGCAGGCTCACCAGGCCCTGCTGGGCCGCCGTCAGCTGGCGCTGTGCATCCAGCAGTTCCAGCTGGCTGGCGCCACCCAGTCGGTAGCTGCGGTCGGCCAGCGCCAGGCTGCGCTCTGCGGCCTGTGCCTGGGCCTGCTGCGCCGCCAGCCGTTCAGTCAGGCTGTCGCGAACAGCCAGCGCGTCGGCCACTTCCCGAAAGGCCGACTGCAAGGCCGATTCGTACAGTGCCAGCGCCTCGCGGCGCGTGGCCTGGCTGGCGTCGACCTGGGCCTGGCGTTCGCCTGCATCGAAGAGCGGGACGTTCAGCACGGGCAGCAGGCTGAAGACGCCGCTGCCGGCGCGGAACAGGCCGTCCAGTTCGGGGCTGCGCGTGCCGGCGCTGGCGGTCAGCGTCAGGCGCGGAAAACGCGCAGCGCGCGCGGCACCGACGTCGAAGGCCGCGGCCTGCAGCCGCTGTTCGGCTGCGCGCAGGTCGGGCCGCTGCAGGAGCACGGTGGCCGGCAGGTCGCCCGGTATGGCCGGCAAGGCAGTGGCCGGACCCGCCTGTTCCGCAGGCAACAGCGATTCAGGCAGCGGCTGGCCCACCAGGGCTTCGAGCGCCAGCCGCGCCTGCACCACCGCGGCAACGCTGCGCGCGGCCTCGCCGCGGGCGGCCTCGAAGGCGGTCTGCGCGCGGGCGCGCTGCAGGCCCGAAGCCGCACCCAGCTCGGCCTGCCTGTCGGTCAGTGCCAGCGTCTTCTGCTGGCTGTCGCGCAGCGTCTCGGCCAGGCGCAGGCGCTGGCGTTCGGCGGCCAGGGTCAGCCAGGCGTCGGTGACGCTGGCCACCAGGGCCAGCCGCGCGCCTTGTTGAGTTTCCTGTTGCGCCAGGAAGCGAGCCAGTGCCGCGCCTTCCAGGCTGCCCATGCGGTTGAAGAGATCGATCTCCCAGGACGCCAGCCCCAGCGACACCCCGTAGCTGCCGGCCGTGCTGCCCGCCGCACGCTGGCGCCCGGCCGTGGCCGTGGCCTCGAACTCCGGCAGGCGGGCAGCCTGGCTGATGCCGTACAGCGCCCGGGCGCGCTCCACGGCTGCAACCCCGGCACGCAGGCTGCGGTTCTCGGCCAGCGCCAGGCCCACGACCTGACGCAGCCGTGCGTCGACGAAGAAACCGTCCCACTCATGGGTCGCTGCGGGCGCAGCCATGGAGGGCTCGGCAGCGCCGACGCGAAAGCTCTCGCGCAGCGCCGCATTGGGCGGCTCGGTCGGGGGCACCAGGCTGCCGCAGCCCGCCAGCGCCGCCGCCGAGATCGTCAGCCAGAGCCGCTTCACGCCGACACCTCCGGCGCGGGCACGGCACCAGCGCCTGGCCGGGCCTGGCCACGGGAGAAGAGCGACTTCACCCACAGGTAGAACAGAGGCACGAAGAAGATGCCGAGCACGGTGGCGCTGATCATGCCGCCCAGCACACCGAATCCGATGGCCTGCTGCGAGCCCGAACCGGCACCACTGGCCAGCGCCAGCGGCAGCACGCCCATGCCGAAGGCCAGCGATGTCATCAGGATGGGCCGCAGGCGCTGGCGGCAGGCCTTCAGGGTGGCGTCGAAGATGCCCATGCCCTGCAGGCGCAGGGTCTCGGCGAATTCGACGATGAGAATGGCGTTCTTCGCGCTCAGCCCCACCGTGGTGAGCAGGCCCACCTGGAAGAACACATCGTTGTTCTGCCCGCCCAGGTGGCTGCCTGCCAGCGCACCCAGGATGCCCAGCGGCACCACCAGCATCACGCTGAACGGCACCGACCAGCTTTCGTACAAGGCCGCCAGGCACAGGAAGATGAACAGCACGGAAACGGCATACAGCAGCGGCGCCTGGTCGCCCGACAGGCGCTCCTGGAAGCTGCGGCCGGCCCACTCATAGCCGATGCCCGCCGGCATCTCGCGCAGGATCTCTTCCATGGCCACCATCGCTGCGCCCGAACTCACGCCCGGCGGCACGTCGGCCTGGATCTCGTAAGCCGGGCTGCCGTTGTAGCGCACCAGCTGACGCGGCGCGGTCGACCAGCTGCTGCTGGCGAAGGCCGCCATGGACACCATCTGGCCGCTGCTGTTGCGCACGTACCAGTGCTTCAGGTTTTCAGGGCTGGCGCGGTAGGCGCCCTCGCCCTGGACCAGCACGCGTTTGACGCGGCCGCGGTCGATGAAGTCGTTGACATAGCTGCTGCCCAGCGCGATGGCCAGCGTCTCGTTGATGACGTTCGGTGACACGCCCAGCACACCGGCCTGATGGTCGTCGATGGTGATCTTCAGCTGCGGCGTTTCGGCCAGGCTCTGGGTGCGGGTGCGCGCCAGTTCGGGGCGCTGGTTGCCCAGGGTGATGAGCTGGTCACGCGCGGCAATGAGTGCCGGCTGGCCCAGGCCGCCCAGGTCTTGCAGGAACAGCTGGATGCCGGCGCTGCCACCCAGGCCGCGCACGGTGGGCGGCTGAACCACGAAGACCTGCGCGTCGCGCACGCGGCGGCCGAGCTCGCGGCTGAAACGCTCGGCCAGCGCCCCGGCGGCCTGGTTCTCCTCCGTGCGCAGGCCCCAGTCGGTCAGGCGGATGAAACCCTGGCCCGAACCCTGGTCGCCACCGGCACCGCGCACCACGTTGTAGTACAGCACCTCGGGCTGGTCGGACAGGTAGGCCTCGACCTGGGCTGCCACGGCTTCCATGCGTTCCGCGGTGGCGCCAGGCGCCATCCGCACCTGCAGCTGCAGCCCGCCCTGGTCCTCATCGGGGAGAAAGGAAGTGGGCAAGGTCACATACATCCAGGCCGTCGAACCCACCAGCAGCAGGAAGACCAGGAAGCTGCGAATCGTGCGCTTGCCCAGCCAGCTGACACCGCCGACATAGCGTTCGGTGAAGCGGTCGAAGCCGCGGTTGAAGCCGCCGAAGAACCAGTCCAGCTGGCGGCCGAACGGACCGCCGTGGCTGGCGTGTTCACCGGCCTTCACCGGCTTGAGCAGGGTGGCGCACAGTGCCGGCGACAAGCTCATCGCCACCAGCACCGACAGCACCATCGCGCTGACCACGGTGATGCTGAACTGACGGTAGATCACACCCGTGGACCCGCCGAAGAAGGCCATGGGGATGAAAACAGCGCTCAACACCACGGCAATGCCCACCAGGGCACCGCTGATCTCCTTCATGCTGCGCTGCGTGGCTTCGCGCGGGCTCAGGCCTTGTTCGCGCATCAGCCGCTCGACGTTCTCAACGACCACGATGGCATCGTCCACCAGCAGGCCGATGGCCAGCACCAGGCCGAACATCGTCAGCGTGTTGATGGAGAAGCCTGCCACCGCCAGCACGCCCATCGTGCCCAGCATCACCACTGGCACGGCAATGGCCGGGATCAGCGTGGCCCGCAGGTTCTGCATGAACAGATACATGATGACGACGACCAGCACCATGGCCTCGACCAGCGTCTTGATCACGCCTTCGATCGACACACGGACGAAGGGCGTGGTGTCGAAAGTGATGGTGGCCTTGTAGCCCGGCGGGAAGAACGGCTCCAGATCCTGGAGCTTGGCCTTGATGGCGTCGCCAGTGGTCAACGCGTTGGCGCCGCTGGCCGGAAAGATGGCCAGGCCGGCGGCAGGCCGGCCGCTGCTGCGCACGTTCGTGGTGTAGCTGTCGCGACCCAGTTCCACGCGCGCCACGTCGCCCAGGCGCAGTGCCGAGCCGTCGGGCTGAACGCGCAGCACCACGTCACGGAACTGCTCGGCCGTGTTGAGCTTGGACCGTGCGGTGATGATGGCCGACAGCCTTTGGCCTTCGGGCGCAGGCAGCGCACCGATCTGCCCTGCCGAAACCTCGGTGTTCTGCTGCTGCAGCGCCGTTCGGATGTCGCCGGGAACGAGGTTGTAGCGCTGCAGCTTGGCCGGGTCGAGCCAGACCCGCATGGCATAGCCCGAACCGAAGACGTTGACGTCGCCCACGCCCTCGACCCGGCTGATGATGTCGACCAGGGTGCTGTTGAGGTAATCGCCCAGGTCGCCAGAGCTGACGCTGGGGTCGTCGCTGGTGAGCATCATCACCATCAGGAACTCGGTGCTGGCCTTGGTCACCCGCACGCCCTGGGCCTGCACCGCCTGCGGCAGCCGGCTGATGACCGACTGCACCTTGTTCTGCACCTGCACCTGGGCGGTGTCGGGGTTGGTGCCGGCCTCGAAGGTGAGCTGGGTGTTGGCGCTGCCGGCAGCGCTGCTGCTGCTTTCGATCGACAGCAGACCGTCGATGCCCTTCAGGCTCTGCTCGATGATCTGGGTCACCGAGTCTTCGATGGTCTGTGCCGAGGCACCCGGGTAGTTGGTGTTGATGCCCACGCGGGTGGGGGCGATGTCGGGGTAGCGCTCCAGCGGCAGCAGCAGGGTGGCGGCGCCTCCGGCCAGCATGATGACGATGGCCAGGACCCAGGCGAAGATGGGGCGGTCGATGAAGAATGAAGCCATGGCAGTGTGCTCGGCGCGTCGTTTCAGCGCGCTGCAACGGCCGCGCTGGCGGGCTTGCCCGGGCCTGCGGGCCTGGAACCTGCAGCGACCGGTGTCACCACCATCTCGGGGCGGGCGCGCTGGAGTCCTTCGACGATGAGCCGGTCACCGGCCTGCAACCCGCTGGTCACGAGCCAGCGGTTGCCCACGGCACGTGCCAGGGTCAGTCGGCGCCGTTCGACCTTGTTGCCTTCACCCACCACCAGTGCCGTGGCGTCGCCCGTGGCAGTGCGGCTGACTCCTTCCTGCGGCACCAGCAGCACGCCGCGGTCCACACCCGCCAGCAGGCGCGCCTGCACCACCATGCCCGGCAACAGGGTGCCCTGGGGGTTCGGCACCACGGCACGCAGCGTCACGGTTCCGGTGCCGCCGTCGACCGTGACGCCGCTGAACTGCAGCGTGGCCGGCTGCGGGTACACCGAGCCGTCTTCCAGCACCAGCTGCACCTGCCGGCTACCGGTCTGCCCGGCCATCTGGCGGCGAAGCGACAACAACTCGGCGCTGCTCTGGACGATGTCCACATGCATCGGGTCCAGCTGCTGGATGGTGGTCAGCGCCGCCGCCTGGTTGGCCGTGACCAGGGCGCCCGCAGTGACCGCGGACACCTCGATGCGCCCGCCGATGGGCGCGACGATGCGCGCACGCTGCAGCTGCACCTGGGCTGCGTCCAGGGCCGCCCGGGCCAGTGCCACGTCGGCCTCGGCCTGGCGCACGGCAGCCGTGCTGTCGTCGGCCACTTCACGACTGATGGCGTCGGCTTCCAGCAGGGCAGCGTCGCGCGTGGCCTTCACCTGCGCAGCGGAAAGCTGTGCCTGTGCCTTCTGCAGGGCCGCGGCGTTGCGGGCGCGCTCCGCTTCGAGCGCGGCAGGGTCGATCTGGTACAGAGGCTGGCCGGCCTTGACCTGGCCGCCTTCGGTGAACAGGCGCTTTTGCACCAGGCCGCCCACCTGCGGGCGGATTTCCGCCACTTGGCTGGCAGTCAGGCGGCCAGGCAACTCCAGCTGCAAAGGTGCGTCCTGCGCAGCGACGACGACAACCCCCACTTCGACCGGTGCCCGGGCAGCCGGCGCAGAGACGGGCTTGTCCTGGCAGGCTGCGAGCAAGGCCACGAGCGACAAGCCCGCTGCGACCGCGAATGAACGTCTGGAGATGTGGTTAAGGGTTTTCACGCCGCGGATACTGCCTCCACAATGTGGAGAGACCTTGAAGAGCCCGCCTCTGCGAAGGCCGCCGGGCACATCGGCGCTGCGTTGCGGCAAGATGGTGTACACACCACCGGCCATTGCTGGCTGCTGCCATTTGCCCCAACATGAAGCTGAACCTCGCCGCCCGCCTGTTCGCCGCCGTGCTGAGCGCCGCGGTGGCCGTGGCCGTGGCCATGGGCGTGGCCGCCCATGTGAACCTGAACCGCGACTTCCTGGGATTTCTGAACGAACAGGCCGTGGGGCGCCTGGACCTGGCGGTGCCCAGCGTCAGGTCGGGTTACAGGCAGCAAGGCAGCTGGGACTTTTTGAGGCAGCGCCCCGACCTGTGGTTCAGGTTGCTGCGCCCGGCACCGGAAGACGAGCGTGTGCCGCTGATGGACCGTCCGCCGGCACAGGCCAGCCCGGCCGAACTGACCGGCGCTTCCCGCCGCTTCACCTTGCTCGACGCCGACCGAATTCGCATCGTCGGTTTCGACAGCCCGGCTGAAAACGCCATCGAACGCGCCATCGTGGTCGACGGCATCACCGTGGGCTGGCTGGTGCTGACACCGTTCGAGTCCGTCAGTTCAGGCGCAGAAAAACGCTTTGCCGACGCCCAGGCGCGGACCGGCTGGCTGGTGGGTGGTGGTGCCGTGCTGCTGGCGGCAGCGGTGGCCTTGTGGGCATCTCGCCGCCTGCTGCTGCCCGTGCGCCAGGTCGCCGCCGCAACACACCGGCTGGCAGCCGGTGACTATGGCGCGCGCGTTCCGGAACAAAACGTCGACGACGAGGTCGGCCAGCTGGCACACGACTTCAACCAGCTGGCTGTGACGCTGCAGCGCAACGAGGCGATGCGGCGTGAATTCATGGCCGACGTCTCGCACGAATTGCGCACGCCGCTGGGGGTGCTGCACGGCGAGCTGGAAGCGCTGGAAGACGGCGTGCGCCCGCTCGATGCGGCCGCCCTGCGCTCCTTGCGAGGCGAAGTCGTCACCCTGCACAAGCTGGTCGACGACCTCTACCAGCTGTCGCTGGCCGACGTGGGCGCGCTGTCCTACCGCAAGGCCGAGCTCGACCTGCGCGAGATCATCGACGAGGCCGCTGGCTCGTTCGGCGAACGCCTGCGCAGCAGCGGACTGGCGCTGCAGATGGAATTGCCGTCGGGCCCGTTGCCCACCTTCGGCGACGCCAGGCGGCTGCGCCAGCTGTTTTCGAACCTGCTGGAAAACAGCTGCCGCTACACCGACACCGGCGGCGCACTGCACCTGCAGGCGCGCCGCGAAGGCCGGCAGATGCTGATCGACCTGCACGACAGCGCGCCCGGCGTGCTGGACGAACACCTGCCGCGGCTGTTCGACCGCTTCTTCCGCGCCGAAGCCTCGCGCAGCCGTCGCAGCGGCGGCGCCGGGCTGGGCCTGTCCATATGCCAGCGCATCGTCGAGGCGCATGAAGGCCGCATCGAAGCCCGGCCCTCGCCCCTGGGCGGGCTGTGGCTGCGCGTGGAACTGCCAGCACTTGGCTGAAGCGCCGCTGCCGCTGGACCCCGGCCCGGCGCGCGTGCTGGTGGTCGAGGACGAACCCAAGCTGGCCGCGCTGCTGGCCGACTACCTGCACGCGGCCGGGCACCAGCCGGAATGCGTGGCCGACGGCCATGCCGGGCTGCAGGCCTGGAACGAGCGCCGCCACGACCTGGTGCTGCTCGACCTGATGCTGCCAGGCATGGACGGGTTGAGCCTGTGCCGCCAGCTGCGTGCGCAGACCAGTGTGCCCATCATCATCCTGACCGCGCGCGACGACGAGGCCGATCGCCTGGTGGGGCTGGAGCTGGGCGCCGACGACTACATCCCGAAAACACCTTTCAGCCCGCGTGAGGTGATGGCCAGGGTGAAGGCCGTGCTGCGTCGCAGCCGTGGCCTGCAACAGGCGCCCGTCCAGCCTGCGCCACCGGCATCTGCCAGCCCGCAGGCGGGATTGCTCATCGACGAGCAGGGCTGGCGCGCTTCGTGGTGCGGCGTCGCGCTGGACCTGACGCCCAACGAGTTCCGGCTGCTGCGGGCGCTGTCGGCGCAACCCGGCCGGGTGTTCGAACGGCCTCAGCTGCTGGACCTGCTGCACGGCGAGGGCCGCGCCGTCACCGAACGCGCCGTCGACAGCCACGTGAAGAATCTGCGCCGCAAGCTCGAACAGGCCGGTGCGGGCAGCGAGCACATCCGTTCGGTCTACGGCGTCGGCTACTGCTACGAAAACTGAAGCCGCCGCCCCGGGGCGCAGCGCATCATGAAAAAGGGCCCCGAAGGGCCCTGGGTTCAGTCGCGAAAAGCCGGGCCTTCAGGGCCGGGCGATCGTCACCACAGGCGAGGTCCAGGTTTCCCAGTGGGCCGGATTGGCCTCGTTGCCCAGCGGCTTCAGCACCGACAGCCTGATGCGATACGTGCCATTGGGCTGGGTGCCCTGGCTCGTGACGCCGTCCCACGGGAACCCGAAGAAGGAACCGGTGCCCGGGCCCGCATTGCGGCCGACGAACTCGTTCAGGCTGATGCGACCCAGTTCTGCACCCGATGTGGCGTCCAAGGCATCCAGCTGCACCTTGCGCGCATGATGCGCCAGTTGGAAGGCGATGTACGGCGTGCTGGCGTCGTTCGCCAGGGTGAAGCTGCAGCCCGTGGGGCAGTTGGTGTAGCTGAAGCCGTCGGGGGTGCTGACCCGCGAGCTCAACCAGGGGTAGCCGGCGGTGGTGGCCCGCAGCAATTCCGTCGTCTGGTAGTCGCCCTTCATGCCGCCGAAAGGAACCACCAGCGGTGCGCCGCCGTTGGCCGAGGTGAAGGTGATGTAGCCCCCATACAGGCCGCGGTCGACCTGCGTGGCATTGGCGTCGATCGTGACCATCACCTGCGCCGTGCCGTTGCCCGGCACCGTGACGGTGTTGCTGCTGAAGCTGACCGTGGCGGGCGCCTGCACGGTGGAGCTGACCCAGACCGAGCCAGCCGCGTTGGGCACGTTCGGCGTGGCCGCCGCGCTCGGCCTGTGGCCCAAGGTGTAGGTGACGGGCGAGCCGCTGTCGTTGCGCAAGATCAGCCGGGTCGTGCTGGGCCCGGCCTGGCTTTCACCGGTGGCAATCTGGGCCGGCACCACGAACTGCTGGCTCAGCACGGCAGCGGGCACGTTCAACATGCCGGCGCCCTGACGGAACGAGTGGTCGAGCAAGTCTCCGGTGGGGTTGGCCGCCAGCGCCTTGGGCTGCGCCGTGTTCATGATGCGGGTCATCATGTTGATGCGCGGCGGCGGGTTGCGGCCGGTCAGCGGCCCGGCGGCACCCAGTGCCGCATTGGGCAGGGCTTGCAGGATCAGCGCCGTGGCACCCGCCACGTGCGGTGCCGACATCGACGTGCCCGACAAGGTGGCGACGCCACCAGTTCCCAGCTCCAGCGGATAGGTGGACAGGATGCCACCACCCGGCGCGCCCAGCTGGGGCTTCATCGACAAGTCAGCGGCCACGCCGAAAGAGCTGAAGCCCGACAGCAGGCCACCGGTGCCGAACGGCGCACCGACGAAGTTCGGCGTCCAGGTGAGCGTGGCGCCGGTGCTGCCGATGGCTGCAGACAACTGCTGGCCCTGGGCCTGGGTGATGGCGACCACCGGAATGGTGATCGTCGGCGTGCCCGTCACCGACGGGTTCAATGCCCCAGGGGCGTTGTTGAAGAGGACCACAGCGGCGGCGCCGGCGGCCTGCGCATTGCCCGCCTTGACGACGAAGCCGCAGGTGCCGCGCTGGATGAGGGCCACAGTGCCGGTCAGGCTGCCCGCGGGCAGCGGGTCGCAGGCGTCGTTGGTGGCCGTCGGCAGCCCCGTGCGCGACATCGGGAACGTTCCCGTGGTGGGTGGCAGGGGCGAACCGCTGGCCGCGTTGTAGCCGAACGAGGTGTCCAGAGCCTGGAAGGAACGCTGGCCGTTGTCGAACGAAGCCACGCCGATGACGTCCCTGCCCGTGCCCGGCGCGCCGGCAGCGAACAAGGCGTCGGGCTGCGAACCGCCCGGGCCGTTGTTGCCGATGGAAGCCACCACCACGATGCCCTTGCGGGCCAGGCGGCTGGAGGCCTGGGCCGTGGGAAAGTCTGGCCACTGGCGAGCCGCACCCAGGCTCTGGTTGATGACCTGCATGCCGTCGGCCAATGCGCGCTCGTAAGCGGCCAGGATGATGTCGGAGGAACTGCTGCCCCCGCAACCGAACACGCGGTAGGCCCCCAGACTGACGCTGGGAGCAACGCCCCTGACGCCTCCCCCATTGGCACCCACGATGCCGGCCACGTGGGTACCGTGACCCCCGCAGTCGTCGGGGTTCTGATCGGGCACCGGAATCTGTTGAGCCGGCGTGCCGATGGAGTTGTAGTTGTCACCCACGAAGTCGAAGCCCGCGATCACACGTGCCGTGGGGAAGGGCGTGGCGCCGTTGGTGCCGGCACCGCCGAAGGCTGGGTGGTCGATGTCGACGCCGCTGTCGATGATGGCGACCTTGACGCCCTGGCCGCTCAGGCCCAGCTGGTTCTGCGCGATGCTCGCACCCGTCAGGTCGAGAGCAGCGGCCATGTCGGGCGCCGAATCTCCAGAAACAGGCTGGCTGGGTGCAGGGATGATGTCGACCGGATACATGGCCTTGACTTCGGGCAGGCGCGAAAGGCGCAGCCGGTCGACAGGCGAAATCGAGACAGAGAAACCGTTGAACAAGGTGGCGTAGCTGAGGCGTTCGGTGAAGTTCACGCCTGCGGCGCGAGCGGCAGCGCGAAACCGGTCCTGCTCGGCCCGGACCACATCCATCCTGGCGCCGTCGGCGACCGGGGCACCCCGGAGTTCGACGAACCACAGGCGTTGCTCTTCAGTCGTGGTGACGGTGAGCGCGGGTCCGGCCTTGTCGGGCTGGACCCCGGCAACCGGCTGAAGCTTGGAGGCTTCCTGCCGGAGCTTGGAGGCGGCGGGCAGGGCTTTGCCGGGGTCCTGGGCTTGGACGAGCGACGGGGCCATCAGGGCCGCGCCGATGGCTGCGGCGATGACGGTGACCTGGAAAATCTGGCTGGAGCTGGACATCAGAAACCTCTCGCGACGTGGGCGTTCAGTGATCAAACGGAAGGACACCGGGCAGCCTGAGTTGCTGCACCCGGGCATGTTCGTGGGTCAGCCTTGACGGCGGCGGGCGGCAGCGGCCACCACCATGAGGCCCAGGGCCATCAGGCCGTAGGTGGCGGGCTCGGGAATCGGCGAGACCTCGATCATGAGCATGCCGGACAGCCACCTGCCGTCAGCCGCGTTTGCGATGTCGTCGAAGGCCTCGGTGAACTCCAACCGCAGCAGGCCGTCGGTGCCGACGCTGAACTGCAGGTTCTGCGCGACCAGGTTCAGCATGCCGGAGCTGGTGTAGGTCTGGGTGCCCCAGGTGCTGGTTGCCCAGCCCGGTTGGACGAGCAGCCCGAAGGACTCTGCCGTGCTGCCCAGAGTGACGCCGATTTCCGACAACCAGCTGGGCTGGAAGGATTCCAGCGTGACATTCCAGCCGATGCCCACGACGGTGCTTTCGCTGCCGATGTTCAGCGTCTCCAAGATGTTGCCGGCGCTACCGAACTCGCCAAAGCTGCTGATGCCGCTCACGTCGAAGTTGTAGACGACGTTGCTGAGGGCGCCCGTGGGGACTGCTTTCGTCTGGGCCAGGGCCGGGCTGGAAAGCAGCGTGCTGGCCAGCAGCAGGCCGCCCATGGACGGCAGGGCGTTTGCAAAAAGGGACATGTTGAAGCTCCGCAAGAGAGGCTAAAGGTGAATTTCTGCCCGATACAGGCCGGTTACAGCGCTGCCCGAAGATGGTGCAGAAGCAATCCCATGCTAGCAATACACAGGCCGTCAGGCCATGGCCTGCAGCCCCTGGAACGAGTGGTGGGGCTTTACCTGATGCAAGCCGCAAATCCCGCAGGCGGCGACCCATCTGCCAAAGCGGGCCGAATTGCCTGCTTCCGGCCCCTCTGCTCCGCGTCGCCGCGCCGCGCCGCGTGAGTGCAAGCCCGCGCCTGCGGGTCGTGTTGTTACGTATTGGAAAGTCATGGGCCTCGCCTAAGGTTCTAGGCCCAATCCCACCACCTGACCGAGGTCTGTCATGTCCCACCGCCGTTTGCGCTTCCCGTCCCTGGCCGCTGCCCTCATGGCCGTGGCCTGGCCGGCCCTGAGCATGGCCCAGGACCCCGTGAAGGTGCTGTTCGTGGGGAACAGCTACACCTTCGGTCGGCTCGAGCCGGTGCTGAGCTACAACGCCGCAAATGTGCGCGACCTGACACGGCCGCAAGGCGTCCTCCATGGCGGCACCGACCCTGCCCTGCCCTTCGTTTCGGGCGCGCCCTTCACGAACCTGACCGGTACCAACTCGTACCCGGTCGGCATCATCCTTCCGGCGACAGCCACCCTGCCGGCTCGCGAAGCTAATTCCTTCTCGCCGCACTTCAATACGCCCAACTCGTCTTCCGGCGCCTGGGGTGGTGTGCCGGGCATCTTTCAGCAGACCTGATTAGCAACGAGTCTCCAGTGGCTCACGCCATGAGCTAGCCGACTGTGACCATGGCGATTCCTCTTCATGGAGACCGCCCGTGGCGCAAA